>Ga0209383_1000558_pt1 | contig 26160 bp, 30 predicted proteins | sample CoawatmetaG02DNA_FD_187510 | JGI IMG/M metagenome (GOLD analysis project Ga0209383, IMG submission 187510) | Marine microbial communities from the West Antarctic Peninsula - Coastal water metaG029-DNA (SPAdes) (version 2) | ecosystem: Environmental > Aquatic > Marine > Coastal ... | reverse complement strand
CTAAAGTAATTAAGTGGGCAGCTCAAGGTTATAGATAATAATTAATTTAAAGGCCTAGCTAATTTATTAGTTAGGCCTTTTTTTTATAAAGATTTTAAATATGTCTCAAAAAGCAAAAAGTATTTCCTCAAAAATAGATTTTAATCAAGATGAGAGACTTCAAAAAGTTTCAAAATTAAGACTTTTATTAAATAGACCAGAATTAGGTGCATTAGGTGGTGCAATTCTTGTATTTATATTTTTTGGAATAGTTGCTGGAGATTCGGGAATGTTTAGCGCTTATGGAATGCTAAACTTCTTAGATGTTTCTGCAAATTTGGGAATAATTGCTATAGCTGCTGCCATGTTAATGATTGGTGGAGAATTTGACCTTTCAATTGGATCTATGATTGGTTTTGCAGGAATATGCATTGCTATACCTGCTATTTATTGGGGCTGGCCTTTGTGGATGAGTATTATTTTTGCTTTTTCAATGGCTGTATTAGTTGGATACTTTAATGGTTTACTCGTTGTAAAAACAGGTTTACCTTCATTTATTGTTACACTTGCAATGTTGTTCATTTTAAGAGGGGCGACTTTAGCGATTACAAGATTAATAACAGGAAGAACACAAGTTCCAGGTCTAAGTGTATTAATTGAAAATGATCCTATTGCGTGGATTTTTGCAACAGACACTTTTAAATGGCTATTTACTTGGTTGGGCTCAATGAACTTGATCGCAATGAGGACTGATGGTTTACCACTCGCTTCTGGAATTCCAATTTCAGTAATTTGGTTTATTGCTCTAACAATTTTTGCAACTTGGATATTAATGAAGACAAGATATGGGAACTGGATATTTGCCTCTGGTGGAGACAAAAATGGAGCAACAAATGTTGGTGTTCCAGTTGGCAAAGTAAAGATAGGTTTATTTATTGGCACAGCAGTTGCTTCAACAGTTTTTGCTTGTATTCAAGTTTTAGACGCAGGTTCAGCTGACACAATGAGAGGTAACTTAAAAGAATTAGAAGCTATAGCTGCTGCTGTTGTAGGGGGTTGTTTGTTAACTGGTGGATATGGTTCTGCAATTGGTGCTGCCCTTGGAGCAATTATTTTTGGAACAGTTTCAATGGGAATATTTTATACAGATGTTGATACCGATTGGTTTAAGGTTTTTTTAGGAGCAATGATGTTGATTGCTGTTGTATTTAATAATTATATTAGAAAAAAAGTTACTGAGAGTAAATAATGTCAGAATATTTAATTCAATTTAATAATATCAGTAAATTCTTTGGTAAAGTAATTGCCCTAAAAGATGTAACAATGAAATTAAAAAAAGGAGAAATAATGTGTCTCCTTGGAGATAATGGTGCGGGAAAATCTACTTTAATTAAAACTTTAGCTGGTGTTCACAAGCCTGATGAAGGTGAAATTATAATTGAAGGAGATAAAATTATTTTTGACTCACCGAAAGATGCCTTAGATATTGGCATTGGGACAGTTTATCAAGATTTAGCGTTAGTGTCTTTAATGAGTGTTACTAGAAATTTCTTTATGGGTAGAGAACCTCAAAAAGGTATTCCCTTTTTTAAAACGTTTGATATTGAAAAAGCTAATAAAATTGCCTCAGAAAGAATGGGGCAAATCGGAATAGATATAAGAGATCCTTCTCAAGCAGTTGGCACAATGTCTGGTGGTGAAAGGCAGTGCTTAGCAATCTCAAGAGCAATTTATTTTGGTGCAAAAGTATTAGTATTAGATGAACCCACATCAGCTTTGGGTGTTCATCAAGCTTCTATGGTTTTAAAATATATAGTTAAAGCTGCAGCTAATGGATTGGCTGTGATTTTAATTACACATAACGTTCACCACGCTTATCCAGTTGGAAATAGTTTTACAGTTTTAAATAGAGGAAAAAGCTTAGGCACTTTTCAAAAAAAAGATATTAGTAGAGAGGAATTATTAAGCATGATGGCTGGGGGCGAAGAGCTCAATAAACTAGAGGTTGAACTTAAAGAGATGGATCGTCTAAATAATTAGTCAAATAAACATTTTTACAAAAAAATTAGTTTTATAATTTTTAAAAAATATGTTTTAATATTTCAAATTAATTAAAAGGAGAAAAAATTGAAATTTGTTGTATTAGGAAGATATACTGAACAAGGACTAGCTGGTTTTGTAAAAAGTCCAAGTGATAATAGACAAGAAGCAGCAAAAAAAATAACAGAAGCTGCTGGTGCTAAATTAATTGAAATGATGACTCTAAGAGGAGCTTACGATTTTATAGCTATTGTTGAAGGATCTAATTTTGAAACTGCTGCTAGTATGAAAATGCTAATGGAGGCAACAGGTACAATTAAAGATATGACTATAATGGAGTCTATTGATTTTAATAAAGCTGCAGAAATTGCTTCGAAAGCTGCTGCCGCTTATAGACCTGTTGGAAAATAATTTTTAGTTTTAACTTCCAGCTTTATAAAGTTGGAAGTTAACTTATTTCAAATTCAATATTCGCTATAATTTTACACATGTATTATTTCTTAAATATAATATAATAGAAACTAGATGAAAGAACTTACTGATACTTTTGGTAGAAAATTTCCATATATAAGATTGTCGATTACAGATGTATGTAATTATAGGTGCACTTATTGTTTGCCCCAAGGTTATAAAAAAACTCCTGGTGATATGAGGAGTTTCATGTCAGGTGAAGAAATATCAAGATTAACAAAAACATTATCAGAACTGGGTGTTTGTAAAATAAGATTAACCGGTGGAGAGCCAACTGTAAGAAAAGATTTTTTTAATATTCTTAAGGATATGAAGCAAAACTCTAATATTCCAAAAGTAACAATGACCACTAATGGCTACCAATTAAACAAAATTGCTAAACAATTAAATGATGCTGGCTTAGATGGAATTAATATAAGTATAGATAGTTTAGATAGAGAAACATTTAAAAAACTTACTGGTCATGACAGACTTTTAGAGATTTTAGAGGGAATAAAAATTTTACAGAGCTTAGACTTTAAAAATATAAAAGTTAATGCCGTTCTACTTAAAGGTATCAATGATACGTATGAAGATTTTGAAAAATTTGGAAATTTTATAAAAGAAAATAAAATTGATTTTAGATTTATAGAATTAATGCAAACTGGAGATAATTTAGATTATTTTAACAAAAATCATGTTCCTTCTAAAATTTTTAAAGATTATATCAAAAAAAATAATTGGTTATATCAAACACATGGAAAAGATGCAGGTCCATCATTGAACTATATACATCCTGAATATAAAGGTAAATTTGGATTAATCGCACCCTATTCTAAAGATTTTTGTAAAACGTGTAACAGATTAAGAGTTACTTCAAGAGGTGATTTAAGATTATGCTTGTTTGGAAATACTGGAGTTAGTATCCGACATTTATTACAAAATGACGATCAAAAAGAAGAGCTTGTGGATCTTATAATTAAACAACTACACCTAAAAAAAGAGTCTCACCATTTAGAGCTTGGTGAAACTGGTGCAACTCCAAATCTATCAAGCACAGGAGGATAAATGGCAAATTTAAAAGTATTAAACAATGAAAAACTAAAAGATTGGGCTCAGGAAGTGTTTAAGAAAAATTCATTTAATATGATTGATGTTTCTTCAAAAAAAGAAACTTTTAGAAGAGCATTAGCGTCTGGAAAGATTTATGTTGGAAAAGAAGTTTTTGATTTAATTAAAAATAAAGAAATGCCTAAAGGTGATCCTATTACCTTAGCTGAAGTATCTGCTGTTTTGGGAGTTAAAAAAACAAGTGATTTAATTCCATTATGCCACCCACTCCCTATAGATCATACTGCAACTAAAATTATTACGCATGAAGAAGACAGCTCACTAGAAGTATTTTGTGTAGTCTCAGCTATTGCCAAAACTGGTGTTGAAATGGAAGCAATTATGGGAGTTAATGCTGCATTAATTACAATTTATGATCTTAGTAAAATTGTAAATCCCCACTTAAGAATTGATGATGTTAAGTTATTAATTAAAGAAGGTGGAAAAAGTGGGTTATGGACTAACCCTGATGGACTGCCAGATTTTTTGAATACTATTTTCTAATCATGAAAATTATGCTTGAATTATTTGGAGCAAGTAGAGACTTTAGTAAAAAAGATTTTTTAGAGTTTAAAATTAAAGAAACAATCAAAATCAAAGATTTTAGAGGAAAAATAATCAATTACTTAGATCAAAATTTTAAGGGGAATGAAAATTTTAAAAAGATTGTAAATTCATCTTCTTTTTGCTCGGAAGATAATAATATTATTAATGATAATTATAAAATTTCAAAAGACCAAAAAATTGGAATCATACCTCCAATAGGTGGTGGTTAATGCTACACACAAAAATAATAGATATTAAAAAAGAAAAGATTTCTTCATCTAGTGCAGATGTTTTTATTAAATCATCCTCATTCGGAGCTTCAATTATTTTTACTGGCACTGTAAGAAATATAAACGAAAATAAAGAAGTAACTGGGATGACTTACGACAGTCATGATGAACTTGTATTAAAAAGCTTTAAGGAAATATACGAAGAAGCTGAAGATAAATTAAAAATTATAAATAAAGCTGTCTTTATTGAGCATATTAAAGGTTATGTTGGTCTTGGTGAAATCAGTATTATTATCGCTGTAGCTTGCAAACATCGTGATGAAGCTTATGTCTTATCAAGGTATATAATTGAAGAAATTAAAAAAAGATCCCCTATTTGGAAAAAAGAACATTATAAAAATGAACAGAGTGAGTGGTTAAAAGGAAACCCTTTATCAAATGAAAAAAATTAAGTATTCAGAAATTACTCCTGAAAAAATATATAAGAGGAGACGAGAGTTTGTTAAAACAATTGGGCTATCCACTGGTTCTTTGGTTATTAGCCAAAACATAATAGGTACAGCTGTTGCGGCTACTGATGATGCTAAAGAAAAAATTACAGAACAGAGATATGTTACCACTTATAATAATTATTATGAGTTTGGGACCAGAAAATCTGATCCAGTTGAAAAGTCTCAAAACTTCAAAACAGATCCATGGAATGTAACAATAGATGGTGAAGTAGAAAATAAAATCACACTTGATATGCAAGAGATTAAAAATACATTTCCAATCGAAGAAAGGGTTTACAAGCTAAGATGTGTTGAGGGCTGGTCAATGACCATACCGTGGCTTGGATTTTCTTTAAGTAAACTTTTAGAGAAGGCATCACCAACTAGTAAAGGAAAGTTTGTTGAATTTACATCTGTCTACGATCCAGAACAAATGCCAGGGCAACGTTACCCTATTCTTAACTGGCCTTATACAGAAGGATTGAGAATAGATGAAGCAATGCACCCATTAACAACATTAGTGACAGGTTTATATGGCAAAGAACTCCCAAATCAAAATGGCGCACCTTTAAGGTTAATAGTTCCATGGAAATATGGGTTTAAAAGTGCAAAAGCAATTGTTAACATTAAATTAGTTGAAAAAATGCCTACTTCATCTTGGATGAGATCATCACCAAGAGAATATGGATTTTATTCAAATGTTAATCCAAAAGTAGACCATCCAAGATGGTCTCAAGCATCAGAAAGAGTTATTGGATCTGGAATATTAAGTGAGAGAATTCCAACTGAAATGTTTAATGGCTATAGTGAGGAAGTAGCCAATCTTTATTCTAGAATGGATTTAAAGAAAAACTTTTAAATTAAATTGATAAGATATTCTAAAATAATAGTTTTCATTTTATGTTTGTGGCCAATAGCAATCATATCTTTAAATATTTACTACAATGAATTGGGTGCAGAACCTGTAAAGAAAATAATGAACCATTTTGGGGAGTGGACACTAATTTTTATTTGTTTAACTCTAGCAATGAGTCCACTTAAAAGATTTACTAGTTTAGCTTTTTGGACAAAGTTTAGAAGAATGCTGGGCTTGTTTGTTTTTTTTTATGCAACAATTCATTTACTAACTTACATTGGTTTAGATTATAGATTTGATTGGCAGCCAATTTTAAATGATGTTTTGAAAAAGAAATTCATATTCATTGGGTTTTCTGCTTGGCTCTTATTAATACCACTCGCAGCAACATCATCACAAAAAATGATAAATCTGTTAAAGCAAAATTGGAAAAAATTACATAAAATTGTCTATATAATAGCTATTTTTGGAGCTCTTCATTACATTTGGTTATCAAAAACAATTTTCTTTAAACCATTAATTTACACAGTAATTATATCAGCTCTACTGCTAGCTAGAATTAGATTTAAAGCTTTAAAAATAAAAATTTGATTAGTTAGTAGTTTTTTCGCTAGGTATACAAATTTCAGATCTTGTTAAAAATCTTCTGCCAGTTCCGTTATCCAAAGAAAACATTCCGCCCATTCCTTTAATACAATCAATAATCAAATCTGTATTTTTCCATGCCTCATGTTGAGTTTCACTTATGTAAAAGGGAATACCGCCAATTTTTCCAACTAAAACATCGTCATCACTTACTAGAAACTCTTTTACCGGATAACACATGGGAGCACTACCATCACAACATCCACCAGATTGATGAAAAAGTAGTTCTTTACCATGATCTTTTTTGAGATCTTCAATTAGTTCTAATGCTAAGGGTGTTGCTGAAACTTTCATAGTTATATGGCCTGTAATTTAATACAGGCCATTATAATATATCTGTTAAAAGAAGCCTAATTTTTTCTCACTGTATGACACGTGTAAATTTTTCACCTGTCTATAATGATCAAGCATCATTTTATGCGTTTCTCTACCAATTCCAGATTGTTTGTAACCTCCGAAAGCAGCATGAGCTGGATAAGCATGGTAACAGTTAGTCCAAACTCTTCCTGCCTGGATTCCTCTTCCCATTCTATAAGCAATATTTCCATTTCTAGTCCAAACACCTGCTCCCAAACCATAAAGAGTATCATTAGCAATTTCTAATGCATGCGCTTCATCTTTAAATTTAGTAACCGATACCACTGGACCAAAAATTTCTTCTTGGAATATTCTCATAGAGTTATCACCTTCAAAGATAGTGGGTTGGATATAATTACCTTTTTCCAAACCACTGTTTAAGTTAGCAACTTCACCACCACATAGAACTTTAGCACCCTCTTTCTTACCTAAATCTAAGTAAGATTTTATTTTTTCCATTTGCTCTAACGATACTTGAGCACCAATCATGGTTTCCATTTTTAAAGGGTTATCTTGTATTACTGCTTTTGTTCTGGCAACCGCTCTTTCCATAAATTTATCATAGATAGATTCTTGGACTAACACTCTACTAGGACAAGTACAAACTTCTCCCTGATTAAGAGCAAACATTGTGAAACCCTCAAGACATTTATCAAAGAAATCGTCATCTTGATCCATGACATCTTCAAAGAAAACATTTGGTGATTTTCCACCTAATTCTAAAGTTATTGGAATTAAGTTTTGAGCAGCATACTGCATAATCAAACGCCCAGTTGTTGTTTCACCTGTAAAAGCAATCTTTCTAATTCTTTTAGATGACGCTAACGGTTTTCCTGCTTCAAGACCAAAACCACTTACAACATTAAGAACTCCTGGAGGCAATAGATCTCCAATTAATTCCATTAAAAGTAAGATTGATGCTGGTGTTTGTTCAGCTGGTTTTAAAACCACACAGTTTCCCGCAGCAAGTGCTGGTGCAAGTTTCCATGTTGCCATTAATAATGGGAAGTTCCAAGGTATAATTTGCGCAACTACACCAAGTGGCTCAGGTATATGATAAGAATACTCACTGTTACTTATCTCTGAAACAGAACCTTCTTCTGCTCTTATTGCTCCAGCAAAATATCTCCAATGGTCAACAACTAATGGTAAATCGGCTGCCATACATTCTCTGATTGGCTTTCCATTATCTAGACATTCAGCAGTAGCTAATAGTTCTAGATTTTTTTCAATAACATCAGCTATTTTAAGAAGTATATTTGATCTTTCAGTTATTGATGTAACTCCCCAAGCAGGAAATGCAGCGTGTGCAGCGTCTAATGCAGCATCAACATCTTTTGCATCTGACCTTGGAACAGAACATATAACTTCATTATTGATTGGACTTACGTTGTCAAAATATTTACCTGATTTTGGCTCAACAAATTTTCCTCCTATAAAATTTCCATATTGCTCTTTAAATGGAAATTTAACTTTTAAGTGAGACGTATCTAGTAACGGAGATCGTCCACCTTTTACTGTTTCTGTGCTCATTTTTACTCCTTTTCTCTTATTGTTATTCTTAAGCTTATTTTTTTTAATTGATTTAAGTAACTTCTTTTTAGACGCACCTTTTTCTTTTTAACTTTTTTAATAATTTTATTTTTTTTTGGCCTTACATTTAGATTTTTTGGCTTCTTTTTTATTTTTAATAGCCATTAAACATCTAAACAAAAATTAATCTTAAGATCTATAGGTTACTTTTTTAAATTTCTACTTAGGATTGAATACAACCTACATCTTGTGCTTAAGCGAAATGTGTCTAATATTTTAACTATGAATGAAAATACAAAAAAAGAATTACAGTCAGCAACTTTTGAAAGACTTCTTAAACATTTAGATGAAAGAAAAGATGTTCAAAATAAAGATATTATGAATCTTGCTGGGTTTTGTAGGAATTGTTTATCTAGATGGTACCGAGAAGAAGCTGAGAAAAAAAATATTTCAATTACAGACCTTGAGGCTCGTGAGCATGTTTATGGTATGCCCTACCCCGAATGGAAAGAAAAATATCAGAAATAATTATTTTTCTTTAAGTCTTGGAAATAATTCTACAAAATTACATGGCTTGTGATTTATATCTAATTGATGTTTTAAAATACCATCCCACGCATCAGTAACTCCTCCAGATGATCCAGGTAATGCAAACACATATTTACCATTAGCTAATACAGCGCAAGCTCTAGATTGAATGGCTGATGTTCCAACTGTTTTTAAACTGAGTGTTCTAAATACCTCTCCAAAACCAGGGATATGCTTATCTGCAATTTCATTAACTGCTTCGGGTGTAATATCTCTTCCTGTTAAACCTGTTCCACCAGTAGTAATAATAACATCAATGTTTTCTTGATTTATCCAGTCCTTTAAGATTTTAACAATTTCTTCTTTTGTATCTTTGCATATTTTCCTATCAACCAATTTATGTTTAGCCTCATCAATCTTATTTACTAAAATTGCTCCAGACTTATCATTTTCAAAAGTTCTGGTGTCTGTAACTGTCAAAAGTGCTATATTTACGATCATAAATTTTAATTAATTATAATGTTTATATTATCATTTTTATTTTTTCTAACAGCAATATTATATTCAAGTGTAGGCTTTGGTGGTGGATCAACCTATTTAGCTCTTCTATTAATTTGGGGTATCCCCTATCAAATTTTCCCTATAATAGCTCTTTGTTGTAATATAATCGTTGTCTCTGGAAATTGCTTCAACTACACAAGAGCCGGCAACATTAATATCAAACTTTTAATCCCTTATCTAATTTCATCTATACCTTTAGCTTTTATTGGTGGATCTCTTCAATTTGATAAAGATTTTTTTCAAATTTTACTTTTTATAGTTTTATCATTAGCAGGACTATCATTGCTTTTAAAATTCAAATCATTTGATGACACAAGTGATATAAATAAAAATATACCTAAAGTAGTATCGTTCATAATTGGTGGATCTATAGGATTTATATCTGGTGTGGTTGGTATTGGTGGTGGTATTTTTTTAAGCCCAATACTTTTATTAATTAAAGCTGGTAGAGCTAAAGATATAGCTACTACCGCCTCAATCTTTATTCTAATTAATTCTATTGCAGGACTTTTTGGTCAATCCACTAAAGGTTTTATTTTTGATGAAATATATAATTACTGGCCTCTTTTTTTATTAGTTTTAATTGGTGGTCAATTTGGAAATTTTTTAAATATAAAAATATTACCCACACATATTATGGCTCTTTTAACAGCTGGACTTGTTATATTTGTTTCTGTTAGAATAGGTTTCAGAATATTTTTATAATACATTAACCATATACATTAAAATGAAGACATTTAGAGCATTTGGTCCAACTATAGGAAAAGGTAAATTATCAAAAAAATTTATTAATATAATAAATACTCAGATTGATAAATCCACAATAACAAAAAAAAATGATTATAGCTCTAAGCTTGCAAGTCAAATTAAGAATGAATTAAAGTTACCTAACTCTTTTATAGAAAAAAATTTATCTAAAGAATTAATTAAAAATATAAAGAATTATTTAGAGGCATCACAAATTGAAAAAATAAAAGAAATAAAAATAATAAACCTTTGGGTGGTTAAGCAACTCAAAAATGAATACAACCCTATCCATTATCATAATGGGCAGTTGTCTGGTGTTGGGTATCTAAAGATACCAAAAAACATGAATCAGAATAAGACGGTCAAAAATAAGAAGATTACAACCAATGGTACTATTGACTTTATAAATGGTCAAAGAAGTTTCTTAAGTAAAAGTATTTATAATTTGAACCCAAAGGTTGGAGATCTTGTGCTTTTTCCTAACTATTTAATGCATACCGCATATCCTTTTAATATTGATGCAGAAAGAAGATCCTTTTCATTTAATGTTAAAATTTCATTTAGAAAATAATTTATAAACTTAAAAAGTTTTTTTAATATCTGCTTTTTTTACAAAGTATAATCCAACAAGAACTGCTAATAATGAGACCACAACTTTAGGGGTAATCATTTCTTTTAAAAAGATATATCCTAAAATCATTCCAAAAATTGGTATTAAATAAGATACTTGTGATTGGAATATTAAACCATTCGTTTTTAAAACTCTAAACCTTAAAAGCCAAGCTAAACCCGTTGATACCATTCCTAAATATATTAATGAAATCGTAGAACCCATACTAGGTCTTAGATTCCAAGGTTGTTCAATAAAACTAGCTAATGGTATTAAAATTATAATAGCCCATATTAAAATTGACCCCGTTACATTTTCATTTTTCTTCTTACTAATTTTTAGAGTTAAAACCCCGCCAATTACATAGCATGTTGATCCAAGTAAAATTGCTAGAGCAGAAATAAAATTATTATCATTTATTAATAGATTGTCTGAAAATAAATAAATAATTCCTGAAAAACCAATCAAAATTCCAAATGTTTTTATAAAATTAAATTTTTCATTTTTGGTAAAGAAGTGTCCAAGTATTGTTGAACTTAAAGGAGTGGTAGACATCAATATTGCAGCAAAATTACTTTGTACTGATTTTACACCATAGCTTATTAAAAAAAATGGGGCTACTAAATTAATAAAACCTATTATTGCAAACCAGTGCCAATCTTTAGAAAATGCCTCGATCTTTATTTTTTTATAGAAACACAATAATAATACTGGGATTGCTCCAAAGATTACTCTTCCCAGAGCAATTGTTACTGGTCCATAAGAATATGTTGCAATTTTAATATTAAAGAAAGCTGAAGACCAAATTAAAGCTAAAAAAGTTAATAATACGTAATCAATTATTTTTGGTTGTCTCATTCAATTATTTCTTTAACTTTACCGTTTGTAATTTTTTGAAGATTTTTAAAATTTATTTTAAAAATACAGTTTGGATGACCAGCTGCTGCATATAGATCAATAAATCTTTCTAATGAATTGTCTATTAAAATTTCAATTTTTTTATTATGTCCCACAGGCGATACTCCTCCTATTGTATAACCTGTTTGATCCTTAACTTCATCTGGTGAGGCCATTGACATGTCTTTAAACTCAGTTATTTTTTTAAGTTTGTTTAATGAACATCTTTTATCTCCAGCTACTAAACATAAAATAAAACTGGATTCAGCTTTGAATAGTAAACTTTTAACAATTGCACCAATTTCACACTTTAAGGAATTTGCAGCATCTATAGCTGTTCTTGCAGTTTCCTTTAAAAGGACAATATTCAATTTTGGATCAAAATCTCTAAGTGCCTTCTCGGCTCTTTTAACTGGTTCTTTATCTAATAAACTCATATTGCAACTAATAATTGATTGATAAATACAAATAATTAAGCGTATTATATATGTAAAAAATGCATAGGTGCCATCTATAAAATAAGCATTATTAATTTAATTTTTACTGATAGTAACACCTTACAAAATTTATAGAGGAGACAAAAATGAGTGCAGCAAATGTATTAAAATTTATAAAAGAAAAAGAAGTTGAGTTTATTGATTTAAGATTCACTGATCCTAGGGGCAAACTTCAACATTTAACAATGGATCATACTGTTGTTGATGATGAGATGTTAAATGAAGGTGTATTTTTTGACGGCTCTTCTATTGCTGGCTGGAAAGCTATTAATGAGTCTGACATGATTTTAAAGCCTGACACTTCAAGAATGGTTTTGGATCCTTTCACTTCACATAATACTTTAATTCTTTTTTGTGACATTTTAGATGCTGTTAAAAAAACGCCTTATGAAAGAGACCCTAGAGGTGTTGCTAAAAAAGCTGAAGAATTCTTAAAATCTTCTGGTGTTGGTGATAAAGCTTTTTTTGGTCCTGAGCCTGAATTTTTTGTATTTGATGATGTAAGAATTAGCAACGATCCTAACAATACTGGTTTTGTTCTTGATAGTAAAGAAGGTCCTTACAACTCTAACAAGATTTATGAGAATGGAAACATGGGTCACAGACCTCCAGTGAAAGGTGGATATTTTCCAGTCCCTCCCGTTGATAGTGAACAAGATATGAGAGGTGAGTATTTAAAAAATTTAAAAGAAGTAGGTGTTAAAGTAGAAAAACATCATCATGAAGTAGCTCCAAGTCAACATGAACTTGGGATGGTTTTTGGAACTTTAGTTGAGACAGCAGACAACGTTCAACTATATAAATATGTTGTACAAATGGTTACACACTCATTTGGAAAAACAGCTACATTTATGCCAAAACCAGTTGCAGGCGATAATGGTTCAGGTATGCACATACACCAATCTATTTGGAAAGGTGATACTCCAATTTTTTCAGGTGATGCTTATGCTGGCTTATCTGAAACTGCATTACACTATATTGGTGGAATTTTAAAACATGCAAAAGCAATTAACGCTTTTGCAAACTCAACAACTAATAGTTATAAAAGATTAATCCCTGGTTTTGAAGCTCCTGTCCTTCTTGCTTATTCAGCTAGAAACAGATCTGCATCATGTCGTATACCAATTACTCTAAATAAAAAAGGTGCAAGATGTGAAATAAGATTCCCAGATGCTTCCGGAAACCCTTATTTAACTTTTGCTGCAATGCTTATGGCTGGTCTAGATGGAATAAAAAATAAAATTCATCCAGGTGAATCTTTTGATAAAGATCTATATGAATTACCACCAGAAGAAGTGAGTTCAATCCCAACTGTTTGTGGTTCTCTTAGGGAAGCTATGGAAAGTTTAGATAAAGACAGGGAGTTTTTAACTCAAGGTGGTGTATTTACTGATGATCAAATTGATGCTTACATTGCACTTAAGTTTGAAGAAATACATAAATTTGAACACGCACCTCATCCAGTTGAGTTTGAGATGTATTATAGTAGTTAGTAATTAACTACTGTCTAGTTGTTGCAATTGTATCTTTGTTAACACCTTTTTTAACAACGTAGTCCTGTGTACCGTTAGCACCAGTCTCTACCTCTTTACGAAGATCTTTAAAAAAAATTTTTTGTTTTAAAGAATTCTTTAGGTTTTTAACAAGATTTTTAAATTCAAAAGTATTCATAAACAGTTTTATACACAAGTTATGCATAAAATGCAATACTGCTATGCAAATAATAGGATAATAAAACCTACTCTATTTTAAAAGATTCTCCACAGCCACATCGTTCTGTTTCATTGGGGTTATTAAAGACAAATGAAGATGATAGCTCTTCTTTTTTATAGTCCATTTCAGTGCCGAGTAAATACATTACGGCAGAAGAATCGACAAACACCTTAACACCTTTATCTTCTATCATTTCATCGTTTGGATTTACTTCTTTTGTATATTCCATTACATAAGACATGCCTGCGCAACCACCAGTTTTTACTGACACTCTCACTCCTAAAGATTCTGTTTCTGCATTTGACATAATTTCTTTAATTCTTGATGCCGCATTATCACTTAATTTAATTACGGGATTCATTATAAATTCAATTCTAATTTAGCTGCCTCTGACATCATATCCTTGTTCCATGGCGGCTCAAAAACTAAATCAAGATCCACCTCTTCAATGCCGTTTACTTGCATTGCTGAGTCTTTAACTTCTTGAGGCAAGCTCTCAGCTACTGGGCAGTTAGGAGTGGTAAGAGTCATTATAATTTTTGCTTTATTGTCGCTTACTTTAACATCATAAATTAAACCTAATTCATAAATATTAACTGGTATCTCAGGATCATAAATCTTTCTGATCTCTTCAATAATTAATTCTTTTTTAGACATGATTTTTAATTCTCTATTCTAACTTTTTCTTCTTTATTGTCAAAAGCAGAAATTAGAGTATGCCAAGATAGAGTAGCACATTTTACTCTCATTGGGTATTGTTTTACTCCTGATAAACACATCAATTTTGTTTTTTCATCTTCTTTTAAATTTTCCGATTTTAATTCAGGGCTTTCTTTGATCATGCTTAAAAAATCTTCAACTATTTCCTTAGTTTCATTTTCATTTTTACCCTTGATTAAATCTGTCATAATAGATGCTGAAGCCATTGAAATAGCACATCCACTACCTTCAAAAGAAATATCTTCGACAATTCTTTGGCCATTAAGCTTTAAATAAATATGGACATTATCACCACATAAAGGATTATTTCCTTTTGCGTCTTTATTAAAATTATCTGTCTTTCTTAAATTTCTTGGGTTTTTACCATGTTCTAATATTATTTCTTGATACAATTCTTTTAAATTCATTTTAGATCAAATATTTTTTTACAATTATTAATAGAGTCATTAAGTTTATCCAAATCATCTTTTGTATTATATATTCCAACTGATGCTCTGGCACTTGCGGGTATATTTAATTTATCATGTAAAATTTGACAACAATGATGTCCCGCTCTTATTGCTATACCATCTTCATCTAAAATAGTTGCAATATCATGCGGATGAATACCGTCAATTGTGAAAGATAAAACTCCACCTTTATCTTTTGGGCTACCAATTAATTTAACAGAATTATTTTTTTTTAATAGCTCTTGTCCATATTCAACTAGATCGGCCTCATGTTTGATAACGTTGTCTATTCCTATGCTCTCTAAAAATTTAATAGATTGGTCAAATGCTATAACTTGAGCCGTAGCCATAGTTCCAGCTTCATATTTGTTGGGTAAATCACCATAAGAAATTCTATCTTTTTTAACATCATTAATCATTCCACCACCACCTTGATATGGTGGCAACTCTTCTAGCCATTTTTTTTTACCATATAAAACACCCAAACCTGTCGGGCCATACATTTTATGACAAGAAATTGCATAAAAATCACAATCAAGATCTTGCATATCCAGTTTTAAGTGAGGTGCACCCTGACAACCATCAACAACAACAATTATTCCTTTTGAATGAGCTAATTCTGTTATTTCTTTAATTGGCAAAATGGCACCTGTTACATTTGATAAATGGGTAATTGAAATTACTTTAGTTTTAGATGTTATTTTTTTTTCAATTTCTTCCAATGTGATTTCTCCATCATCATTAATTTCAGCAAAATTAATTTTTATATTTTTTGATTTTCTAAGAAAATGCCATGGTACATAATTAGAATGATGCTCTAATTCAGTGATAAGTATTTCGTCATCTTCCTGTAAATAATTTTGACCTAAAGTATTAGCAACAAGATTTAGAGCTTCAGTTGCTCCTTTTGTAAAAACAATTTCGTTTTTATCTTTGGCGTTAATATACCTTTGAACTGAAGTTCTAGTATTCTCGTATAAATTTGTAGCAGCTACGGCAAGATAATGAACACTTCTTCCTACATTAGAAAATTGTTTTGAATAAAACTCATTAATTTTATCAATAACAACTTTTGGTTTTTGTGATGAGTTTGCACTATCCAAATAAATCAGATCATTATTTTGAATTTTTTCATCAAAAATAGGAAACTCTTTTTTAATTGTATCTATTTTCATTCTTTAAACCCAATCATATTTTTAATTAAATTTTTTATTTCCAAATCTGTTATTTTTTCTACTACATCAAGTAAAAAACCATCAATCAAAAGTTCTCTTGATTGATTGTAGTTTAGACCTCTTGACATTAAATAAAATATTGAATCTTCGTTTAAACTTCCAGAAGCAGAACCATGTGAACATTTTACATCATCTGCATAAATTTCCAATTCTGGTTTGGCGTTAAATTCAGATTCTTCATTTAATAAGATTGCTTTACTTAATTGATATCCATCTGTTTTTTGTGCTTCTGAATTAACAAATATTTTACCTTGATATACAGCTTTAGAACTATCGTCTAAAACACTTTTAATTAATTGATAACTTTTAGTATTTGCCGTTAGGTGATTTATAGTCGTTCTAACTTCATGATGCATGTCATCAGAAAGTGAGAAAATACCATTTATAAATGCTGATGAATATTTTCCTTTTAGATTACAATTAATCTCATTCTTAAAAAAATGTGAGCCTGAAGATAAAATAAATGTTTCCGATACACTATTGGTGGATTGCTCAATGTTATTTAAAGAATATTTAACATTCTTATTTTTTATTTTATCAATTTTATAATTTTTTAGAACGGCATCTTGCTTTAAATCAAAATTATAAAAAATATTTAAAAAATTTTTTTCAGAATTATCATTAAATAAATCTATTATTCTTAAGGAACTATTTTCCTCTAATTCAAAATCTAAGCTTAAGTTAATGTTTTTAGACTCAATCTTATTATTGGTAATATGATAAATTATTAGAGGTTTTTCTAATTTATAATCTTTTTTAACTAAAATTTTATAAGATTTATTAGTAAAGGCCTTATTTAAATCAATTAAAGAGTTAAAATTATTTGACCAATTGTCAATTTCTGGCACATCAATTATTTCTATCTTATCTTTTTTTTCATAGTCAAAATCAATTTTCTCAATCCTACCATTTATAAAGACAATCTTGTTATGTTCTAACCCATCAACAAATACCGATGTGTCAATCTTATTCGAGAATGAATAATCGTTATAAAAACTAAGATCCCCAATATTTTTTTTAATTATTTGGTTTAAATCAGAAAATTTCCAGTTTTCTTGTCTTCTGTTTGGAAAACCTGTTTTTATAAATTCATTCAAAGCGTTTTGCTTAAGCTCAATATCTTTTTTTGTAAAACTTGAAGTTTTTATAATATTATCAAAGTCTATTTGAATTTGTTCTTTCATTTAATTAAAAATTTTCATATCCTTTTTTTTCTAGTTCTAATGCTAATTCTGCTCCACCAGATTTTATAATTTTTCCATCCTTCAATACATGCACAAAATCAGGTTTGATATAATCTAGCAGTCTTTGGTAATGAGTAATTATTAGAAAAGAATTTTTCTTATCTCTTAAAGTATTCACTCCGTCAGCAACAATTTTTAAAGCATCAATATCTAATCCTGAGTCAGTTTCATCTAAAATTGATAACTTTGGTTCCAGCAATGACATTTGTAAAATTTCATTTTTCTTTTTTTCTCCTCCTGAAAAACCAACATTTAGTTGTCTATTTAATTTTTCCTCATCAAACTTAAGCTCTTTTGCTTTTTCTTTTACCAGTTTTAAAAACTCTATGGCGTCAAGCTCTTTTTCACCTCTTGCTTTTCTCACTGCATTTAATGAAGTTTTTAAAAAAATATTTGTATTAACTCCAGGAATTTCTAATGGATATTGAAAAGCTAAAAAAATACCTTTATGTGCTCTTTCCTCAGTTTCAAGATCAAACAAATTTTTTTCTTCAAAAAGAACTTCGCCTGAAACTTCATATCCTTTTTTGCCTGATAAAATATTTGATAAAGTACTTTTTCCAGATCCATTTGGACCCATTATAGCGTGGACTTCACCTGGCTTTATATTAAGAGAGAGTCCTTTTAAAATTTCTTTGTTATCTATCTTTGCGTTTAATTTATTTACCTTTAACATTAACCAACACTTCCTTCCAAGCTTATTCCAACAAGTTTTTGAGCTTCAACTGCAAATTCCATCGGTAGCTGTTGTAGAACTTCTTTACAAAATCCATTTACTATTAACCCAACTGCTTCTTCTTGGCTCAAGCCTCTTTGCTGACAATAATGTAGTTGATCTTCACTTATCTTCGAGGTTGTTGCCTCGTGAGCAATATTTGATTCTGAATTTTTATTTTTAATATATGGAACTGTATGCGCGCCACACTTGTTGCCCATTAATAATGAGTCACATTGAGTATAGTTGTTAGAATTTGAAGCCTTTGATGAAATATCAACAAGGCCTCTGTAAGTCATATCTGAAAATCCTGCACTTATTCCTTTTGAAATAATTTTACTCTTAGTATTTTTTCCTAAATGGATCATTTTTGTACCTGTGTCTGCTTTTTGATGGTTGTTTGTAATTGCAATTGAATAAAACTCTCCAACTGAGTTATCTCCTTTTAAAATGCAACTTGGATATTTCCAGGTAATAGCAGATCCAGTTTCTACTTGTGTCCATGAAATTTTAGAATTTTTACCTTTGCACAAACCACGTTTAGTAACAAAATTATATATTCCACCTTTTCCATCTTTATCTCCAGGATACCAATTTTGTACAGTTGAATATTTTATTTCCGCATCATCAAGTGCTATCAATTCTACATTTGCAGCATGCAATTGATTTTCGTCTCTCATTGGTGCAGTACAACCCTCTAAATAACTTACATAGCTTCCTTTATCTGCAATAATTAATGTTCTTTCAAACTGACCTGTATTTGAGGCATTAATTCTAAAATAGGTAGATAATTCCATCGGACATCTTACCCCCTCAGGTATATATGCAAATGAACCATCAGTAAAAACAGCAGAATTAAGAGTAGCAAAGAAATGGTCTGTTGTTGGAATTACTGATCCTAAATATTTCTTAACTAACTCAGGATGATTTCGAATAGCCTCTGAAATAGGACAGAAGATAATTCCCAACTTAGATAATTCTTCTCTAAAGGTTGTTGCGACTGAGACAGAGTCAAATACCGCATCAACTGCAATACCATTTAACCTCGCCTGTTCTTGAAGAGGGATACCAAGTTTTTTATATGTTTCTAAAAGTTTTGGATCTAATTCATCTAAACTTTTAGGTTTATCATCCATGCTTTTTGGTGCTGAATAATAATATAAATCTTGATAATCAATTTTTGGATACTTAGGTTTTTGCCAATCTGGTTCTTTTAATTGTTTAAATCTTTCAAAGGCTTTTAATCTAAAATCAAGCATCCATTGTGGTTCTTTTTTAATATTTGAAATAAATTTTATGACATTTTCATTTAACCCTTTTGGAGCTCTAGTACTTTCAATATCAGTTGAAAAACCATATTTATAATCTTTTAAATTATCAATTTCTTTTTGTCTATTATCCATATTATATTCTTCGTTCAGTATTATTTTTTAATAAATCTTCTAGGCTTTTTTTTTCAAAAAAACTATTTATATGCGTTTCTAATTCATCCCAAAGGTTATGCGTTACACATTTTATAGCTTTCCCATTGCAGCTTTTTTTAGACTCTTTTTTACACTGAACAGTTTTTACTTTTTCATCAATTGCATGAAAAATATTTGTAAGTTTAATTTCGTTTGGTTTTTTTGAAAGAATATAACCACCTTGTGTTCCTCTAATACTTTGAACAATTTCATTTTTTTTCAGTTTAGAAAAAATTTGCTCAAGATAGTGCAGAGAAATACCTTGTCGTAAGGATATGTCTCTTAATGATACAGGATTAATGCTATTAAACCTTGCTAAGTCTACTAATGCCATTACAGCATATCTACCTTTTGAACTTAATTTCATATTACCCTTTGATTTTAAGGCTTTTTATACATACCTGACTAAAATGGTCAAGTATAGATTATTATAAAATAACTAACATATTGTCGCCCACTTATGATAGACGTAGTTTTTTTTTGAGAATAATAATCAATAGCACTTATGGATAACAAAATTTTAGAGATATTTATTCCTGGCCCTGCTGGTAGACTTGAGGCTAAATATTTTAAAAGTAAAAAAAATACATCTCCAATTGCATTAGTTTTACAACCACATCCTCAATATGGCGGAACTATGAATAATAAAGTAGTGGTAGATACTTTTCATACATTTATGGATAATGATTTTTCAGTTTGTAGAGTAAATTTTAGAGGTGTTGGTAAAAGTGATGGAGAATTTGACAACGGTCAAGGTGAACTGGCAGATGCAGCTGCTGCACTAGATTGGTTGGAAAGAGAAAATTTTGACAACTCTCAATGCTGGGTATCTGGTTTTTCTTTTGGATCATTAATAGCCATGCAATTATTAATGAGAAGACCTGAAATTAATAGATTTATTGCAATATCTCCTCAACCGAACGTATATGACTTTTCTTTTTTATCACCATGTCCAACATCAGGTTTAATGATTTATGGCAAAAAAGATGAACTAGTTCCAATTGAATATATTACTGAACTAGATAAAAGATTAAGTGCACAAAAAGGTATCAAAGTTGACTTTCAGTCTATAACTGATGCTAATCATTTTTTTTCTAAAACAGAAGATGTTTTATTAAAAAGCCTTGATAAATATATAAAAAAAGAAACTGCTCTTTACTAAAAGTTTTTTACTAACTTTCCTCCAACAGTTGGGTTATTACACCCTGTTGTTTCTGGAAATGAAATTGGCAATTTCAAAAAAGATCTTATGGCAAGATATCCAAATGCCTGGGACTCAATATAATCACCATCAAAACCATATTTTTCAATAGGTTCTAAAATTATATCATCTTTATTAAGTAAATGACTTTTAATACACTCTATTAAAAAATAATTTTTTCTACCTCCACCACAAATTAAACATTTAACGGAACTTTTTTTTTTTTGATCAAGTGAATATTCGATTCCTTTTGCAATTAGATGACCTGTGAAACTTGTTATTGTTGCACACCCATCTTCTAATGAAAGTCCTCTGGCAAAAGAAATATCGAAATCTTTTACATCTAATGAATTTTCATATGATTTAATCTTAAAATTTTCAATTGCTTGATTTAAAATTAATTGATCAATTTTTCCAGATTTTGCAATTGAACCTCCTTCATCAAATTTTTTTTTTGAGTTTTTTCTAACCCAGTCATCAATAAGACAATTGCCCGGTCCTATATCAAATGCTTTCAAATTACCTGCTACTAAATTGTTGTTTTTAATTAAATTTGTTATATTTGAAATTCCACCTATATTAATTATAGAGATTGGAAATCCAATTTGATGATTATCATTAATGTTTCTAGCTAAAAGATTGTGAAAAATTGGTGTTAAAGGTGCTCCCTGACCATTATTTTTGAGGTCTGCTTGTCTAAATTCAAACACAACATTTCTTTTAACTAACTGTGATAACAGTTCTCCATTTCCCAATTGTCTAGAAATTTTTTTTTCAGCGTCGTGAAAAATTGTTTGTCCGTGAAAACCGATCAAATCAACTTTGTCTTTATATTTCAGCAATATATTATTAATAATTTTACTGTGAAATAATGTTATTTTTCTCTCCAAATCAGTCAATTGTTTAGAATATTTATCTAAATCTTTATGACCTAGAATTAAATTTCTCAAGTTGATCAATTGTTTATATAGGTTGTCATCATACTCATAGTATTCATCTATAATTTTTGAAAATTGATCAAATCCATCTGATTTAATTAACGATATATCGACGCCATCCATAGAGGTACCACTCATCAACCCAATTGCAGTAAATAATTTTTTTTTCATTAATATTCTTTTTAATAAAAATTTGTATATTGTATAAGTATAAACTTATGAATAAATTTTTAAAAGAATTTAAAGATAGGGGATTTTTCTATCAATGTACAAGTGAAGCTGAATTATCTGATTTATTAGATAAAGAAAAAATAAAAGCATATATCGGGTTTGATTGTACTGCAGAAAGTTTACATGTTGGCAGTTTATTGCAAATAATGTGTCTTAGATTGCTTCAAAAAAATGGTCATCGTCCAATTGTGTTGCTGGGAGGTGGAACTACTAGAATTGGAGACCCTTCGGGTAAAGATAAAACTAGAAAAATTTTAAGTGAAGATGAAATTGAAAAAAATATCAAAAATATTCAAAATATCTTAAAAAACTTTTTAGATAACAGTAATCCTGAAACAAAACCAATTTTTGTAAATAATTATACTTGGCTTAAAAGTTTAAATTATATTTCTTTCCTGCGTGATATTGGTAAACACTTTACAATAAATAGAATGTTAACTTTTGATAGCGTAAAAACAAGATTAGAAAGAGAGCAATCTCTAAGTTATATGGAGTTTAACTATATGATTTTACAGGCATACGACTTTCTTGAATTAAATAAAAATGAAAATTGTATTTTACAAATTGGAGGTTCGGATCAATGGGGGAATATTGTTAATGGAGTTGAGCTTATTAAAAGATATTCAAATAAACAGACATATGGATTAACAACACCTTTAATTACCTTGGCATCAGGTGCTAAGATGGGAAAATCTGAAAATGGTGCAATTTGGCTAGATGCTAATTTATTATCAGCATACGACTATTGGCAATTTTGGAGAAATACTGATGATAAGGACGTTGTAAAGTTTTTAAAAATTTTTACTGATCTTGAAGATAATCAAATTGAAAATAACCAAGATAAAAATATTAATAAATTAAAAATATTATTAGCGAATGAAGCTACAACAATGCTCCATGGAGAAAAAGCAGCTCTAAATTCTGAACAAGCCGCAAAGGAAGCGTTCTCAGGCAATGCACTTGGATCTAGCTTGCCATCAATCAAGATTAAAACAGAAGATATTGATAAGCAAATTACCATAATAGATCTAGTAATTTTATCTAAATTAGAAAATTCTAAAAGTGAAATAAGAAGATTAATTAAAGGAAATGCTATTAAGATAGATGATAAAATTATCTCAAAAGAAAAATTAATTATTGATCGAAAACTATTTGATAAAGATTACCTTAAATTGTCTGTTGGAAAAAAAAGGCATATAAAAATTTTAATAGACTAATTTCTTTTAATTTTTTCCAGTGTTCTGGTTATAAATCTTGGAGTTAAAGTCTTGATTGGGTTTACATTAGTTTCTAAAGCATCAGGTGATCCTTTTATTTTAAAACTAACTCCAAATACTCCCTCACCTCTTTTGTCACCAACAAGAATTTTACCAAAAAGTGGTATTAAACTTATTGTTTTATTAATTGTGGTTGCAGGTACCAGCGTCCCTCTTAAACTAACAAGTTTATCTTCTTCCACATATCCACTCATCAATACAGAAATAGAAGGGCCAATTGCATAAATTTCATCAATAGTCATCAAATTATCTTTATTATTAAAATTCATCTCAAATTCATCAAATCTTATTCCTTCTCCTGATAATAGATCGGCAATGCCCTGAAGGGATGCAAGAGTCAAAAGTTTTGTAAGAGTGGGTAGTTCTTGGAGTTTAAAGTCATAAATTTTTAGTACTGAATTTGAAATCTTATTTTTTTTAGATGAGTAAAAATCTAAATAACCCCCTTCATATCCTTTTATAAACTTATATCTATCTACTAATGGTTTTGCTCTAGCTGAAAATAAAGTAGTAATTTTTTCACTATTGGCATTAGTGTTAATTGTAAATGTTAAATTTTTATTATTATTAAAAAGTGCTGAAATATTAGTCTGGAAAACTTTATTGTTTTTAATAAAAAGTTTACCTTTTACATCTCTCACTATATTTTCATCATAAATATAAACTTTGCCAATATTTAAATTTAGATTCATATTATTTTTGAAAATTTCGAATTGTTTTTCATCTTTACTTTTAAGTAAATTGGAAATTAAAGTATTAGCATTGAATATTGATCCACTTAATTGATAATTATTTTCTTTATCTCTTTTAATTAAAAATTGATTTTTTTTATTTTCGATATCATAATAATCTAAATCTATCTTATCAATTTTAATTATTTTATTATCTTTATCTAATAGAAAATTTTCGAAAATTATTTGATTATTTTTTGAGAGAATGCTAATTTTTTTTAATTTAAGCTCTTTATCTTTTTCATATGTGCCTGATAATATTACTTCTGTTTTTGATTTTATATCTTTTATATAGTTTAGAAAAATTAAGTTTAATGAAGTTTTGTCTAAATTCAATTTAGTATCAAAATTAATTTTATTACGAATTTTTGAAATAGAATAATCTATAATATCAAATTCATTTTCTATCTTAATTTTTCCATGCCCTTTAAAAAATAAATTTTTATCTTTATATTCTATTAAAACCTGGTGATCCTTTAAATTAATCTCATCATTATTTATTTTAGGGAAAAAATTTTTAAAAAGTTTTTTTCCTTTTATGTTTAATTCACTTAAGATTATATTTGATACTAGTTTAAAATCTTTATCCTTGTTGGTGATTAAATACTCAATTTTATCAAATTTTTCTTGTAATTGAATTTTACCCAGCCCTTTTGCGTAAAAATCATTTTTTTTATATCTAGCTTTTATTTTGTGATCTTTAAAATAAATTTTATCTTGAATTTTAGAAAAATAATCATTTAATATATCTGGTTTACTATACTGAAGCTCATTGATATGAATTTCTGAGTCAATAGCTAGATTCATTAATTTAAACTTATTATTAACATTAAAAGAAAAATTATTTTTTGAGTTAAAGTTAATATTTTTAAGATTTAATTTTGTTAAACTTATTAACTTATTGCTTAAATCGGAATCTTTGTTTTCAATTACTCCCTCAAATAGGAGGTTGTTTTTATTTTGTGTAACTTTTAGATTATCTGAAAAAAAATTCATTTCATTTGTTCTAAAATTAATATCCTTAAAGTTAAAAATATTGTTTTTGACATTTAAAATAAAATTTAAATTTTTAAAATTATAATCCTTTGAAAAATTTATTATTCCATCTTTTAACAATCCTTTAATTTGATAATCATTTTTAATCTTTCCATTTTCATCAAAATTAAACTCTAAGTTTGCGATCACATACCCTTTCTCAATCATTCGTTCTAAGAAAAATAATTCTGGTTTATTACTTATTGCTCTCATAAATCTGATCAAATCTTTAAGTGGTATAGATTTAGTTGATATGTCTAAATTTGAAGAAACTAATTTATTTTTAAATAGAGAATTTAATGAAATTTGTGTTTTTATATACTCAAGTTCTAAAATTTTTTTTTGATATATTATTTTTGCACCAATAGTTTTTGCATTAATCTTAAAATTTAATGGATCTAAAGTTAATTTTATTTTTTTTAATTTAAGATCTAATTTATTATTTACTGTAAACAACTTACTTTTAATCTGACTATTAAACTTTTCTGTTTCAAGGCCAACCAAACTTAAATAAATTATTGCTGAAATAAAAATTCCAAAAATTAATAAAGTATATTTTATAATTTTTTTTTTCATTTAATTTGATAAAGTGATTGTTCTAAAAACTCATCAAGATCTCCATCTAAAACTTTGTCAGGATTTGTGCTTTCAAAATTAGTTCTGCTATCTTTAATAAGTCTATATGGTTGTAATACATAAGACCTTATTTGATGCCCCCAGCCAATTTCTGCCTTAGAGCTTTCATTATTCTCATTTTCTTTATTTCTTTTCTTAATTTCATAATCGTATAATCTTGCTTTTAGCATGTTCATACATGTTTCTTTATTTTTGTGTTGAGATCTTTCGTTTTGACATTGAACTACAATTTTAGACGGAATATGAGTTATTCTTACCGCACTATCTGTAGTATTAACATGCTGCCCCCCCGCTCCACTAGAACGATAAGTATCTATTCTTAAATCTTTCTCTATAATTTCAATATTGATATTTTCATCTACCACTGGATAAACCCAAATACTTGCAAAACTAGTGTGTCTTCTGGCTCCTGAATCAAAAGGAGATATTCTAACCAATCTATGTATGCCTGACTCTTTTTTAAGCCATCCAAATACATAATCACCTTGTATTTTT
>Ga0209383_1000555_pt1 | contig 26352 bp, 26 predicted proteins | sample CoawatmetaG02DNA_FD_187510 | JGI IMG/M metagenome (GOLD analysis project Ga0209383, IMG submission 187510) | Marine microbial communities from the West Antarctic Peninsula - Coastal water metaG029-DNA (SPAdes) (version 2) | ecosystem: Environmental > Aquatic > Marine > Coastal ... | reverse complement strand
TATTTCTTTAGTTAGTAAAACAAAATAATTTGTATCTATTAAGCGCCTCCCTTTCCAAATTTCCCCCCATGACTTATATTCTGCTGGTATATTTTTATCTTCAGTTAGTGAGACTAATGCAAGCCTACAATCCCTATTTTCTAAATTTGGATTAGTGCCTTTAATTCCAGAATAGTAATGCAATAAATTTATTTGACTATCAGATAAGTTGTTAACGTATACACAAGTCGAACTTTTTATAAGCTGTTGCTTTACGTCAGTGAAAATTAATTTGTAATCTTTTCGGTTATCAATAAATGGACCCCACAGGCTTATTAATGTTACCCATACCATTGTTATTCCTAATGCCCAGTTTGATATTGCTGACCGGTTAGTTATTTTGAATTTAATAGTAGAAGCTAACCATAGTAATGTTATTAACATAGCGAATAGGAAGCTAAATAATTCAAATTCAGCTATGTAATTTGAAGATTGATAAAACATACGCTCGTAAATTTTTTCAGGAATTTTAGACATCATTGCAAACCAACCTAGCCAAATTAGAAAACCAATAAAACCAAAAATTAATATACCAAACCAATTCAAAGCGCTTGATGTACCCCTGCTTAATCTATCAATTCCACCAACAGCAATAATTGATAATGGAATAGTAAATGGAATAAGGTTTGTTTGATTAGGCTGACCTGTTATAGATATTGTTATTAATAATACTAAGAAGAATGTAATTGGAATTTGTAATTTTTTTTGACTTAAGATTAACTTGTAGTCTTTAGTAATAATCCAAATTGCAAGTGGAAGAGCTGGCCAAGTAAACCATAAAACTCCCTGTAAATGATAATTAAATAACAATTCAGGTGCGAATTTTATTGATTTTAGCCACGATAAAAAAAGTTCTGGTGCTAGATAGTTAAAAGAATATAACCATGGACTAATTGCTAGGATAGTTATAATTGTTGACATACTTATAAACATAAAATATCTTTTGATTCTCCAATTTTTAAAAAAAAGTAAAAATAAAGCTGATAAAAAAATAGCTGCAAGAGGGATAATTCCTCCTGATAAAAATGCTACCCCTGAGCCAAAACCAAGAACCATGCTTGCTCGAAAAGGCCTTCTGAAATACAAAGAAAAAGCATATAAGGCCATCGTGTAACCTAGAAGTGTCGCTATTTCAGGTATTAAGCTGTGAACATTTAATATTAAACCAACGGACCCTAAAAAAATTAAACCAGCTTGACGGCCAAAGCCTTCCCCCCACAATTCTCGTGTCATTAATCCAAGACTCATAAGGGTTAAGCCAACCCAAAAAATATTTGATAATCTAGCTGCATCATGTAATGAAAGTAGAGGTGAAAAAAGCTTTCCAAAGGCTGCAGCAACATAAGAGTATAAGGGGGGGTGTGCTATTAGACTTTCACTTGCCGCCATTGGGAGAATTACTTGATTATTTTGAATGATATCTAAAATAATACTAATGGTCGTTGATTCTAGTGGGCGCCATGGCTCATGTCCAATTAAACCAGTGAAGAGGAAAACTATAGATAATAAAAAAAACAAATATAGTTTTGTTTTTTCTCCAAGATTTTTTCTTGGGGTTGACATATTTCCCTGCCAATCATGTTCAAGATCAAATTTCATATTAATTAATCATATACAAAAAAAGCAGCTTAGCTGCTTTTTTTTTGTAATAGTATATAAAAAAAGATTACATTCCGTATTTTTTCTTGAATTTCTCAACTCTACCCGCTGTATCAAGAATTTTTTGTTTTCCTGTATAAAAAGGATGACATAATGAACAGACTTCGATGTTCATATCTTTACCAATAGTTGATTGTGTTTTAAACTTATTACCACAGCTGCAGGCTACATTAATTTCTGGATAATTAGGGTGTGTATCTTTTTTCATAATAATTTATAATCTTTTGATTTTAAGAACTGAATTATCATTGATATTTTCGAAAAAATCAATGATTTGTTTAGTTTTACTTCCTCATACTGTTAAAAAAGTCATCATTGTTTTTCGTTGATTTTACTTTGTCTAGGAGGAATTCCATTGCTTCTACGTCTTCCATTGGGTAAAGTAATTTTCTTAAAACCCAAATCTTTTGTAAAATTTCTTGGGGTATTAATAATTCTTCTCTACGTGTACCTGATTTATTTACATTAATTGCTGGGTACGTCCTTTTTTCAGCCATTTTACGATCAAGATGAATTTCCATATTACCAGTACCTTTAAATTCTTCATATATCACATCATCCATTCGGGAACCAGTATCAACTAGGGCTGTAGCAATTATTGTTAAAGAGCCACCCTCTTCAATATTTCTAGCTGCACCAAAAAACCGTTTTGGCTTCTGGAGTGCATTTGCATCAACACCACCAGTTAGAACTTTTCCTGAAGAAGGTATTACTGTGTTGTAAGCTCTTGCAAGCCTTGTAATGGAGTCAAGCAGAATAACAACATCTTTTTTATGCTCAATTAATCTTTTTGCTTTTTCAAGGACCATATCTGCTACTTGAACGTGTCTTGTTGCAGGCTCATCAAAAGTTGATGCCACTACTTCGCCCTTAACAGAGCGGGTCATTTCTGTAACCTCTTCAGGCCTCTCATCTATTAATAAAACAATTAGAGAAACATCTGGATGATTTGAAGTTATTGCATGAGCAATATTTTGTAACATAACAGTTTTACCACTTTTTGGGCTGGCAACTATCAATCCGCGTTGGCCTTTACCTATAGGCGCTATCATATCAATAACTCTACTTGTATTATTCTCCTCCCCTCCTGAGTCTCTTTCAAGAGTTAGTGGTTCGGTTGGAAATAAAGGGGTGAGATTTTCAAATAGAATCTTATTTTTTGTGTTTTCCGGTGCATCATCGTTAACTTTGTCAACTTTAACTAATGCAAAATAACGCTCACTATCTTTTGGTGTTCTAATTTCACCTTCAATGGTGTCGCCAGTATGAAGATTGAAACGTCTAATCTGTGATGGCGATACGTAAATATCATCTGTACCAGCCAAGTATGATGCCGCAGCTGATCTTAAAAATCCAAATCCATCTTGAAGAACTTCCAGTGTCCCGTCACCAAATAACGTGGCACCATTTTTTGCTTTGTTTTTAAGAATCGCAAATATAAGATCTTGTTTGCGCATTCTTCCAGTGTTCTCAATTTTGTCTGCAATTGCTAAGTCTACAATTTCGGCTACAGGTAAGTGTTTTAGGTCAGATAAATGCATATTTTTATAAGTTACTATCGATAAAAGCTGTTAGTTGAGATTTTGATAAAGCACCAACTTTGGTAGCTTCTACATTGCCATTTTTAAAAATCATAAGAGTTGGTATGCCACGAACGCCATACTGTTGAGGAGTTTTTTGATTGTCATCTATATTAAGCTTAGATATTTTTAATTTTCCAGAATATTCATCTGTAAGAGAATCCAGAATCGGGGCTATCATTTTGCATGGGCCGCACCACTCTGCCCAGTAATCTACTAATACTGGCAAATTTGATTTTAGAACTTCTTCTTCAAAGGTTTCATCAGTTAGATGAGAAATAGGGTTGCTCATATTTTCTTAAGTGCTTTATAAAATTTTTATTTTGAGTTTATGGTGTTTGGTTTATTGGTGTCTTACTTGAAATGGAATCATAATGCATAAAAAAATTATAATCAATATTTATTTTTAACTTCTTCATCCAACTCAAACAAAGGAACAACTAATTTAACCCCTTTTGATGATTTAGCAATTTGAATTGCCTCATCAGCTTCTTTATTATTAACAATCCCGAGTATGTACACAACATCATTTTCAGTCATGATTTTTACGTGCATAGGATGAACTTCATTATTTATTTCTAGAAATAGCCTTGTTTTAACATTGCTTGTTGTAATTGTATCCTTTGCTCTTTGTTTAATTTTACAGGCTTCACCAACAACCATTTTATTATGGACTGTTTTAACATTTTTTATTTTAGAAAGCACATCAGTTATTTTATTTTTAACCTCTTCATTAGGGACTTCGCCTACAATAACAATAGCTTTATTAAAAACGGTTATATTGAAATGACTTTTTTGTTTCTCATTTTCGGTAATCTCTTGAATTGGGGCCCATGAAGCTAAATAAATTTTATTATCCATTATTTGGATTTGAGTTGTTCTTCTGTCTGCAATTGATGCGGGAATGGCAAATATTGTTGACGGAGCACAACCTACCAATTGAGTGATAAATAAAATAAAAAGTGTGAAAAGCTTGTATGATTTCATTAGTAATTATTATATAGCTAAATAATTTTTTTAGAAACTAAATTAAATAAATCTTGAATATTTATTATGGAAACTTGCCTGTACCTTGTTGCAACACCAATTGGAAACCTTGATGATATTACTTTCAGAGCTATAGAAGTATTGAAAAAAGTTGATTTAATTGCTTGCGAAGATACTAGAAAAACTGCCAGATTACTTACTCATTATGGCATTAAAAAAAAATTAATATCTATACATCAGCATAATGAGAAAAATAAAACTGAATTTTTGATAGTTGAACTTTCAAATGGAAAATCAATTGCTTATGCATCTGATGCAGGAACCCCTGCTATAAGTGATCCAGGAGCATTCTTGGTAAAACAAGCTTTAAAGTTCGGGATCAAAGTTTCGCCAATCCCTGGACCATCTTCTCCCGTCACTGCTTTTTCTGCATCAGGAATTGAGTCAACACAGTTTCAATTTTATGGCTTCCTTCCTAATACACGTAGCAAATCTAAGAAAGTACTCCAAAGTATATACGGTCAAACACTACCCACAATTATTTTCGAATCCCCACATAGAATTTTAAAAAGTCTATCGTTAGTGCGAAATATTTTTGGCGCCAAACATGAAATATTTATTGCTAGAGAGCTTACTAAAATCTATGAAACAATTTATAAAGATGAAGTTACATCTATAATAGAGAAATTAGAAAGTCATCCAGAGGAGCAAAAGGGAGAATTTGTTATTATTTTAACTCCACCAATAAATGAAATTGAAAATAATGAAATATTACATATAAATGAAGCATTAATATTAATGATGAAAGAGTTACCCTTAAATCAATCGGTAAAACTTATTTCTTCAATATTTAATAAAAATAAAAAGGAAGTTTATAATCAAGCATTGGAATTAAAAAATGACTGAATTAATTATTACAAAGCCTGATGATATGCATCTCCATCTTCGAGAAGGAGACATACTTAAGCATGCCTGTAAAGATACTGAAAAACAATTTGCTAGGGCAATTGTTATGCCAAATTTAAAAGCCCCAATTAGAAGTGTCGGTCAAGCTGAAAAATATTATCAGGATATAAAGAAAAATATTGGAATTTCTAATTTTGAACCGTTAATGACACTCTTTTTTTCTGATTTATTAAATAGTGATGAGATTAAAAAAGTAAGTACTTCTTCGATTGTGCATGGTATTAAACTTTATCCATCAGGAGTAACTACTAATTCAGCTAGTGGAATCGATTCAATTGAAAAGTGTTTTAACATTTTTGAATTAATGCAGGAACATGAAGTGCCTTTATTAATCCATGCTGAGTCAAATGATAAAAGCATAGACATCTTTGATAGAGAAAAAGTGTTTATTGATAGACATTTAACTGAGATACATAGCGAATTTCCAGATCTAAGAATTGTGTTTGAACACATATCCACCAAAGAAGCGGTAGATTTTGTTGTAGCAGCAAATAAAAAAGTAGGTGCAACAATTACACCACAACATATGCTTTTAGATAGAAATGACCTACTTTCAAACGGCATTAAGCCCCATCATTATTGTTTACCTATACTTAAAAGAGCAGAGGATCGTTTAGCGGTTATAGATGCAGCCGTTTCAGGATCTGAAAAATTTTTCTTAGGGACTGATAGCGCACCTCATTTTAGACACCAAAAAGAAAGTAGTTGCGGATGTGCGGGAATTTATTCTGCAGCTTATGCAATGGAATTGTATGCATCAATTTTTGAATCAAAAAATGCATTGGATAAACTTGAAAATTTCAGTAGTAAGTTTGGGGCTGATTTTTATAAGTTACCTTACAACAAGTCTAAGATAAAGCTAATAAAAAAAGAATTTCAAATACCAGATAAAATTAATATTGGTGCTGAAGAAGTTATTCCTCTTTTTGCTGGTGAAATTTTGTCTTGGGGATTTTCTGAAATATAGCTAAGAGTGATAAAATAACTACTTAAGTTGACTAGGCAGTCGCTATATATTTTTATATAGAGGAAAGTCCGGGCTCCATAGAGCAGAGTGATGGCTAACAGCCATACGCCGTGAGGTGAGGAATAGGGCCACAGAGACGAGCGTATTTAGTTACGGTGAAACGCGGTAACCTCCACTCGGAGCAAGGCCAAATAGGGTAGCATTGACACGGCTCGTGTTGCTACCGGGTAGGCTGCTTGAGCATGTAAGTAATTGCATGCCTAGATGAATGACTGTCCACGACAGAACCCGGCTTAACGGTCAACTTAAACTAATATCTAACTTATTGATGGGCATAGAAAAAAGTTAAAAAGCGCTTGCAAAGCGCTTTTTTTTTGCTTATAGTGCACTTGTAAGGGAAAAAGTGGTTATTTGTGGGAAATTATTAAACGAGACTAAGGGCGTTCAGTAATTTCCCATCTTTTTAGGTGCAGATATGTTTAAAGGAGCAACACTACTAAATATTGATGGAAAGAATAGGTTAGCAATTCCAACAAAATATCGAGAGGAATTATTAACTGGTTCATTAGTATTGACTGCTCACCCTCATGGATGCCTTCTGCTCTACCCAATTGCTGCATGGAGACCTATACAGGAAAAAATAATGCAACTTTCAAGTTTCGATAAAAAATCAAGTGGATTACAAAGGTTATTAGTTGGCTATGCTGAAGATCTATCATCTGATAATGCTGGAAGATTATTAATTTCTGCTGAATTAAGAGACTATGCATCTCTTAATAAGACCCTAATGTTTGTAGGACAAGGAAGTCATTTTGAATTGTGGAGTAAAGAGACTTGGGCCAAACAAATCAAACAAATAAAAATGAATGATAAAGGTGAGCTACCTGCTGAGCTAGGAGGTTTTTCTTTATGACAATTTATTCCCATATTCCAGTAATGTTAAAAGAGACTATTGACGCTTTATCTATAAAACCAAATGGTACTTATTTAGATTGCACTTTTGGGAGAGGTGGACATTCAGGTGAAATTTTAAAGCTTCTTAGTGACAAAGGAAGATTAATAGCTTTCGATAGGGATTTAGATGCAGTCAATGAAGGGAAAAAAATAGCAGATAAAAGATTTGAAATAGAGCACTGTGCTTTTTCTGAAATAGATAAAATATTAAAAAAAAAAATATTAAAAAATTGGATGGCATATTGATGGATTTGGGTATCTCATCTCCTCAGATAGATGAAGCTAGAAGAGGCTTTAGTTTTAGATTTGATGCAGCTTTAGATATGAGAATGGATCAAACCAGAGGAATAACTGCAGCTGATATTGTGAATACATACGAAGAAAAAGATTTGATATATGCTTTAAAAACTTATGGTGAGGAAAAGTTTGCCAAAAAAATTGTTAAAGCAGTTATTGAGTATCGGAACACAAAAGGGCCAATAAAAATGACTTTAGAACTGGCTGAATTAATAAAAAATACAGTTCCAAAAAGAGGTTTAAAAAAAGATCCTTCGACAAAAACATTTCAAGCATTGAGAATATTGGTAAATAAAGAAATAGAAGAGTTAGAGATGACCCTTCCAATAGTATTTGGTTATTTAAGACCTAAAGCTCGGCTGGTGGTTATTAGTTTTCATTCACTAGAAGATCGAATCGTAAAAAATTATACTAAACATCAAATAAAGACTGACTTTATCCCTAAAAGCATTCCTATTAAGGCATCAGAAATAAAATTACCTCCTTTTAAGATTGTTCAGAAAATGATGACACCCAGTGAAAAAGAGATCGAGCAAAACCCAAGATCTAGAAGTGCAAAATTGAGAGTCATTGAAAAAGCAATGGAGATAATATGAAATTAAACTTAATTTTGTTTGTTGTTTTGATCATTTGTGCATTAACTACAGTTAATTTTAAGCATTTAACTAGAAACAATTTTGCAGAATTAGATGTGGAAAGTAAGAAGACTCTAGATTTAAAAGATCAGCAAACAATGCTAAGAATAGAGGAATCATCTGAATCAAGAATTGAGATAATAGAAAAAACAGCGAAGCACAAATTAAACATGCACATCCCAAATCAAAAAGAAAAAAAATTTATAATTAGATGATTAAAATTAAATCTAGAAGAGAGTATTTCGAATTATCAAGAGCTAGAAGGCGAATAGTTTTAATATTTATGCTTGGAATGTTTATAGTTTTATTTGCACAAGCTGTTAAATTAGCAGCTTTTGAAAAAGATAAGTTACAAGAAGCATCTAGGCAAAGACAACATAGAGAGATAGTTTTACTTCCGTATAGAGGTAAAATTCTGGATCGTAATGGATCACTCTTGGCAGAGAGTACGCCAGTCTATTCTATTATGGCTGATGCAGCTTTAGTAAATTTTAAAGATGTTGATCCAACTAACCAAGCAAAGCTTCATAAGAAAAAAAAGCAGTTAGCTAATTTGCTTAAATTAAGCACAATGGATTTAGATAGGAAGCTTTCAAATAGAAAAAAAAGAGATGTTGCTCTTAGGAAGAATATAGCACCCGATACTAAAATTAAAATTTTAAAACTTAAAATCTCGGGTATTAGTTCAAATAAAGTGTACAAAAGATTTTATCCTGAAAATGGACCAGTGGCACATATTGTAGGATTTACTGGCAGTGATGGAGTTGGGCAAGAGGGAATCGAAATGTTAATGAATGAAAGTCTTGCTGGAAAAAAAGGAAAAATAAGAAAAATAATAGATGGGAAAAAGACACCCAGAGTTATAGGAGAATTCCAATCTATTAAATTACCAAAAGATGGAGCAGATATAAGATTAACAATTGATTTACGATTACAAAACGAGGCATATAACGCACTTCAAAAGGCAGTAGAGAAGTATGAGGCAATATCGGGATCTGCAGTTTTATTAGATGCGAAGACAGGTGAGGTTCTTGCTATGACGAATTACCCCTCTTTCAACCCTAATGGCTACAATAAAGTAGGAGAGTTTATAAAGAATCGTGCAGTTACTGATGTATTTGAGCCTGGCTCAATAATGAAGCCTATTAGCCTTGCTGCAGCCTTAGAGAGAAAGGTTGTAAATATAAACACTTTAATTGATACGGGGAAAGGTGCTTACAGATATCAAGGTAAATTTATACGTGACACCCATGCGCATGGAGAAATAGCTGTAAAAGACGTAATTAAAGTTTCTTCAAATATAGGGTCGGCTAAAATTAGTGAGAAAGTTAGCTCAAATAATTTAGCCGCTATGTATAAAAAATTCGGTTACGGAATAAAAACAGGTATTAATTTTCCTGGAGAAGTGAGTGGAACTTTAAGAAAACATACAACATGGAAAAAAATAGACCATTCTCGAGCAAGCTATGGCTACGGTATGAATTCGACACTTATTCAGACTGCTCAAGCTTACACAGTTTTTGCTAATGATGGAAAACTAAAGCCGATATCACTCATTAAAGAGAATGATCCAAAGATAAGTAAAAGAGTTTTGTCACCCAACACAACAAAAGCTATATTAACTATCCTAGAATCTGTAACTGATGATGAAGGGACAGGCTCTAAAGCTAGGGTGTATGGCTATCGGGTCGCTGGAAAAACGGGTACAACAAAAAAAATAGATGAAATAAATGGAGGATATTCTAAAGATAAATATATTGGGACCTTTGTAGGATTAGGGCCAGTTTCAAATCCAAGATTTGTCATGGCGATTATGATTGATGAGCCTTTAAAGAAAAAAGGATATTACGGTGGCACACTAGCGGGCCCGGTTTTTAGTCGTGTTATGTCAAAAGCATTTGAGTGGTATAGCATTAATGCTGATGGGTCAGAAATAAAGGATATACAAAATAATAAAGAGGGCAATGCTGATAAGATAAAATTATGAGTAATTCTCTAAAAAATCTATTAACTAAATTTGAATATATAGAGCAAAATAGTTTGAATGTTAAAAAAGGGTCAATTTTTTTAGCTTACCCAGGGGAAAAAAATGATGGAAGAAATTATATTAGTGAGGCTATAAAGAATGGGGCTGGAGCAATAATATATGATCCGTTAGATTTTCAATGGAATAACCGATGGAACTTACCAAAATTAGCAGTAAAAAACTTAAAAGATAATATTTCTAATATAGCAAGTGAGTTTTTCAACAATCCCTCACAAAAAATAAATTTAATAGGCGTGACTGGTACTAATGGTAAAACCTCAAGTGTATATTGGATAACTCAATGCCTTAATAATCTCAAGAGAAGAGCTGCGATGATCAGTACGATTGGGTATGGTTTTATTGGAAAATTAGAACCGACTGCTAATACAACACCTGATGCACTTAAAATCCAAAGCATAATAAATAATTTTGGAATTGATCTGGTTCAGGATGCGTGCATTGAGGTATCTTCTCATGGCATAAAACAAGGGAGGGTGGCTGGAGTTGATTTTGATGTAAGACTATTTACAAACCTTTCTAGAGATCATCTTGATTATCATGAGTCTATTGAAAGCTACGCAAACATAAAAAAAGATTTTTTATTGGGCGCCAAGAATGGTAATTTAGTTATAAATATAGACGACCCACTAGGAAAAAGAATATTTCAAGAGTCAAAATTAGATACATCTCAAAAAATATCTTTTGGTATAGATAACCCATGCTCACTTCAAGCAAAAAATCTTGTTACAGAAAATAAAAGAACCAAATTTGATTTAACCTATAAAGATGAAACAGTCGAGGTTATAGCTTCAGTGGTTGGAAGATATAATGTCTATAATATTTTAGGTGCAGTTGGGGTTTTAATTTCCTTAGGCCATCACATAGAAAATATTAAGCCAATATTAAAAAGTTTGAGCCCAGTGCCTGGAAGGGCCGAGTTATTAGAGATAGGCTTAGACAAGTGCCCCAAAGTTATTATTGATTTCGCTCACACTCCCGATGCTCTTAAAAATATCCTAAACTCCTTAAAATTATCAAAGTATAAAAATTTAAAAATTGTTTTTGGATGTGGGGGCGACAGAGACAGGGGTAAAAGGAGAGAAATGGCAGCTGTTGTTAATCAATATGCCGACTTTGTGATTGTAACATCTGATAACCCAAGAAATGAAGAGCCAAAGAGAATCATTGATGATGTTTGTCAGAATATAACTATTCCAAATATGGTAATAGAAGATAGAGAAGAGGCAATCAAAGAAGTTTTAAAAAATTCTGATATTGATGATTTAATTCTCATTGCAGGAAAAGGGCATGAGACATACCAAGAGATACGAGGTGTGAGAAAAGACTTTTCAGACAAATTAATAGCAAAAAAATATGCAACCAGATACTTTGGAGCTAAAAATTAGTATTACATTAAAAAAGATTATAGAAATTACAAAAGGTTCGTTTGCGGGCCAATTAGAGTCTTTAGATCAAAAGATTTCATCTATTACGATAAACTCAAGAGATGCAGGACAATTTGACTTATACATTGCGGTAATAGGAAAGAATCATGATGGGAATAAATTTACAACAGAAGTGCTAAACAATGGCACTAAATTTGCAATTGTTTCTAACCCCCTATTCCATAGAGAAAAAACTATTTTAGTAAAAAATGGAAAAGAAGCATTGGGTAATATTGCCTTATATCTTCGAGATCAAATTAAGCCAAAAATAATTGCAATTACAGGAAGCAATGGAAAAACTTCCACAAAAGAAGTGCTCGTTTCAATTATGACTAATTATTTAAGCCGAGACCAATTATTATTTACAGAAGGTAACTATAATAATGAAATAGGTTTGCCACTCACACTTCTAAATCTTAAGGGTACTCATAGTCATGCTGTATTGGAGTTAGGTATGAGCCATGCTGGAGAAATTGCCTGGCTTGCAAAGATTGCGAAGCCTAATATTGCTTTAATTACAAATATCGGTGAAGCTCATATCCAAAATTTTAACTCTAAAGATGATATTGCAGAAGCAAAGAAAGAGCTTCTAAATAATTCGGATGAACTTGAGACTTGTGTATTGCCTAGGGATGATGAATATTATCAATTTTTAGCCAAAGACCTAAAAAACTTAAAAAAAGTAACTTTTGGCTTTACAAAAGAAGCAACAATAAGCTGTAAGCTAATAGATGAGCAAACAATAACAATTTTTACTCCCGATGAAAATTTTGACGTTAAAATAAATTTACTAGGAAAGCATAATATAAAGAATATTCTTGCTGCATGTGCTTGTAGTTACGCACAAGATATACCGGTAAAGATAATTAAAAAGGGAATAGAGGAAATTAAGCCTTTTCCTGGAAGGCTTGAGAAAATAATTAACTCCAAAGGCTTAATAGTAATTAATGATACTTATAATGCCAATCCGAGCTCAATGAGAGAGGCTATAGATGTATTAGCGCCGATGAAGGGGCAAAAAATACTAGTGATTGGTGATATGGGAGAGCTTGGAAGTAATGCGAGTAAGTATCATAAAGAATTGGGTGAGTATATTAAGACAGCCAAAATAGATTTTACTTTGGCTGTTGGAAGACATACAAAAATAACTATGCAACAATTAGGTAAAGATCAATTATGGTTTGAGACAAAAGAGGCGCTCGTAAGTAAGCTTTTAGGGATAATAAAACCTAAGGCAATTATTTTGGTTAAAGGCTCCCGTTTTATGAAAATGGAAGAAGTTGTTAATAAAATTATTTTATAGGGAATAGAAAATGTTACTGGAATTATTTAGATGGTTATCGATAGATATCCCAGGGTTTAATGTATTTAATTATATTTCATTAAGAGCATTATTAGCAGTTATTACTTCTCTATTAATTTCTTTTTGTTTTGGTGGTTGGTTTATAAAAAAATTAGGAGAATATAGCCTTGGTCAACATATTAGAACTGATGGACCGGAGGGGCACTTTATTAAATCTGGTACCCCAACAATGGGTGGGGGATTGATATTAATTTCAATTATCATTTCAACATTATTATGGGCTGATCTAAGTAATTCTTATGTGTGGCTTTTGCTTATCGTAACTACTTCTTTTGGTTTAATAGGCTTAATTGATGATATGAGTAAGATTCAAAAAAAAGAGGCTAATGGGCTTTCAGCACTACAAAAATTTATACTGCAATCAATAGTTGGTATATTGGTCGCAACCTATTTATTTTATTCAGCTGGAACATCTCAAGAAACAGAATTATTGATTCCATTTTTTAAAAATTTGAGCTTACCATTAGGAGGATTAACTTTCATTATTTTAAGCTATTTGGTTGTAGTGGGGAGTAGTAATGCAGTCAATTTAACCGATGGTCTTGATGGCTTAGCTATTATGCCAGCTGTAATGGTCATAAGTGCATTAGGAATTTTTGCCTATGTTGAAGGAAATACAATCTTTGCAAATTACCTAAGTATTCCATATATAGAAGGCGCAGGTGAGTTAACGATATTTTGTGCTGCATTAGCTGGGGCAGGATTAGGTTTTCTTTGGTTTAATGCATATCCAGCAGAGGTATTTATGGGTGATTTAGGGTCATTGTCCATAGGGGCAGCAATGGGCACGTTGGCAGTGATTGTAAGACAAGAAATTGTTTTAATGATAATGGCCGGAATCTTTGTAATTGAAACATTTTCTGTGGCTATCCAGGTAGGATATTTTAGATACACAAAGAAAAGGTTTGGAAAGGGAAGGCGCATTTTCTTAATGGCTCCACTTCATCATCACTATGAAAAAAAAGGATGGAAAGAAACTCAAGTTGTTGTGAGGTTTTGGATTATCACTATGATGCTTGTTCTTATTGGCCTTGCGAGCCTAAAGATTCGGTAATGAATGAAAACATCAGTCATGTATTGATCATAGGTTGCGGGCAAACTGGTTTATCGATTGGGAGATATTTAGATAGCAATACAAAAATATCTTTTTATGATGAAAGCAAAATATCATTAGATAATGCTAGAAATTTATTCGGAACAAAAAAAAATTTATATTTTTTTGGCGATCTAAAAGAAGTATTTTTTGATGAGATAAATTTTGTTGCAATCAGCCCCGGGGTAGATCCTAGACATCCAATAATTAATAAAATAATAAAAAAAGGCATCCCTTTTCATAATGATATTTCATTATTTTTTTTGAAAAATGATTTATTGGGAACAAAGGTAATTGGTGTGACAGGTACAAATGGAAAAACTACTGTTTGCTCAATGATCGAACAAATGGCTCTGGAATCTGGATTAAAAGCAAAGGCAGTAGGTAATATAGGGTTGCCAATATTAGATATAGACCAAGTAGATACATTAGATGTTTTAATTATTGAATTATCAAGCTTTCAACTTGAAGTGTTGAATAATGCCAAAATTGATGTAGGTATTATTTTAAATATCTCAGATGACCATATGGATAGATATAATTCATTCACAAAATATTTTCAAACAAAAGCGAAATTGTTTGACATAGCAAAAATAAATATTACTAATCGAGATGATGAAAAATTAAACACGTTAAGGCATGCCGCAAATTTATCTTTTGGTACTTCAGAAGCTCACAATAAAGAAGATTATATTTTGAGAAATAACCATTCTGGTTCTTATGTTGAGAGAGAGGGTGAGTTAACTGTTGAATTAAAGGACTTAAAGTTGATCGGAGAGCATAATAAATTAAATATTATGGCATCAATTGCATGTATTCGGGCCGCTTTCCCAAAATTTGATAAGTTTAAAATTAATAGCTTAAAAAGCATTAATCATCGACTGGAGTGGGTTAAAAATACGGAAGGAATTGATTTTTACAATGACTCAAAAGCAACCAATGTAAATGCAACAATTACCGCTTTGAAAAGTTTCGATAAGAAAAATATTTTTTTAGTTGCTGGGGGTGATAGTAAGAATCAGATTTTAAAACCCTTATCTAAATATTTAAAGCAGAAGGTATCAGCTCTTTATTTAATTGGACAGGACGCACACATATTTGAAGAAAACTTTAATTTTATAAATTCACTTAAGATTACCAACCATAAGGGAATGAAAGATGCAGTTTTATCTGCTTATAAAGATGCTTCAGTTGGGGATATTGTTTTACTATCTCCGGCATGCGCAAGCTATGATATGTATAAAAATTATAAAGAACGTGGGAATGAATACAAATCGATTGTGGAAAAATTATAGGCTATGAAGCTTTTTTCTTCTCAAAAAAGTTACAACCTTCCAATTTATGATTACAGCTTAATATGGGCTGCGCTTTTACTTTTAGGTATAGGTTTGGTTATGGTTTATTCAGCATCAATTGATGTAGCGGCAGGACAGCAAAAATACCAATACCAACATTATTATTTTTTAGTTAGACAGTCAGCTTATTTGCTAATCGCTTTTATTTGTGGATACATTACCTTCTTAATTCCTATTTATATATGGCAGCGTTGGGCTCCCTATCTTTTCTTTATAGGAATAATTCTTTTGATTTTAGTTCTATTTATTGGACTAGAAAGAAATAATAGTCAAAGGTGGCTCTCATTGGGGGTTGTAAATTTACAACCAACAGAGCTCGTTAAGCTTTTTACGGTCATGTATGCATCTGATTATGTTTTAAGAAAATCAAAGCAAATGAGAACTATTGTTAAGGGGTTTTTACCAATACTTGGAGTGATGATTTTTACTGGATTATTGGTTATATTAGAGCCTGACTTCGGAGCTCTTATTGTGATTACTTTAATTGCAATGAGCATACTTTTTTTGGGTGGCCTAACTTTAAGAGTTATTTTTAGTTTAGCTATATTGACCCCAATTGGAGTCTGGGTAGCAATAATGCAAGCTCCATATAGACTGAAAAGAATTCTAGCATTTACAGATCCTTGGTCCGCAGAGCATAGATTAGCTGGAGGTTACCAACTTACGCAAGCACAGATGGCTTTTGCTAATGGTGAATTTTTTGGAGTTGGAGTAGGAAATAGTATTGCAAAGGCATCATTTTTACCTGAGGCACATACAGATTTTCTGATGGCAATTATTGGAGAAGAATTTGGTTTATTTGGAGTCACTATGGTTATAGGTTTATTTGCATTTTTAATAGTAAGAATGTTTGGGATTGCGAAGGAGTCAATTCAAAATAATAAACATTTTGCAGCTCTAATGGCGCAGGGAATAGCTATATGGTTTGCGGTACAGTGCACAATTAATATTGCTGTTAATTTAGGATTGTTCCCCACGAAAGGATTAACACTGCCATTACTATCTTTTGGTGGTAGTAGTATTTTAGTGAGTATTGTTGCTATCGCAATTGTGCTGAGAATTGATCATGAAAATAGAAGAAATTTACGAGGACAACATTATAATAAATAAATTTAAGATTATGGTCGCGGCTGCCGGAACAGGTGGGCACATATACCCAGGTCTCGCAATTTCAGAGTATTTTTTGGAACAGTCAATTCCTGTGTCATGGGCTGGGACGCCAAAAGGTATGGAAAATAGTTTAGTAGATAAATGTAAGATTCCTTTTTATTCAATAAGAATTTCTGGCATTAGGGGTAAGGGTTTATTGCCATGGATCAAACTCCCATTTATGCTTTTTAGATCAGTACTTCAGTCAATAACAGCATTAAGAGTTGAAAAACCAGATTTTGTAATAATAATGGGTGGCTATATAGGTATACCAATGGCGATAGCATCTAAAATACTCGGAATACATTTAATTATTCATGAGCAGAATGCGATACCAGGATTGGCAAATAAAGTAATTTCAAAGTTTGCTAATCAGATATTTTGTGGATTTGAAAATAGCTTAAAAGGAAAAGTAATAGGAAATCCAATAAGAAAATCAATATCTAACATTAGAAACCCTCAACAAAGATTTAAGAATAAAACAGGACCTCTGAACATTCTGATTTTAGGGGGAAGTTTGGGAGCAAGTGCTTTTAATAGATTATTGCCACCAATCTTAAACAAATTTACAAAGGAGCAAATCTCAGTTATTCATCAATCAGGTGAAAAGCATTATGAGGAATTAGTTAGAACATATTTGAATTTAGCGAGTGGTGTTTTAAAAGGCCCACCTTGGCTTTTAGGAAAAGAAAAATTTATATACGATATTGAGGAAAAATATGAATGGGCTGATATTGTTATTGCTAGGTCTGGAGCACTTACTATTTCAGAATTTATTGAAGCAGGTATTGCATCAATATTAATACCATTTCCATATGCTGTTGATAACCATCAGTATCATAATGGAAAAATATTAGCAGACAAAGAAGCAGCTTATATTATTGATGAGAAAGAAATAGAAAATAAACTTTTACATACTTTGTTAAAAATAAAAAGAAAGGAATGTTTTTTGATGGCTTTAAGAGCACAAGAAAATAAATTAAGTTCAAATGTTGCACATAAAATATATTCATATTGTAAAAAAATAATTAATGAAAAATAAAATAAAAAATATTCATTTTGTAGGAATTGGCGGTTCTGGGATGAGTGGGATTGCCGAGGTTATGCATAATTTAAAATTTAATGTACAAGGATCAGATCTTGGCAATTCAGAAATAATTAAAAGGTTAAAAAAAATAGGTATAAAAGTTTTTAGTGAGCATTTAGAAAAAAATATTAAAAAAATTGATGTGCTTGTTGTTTCAACTGCAATATCAAATAAGAACCCTGAAGTAAAAGCGGCGATTCATCAAAAAATACCAATAATTCCAAGGGCTGAAATGTTGTCCGAACTGATGAGGTTTAAAAAAGGCATTGCAGTTGCAGGAACCCATGGAAAAACGACAACAACCAGTTTGATAGCATCGATACTTTCAAAAGGAAAGCTTGACCCAACTTACGTTATTGGTGGAAGGTTAAATTCAATGAATAGCAATGCAAAGCTTGGAAGTAGTGATCTAATGGTTGTTGAGGCTGACGAATCAGATGCATCATTTCTTCATTTAAACCCTGTGAATGCAATAATTACAAACATTGATAATGATCATTTGGGGACGTATCAAAATAAATTTGAGAATTTAAAGCAAGCATATATTGATTTTGCACACCAGGTACCATTTTATGGCACAATTTTTGTATGCGGAGATGATCTACATGTTAAGAGTATTATTTCAAAGATATCAAGACCAGTAGTTACTTATGGTTTATCAAGTAAGGTTGATATTCAAGCTGTTAATATAAAGTACGTAGGAAATAAATTAAATTTTAGGGTTATTGATAAAAAATATAATCATAAAAATTTTGATATATCAGTAAATTTTCCCGGTGATCATTTCATAAGAAATACTTTAGCAGCAATTTCAATATCCTTGGAATATGGTGTTTCAATAAATAATATCCAACAATCATTAACCAACTTTGAAGGTGTATCAAGAAGGTATGAGATATATAATAATATATCAATAAAAGAAAAGACAATTAAGGTAATAGATGATTATGGGCATCATCCAACAGAAATTGAGGTAGTAATAAAAGCTACAAAGAAAAGATTTAGAAATAAAAAAATCAATTTAGTATTTCAACCACATCGGTTTTCTAGAACTAGAGATTGTTACGAAGAATTTATAAGGGTTCTGAAAATCCCAGATAGAATTTTTCTTTTTGATATTTATTCTGCTGGAGAGACCGCTATTGAAAATATTTCAACTAAGTCCTTAATGAATTCATTGAAACACCCCGCGATGCATTATTTAGTTGATTTTAAAATTGCAAAAAAAACAATATTTGATTTAATTGAAGACGATTCAATTCTAATAATTATGGGTGCTGGGTCAATTGGTAATTTAACTCAAGACATAATTGCACAGAAAGTATGAATAAAAATACCATTTACAAGAACGTAGAATTAAAAAACTTTAACAGTTGGAAAGTTGGTGGAAAAGCAGAGCAATTTTTAATTTGTGATGACAAAGATACTTTGGCTTCTTATATTAAAACTAAAAAAATTAAACCTCCAATTACATTTATAGGGCTTGGATCTAATTTATTAATTCGCGATGGAGGGGTAAAAGGTTCAGTAGTTATAATGCATGGTGGTTTGAGTATAATAAATAGAGATAAGGAATTAATTTATGCAGAAGCAGGAGTAAGTTGTTCAAAATTATCAAAATTTGCAGCTAAGGAAGGATTAAATAACTCAGCTTTTTTTGCAGGAATACCAGGAACGATTGGTGGATCATTAGCTATGAATGCAGGATGTTATGGCTCTGAAACATGGGATTATGTTAAAAAAGTTTTAATGATAAATTTAGATGGTGATCAAATAATTAGGAATAGATCAGACTTTAAAATTAAATATAGGGAGGTTAAAAATGCTAATAAAGATGAAAGTTTTCTTGCTGCATGGTTTAAATTTCCAGAAGGTAATAAAGATGATGCTGAAAAAAAAATAAAAGATTTATTAGTTCATAGAAAAAATACTCAACCTTTAAATTGGCCAACAGCAGGGTCAACTTTTCGTAACCCTAATGATAATTTTGCAGCAAAGTTGATTGAAGATTGTGGATTAAAAGGTTATAGAATTGGTGGGGCTCAGGTTTCAGAAAAACATGCAAACTTTATAATTAATGTTGGTAATGCTACGGCATTAGATATTGAAAATATAATAAATTATATTCAAAAAGTTGTTTTTGAAATGAAAAATATTCAATTATTGAGAGAAGTAAAAATAATCGGAGAGCAAATTGGAGGCTAAAAAATTTGGGAGGGTAGCAGTATTAATGGGAGGAAGATCAAATGAAAGGGATATTTCATTTGAAAGTGGAAATGCAGTTTTGGAGGCACTCCTAAGAAAGAAGATAGATGCTATAGCAATTGATCCAAAAATAGATGAATTAAAAAGATTAAAATTTTTTGATAGGGCCTTTATATGCCTTCATGGGCAAGATGGTGAAGATGGAAAAATTCAAACTTTTTTAGAGTCTATAAATCTCCCATATACAGGAAGCGGTATATTGCCATCATCTTTAGGTATGGACAAATTTAAATGTAAAACAATATGGAAAGCGAAAAACATTAGCACACCTGTTTTTATGCAAGTCAATAATATTAATCAGTTTAAGAAAGCATCGAATTTATGTGGGCTACCTTTTTTCCTTAAGCCAGCTAACTCAGGTTCAAGTATTGGTATTGCAAAGGTAAATAATGAGAAAGAATTTATCATTGCTTTTGAAAAAGCATATAAAATTGATAAGATTGTTATTGTTGAATCGTCAATAATTGGAAGTGAATATTCAGTACCAATAATTCATAATAGACCATTCCCAATTATTGAAATTAGAACTAAAACAGATTTTTATGACTATGAAGCTAAATACATAAGAGATGATACTGAGTTTATTTGCCCTGCAGATGTTAGTACGGATGTTGTAGAAAGTATCAACATAGAATGCGTAGAAGCCTTCAATGCAATTGGCTGTGATGGGTGGGGCCGGGTAGATTTTATAATTGATAAAAAAAATAAAATTCATATAATTGAAATAAATACTGTTCCTGGAATGACAAATCATAGTCTTGTACCAATGTCTGCATCTAAGATAGGAATTGAATTTGATGATTTGGTAATAATGATTTTAGAGACATCAAATGTTTAAAAACCATGAGTCAATAAAAAATGCAACAATAATTGTTTACTTGTTAATATTCATAACATCAATAATTCTTAGTTACCTAGTGATGACGAGCTCAAATTTTCCAATAACCGAAATAGGCATTAAAGGTGAGTATGAGAATATTAATAAGAATCAAATTGATTTAATTAAGAACAAATTCATAAAAAAGAATTTTTTTGCAGTAAACCTTCATGAAACAAGGGAGGCTTTTAAAAAACTTCCGTGGATAAGGGATGTAAGTATTAGGAGAGATTGGGATAAATTCGGCCTATTAGTTGAAATTGAATCTCATAAACCAATTGGTAGATGGAATAATCAAGGTTTAGTTAATAGCTTTGGCGAGATATTTAATGCTGCCTATGAAGAAAAATTACCATTATTTATTGGCTCAGATGAGTTTGTCGGTGAAATGGCAGTAAAATATAATCAAATAAATAAAATTCTTGAGAAAGAGTTGATGCAAATTGGTACAATTTCATTATCAAATAGATTGTCTTGGGAAATTTATACAAATAATCAAATGCGATTTTTTTTAGGTAAAGCAGAGGGCAATAATATTATTAAAAGACTGGAAATATTAATAGAAAATTATCAATTTATCTTATCTGAATCCAAAAGTAGAATCGAGTATGTAGATTTGAGGTATAAAGATGGGTTTGCAGTAAAGAAATTGAATGAAAAATTATATAAAATTAAGAAAGCAAAAAAGACCACCCTATGAATAATGTGATACCACCAATACTAAAAAGTAAGAAAGATCAAAGTAATCAAATTGCTGCTCTTGATATAGGAACTTCAAAAGTTGTTGTTATTGTGGCTCAAATTGAGCCTGATGGTATTTTAAAAATTATTGGTAAAGGCCAGCATGTTTCAAAAGGTTTAAAAAAAGGTGTCGTTATTAATATTGAGAATACAAAGCAGGCAATCCAGAGAGCTGTTGAGGAAGCAGAATTAATGGCAGATTGTAAAATAACTGAGGTATATACTGGAATTGCTGGCAGTCATATCAAAAGTATAAATTCTCAAGGTATGGTAAAAATTAAAGATGAAGAAGTTACTCAGATGGATGTAGACCAAGTTCGGGATACTGCTGAAGCAGTTAACCTTCCAACCGATCAAGAAGTTTTGCATGTTATAGATCAAGAATATATTATTGATGATCAAGAAGATATAAAAGAGCCTTTAGAGATGAGCGGTAAGCTTCTTAATGTTAAGGTGCATATTATTTCTGGGTCCATTGCTGCACGCCAGAATATTATTAAATGTATTAAACAGTGTGGTTTAGAGGTAATTGATTTAGTTTTTCAGCCTTTGGCATCGAGTGCAGCTGTTTTAACTCAAGATGAGAAAGAATTAGGAGTGTGTTTGGTGGATATTGGTGGAGGAACTACAGATATTGCCTTAATAAAGAATGGTGCATTTCAACATACTGCAGTAATTCCAGTTGCTGGAGACCAAATAACCAATGATATCGCTGTTGCTTTCCGGACTACAACACAATCTGCAGGAGATATTAAAGAAAAATATGGGGCTGCTATGCCAAGCTTAGCATCTACGAACGAAATTATTGAAATACCTCTTGTCGATGGTCAAGAGCCAAAAAAGATTACTTCGCAAGCTTTGGCGCAGGTTATTGAACCAAGAATCGAGGAGCTTTTTGAAAATGTCCAAAATGAAATAAAAAGAAGCCGAATGGGAAGTACTATTGCATCCGGCATAGTTATTACCGGCGGTTCCTCAATGCTAAATGGAATGACGGAGTTAGGGGAGAAAATATTTGGTATGCCTGTTAGAATCGGAATACCTAGAAATATTGATGGACTTTTGCAGGTTGTACAAAACCCAAGATATTCAACCGGTGTAGGCTTACTAATTATGGGCAAGAATGACTTACAAAGAAATATAGATAAATTAGGAAAAAGAAACTCGATTAGTCATATTCTGAAAATAGCAAAAATGTGGTTTCAAGGAAACTTTTAATGCGATATGGGGTAATTTATGTTTGAAGTCGTAGAAGGAAAGAAGCAAAAAGCCATTATTAAGGTTATGGGTGTCGGTGGTTGTGGTGGAAACGCTGTTGACTATATGATTGAAAAAAATGTCATGGGCGTTGAGTTTATCTGTACAAATACTGATCTTCAATCGTTAAAGAAAAGTCAAGCAAATACCATTGTCCAGATTGGAGAGATATTAACTCAAGGTCTAGGTGCTGGTGCAAGACCAGACAAAGGAAAGCAGGCTGCATTAGATGATAAAGATAAAATAATCGACGCACTTGAAGGAGCAGATATGCTTTTTCTTGCTGCTGGAATGGGTGGAGGAACTGGAACTGGAGCAACTCCTGTTATTGCTCAAATTGCTAAAGAGTTAGGCATTCTAACTGTCGCTGTTGTAACAAAACCTTTTAATTTTGAAGGTAGAAGAGTTCAAGTTGCCAATGATGGAATTGATGAGCTTGTAAATCATGTCGACTCACTTATCACAATACCAAACGAAAAATTAATGGGAGTTTTAGGGGCAGATGTAACTTTTGTAGATGCATTCGGAGCTGCAAACGATGTTTTATATAGTGCAGTATCAGGTATTGTTGAAATTATAAATAACCCAGGACTAATTAATGTAGATTTTGCAGACGTTAAAACAGTTATGAGTGAAATGGGTATGGCGATGATTGGATCAGGAACTGCAGAGGGCTCAGACAGAGCGACTATTGCTACAAAACAAGTTGTTGCATGTCCATTATTGGAAGATGTTAATCTTAATAATGCAAAAGGAATGCTGGTAAATATTTCTGCAAGCAGTGATTTTAAAATGAAAGAATATCATGAGGTAATGAATATTATTAAACAATACGCTGCAGAAAATGCACATGTAATTGTTGGAAATGTAATAGATGATGCAATGGGTAATCAGATCAGAGTAACAATGGTTGCTACTGGGTTGGCTTATTCAAAAGAAGAAGAAAATTTAAATATGACAAATAATTTAGATCAAAATAATAGTGAGGTCTTGCGCGAATTCATTTATAAACCTGATGCAGATGTGGCAGTGGATGATAAAGAAACCTTAGAGGCCAATGATGAATACAGTCCAAATGTATTTGGATCAAACACATCTGATGAAGATAGCCTTAATGAGGCTGTAATGTCAGATGAGGAAGAATATGATATCCCAGCTTTTATGAGAAGAAAAAATAAATGATTTTCCAAAGATCAATCAAGAATAAAGTAAGTGCTGTTGGAGTCGGCCTTCATTCAGGACAAAAAGTTCGTATTGTATTAAAACCAGCCAAAGAAAATAGCGGAGTAATTTTTAAAAGAACAGATATTAAAGTCCCAATAGAAATAAAAGTTGAACCACAAGCTGTAAAAGAAACTAGGCTATCATCAACAATCAGTAAAGGTAAATATAAAATTTCTACAGTCGAACATTTAATGTCTGCATTGTCTGCTTCGGGGATAGATAATATTTTAATTGAAGTTGATGGCTCTGAAATACCAATTATGGATGGAAGTTCAATCTCTTTTGTATATTTAATAAAGTCTGCAGTAATTTGTGAACAATTAGAATTGAAAAAATTTGCTGTGATTAAAGATGTGATTAAAGTTGAAGATGGCGAAAAGTTTGCCAAATTCGAACCTTATAACGGCTTTTTAGTTGATTTTACAATTGATTTCCCACACCCGGCTTTTAAAGAGAAAAATAATCGTGTCGAGATAGATTTCTTTAAAGATTCGTATGTAAGCCATATTAGTAGGGCAAGGACATTCGGATTTATGCAGGAAGTAGAATATCTAAGATCTAATGGTTTGGCTCGTGGTGGTTCATTGGATAATGCAATTGTTCTAGATGAGTATAAGATTTTAAATGATGAGGGATTAAGGTATTCAGATGAATTCGTTCGGCATAAAATTTTAGATGCAATAGGTGATTTATATATGATTGGCATGCCTATTATTGGAAAATTTGTAGCATATAAATCTGGACATGAACTTAATAATAAATTACTTAGGCTAATGTTGAAGCAGAAAAAAAAATGGGCGGTTGAGTATTTAGATCTTGAAAATGAAAAAACTGCAACGTTAGCAAGTGATTATGCTAAAAATAAAAATGATTTTGATATTAAGAATTTAGAAATATTGCAATGATATTTATAAAACTAAGTATTTTTATTCTATGTATATTTCTAGCTTTGATGGTTGGCTGTTTTCTTTTTACAAAAAATAAAAGATATTTATTTTTAGCAAGAGATGCAATTAAGTATTTAATTTCCTTGGGACTTATCATTATAATTATTTATTTTTCTCTAAGATATTTGCACCTATAGATTAATGAAAGTAATCTCCATATTTGGTGGTACTGGATTTATTGGAACTGAATTAATTAATCAGTTACATAAAATACCTGTTGAAATTCGTGTTTTTACCCGAAAAAAAAATAAAGCAAATCATTTAAAACCTTTCCATAGAGTAAAAATAATAGAAATTTCTTCAAATGATTCTTTACCAGATGACCTTAAAGGCACAGATATCGTAATAAATCTTGTAGGTATTTTGCATGAAAGCAATGCTGTTAAGTTTTCAACGGCACATGAAGATTTTGTAACTAAACTAATAAATTTAGCTTTAAAACAAAAAATAAAAAGATTTATTCATTTAAGTGCATTAGGCTCGAGTAAAAAATCGTTAAGTAGATATTTGCATTCAAAATACCAGACAGAACTTGTTATTAAAAATAAATTTAAGTTGCATGATTGGACAATACTAAGACCTTCGATAGTATTTGGACCTAATGATAAATTTATTAATTTATTCAAAAATCTAGTTCGTTTTTTACCTGTAATATTTTTAGTATCACCAAAAGCTGAGTTCCAACCTATTTACGTTAGAGATCTAGTAGATATAATAATAAAATGTATCAGTGATAAAAAAACATATAAAAAGGTTTTTAATTTAGGTGGCCCTAAGAAATTTACTTTTTATGAGATTATTAAATTGATAACTAAATGTGATAAAAAGTGCAATATTATTGTTAGTTTAAATAATAGAATGTCATATATATTCGTTAGATTATTAATGCTATCTCCAGTAAAAATTATTACAACAGATAATTTAAAATCTATGGAGACTAGCAACACAGTGAGGGTTAATCATTCATATAGCTTTAAGAGATCTCTTAAAGAATTAAGCACTTATTTAATTAATTATAAAAAATATTAATATATGAAAATCTATTTAGTTGGGGGTGCTATCAGAGATAAAATATTAGGTATACCAGTAAATGATAAAGATTATTTGGTTGTCGGAAGCACTCCTGATGAAATGGTTAAATTAGGCTACAAACCAATTGGAAAAAATTTCCCTGTATTTATACACCCTAAAACTAAAGAAGAATATGCACTTGCAAGAACAGAGAGAAAAATTGGTAAGGGCTATCATGGTTTCAAATTTTATACATCACCTGATGTAACCCTTGAGGAAGATCTTAAAAGAAGAGATATTACTATAAATGCAATAGCCGAAGACGAGGATGGAAATATTTATGATCCATTCAATGGGAAAGATGATATTAATAATAAAATAATTCGACATGTTAGCGAGGCTTTTATCGAAGACCCTTTGAGGGTTCT
>Ga0209383_1000551_pt1 | contig 26481 bp, 26 predicted proteins | sample CoawatmetaG02DNA_FD_187510 | JGI IMG/M metagenome (GOLD analysis project Ga0209383, IMG submission 187510) | Marine microbial communities from the West Antarctic Peninsula - Coastal water metaG029-DNA (SPAdes) (version 2) | ecosystem: Environmental > Aquatic > Marine > Coastal ... | reverse complement strand
AAGATGAAGATACAGAAGAAGATGATGAATATACTGAAGATGATGAAAGCGTGGATGCTGAAGATGTAGAAGAAGATGTAGAAGAAGATGTAGAAGAAGATGTAGAAGAAGATGTAGAAGAAGATGTAGAAGAAGATGTAGAAGAAGATGTAGAAGATGGTATAAAAAAAATCTTCGGTGGTGACAAAAAAAAAGGTAAAGGAAAAAGTAGAGGAAAAAGTAGAGGAAATGGTAGAGGAAATGGTAGAGGAAGAGGTAGAGGAAGAGGTCAAGGTAGAGGAAGAGGTTCTATATATACTAGCGATAGTTCTGGTAAAAGTAAAGTTAATCCTGGAAAAGGTAATTCTGGAAAAGGTAATTCTGGAAAAGGTAATCCTGGAAAAGGTAATTCTGGAAAAGGTAATCCTGGAAAAGGTAATTCTGGAAAAGGTAATAAAATAACTGATATAAATAAAAGTATTGTGAATGATAAATTTTTAAAAATATGTAATAAAAAAACTATAAAAAAAGAACTTGGTATTACATACAAAACAAATGATAATAATATGCTTACAGAATCATATTTAAAATTAAATACTATTTCATCAAGTAATAAACAAAAATTATATAAATTTCTAATAAATTTATTATTAGATTCCGTAATAAATATTAATAATAAATATTTAGATAGTGGAGGCTATTGTAATTTAAAAACACACATATATAAAAATAGATATGATAAATATATAGATTTAATTAAAAATAAAAATAAAAATACTGATAAATCTATTAATAATACAAATATAGAAAATATTCAATTATCGGATACATATAATTTTACATATGGAATACATAAAATGACTTCATTTAAATTTCCAGATTTTTATTATAAAACTTTATCTTTATTATATCCTAATATTTTAAAAATATTGGATAATAATATTGATATAACAATTCCATATATACCATTAATTTATTCTATAAAATCTCTTATAGAATGTAGAGATATATTATTTAACAATACTGCAAATAATATAAATAATAATAAACTTAAGTTAATAATAGATAAAATCGTTGAAGAATCTATTAAAGTGTTTGAAATTAGTTATTTAAATAAAATTGCATTTGAATACAAAACAAAGAATATTACAATTGAATCTGAGAAAATTATTAAAAAATCTTTAGAATTATTTAAAAAATATGCTTTAATATTCAAAGATGTTTTATATAATATTAATGATATCATACTAGATACAGATTATAATCTAAAAAAAATTATTAATAGTATAAGAAATAATTTTAATAAAAAAATAAAAGAAAATAATACATTAAAACTAGGATATTTAATAAATACATTATATTCATACGATAAAAAAAGTCCATATAACATACCGTTAAAATACTTAAATAACTATAAATTAAGCAAAGATTTAGATAATAGATTAAAAGATTTCTTGAAGAATAAGTCATTAAGAAGTATTGTTAATAAGGGTGTGTATGAAAATAGTGTTTTGGCAATTCGTGTTGTAAATAATATACCTAAAATTGAATTAATAAACTTCTATGAAAGTGGTGATAAATATAGAATTATATTAACAAATAAAAACTTAAGTGAAATAAATAATATTTATAATAATAATGTAATTAAATTATCTAATAATTTAATTAATAGAATAAACGAGTTTAAAAATAATAAGATTAAATATCTTATTATTATTAAATGGTTAATAAATAAAAATGAAAATAATAAATTAATTACAATTACTAAATGTATAGAAGATAAATATAATGATTATTTAAAAAAATTAAATAATCAATCTCAAACTAACCCAGTTATAATAAGATATTCTAAAATGTATTTTAGTAATGTAGTTTATAATTTAAATAAAGAATTACTTACAATAATTGGCAGTAGAAATAAATTAAAATATGTCATTAAAAGTTATAATGATTATATAAATAAATATTCCTTATGGATAATATTTATTTTAAATTCATTAGGGTTATATTCTAACAATACACAAGAAATATTATATAATTCAATTTTAAATATTTTTTTAGATAATAAATATATAGAAAAGTGGTTAGAATCTTGTAAAAAAAATAAATTATATTATTATTTACCAATTAAAGATAATAATAATAATCCATTATTTTTAAATATAATAACAGGAAATAAAGTAACAAAATATAGTAAAAATAAAATAAATAATTTTATTTTAGTAAGAGGAATGTCTTTAGATAATAATTTTTATTATTGGAGTACTAAAAAAACTAAAATATCAAATAATCCTAGCTATATTATTAATACTATTATAAAAAATTATTTAAATTCAATAAATACAATTAATTTATTAAATAAAAATTATTTTACTCAAAATATTAATAAGTTATGTCGTAATTTAAATACTTATGATGAATATAATAAATCAGATATATTAAAAGATAAAATGAAATTAATAGAAACTAATAAAAATTTATCTTCCTTGCAAAATAAATTATCTTTAATTGATAATGAAATAGAAAAAAATAAATTAAAAAATATACCATGTAAGCATCTAATATCACTAGAGCAATTAATTAAAGAAATTATTAAATATAAATACCCACTAGATATTTCTCCATTAAGCATTAACAACAATGATTCAGCAAAAATAATAAAATTAGATAAACAAGTGAAGAAATATCAAGATAATTTAATTAAAATAATAAATAAAAGAAATAATCCTAAATTAATTTTAAAAAATTAAAATTAAAATAATTAGATGCTTTAACTCTTAGTTTACTTCTATTAAGATTATTATTTAATCCAACTAAACTATCATTTTGTTTTAAATATTTTCTAGATATCACAGTATCTGACATAAATATATTAATATTATTTTTATATAAATAAAAAGTTAAAATATCATCATCTATAAAATAAAATTCTTTAGGTAATTTATTATAAAACTTATAAAACGTTTCATTATTTAGTATTTTTTTCTTAAAGCAAAATCCAGAAACACCATGAATTTGTATATTTTTTAATTGAAGAGGTTTGTTTTCCCAACTTGATACTCTTAATTGTATTACACTTTTAGGATATTTATCTATTAAATCCTTTGATAATTTTATCCAATTTGAACTTTTTAATACATCATCATCGGTTATAAAAATATTATCTTCATTTTTAATATTTTTATCCATCAATGGTCCAATAAATTTAGTACTTGGACCCCAGTCTTTATCTAATATATTTACTTGTATATTTTTAATATTTGGTATTTTATATTTATTAGGAAATCTTAAATATTTATTAGGAATATATAATTTTATCATAAAGAATTGATCCTTAAATAATGTATTTATATGATGTGATAACATAATAAGATTAGTAAATCTAGATGGTATAGATGTCAAGCAAATATAATTCATATATAACTAATAAAAAATTTTTTTTTTGTAATTTATTTATAATTAATTTATTTATATAATAAATAAATATGTGGTCTAAAAAAAATGAAGAATTATTAAATGAACAAATAAATAAAGAATTATATGCGTCATATTGTTATAAAAATTTATATTGTTATTTTTCTAATAGGGAAATAGGATATTTAAATATTGCTAATTATTTTAAGAAATGTAGTATAGAAGAACAAGAACATGCTGATAATATGATAAAATATCAATTAGAAAGGGGAGGGAGTATTGTATTTAGGGATATAAATGCATCTTATTTTAATAATAATTCAAATAAATCAGATTTATATACAGCATTTTATTATGTTTTAGAATTAGAGAAAGATGTATATAATAGTTTATTACGACTAATATCACTCAGTGACCAAAATATAGAATTTGTTGATTATATAACAAATTCATTTTTAAAAGAGCAACTAGAAGATATAAATAAATTAAATATTATAATAAATAAATTAAATAAAATTGACAACAATCAATTAGGTCTAATTTATTTTGATGATACATTTGAAGAAAAAAAATTTATAATTTAATGTTTATGTTTTTTATAGTATATTTTTAATCTTTTATAATCGCCATCGTATTTCTTCTTTAAAGCAGGTTCTCGACGACTTAATACCCTTAATGCTGTTAAACGTTCAACAGTTTTATCATACCCTACAGCATTCATACTATTAACTAAAGCTTTTAAGCGTTTACTTGTATCTTTCTTAGTTGAATATCCATATTTTTTTAATTTACCTTCTTTTAAATCAGTAATTAATTTATATTTTTTTATAGTTTTACCAACAGCACCTTTATCCTTAATACATGCCACTTTAACTTTAGTTCCATCTGAACGAGTATATGCTTTTCTTATAATTTTTCCTTTTGGACATTTACCTGTTCGTGTTGTTTTTTTAGTAGGTCTATAAAAACTTCCTATCTTTTTACGTTTAGCAGCTTTACGTTTAACAACTTTGCGTTTAGAAGCTTTACGTTTAACAACTTTGCGTTTAGGATTTTTACGGTCGGAAGCTTTACGTTTTATAATGGTAACAGTCATTATATAATAATATAAGAAAATATAATAGTATAAATTATAATGAATAAAGATAAATGGTTATTAAATATATCAAAAATAGAAGATAATAATATGTGGATTTTAAAGCTGATCGCATCAAATCAAGATACTTTACAAGTGTTGGGTGATTCAGATATAGAATTAGATACGATAGACGCATTTATAACATCTAATAAGTTTTATACAGATGTTACTAATACTCAAGATAAAATACTAAAAATAATTAATGAAGACCCAATGACATTAATTGCTTCTCTTCTAAAATTAAAGAATAAATTTAAAGATGATATAATATATTTAGATGATTTTTTATCAAAGCTAAATTTAAATAAGTTAAAATATTATTTAAAAGGAAATAATATAGAAAATAAAAATTTTAAATTTAAAAATATTGGATATTCTGAAAATAGATATATAAATTATGAAACTTTTAATAAGCAGATAGAAAAATATATAAAAAATATAAAAAATGTTGAAAATTTATCAAATGAAGTAGCATCTTCTTTACTAATTTCTTGTAAATCTGCGATTGAATGGTCAAATGTAGATTTATTAAAGCATTCTATAGGTACACCTGGAGATATTACAAATTTAGGAATTAATCTATTAAAATATAAAGCAGATTCATCTACTTCAATGAAAAACATCCCATTACAATTTTTAAATGATATATTTAAAGTTTATAATTGGAGTGAATTATCTGCTATTTTACAAGAAGCATTTTATACAAATACTTCTTTTATAATTCCTATTTGGAAAGGAAAAGATGATACTATAAATAAACTAACAATATCTAATTTAGACACTGATTCTAAAAAAGAAAATGCTTTAAGTTATCAAGTAGATAACTTATTATTAGATTATGAAACTTATAAAAAATCAGGTGTAACAGAAAGTTTAGTTTTAATTATATATAATTTACTTAATAATGTTATTTTAAGATTAATGTATTTATATAATCAATTTCAGTTATTTATAGATAAAGATAAGAAATTAACAATTAAAGAACGAACTATTTTAAAACATAGTTTAAAATATTCGATAATATCGTTAGGAAAATTAGTAAAAGATAGAGTTAAAGATTTTTTTGGGATTAATACCGATATTGAAAATATATCAGATTTATCTTTATACCCTGTTAATAAAAAAGTATCTAATAAAAGTATTTATCGAATTATAGGAGGGATTGAAAGTATAAAATCTAAAGATAGTTGTAATCCTAAATTTTATCCAATAGTATTAGAAAAGTATCCAGATGGAAAATTTAACGGGAAAATAAATATTAAAGAAACTAATAGAAGACTTATTAAACTATTATTAGGTAATAATGATGAATATGTGGGAGGAATGATAATGACTCCTAATCTAAGTGTCAGAACTATAAAAGTAGTTATTTTGTATATAAATGATCTTATTGATGCTAAAAGAAAAGGTATTATAAAAATAGATAATTACTTCAATAAAATAATTAGTGGAATTAAATTACAAAAAGCAAAGGGAATGGCTGAGCAATTACAAGCAGCTTATAAAAATATTATAACTGAAGATAATAAATTAATAAAAAAAACTATTATAATAGAAACTATTTTTAATATCACTGAACATTATAAATTATTAAAACTTAAAGAATTTGAAAAACTTAAACATTATCTAGAAGTTTATAATACAATAATTAAATATACAAATAGAAATAATAATAATAATGATAATAAAATATTAACAAGCAATGAAGGACGTAATAAAATAAAAAAATTAGCAATTATACAAAAAAAATTATTATTAGAATATTTTGCAGTTAAAAATACAGCATATGTTTATAAATTATTATCTATTAAAATTCTAGAATCAATAAAAATATCATTAGAGTCAAGAACTAATAAAATAATTTTACCAAATAGCATAAAAAATTCTTTAAATAAAAATTTTACAAATATAAATAAAAAATTTAATTTAAAAATTAACAATTTAAATAAAAATGTAAATGAAAATAAAAAACTAAAAAAAATATTAGCTACAAAATATGGGGAAAAAATAAAATATAATAAATTAGGGGGTGATAATTCTAAAAAACTAAATAAGATATTAACTAAAAAATTCTGGAACGAGCTAGAAGATAATGAATTAGAGAGTAAACAAATATATATACCATTTCATAATAATAAATCTATATTGTCACCGACTGGATATCTTAATTTATTATATGGAACTATTAATAATTCGCTAGATGATAAAAAAAAATTTATAGCAAGTAATAGTTCAAAAGGAATATCTAAAATAATTAAAAATAGTTATATATTGGTATGTAATAAAACGAAAGACTTATGTGAACCAAGTAACTGGAGAGTAATAAATAAAGATTTTTTATTAGATATAAAAAAGGGAAGTGTTGATAATATTAGAAGAAAAGTATATAATTTAATAACAAATGATACTGATTATTTAAGTAATACTATTATTTGGAATAATAATGATTCAAAAGCTTTATTGTATAATGTTTCTAAAAATTTTGGAAAAGATTTATTAAAATGTCAAATAATAATTAGTAGAGAGGTATTATCAAAACAATTAAAGAAGTATCACCATCGGATGCTAATATCGAATTCTTTAAAATCTTTTATTTCTATTAAATAATTTAACATAATATAATATATGAATAATTTAGATGTAAAACCTTTTAATATAAATAATAACTTTGATTATGAGAATATGAATAAATTAGAAAAGCAAGACAAATCAGATAAGAAAGAAAAATCTAATAAACAAGATAAATTATCTAATTCTTTAGAAATTTGTACAGAATATTTGGAATTAGATGATATTAAAAATGATAATAATTTTTTATATTCTTATGTCAAGGAACATATAAACCCATATGGTATGAATTATTTAAAAACTATTACAGGTGCTAAAAAAATAAATGATAAAGATAAAAATAATTTTATAAATGAATTATTAAAAAAATATAGAAGTAAAGTAACATTGTGTATAAAAGCTATATCAGAGTTAGAAAAATTAAAAGAACTTCAAAATATTACAAATATTCAATTACCACCATCTATTACAAGTAGTTTAAATAAAAGTTATACAAATCCAGATCCTCTAAATTTAATATCTGATGTGTTCTCAATTGAGGATACAAATAAAAAATGCTTGGAAGTAAGTTTTTTAATAATGGGTTATACAGATTTTAAAAATGAATGCTGGTATAATATTTTAAATAAAGTATTAGATATTAAAGAAAAACCCTGTTTATTAGATAAAAAATTAATTATTTGTAATCTATATTCAGAATTAGAAAAAGGAAATATATGTTTTAAATACTGGCCACTCTCATGTGAATTAGCTATTCAACTCAGAGAAAAAATTACAGATTTAAGGAAATTCTTTGAATTTCCTAAATTTAAAGAAAATTTTATAAATCCATTAAATAATGAATTATTTTCAGAACAATATTTTAATAAAAATATAAAAAATAATAATCAGAAAGGCGGTGATATTCGTAACAGCCAATCAGTTAATAATATTGTGTCTGAATTAAAAAATAAAATACCACTTAAGAAAAATAACCAGGGAAGAGGTAATAGGGGAAGAGGTAATAGGGGAAGAGGTAATAGAGGAAGAGGTAATAGAGGAAGAGGTAATAGGGGAAGAGGTAATAGAGGAAGAGGTAATAGCGATAGCTTTGGTAAAAGTAAAGGTAAAGGTAAGGGTGCATTTGGTAGTATAAAAAAGTATTTAGATATTATCCCAGAAAAAGATAAAGATAATATAAATAATTTATTAAGAAAAATATTAGATTTAAAAATATATCCTAATATAATCAATGGTAATATTAATAGTTGGAGTAATGCATATAGAATAGAACCCGATATACAAACGATAAATACGGTAAAGAAAAATAAAAAACAACAACAGAAAAAAAAATTTGAAGGATGGTTAGATATTAATATGAATATTAATATTAATAATAATAATAGTATTAAAAAAAATATTGATTATCCTAAAGAAAAAATATTCCCTAATTTAATGAATCCATTTATAAATAAAAAAATAGATAAAAAAACATGGCTTAGATTTTATACTTTAAAAGTTAAAAAAGGAGATAAAGTAAAAGAATCTAAGAATATTAAAGAATTACCATATGAAATGAGAAGAAGAGTTAATATGTGCTGGCTTAATTTTTTAGATAAAGAATTGAGTGTTAACGATGAAATATATAATAATAATAAATTTAATAAAATTAGAACAACTATTGTTAATAATTTAATATTATTTTATAAATTCTCAATAATAGAATTATGTAAATTAATTAAATTATATGACAAGTCAATTATACAATTATCCAAATTAAATAGTAAAAAATCTAATAATAATAAAAATACTAGTCAGAGTAAATCTAATAATAATAAAAGCAATATTAATAATAAATCTAATAATAATAAAAATAATATTAATACTAGTCAGAGTAAATCTAATAATAATAAAAGCAATATTAATACTAGTCAGAGTAAATCTAATAATAATAAAAGCAATATTAATAATAAATCTAATAATAATAAAAATACTAGTCAGAGTAAATCTAATAATAATAAAAGCAATATTAATACTAGTCAGAGTAAATCTAATAATAATAAAAGCAATATTAATAATAAAAGCAATAAAAATACTAGTCAGAGTAAATCTAATAATAATAAAAATAATAAAAATAATAAAAGCAATATTAATAATAAAAGCAATATTAATAATAAAAGCAATATTAATAATAATAGTATAGATATTAATACATTATGATATATGATTAGATTTTGTTATACTCATATCAGGCTTAACACAAAAAAAATCACATGGAATTTTATAATTATATGTACCATAGTTACGATTTGCTTGAGCAGGATTTTTAATTAATTTATCACTTGCATCTGTATTAACAACATTACTTCTTCCAGGTTTATGTGACCAATATCCATTTTTATCCTGTCTATAAAAATGATAATCTGTTTCTTCATCGGGGTCTATTGCCACAAATGCTTTATAAGTGCCATTTGGACATTTGTGATTGAATTGAATTTTGGTAATGGCGGGATTGTCTCTTTTTATTCTTTTATAAATATCTTTGCAATTATACTCATCATTTTGAATAGATGGAAAATGGGCAAAGTAACCAGGTTGTGCCTTACCTTGTCTTTTACATTTAATGTCATTAAATGCGTAAGAATAGCAGTTATGGTTATTCTTAATATTACTTTTATTATTCCAATAATCTGGTTCATATAAAGGTTCAAATCCAGATAAAGGAGAAAAACCTGATTCAATATTAGAGATATTTTTAATATTGTATTTATTATTAGAAAATTTTATTTCAACTATTGTCGGAATATAACTCTTTTTTTTTTTCATTTATACTTATATTAAGAATAAAAAATTGAAAAATATTGTTAATTTGTTAAATTTATAGTATAAAATGACTACAGAAATTGAAAAACTCCAACTTGACCTAAAAGAAGCATATGAAAAGATTAAAACATTGGAAGATAAAATACTTATTTATAAGAGAAATGAATTGCTTACTAAAGATGGTAATCCTAGAAAGAAACCTGGTCCTAAGAAAAACTTAACTAATCAACTAGATAAAGAGGTTTTTACTTTCGATATATTTGACATATATACTTCTAAGAATAAAGATCATGTAGTCTTATTGGTAGGTGAGTCAAGTGAATATTGTGATTTTGGATTTATTATGAATAAAAACCAAAGTAAATATTGTAAATATGATAAAAATAATCTATGTCTAAGTGATACAATATTAGACAAAATTTATATAGAATATACACCACAATTAGAATATGAATACAAAAATTCTAATAAATATACTAAAGAATATTTGTCTAAAAAAGATGATATATGTATTAAGAATATTGCGATTGATAACGGTATTAATTTACAAGGAGTTAAGAAAAGAGAAACTATCGAAAATCGGATTATTAAGTACTTTCTTAAGTGTATTGCCAAAAAATATATATTTAAACTAAGTAACGAGAACATTAAATTAATAAAGAAATTTCTTCAAGAAGATAAAAAGGATAATGGTGAGATAAACGTAAAAAAGGTCAATGTTACTAATTATAAGTATCTTTCCAATGAATCAGATGATTATTTTTTAGAAATTGATAATGTTACATGTGTTGTATATAAAGAATCTAGAAAACACGCTACATTGGTTTCGTGTGGTGAATTAATAGACGATGTTCCTATTAGATATGGTGATAGTAATTACCTAAGTATGACAGCAGTAAAATATGATGATTTAAGATTATTGATTTGTAAATATTCTGGATATGTTATCGAGAGGTCTAAATATAAAAAGCGTGAGGATAATATTATTGATACTTCTTTAAAATTATATATTGTTGATAAGAGTAACAATAAATGTGTTATCGATGATGGAATACGGTTTGAAATTTCTCCAACGACTAATCCAAAGACTAAGTATAAAAATTATATTATTGGTAAAGAGATTGATATTTTTAACATCGACCATATTTATGATATTTCATCAAAGAATTTATATTTAAATAACAAATTGGTTAATAAATATCCATTATATTGTGAATCAGATGTTAAATATGGTGTTGAATTTAAAATTAAAATTAAACAATTTTCTAATAAAATTAATAGAGAACATTCAGTTTTAATAGAATCTAAACATATAAGAGGATTGCCTATCATTTTAGATAATAAATGTAATGGTTATCTCTTAAGAGCAAGAACATGCGATTCATATCTAAAAATATATGAATTAAGTTATATTATTGGAACCATTGTTATTTATAAAAAAGAAGAATGGTATGTCTGTCCATTTACTGGTATGTGTATTAAAAAAGATGAAGTTATTATTGACGAAGATAATATGATTACCCAAAGGATGTATTTTGAAAAGGATGCCAAACATAATATATTTATAGGTGAATATGGAATATCGCTTGATGATGATAGCGAGGGATTTATTATCTGCTCAAGAAGTAAAAGTAAGGATAAGAAAATAGAATTATATGAAGTTAATGATGTAAGTAAATCTACCCCATTTGATATAACAAGTACAGACAAAAATGTATTAAAAAAAAAATGAATTATATATGTCATATATTAAATATAAATTATAAATGAATCTAGATAATGCTGTTTTATTAATCCAACACACGTGGATTAAAAAACATTATCGTATAGAGGAAAGTGATTTTAAAATAGAATATTATATTTTATGTCAAAGTCAAGTGAGAATGATACAACAAAAATCCAAATATAATGATTTGAAATCAATTATTAAAATACAAAGACTATTTAGATTTAAAAAACAAGCAATCGAGGAGTTTAAATATCTTTTAATCATAACAATTCAATCTTATTTTAGAGGAAAAGATATATCCAATAGATACAATAACCTTAAGAAATCAACTATTAGACTTCAAGCGATACGGAGAGGTGTTTCTAGTAGGAAGAAATTTTCAATTACTAAAATACAATATTCTAAACACTCACTAACCAATAAACCAATTCTATTACGTATTATCCCTTTGCCTATTTAAAGGAATTTTTCTTTATACAAAAATATATGAATAAGTTTAATGAAAATTACGATAGTGTTATAAAAATAGATAATGATATATATAAATTAAAGAGTGGTGAAAATATTGAAGACATAGAAGAAATTCGATTTAATCTTATTTCAGATAATATTAGTATTTTAGAGAATGATATTTTATTAAGTTATACTAAGAGTGGGATGTCCTTTATGGATTGTATTATTTTCCCTGGAATTAAAAATTGATTTTTAAAATTTAATTATTAATAATAATAGAAACATATAAAATGCAGTGGAGAATATCAGATAACTATGAACCTACTTTGAAAAAATTTCATCTAAAAGAGGTCAGTTGGCATGCATTTGAGAAGAATTATGGCGAAGATTGTAGTAGGAATAAAACGAATGGTTATTATACAATTAGTAAAATATTTGATTCAGGAAAAGCAACTGATTTTAGAACAAAACAAAATATTAGCCGGCGTGATTTATTTGGAGTTTATTTATTTTTTAATGTTAAAAAAAATAAAACAGAACTAATACTTACCACATCTCCATCTAATGAGAAAGATGCATATATTCCGTTTCTATACACATTTAAAAAAGAAGAAGGGAAAATGATTAAGGACTATAGCAATACCTGTTGTATGTATCCATCTTGTAAATGTCAAGTTGATATTTGCTTGAAGAATTATAATAAAATTAATGGAAGATTCTATTGTGATGAATGTATGACTAAGGAGCATTGTGATGAATCAGTTAATGAATCGACTCATATACAATCTAAAAAATCATATGAATATACAGACGACCGAATGATAATCCCATTTGATTCAGGTATTATAGAAGAATTAGCAGAACTAATTACTTAAATTTAAATTATTGATATATGATATATGAAATCAGATGAATGGGGTCCACACATTTGGATTTTAATCCACCTAGTAGCTTTTTGTATACCAAATGAAAAGTATTTTAAAAATTTTATAAATTATTATTTTAGCTTCTATTATTCACTACGGGATGTGATCCCATGTCCAATTTGTAGAAATCATTATAAAAACTTAATGAATGACTATAAAATTGAGAATTGTAAATCTAAAAAAGACTTAATAGAATGGACCATTATGATACATAATAAAGTTAACAATAATTTAAATAAGAAAACTTTAACAAAAGAAGATGTATTTAAAATTAAATTTCCAAATAAAAGTCTTTATTTTGCATTAGATACTATAGCTTTAAATAGACAATATGTTGTTCCTTTAAAGGCATATTCTGTATTTTTTAATACATTAAGAGTAGTATTTCCTGTTTTTAAAGTTAAAAAGGCATTAATAAATGCTATGTCATCAATTCCAATAAAAGTAAATAATCATCGTGATTTAAGAGAATGGTATATTAGATTAGGGCATTATATACAGAATGTTATTTAAATTAAATATATAATGTTAACAATTTATTAGGAGTTGTATAAACTTCTCCAATTATAACAAAACCTTCTTTTAATTTATCATTTTCTTGTAATATAATTCTAATTATTAATTCATTATTTCTTAAGGAATTAAATATATTATCTAAATCAATATCGGGTATTCTCCATGCTAATGGACTATTATTAAAAAAAAAATATGTTTCTTTATCATTATTAATTAAATTTTGTATATTACTAATATTAGAAGTTATGCATTTATGCATATTAATATTTTCCATTATATTTTTATATTTTAATAATAATAAAAATAAATCATTTTTTAAAATCTATTTAAATAAAGTATTTTATTTATATTTTATAATGAATTTAAATTCAGAATTACTAAATGTTCCAATTATATGTATTAATTTAGAAAAACGTGTAAATAAAAAGAAACATATGATAAAGAAATGTAAACGACGAAACATACCAGTTTCTTTTTATAAAGCAGAAGCACATGATAATCCTAAAAGAGGATGTTTAGAATCTCATTTAAATGTTATCAAAGAAGCTATAAAGCAGAAGCATAAAAATATATTAATTTTAGAAGATGATGCTAAATTTCTACAACCAATTAATAAATTACCAAAATTACCAGATGATTGGCAAATGTTATATTTTGGAGGAACAGTTCATAAAAATTTACAAGGTGATGTCAAAGGATGGTGTCGAGTTCAAACGTGGACAACGCACGCATATATAATAAATTTACAAAATAAAGAATTCTTAAAAGATATTTTTAAACTTGAAGGATATACCCAAGAGATAGATAGATATTACATGGAATATATACATTTGCGATGGAAAGCATATATGATAGATCCTATGAGAATAATTCAAGAGGAAGGGTATTCAGATATCGAGGGTCATGATGTAAATTATAATTTCATGATGTCAACATTACATGGATTTAAAAAACCAGAACATGAAAAGAAAGATGGTAATTATATATTAAAATTACCTGTTATTGATAAATTACCATCGGTTACAATTGTAACGCCAACATATGAAAGACGAAAATTGTTCTACATAGCGATGAGAAATTTTAATGAGTTTGATTATCCAAGGAATAAATTAGAGTGGGTTATTCTAGATGATTCAAGGGAAAGTATGGGTGATATTATACCAAAAGATAAAAGAATAAATTATATTCATATACCAAATGAACATTATTCAATTGCTAAAAAAAGAAATTTAGGAGCAGACTTTGCATCTAATGAGATTATTTTACACATGGATGATGATGATTATTATCCCCCTGAAAGTATTTTAGCAAGAGTGAAGTTATTATTAAAATATAAAGATAAGGGTATTAAATGTGTAGGTTGTAGTGAAATAGGTGTTTATAATATGTTAAATAAGAATTCGATATTAGCATCCGATGGTGATACTTCTTTATCAGAAGCATCGATGGGTTATTTTAAAGACTTTTGGAGAGAAAGACCATTTAATGAAGAAGAACTTGAAGGTGAATATAGAGGATTTATATTTGGAAGATTTGAGCAAATTATGGATATTCCATATGCATTTATTATTATAGCATTTACACATAAAAATAATTTCACTGGTTTGAGAAAAGCCAAGACTAATCAATTAATTGACTCAAGTACAATGAAATCAATTAGCTTTTGGGATATTTTTGATTTAGAATTAAAAATATTTATTGATGATTTATTAAAGTTATTTTAATATGTGATAAATATTATAAATTTCTATTTTTTTATATAAACATAACAATGTTTATAATAGTAATATGAGTAAATCTTACATTAATAAAAGAGGTTACATCCTTGTCAAGGAACACTTTTCAGAAACGAGATTAAATAAATTAAGAGAAGAATTAACTGTTAAACCATTTGTTACTCCTGGATATGGTACCGAACAAGAATCATATCCTATTTATGAAGAAAATAAAAATAAAATATATATTCCTAAAATATTTGGTATCAATAAATTTGGTGAAGCAGAAAATAGAATCCCATATGGTGAAGACATCGATTTAAAATTTAACGGTGGTTTAAGAGATAATCAAATTGAACCATTAGAAGCAAGTATGAAAGCACTACAAACTACTGGTGGAGGTATGTTAGTACTTCCGTGTGGATTTGGTAAAACCTGCATTGGTCTAAAACTAATATCTGAAATTAAAAAGAAAACATTAGTTATTTGTCATAAAGAATTCTTGGTATCGCAATGGCGAGAAAGAATAGAAGTATTTTTACCTGAGGCACGCATAGGAAAAATACAAGGAACTACCTTTGATATTGAAGATAAAGACATAGTTATTGGAATGCTACAAACTATATCTATGAGGGACTTTCCATTGGATGCTTTTAATTCTTTTAATTTCCTACTGGTGGATGAAGCACATCATATATCAAGTCGAGTTTTTTCAAGAGCACTTCGGAAATTGAATTGTAATTATCATATTGGATTATCAGCAACACCTGTTAGAACAGATGGTTTAATGAAGGTATTGAATTGGCATATTGGGGATATATTTTATCAAGTTAATAAGGAAGATAATAAAAGGTCTGTTAAAATTGAATACATTGTTATTGATAATAATCCTATTTATTCAAAAGAAATATTAAATTATAGAAAGAAACCTCAAATTCCATCAATGATTACTAATATTATTAAATATGAAAAAAGAACTATTATTATTATTGAAAAAATATTAGAATTGTGTAAAGATAAAAGAAATATTTTGGTATTAAGTGATAGAAGAGACCACTTAGTTAGAATGAGTGAATTGTTGGAAGAAAGAGACTATTTTAACTGGGGATTTTATATTGGTGGTATGAAGGAATTACAATTAAAACTTAGTGAAAATAAACAAGTTATTTTAGGAACTTATCAAATGTGCTCCGAGGGATACGATAATAAGAATTTAGATACATTAATTATGGCTACATCTAAGAGCAATATAGAACAATCAGTAGGAAGAGTATTGCGAAAGAAAGTATATGATGTTGAGCCTTTAGTAGTTGATATAGTAGATAATTTCTCAGCATTCAAGAACCAAGCAAGGAAAAGAAAGACGTTTTATAAGAAGAATGGTTATATTTAATTATTATATAATAATTAAATATAATATGAATAAATACGAAGAATTAATAATAAATATTATTAATAAGGATGACGTTGAAATTTATAATAAAGTACATAAATTATATAATAGAATTCAACAAGGGGGGACGTCTTTTATAAGTAAAAAATCACATTTAAATCCTAAAAATGTAACGGGACTATATGCCATATGTAATAATAAAACGTCCCCCATTGATGGGAAAAAAGATGAACTAAATAATAATTTAATAAATGTTATAAATGAAAAAAATATTAAAAATATAGTTAGTTTTTATAATACAATAAGATGTAGATGTGTATATATAAATAAAAATACAAAATTTAAAAACATATATGGTAATACAAATGATGTATTTTTTAAAAATTTAAAAAAGAAGAAATGGTGGTTTTATTATAAAATTAGAAAAGCTTTATTAAAAAAACAACCTGAACAAGTTAAACCATTAAAGATTGGAGGAAGTAAATTGTGGGCATTGGCATTTGGAACAAAATATGCGAATAAAGACAAGCAGTTTAGTAATGAAATAGCTATTTGTAAAAAATTAGATAAATTGGAAATAAAAATAATAAAATATTATGAAAATGAATTGCAATGTAAAATAGATAATTATATAATGACACATGGTGATATTAAAAATAATGAAACTGCTAAAAAAAAATTTAAAAAGTATATAGGATATTTACTTTATAATGAAGATAAATTAAAAGAAACATTAAATAAATTAACAAATAATTTAAATAATGAAATAACGTCAGCTAGTGTACGGGGTGGAGGAGGTAATAAATTAACTTCAAAAAAAACATATAGTAATATTTTAACATCTCTTGAGGAACTAAAAGATAAAATAACCAATGATAAAAATTTTAATACATTAACTGATAATAAAATTTTTAATGTATTAAAAAATGTTAGTCTGCTTGATAATAGAGATACAAAATACACTGAAACTAAACCAATGACTGTAAAAGAACAAACTAAATACATCTCAGCACATAAAGCAACATTTAAATCATCTAATACATCAAATAAGGATGAATTAAAAAATTCATTTAAAAAATTATCAACTAATGAGAAAGTAACAGCTTGGAGTAACTATTATAAACACCTACTCGATCAAGAAGTAGGTGAACAAGCAAATATCGAAAAATCAAATGGATTAATAGAAAAAGGATATCATTTATCTTTAAAAATTAAACATGACTTTGAATTAGCTAAATTTATAAAAAAATATTCTTTAAAGCATAAAAATTACGTAATTAATATAAAGAATATTTTAAAATTAATAAATACAAAAACTAGGAATATAAACTTTAATAAAGATGATAACATACAAAAAAAAATTAGAAAGGATTCACTAGTAGTTAATAATTCTACAATACCAGAAGTTATTTTAGATATAATTAAAAAAGATAAATATATTCCACATCAAATTCAAGTAATTATAAATTATTTTATAGAGGAAAAATTAAAAAAACTAGAAAGAAGACATAATAAAAAACCAGATAGTTTATTTTGTAGAATTAAAATTTTAAAACTTTATAAAGTTTTAGGATATCCTAATGATATTAAGATATTAGATAGCACAAATAAGTTTAAAGCAAACCCAAAAAGTGGTGTGTTTTCATCAGCAAGAAAAATAAGAGGATTAAATGAAATTTTAACAATATTGTCTGGAAAATTTAAAGAATTAAAAAATAAAATAATGAACAGAAAATTAAAACCCCATACACTTGATGATAAACTATTTAATATTTCATTAAAAGGAAGACAGGCAAAGCAATTAAAGGGAGAAACAGGATTATTTCTAAAATAGCAAATCGTGAATTTTAACTTAATTTAAAATTATATTTATATAGATGTTAATTGGTTTCGATACACATTTGTTTATTTGCGTTTGGTGTATAATAACTTGTCTTTAATAATAGTTTTTCGTACATCTATTAATACTTTTCCAAATAAGTTTTTACCCCATTTATCTTTATGAACATATTTAATATCAATATCTGAATACCCAACACCCCAATTTTCATCTACACTAGTATTTACTAATATTAATGGATCAGTTGAAACTAAATATTTCATAATTCTTATGTTTTGTGTAAATTTCAAATAACAACCATCAAACAATAACTCGTATTTTTTTTTTAACCATACTTCTTCATCAAAATTTTCTACCTTTTTACCTAGTCCCCGTGTTATATATGGTAATTTTTTATCTAGAATCTGATAAGCTCTATAATAATCCTTGAATAATATAGCCTTTTTATACATTAACCATTGTTGTATAGTTAAAAACACTATACCATCTGATTCAAACCTACTATTATACCAGTTACTTAAGCAAGATTTAAACCCAACTGAATGTGGATTCGGACTATAAAAGAATAAATATATATCATTCCTTTCCATTATATATATATTTAAATTATCGTAAATATAATTCATTTTTTATATCAGTGAGGATTTATTGTATCTTATCATCATTTGTCATAAATATCGATATTTATGACAAAAGAGGGAATATTATATTTTTTCCTCATATTGTTCAATAAAGTTGTTTTAAAATTATAACACATGGCATTCAGTCATTAGACCTCCCCCTCTGCCGACTACCCTTCCACAATTCCACAATATTATTCCAATTGTCATATGCTTGAGGGATTTAGCTACCATTATCATCAATAATCTAATTCTCAACTTCACAGATATCAATTTTTTTAATTTATAATATAATATAAAACAACCCACCATCTACTACTCATCACAAATTTGCAACTTTCGATCGTGGACCAGGCAATAGAATACCTGTTGTGCGTAACACATAGTTGGTTGTTTTATGTATTAGGATTGATTATCCTATTAAATCGGGTTCATACAAGTAACCATACCGCAATATCCAGGTTTATCCTATTAAATCGGGTTCATACAAGTAACCATACCGCAATATCCAGGTGGAACATATAACGTGATGCATCATAGGGGAATTGCTTCCAAAAAAGGGTGATCGCGGTCAACAAGTCCAGGAAATCCTGTGACATAGTGGCATGACTCCCAAATCCATCTCGTTCTTGTAACTTGATTATAGCATCAAACTGTTCCTTTGGCGAGGATGCCCATATTAAGTAATCTGTCACATATGTTGACAGAGCTGTTTCTTTATCCTTACACCGTGTCTGGATTAGTCCAATCGATTGCAGATAGAGATAACATTTGATGTAGAATTCGCGTCCCCACCCGATCTGATCGTGCAGTTCCCTCAACGCCTTAATTATCATTGGTATTTCATCAGCATCTAAAGTATCCATGACTCAAGAACTTTGTGTGTGTGTTTAATATAATATAATTTAGTAATTGATGTATCATTTTTTATGATACCTCAATCTTACTAAATAGACTACTGTGTTGTTTAATATAACCCTTTTTCTTATAAAACGTCTTTATTTTCCTTGCTTGGATATTTTATACATATATTATTTTATACCCGGAGTGTAATGCTTCAAAATACCCAACAATGTTGGATCTTCTATTTTAGGATTCTTGATAATTTTTTTAGTTTTAGGATTATATATAAATTTAATATGTGTTCCATCTTTAAATTTATTAGCATAATAGCTACACACTTTAGAACCAGTACACGTACACCAAGGCATTAAAGTATTTTTATTTAATTTTTTACCAGTTTTAGCATATGATTTTAATGCTGCTTCCCCAATAGGATTTCCTGAATTATCAGCATATTTTCTTGCGTTGGGACCTAACATACAACATGTATGATGTGTGGCATCATTGAAACAATGACCAGTTCCTTCATTCGATAACCCGCATTGATTTAATAAATTAAAATTTTCTTTACCGCCTTTTTGAATATAATTATTTGAAAATTGTAATACAATAAAAAATATAGAAATAACTACCAAATAAGAATTCATAATAGAATTAATATATTTTTTGTTAATTAATTTGTAAATTATGACAATTGAAGATATAACAAATAATATTTCAAAAATATAATCAAACATATAGTTATTTTAAATATATTTTTTAATTATAATGTATAGAGTATTATTAATAGAAACACCTTCGTATAAAAATAATAAATATTTAATAGTTAAAAAAAAATTTAATAAAAATCAATATGATTTTCATAAGGTTTGTTTAAAAATAAAATCTAAAATTTCTAAAAAATTTAAAATAAAATTAATTGGCTTTGATAAATTTGTAAAAAAAACTTATAATACTTTTAATAAAAGTAAAATTATTAAAGATATAAAATCAATGCCTATGGGAAATAAAAAATGCACTGGTTTATCATTATTTGCTGATTATAATCCTAAAACAACTACAAAGGGTATAGGGTATTCTTCCAAAAATAAAGCATTAAAAACATTACAAATTATTAAAAATAGAAATAAAGGATATCAACGGAGAGTAGTTACTACTATGTATTATAGAGCAAAATATCATAAGTATCAAACTAGTGGAATGAGAAATGCTGAAAAAATATATAAAAAATGGTTAAGTCAACAAGGTGGAGGATATTCATTTTTAAAAATAGATTTTATAAAAAAATTCTATCCTTTAGCAAATAAATATAAAGTATCTGAAAAGGCACGAGGATTAAAGAAATCTAAAACATCTGATAAAGGGTTTCTTGAAGTTTATTCAAGTGTAAAAAATCCTAATGAATTAAAGGATTGCCCAGTTAAAAAAAGTAAACCCGATGGAGCTAATTGGTTTAAAACAAGAGAAAATAGACTGAATGCTAAAATTGGTCAAATGAAAAGTATGAATATTAAATATTTTGATAAAGATGGAGTTCCAACTAAAATGCATGTAATTTTAATTATGTGGGCGTATTCGCCATATGTAAATAAATTAAAGAAATATTTATCTAGTTTTTAAAATATTATTTTTTTTTATGATAATCTGTTTTAACACACATAAATTCATAATCATCTTCTTTATATTTTTTAGTCTTTCTAAATATATTAGATTTCCACATTCTCCAAAATCTATCTTCTAAGGAATTAGTTGGGTTTTCTAAACCTATCCGGTTATTCATATATTCAATGTATTTTATATCTCTAGAAATATCATCCCTATATTTAGAAAATTGTCTAAATATATTTTTATAAATATAATTCATATATAATTATATATTATTAAATATAAATTGCTTAAAAGCATATGATTATTTTAAATAAATAATGAATAACGACGATATTATTAAGTTAATAAAAAATAATCATATTGACGTAATTAATAAAATTACTTTAATGAGTAACGAATTAAAAGATTTAAAATTATATTTTATGATGCTAAGAGGTTCAATTAGTAATGATAATACTAACATTCATAATGAAGTAGATTGTATTTCTCATCCTGAATTTGAATTATTAAGAGGAAATTTAGATGTATTTGAATATAACAATAGTGATAATGATAATGATGATAATGATGATAATAATAATAATGATTTGGATGAAGATTTCTTTAAATTAATTCATACAAGAGAAGAATTTAATAATCATTGTCAAAATAATATAGAACCGGAACCATGTATGTCTATTTAATATCTTTTCGTGTAAGTTGATATGCCCAATGCTGTAATCCTTGTCTTATTACTGGACTAATACTATAATCATCATATGTTGTTTTCTTTTTATTAATCATATTAATTAATCTTCTTTTAAACCTTCCTTTAGGACCAGTGAATTTTAACCATCTATCTATTTGTCTTTCATCATCTTTACTTCTTCTACCACTATAAAATCGACAATACCACTGAAACCATCCATAAGGATCTTGCTTCCTCATCCAACCCTTATCTTCCCAATAATCTAATGATGTTCCACTCTTAACTTTATACTTATCAATATTTTTATCACATTCTACACTAGTGAGTTTATTTTTAGATATTCCTTTAAAAAATGGAAATTCATTTTCCTGATTCTTGTAATGTTTATTAGTAACAGATGAATAAATAGGTCTGAAATAAGTTCCTCCGAAACTACCTAATTTTATTACTTCCTCTGGTGTGAGATTAGGGGTAAATTCAAGATAATCTTTAAATATAATAACTCCATTTTTATCTTTTTTTGGATATTTATTTTTCTTTTTAGAAGACATATATATTAATTATTATAATTAATATATAACCACGTTATAAAATATTATAAGTTTCTACTTCTTCGAAAGTTTTTTCATCATTCCTTCGGCAGTGTAGTCGTCGTTGACCAATTGTCAGTGTCGTATTTGACTACAAATATTAGTAATTTATTATATCTTTTCATTTTTTAGATTAAGTCATGCTATCCAATTAAGCACAAAGCACACAGTAGTCCAAACCACATCAACAGTTTTCACAACATCCTGGTGTAAAAAAATTCATATAATTGCCATCACCTATATGGAAAACACTATCTTCGCCACAATATTAACCACAATATTCACAAAGGGTTTTTTTTTCGCATTCTTCACAATATTCATCTAAAGATTTACTCGGACAGCAATAAGAATTATCATCCAACCACCATTTTTCCTTTTTTATTAAATAGAATAAGTTACAATTATTTCCAAAGGTACAGATGCAGCACTTCACATCGAAATCACACTCTAAATTACGTACATTATGCATAGTAGCAGCAATTTGTTCTCTGGTTCTTTCTTTTTCATCTTTAGACGATTTGAAGTATTTTTCTAACTCTTCGACGACCCGTCTTTCCGCAGATGCCTCTTCATTGGTATCACAATAGTGGAAAATGCCATCAGCCGATTGAGTTGACCTTTGTGCGTCACATCTATTCACCCATCCATCAATCACCTCTCCGTGTAGATTGAAGCCAGTTATCTTTAAGGCATATATCGTGCATTCCTGTATGATGAATGTACACATCGGATGCACCTGGTATAGTGTTGGATGTGTACCATCGGAGTTCGTTGTGAAACGGACTTCCTTGTTGAAGCAGAACGAATCCCCTTGTTTGAGCTCATTCAGTTCCATCTTGGCAGCGGCATTATTTGCTTCGACCACAAATAACGCAAAATTACGGAGTGCCATGATCAATTCTAATATATTATTTTTGGGCATCTTCAATAGAAAATGATGATTGCTTAATATATTAGTAGCAGTAGGTATCATATTTATTAATTTATTATTTAAATTCTGCTTCTGGTTCTGGCTCTACTTCTAAAATTGTAGAATTAACAATATGTGGACGAATATTGACATCAACATAATTTACAATATTCTTAAAGCAAATATTCCAAAAGTCTTCATCGTGATTGTATTCTGTCTTAATTTGTTCATCATTATAGCATTCGATGTGAATAGTTTTTTCTAGACCAGTTAGAAACATATATGCTTCAAGTTGAACTTTTTCATATATTGGAATAGTTTTAAAAAGTTTATAAGACCTATTTTTTGTTTCTATAATTATATCATCGGTTTTACCATCAACTTTACCTCTTAAAACTATTTCATATATAGAATCAGGTGATGTATACAGACTTTTACAATATTTTTGTGAATTTCTATGAGAAATTTTCATATTAAATTGCTTCTCTGTCTTATTTAGATTATGATTTTCTTTTACATTTCCACGCTTCATTCTTAAGTCTTTCTTTATAGCAGATTCACATATTTTTGATAATATTGGCTTATTAATTAATTCATTATTGATATTCGTTTTAGATTTATCTTCAGTTATTTCTTTATCTAGCGATTTATTAATTATATTTTCTTTAATATGCTTCTCAATATCTATTATATTAGCAGATTCAGGTAGCTTTAATTCTTTTTTAAGTTCTGTTAATTCTACATGAGACCTACTTAATAGTGATTCTTCTACACTACTTTTGGGTATATATACTTTAGATAAATCATTACGTTTCAATATTTCATCTAAATTACAGAATTTACTATAACCAGTTACTCCAGATAACTCAGACGGCCATAAAACTATTCTTTTCATTTATCTACAAATATTAGTAATTTATTATTTATTTTCATTTTTTAGATAATGTGTAGAAAAATGGTTACATAATTTTAAAAGAAAAATAAAAAACATTAGTTGTAATATTTTAGGATATAAGACTGCATATACAACACTTATCACTAAACGTTATTATTTTCTCTTAAAATTATAATTATCTATTTTACAGGCTGTACAATTAAGCACAGTCTTTAGGACAACTGAACATTTCGTCGCCACCTGGAATGACTTCACCACAACCATCACAAAAATGACCATCAGATGTGTCATTCACCAGGTCCTTTTTGCACATGGGACATGTACCCTCCTCACGCGCATCCTCAATCACTTTTTGTTCAAGTTCTTTTATCTTATCCGAACACATGCAACAATTCGAACATGCATGGTTTATGACGCGCTTCTTTCGCGGATTCCGCCATTTTCTCAAAAAACCGTTCTCTTTGAGATAAAGGATCGGGCCATCTGGTCGGATCGATTATACGATCGAGCAACGATTGGTCGATAAATGTCTCCTGACCGCTCTTTACGGGAGTGTGGACCATTCCACGTGTTTTGGGTACAGTGTACGATTCGCAATTCTCAACGGACAATCCATGTCCGGTTGGAGTGCAATAAGGTGCTTTGGCATCCGCAATTCGTATTGTACATTCTACCGGAAACCATCCGGATTCAGTCAATCCATCTCTAGTTAGACCAGATACCTTGCAAAAACCTCCATCTCGTTCGTCAATCAGAAACTTGCACATTGGAGCTATTCCATGTCCTGTAACAAGATAAGTTTTCTCAAACCCTTTCTCTCTTCCTGCTCGAAGACCAATTGTTGGTCCCTGTGTGGTTAGGATAATGTCTCCTTTCTGAATCAGAACGGACAGAATTGTCGTGAGGATATCCTCACTGAGTTCCAATCTCGATAACAGGAATCGTTTCCATGCCTCTATTTCAAAATCCATTTTTCCTTTAGGGGAGGGTAATATAGTTGTAATGGTTGTCACACTGGGCATCTTCAAGCAAGAAATGATTATTGCTGTAGCAGTTCTCTAATATAAATTAAGTATTATAATTTAGATATCATTTTTTAATTATATTCAATACTTAATTGTAATTTATATTTTTATACTTGTTTAATAAATGTATCTTTAATAATCTTATTTGTAATAGTAATTTCTTTATCAGTGAAAAAAGACAATTACAATACACAATTCAAACAAGTATAACAATGACTTATATTTTATATAAGTATATGTCATCAAAAATATACACAAAAAGAAATTATAATACACCATTCAAACACATATGACAATGACTTATATTTATAATTATATGTCATCAAAAATATAAACAAAAAGAAATAAAAATAATCACACATTTCGCTTCCTTTCGTTATATAACGAATTAAAAAAATAATATTAAATAATAATAATAATAAAAATGTAATTCTATTAATTTCAGTTATAGAAAATACATTTTTATTATTATTAATTAATGTATAATATATCTTCTCAGTTATTTCACATTGACCTATATTATTTAAAATTTTTTGTGTAATAATTATTATCTTATTTTTAATTATATTACCAATTAAGATAATAATGATATTAAATAATAATAATAATAAAAATTCAATTCTATTAATTTTCTTATAATGTTTTTCAGTTAATTCGTTTAAATCATCCCTTTCCTTTATTAATCTTATCTGACTATTAACTAATTCGTGGACACACGGACGTATACCTATTTTTATACAACATTTCACACATAACATATGACCACATATAAGTGATTCCATTTTATCATATTCTTCCATACAGATTGGACATTCGAGATGTACAAAAC
>Ga0209383_1000548_pt1 | contig 26581 bp, 37 predicted proteins | sample CoawatmetaG02DNA_FD_187510 | JGI IMG/M metagenome (GOLD analysis project Ga0209383, IMG submission 187510) | Marine microbial communities from the West Antarctic Peninsula - Coastal water metaG029-DNA (SPAdes) (version 2) | ecosystem: Environmental > Aquatic > Marine > Coastal ... | reverse complement strand
CTGACTCACTTACTGAAGTAGCAATAGATAAGAAACATAAGAAGATATATTTAAAGGAACATATCTATCGTAATGGATTAAAGAGTCAAGAGTTAGCTAAGATAGTGTTAGATAAAGTAGAGGGTAAACTAATTATAGCAGATAGTGCAGAGCCTAGACTAATAGCAGACCTTAAGCACTTAGGAGTAAACATTAAAGCAGTTAAGAAAGGAACGATTGAAAGTGGTATAACTAGGATGCAAGACTATCAGCTTATAGTAAGTCCTGAATCAACGAACATAGCTAAAGAGTTAAACAACTATGTCTATGCAGATAAAGGCTCTAAGCTTTACGTAGATAACTACAACCACGCAATTGATGGTATTCGTTACAACATTATATACCACCTAGACAATCCAAATGCAGGAAAGTATTTTGTTCAGTAAACTAAAAACAATAAATTTCTATTATATAGTGTATGAAAGTTAAAATTAAAAAAGGAGGCAAAACAGAATCATTTAATCTAATTAATAGTTGGTCAGAAGTGACTCTGGAATCTTGGTTAAAACTTATTGAATTTCAAGAGGGTACAAAGACTGAAGAAGCAACGCATACTATTGGAACTTTAACAGACATACCTAAACGGTTGGTTCAGGAATTAGCATTAGCTGATGTTGTAGCAATAATGAATAAGGTTGGAGAAATTCAAGCAAAACAAGGAACTGACCTAAAAAGGATTATTGAAATTAACGGAATCAAATATGGATATCACCCAGACCTTTCAGAAATAACATTAGGTGAATATGCAGACATTGAGCAATTCATTAAAGATGGATTAGAATCAAACCTGCCTCAATTGATGTCGGTGCTTTACAGACCGATCAAAGAACAGAAGAACGATATATATGTAATTGACTCATATGACGGTAACATTCGGCTCAGAGCAGAAGAAATGAAACAGATGTCAGCGGAACAGGTGCAAAGTGCAATGGTTTTTTTTTATCATTTCGTCAAGGTATTGTCACAGATTTTGCAATCATTTTTGATGGAGCGGCAGAAGGAAATGAAGACGCCGTAGCAACAGAAAACTTTGCTTCTAAGTGGGGTTGGTTTGGCGTGATGCACAGGTTGTGTGGTGAAGATATTAGTAAACTTGAAGTAATAACAAAGCTTAACCTTTTAGAATGTTTGACTTGGTTGAGTTATGAAACAGATTTGAATACACAAAATAAAGTAAAAAGAAATGGTTAAAAATAAGACATACAATAACGTAATAAATACTTTACTTAAATTAGCGGAGTTTCACCATCAAATAAGCACAACTTCTGTAGGTGATATATTCGATATTGATTTAGCTAAGGAAACTAAATTTCCCTTACTGCACATAAACCCTACAAGCGTATCAACAGGGGATAGTCAATTGACCTACAACTTCCAAATATTCATAATGGATATGGTAACTGAGAAAGCTAATTGGACAGAGAACAATGCTGATGCTGATTTCCCTAAATTAGTAAAGACACTAAGCAATGAGCAAGATGTATTTAACGAAACGCTACAAATAGTAACCGACTTCATAGGTATGCTTAGACATAGTTCAAGGCAATCTTTACAAGGTGTTGATGATATTAATTTTCCTATATACTTTACACAAGACCAATTTACAATAGAACCGTTTCAGGAACGCTTTGATAACTTATGCTGTGGGTTTGTGTTCAATATTGGTATCTTAGTTCAGAATGACTTTCAAACTTGTGATATTCCTGTAAATACAAAGGGTGCAGGTTATTAATGAAATGGAAAATAGGGTGGCTAACAATTCAGTTAGGTTGGAAGAAATTTAAAATAACAATTAATTTATAATATAAAATTATGGCAGACTTAGTAACAACAATCAGTGAAACAGTAACACTTAATGGAAGCCTTAGGGGGTCGGTAAATTCAGTAACAACTACAGGAATCAATGATGTCTTTGAAAGGATAGTAACTTGCACAGCGAGTGTAGCAACTACAGTTGCAGTATTTGACACATTACCTTCAACATCAGCAGGTGCGATTAATGTAGCGAGCACAAGGTATGTAAGAGTAACAAACTTAGAATCAGCAGTAGCTATTGAACTAGCAGTAGTTACAACAGCTTCAAATTACCAAGTGATACTTACGGCAGGTCAATCACATATCCTTTGTCAGGGTGCAGACTTAGCTTTAGCTGAAGCAGATACTTCTCCTTCTTTTGGAACTATGCAAGACTTAGCTTCCTTACAGGTAAAACCAACAACAGCAGTAACAGCTAGAGTTGAGGTATTTGTTGGATTAGTATAGTGGAAACTAAAAATATAGAAAATTACTTAAACAGCTTCGGGAAGTACGTAGTTCAACAGGCTAGAGCCAATTTAACTAAAGGAAAAAAAAACGTTAATAAAGATTTATATAATTCTATTAAGTTTAAAGTAGTCCCTGATGGTAAAAGTTTTATAGTAGAATTTCATATGTTAGACTATGGAAAATTTATAGACAAAGGAGTTTCAGGAAATAAGAAAAAACAAAGCTATAAAGATTATGAAGGAAATATAAAAAGAAGTCCTGGTAAAGGGTATACAACTGCAGGCCCTCCTATAGATATTATTTCAAAATGGATTAAAAGAAGAGGAATAAAACCAAAAGGAACAGGAAGAGGAAGGTCTAAAAAAAGCGGTCAGTACATATCAGGACTAGCATACTTTATAAGTGCATCTATTAAAAGAGATGGTATTAAAAGTCTTAGTTTCTTTCAAAGACCGCTTGGGCTAGGATTAGATAGATTGCCTAAAGAATTTTTAGGAGCGGTAAAAGAAGATATAATTAACAGTTTAACAACAGTAAAATAATGAGTCAAACACTAATAGTTCAACAACCACTATCAAATCCTGGAACTTTAGATAAAGTATTTCCTGTAGGTCAAGAAATTATTTATACAGTTTCTAATTCTCAAGTAGTTTCAAATTTCACAAGAGTAAAGTTTGTTGCTGAGGTTTATATAAGTAACACAACACCTCCTAATTCAAATACTTCAGCAGACTTAGTGGGTACTTTTAAAACTACACCAAATAATGCAGGGGTTGGAATGTTTGACTTCAGACCTGTTATTGAAAGCTTTGTCAAAGCAGATAACTTAGCAAGAGAAGGAAGTGCTTATAAACAACCTGCAAATCCACCATCAGTAGTTAATACTGTAGATACTAATGTACCCATTCACTTAATAGATAGGTACTCAGGGAATATAAATGCAATGCGTTGGTTTACTGTTAAGTTTAAGGTTGAATATGAAGATGACGACCCATCTAGTCCTACATACGGAACTATAATTACGAATTCTGAAGTGATTGCAAGTATGAGTATTATTTTTAACGGCTACTTAAAATATACGGACAAATTACTTTTATCAGGAGTAAATTTTGGGTACGACTTGTATTCGCATTTTTTATTAGACGGTTCAACTAAGAAATTTTTAACTAATGCACCAACTACTCAATACGCTAACTTAGAAGATTACGGAACGGTAGGAATGTTAATGCCTTATATTGCTGAAGGAATAGAAATTATTTATTTTGATTCATCAGGTAGTGTTTTAGATCAAGAGCAAATTAACTTTACTGCAGCGAATGGTGGCTTTCTTTACCCTCAATCCAATATACAAGCCTTATCATTATACTTTGGAATATTTCCTGCTAACTTACAAGGTAGTAGTACAATGTTTCAAGGGCTTGTAAGTGCAGGTACTATTCAGGGTGGTCATTATAATTTTGCTGTTTTAAATGACGCAGGACAACCTGCATCAGCAACCTATACAATTGATTTAAACTGTCCTAATCAAAAAGGGTACGAACCTATAAGGCTTACTTGGTTGAATCAGTGGGGAGCTTGGGATTACTACACTTTCAATATGAAGTCTACTAAGTCAGTATCAACAAAAGGAAGTACATATCAGCAACTTGGAGGAAGTTGGAATGATAGTTCGTATAAAGTAAATAGCTTTAAAGGTGGCACGAAAACATTTAGAGTTAATGCTACAGAAAAGATAAAGATGAATACAGACTTTGTTAGTGAAACCGAATCGGAATGGTTTGAAGAGCTTATAAATAGTCCTGAAGTATATATCTTAGAAGGATTTAAAGATGAATCAGCAAGTTCAGCTTTGAATCAATATGTCACACCTGTAAGACTATCAACTTCAAGCTACACTAGAAAGACAGTTGCAAACGATAAACTTATGCAGTACACTTTTGAAGTAGAAAAGAGTAAAACACTTAGAACGCAGTCAATATAATGAGTGTTCAATTAATAGTATATCCTCAAAATTATAATGGTCAAGCTACTGAAATATCATCTTCAACAACTGAGTTTATAGTTAATGGAATCAATTTTGCTAATTTAGGAAGTGCAATATCTTATACAAGTTCGGCTGCTATTCCTTATACAGATACTCTTATAAATTCGCCTGCTACTATTCCAAACACTTGGTATCTATTCAGAAATAATGTAGGTGGAACTCCTGCATATCCTACAGTTGTTGCAGGGAGTTTAGTTTTAGAATCTTTATCAGGTGGTGTTTCGGGAGTTTATCAAAGACTTACTAATTTAGTAATAGGGCAGCAATATACTATAACAATTAACCTTGACGCAACTACAGGAGTTCTTATTACTCAATATGCAAGCGGAACTAATATATTTGCAGGAGGATTCGGAGCAGCAACGGGAACACAAATAACAGACACTTTTACAGCTCAATCAACTACTGATACTGTAATGATAGTATATGTTAATCCATTAGACACTACGGTTACGATTACAGATTTATCAGTTCAACCAGTAGTAGGCGCAGTACCTTCAGGAGCAACAAATGTTTTAGATGATGGACAGGTTATTTTAGACCTTTATGAAGATGAAGATTTACCTTTAACGTTAAGTGTAGATAATTTTAAAAATGTAGCTGAGAAAGTACAGTCTTATTCAAAGGCTTTTAACCTTCCTGCAACAAAAAGAAACAATAGAATATTCGACCAAATGTTTGAAGTAACAAGGTCAAATGACGGTATTATTTTTAATCCTTACAAAAAGACTAAGTGTGTTTTAAAGCAAGACGGATTCATTCTATTCAATGGTTATTTAAGAATGCTAGACATAACAGATAAGGAAGGAGAAATAAGTTACAATGTTAATCTGTATTCAGAAGTTGTAGCTTTAGCGGACACTTTAAAAGACAGGACTTTCAGGGACTTAGATTTCAATGAGCTTAACCACGATTACGATTACGACAATATAAAATTAAGTGCAACAGGTGACTTGATTTTGTTAGACTTATTGCCAGTAGGAAGTTTTGCAGGAGCAGCAGGAGCAATACAAACATCAGTATTGAAATATCCTTTTGTTGATTGGGTTCACCAGTACACGTTATCTTCAGGCAATCCAATTCTACAAAATTTAGAAACATCTTACAGACCTTTTATAAACGCAAAATACATAATAGATAATATATTTGCTGATACTGAATTTACTTATTCTTCAAGTTTCTTCAACACAACAGATTTTAGTAAGTTATTTATGGACTTTAATTGGGGTTCTGAAGGTGTTGGAGCTGTACCTATACGGACTGGAGTTTTTAAACAAGCCTATAATACTTCAGCAGGGGATTATTATTTTGGTAGTTCTTACACAAAATACAAACTGCAAGATAATATTTCAGGTACTCCAAGTCTTTGGGATAATACAGACTTTAAATTTGTTTCAGATGTAAACAATTTAGAAGTAACAGCAGATTACTATTTAAGACTACAGAACGCTACAGGAAGTTCTAGAGGTAATAGTGTCAGGATTGCTAAGTTTAGTGCTTCAGGTTCAGTAATAGAAACTTTCGCACAAAATCACGATAGCATAGGTGGCAATCTTACTAAAACATTTCAGGGTACATTTACAACGGTTTTACAGATTGGAGAATATATCCAAGCCCAAGCAAAAGCACCTACTTCAAATACTATAAGAATTAGTATGTCATTTACACAGAGTAATATTGAATTTTCATATAATACAGACTCTTCTAAAGTTATTCCTTTATTATATAACCTAAGAGGTGAATTAGGGCAATGGGATTTCTTACAGGGTTTGATTACAATGTTTAACTTAGTAACTATGCCTGATGAAGATAATCCTAATAATATTATCATTGAACCATATCAAGATATTTTCATTACACCTTCATTAAATGTACCTCCTTTAAATTGGACGGATAAGATAGATATTTCAGAAATAAAATTAACACCTTTAACAGACTTAAATAAAAATAGTATATTTAAATTCATAGAAGATGAAGAAGACTTTGCTTTCAATAATTACAAAAATTCAGTAGGTGGTCATTTGTATGGGAGTAAAAAATACAATGCAGGAAACGAATTTAATATACTAGAAGGAACTGATGAAATAGTTGCAGAACCTTTTGCAGCTACAGTTATCAAGGCTTTGGACGATTATTTAGATGAGTTTATAGTCCCTTCAATTTATTCTTATGATAAGACTGGCGACACTACTGAAAGCTTTGAAAATAGTCCTCGATTGATGTATGACAACGGTGTTAAGACACTATCTTTTAACACTTTTTCTGTTCCTGCTCAAAATGGTGTTGCAGCATTCCCTACAGAATCAGATTTTTTACAATTTAGTCATTTGTCAGATGTTCCTCCAATAACATCTCAACCACCTGTAAATTCAGATACAAGAGATTTTAACTTTGGAGAATGTCAATTAATGACAGGTGTTGGCGCACCTACTTCAAATAATTTATTTAACCGTTATTGGTTACCTTATTACTCGGAACTTTATAATCCTAATACACGGATTATGACTCTTAAAGTAAACCTTAGTCCTTCTGATATCAATACATTCAAATTCAATTCCACTGTATTAATTAAAAACAGAGTATTTAGAGTAAACAAGATAGAATACAAACCAAACGACTTAGCGACAGTAGAATTTATACTTATCCCATAATGGCATATATTTCAGATAGCACATATTTTAGTACAGTAAATGCTTCAGCAAATACTTTAATAGAAACAGTATTGCCGCAAGGAGCTGTAAACTTTTACAATCCTACAATGGTTGTTAATACTTGGTATCGTTATTATGACTTACTAGGAATAAATATTAATGAATCAGGTGGTATTCTAAATTTAGTTTCAGACTCTGAAAGTACGCAAAACGGAATACTGCAAAAACTTTCAAACCTTGTTGAAGGCGAGTCTTACAATATTAAAATAGACTTTAATGTCCTAGTAGTTGGAAGCCCTACAATTTCAATATATTCAGGTACGGTTCTTCAAAGCACCCATATTATTTCAGGTGATACTACACAAACGATAAAGTTCATAGCAGGCTCAACACAAGATACTTTATTAATAGATACGAAATACATAGGAAGTTCTAACTTATTACAAATAAATTCAGTAAGTATTGAAACAGTACCTTCAGCAATTACATTCTTGTCAGGCTTCACAGTCAAACCAAATTTAATTTCAGGTGTTGGAACTGTAACTTTCACAGATGGAACAAATGAAATAACACCGAATCAATTACAGTGTGAATCTTACGGATATACATATGACCAAGAATTGGGAACGTGTTCGGCTTTTATATACAACACAAATCTTGATAGAGTTGCAGCAAACGAAAACAACAGAACTTTCGGTGCAGGAAATTCTACAGAAACAGGGACGAACAATACTTTCATAATGGGTGAAAGTAATTCTGTAAAAGGATTTTCAAAAAATAGTATTATAATAGGAAACCAAAACGAAATAGCAAACGGTGTAAACAATGCAAGCGTATCAGGCACACTAGGAGAGGCAACAGCAGACAATTCAACAGTCTTAGGTGGTAACGCTGCAAATGATGCTTTAGGTAAACGACAGTCAATTAGGGTAATGTATGGTAAACTAACTACAAGTGCTTCTACTTTAGCAAGTAATTTAAACAATACATCAGGAAGTTATTTCATAATTCCTGAAAATACTGCAGTTTACTTTCACGCAACTTGCTTAGCAGTTAGAGTAGGTGGAACAAGTGCTTCAGGTGCACCAGGCGATTATTGGTCAGCTATTGAAAGAGGTGTAGCAATAAACAAATCAGGGGTTTTAAGTATTCAAAGAGAAAGGGATGTTATCAAGACTTCAGGAACGACTTCAGGTTGGGTTGCTTCTACATCCATCACAGGAGGTAACTTCAGGGTGAATGTAAGGGGTGCAAATAATATGGATGTAGAATGGACTTGCGACATAAAATTAACACAAATTAAAACAGGGGTAACTCTATAAAAATAAAACTATGGCAAAGGAAGTGTTAGAATTGGAAGTAAAGTCAAATATCGGCGCGGTTGCAAAAGATACTGAAAAACTAGCACAAAGTACAGGCGGTGCCAAGAAAGGGTTTAAGGGATTAGGTACGGCTGTAAAAGGTGTAGGTATGGCACTTAAAGCAGCAGGTATAGGATTAGTTATTGGTTTATTTTTAGCCCTTAAAGAAGCTATTGAAAGGAATCAAAAAGCAATGGACTTAATGGAAACAGTGCTTTCTACTATTTCTACAACTTTCAATCAAGTCGTTACAGTACTTACAGATGTCGTTACTTGGGTAACTGAATCAGAAGAAAGGTTTAACGGATTATCAAAGGTTTTGGGAGGATTAGTAACACTGTCTTTAACTCCTATAAAGTTAGCTTTTTACGGAATTAAGATAGGTGTTCAAGCAGCAATGTTAGCTTGGGAAGATTCATTCCTTGGCGGAGGTGATGAGGGTAAGATGGCAGAGCTAAGAGCTGACATACAGGAAACTAAGGATGATATAATAGATGTTGGTGAGGCGACTGTTCAAGCAGGTAAAGATATTTATAACAATTTTGGTGATGCTATAAGTGAAGTTGGAGCTATATATGATGAAACAGCTAGCGGGATATCTAAAATATCTGTAAAAGCTAATTATGAATTGGCTAAATCTACTACCGCTTCGGTAAAAGCTGCAAAATTTGCAGCAGCAGAATTTGCAAAGTTAAATGCAGAAAAATTAAGAGAAGCAGAATTATTTAGACAGGTTAGAGATGACGAAACTAAGACTTTTGCAGAAAGAATCCAAGCTAATAAAGACTTAAAAAAATCCTTAGAAGAACAACAAAAACTTCAAAGAGAACAAATACAGATAGGAATAAGAGCAGCAGAATTACTTGTTCAGCAGAATGGTAATGACGAAAACAAGTTAGCATTAATGGAAGCTCAAAATGCAGAGCGTGAACTTGAAGAAACTATTACAGGACAATTATCAGAACAAAAGACAAATCAAGTAGGACTTGAAAAGGAATTACTAGAAACACAAAACCAATTAAGAGCGGAAGGACTTTCAGGATTAGAAAGAGAATTAGAAGAACTACAAACTGCTTATGACTTAAAATTAGAAATGGCTAGAAAGGCAGGAGTAGATACGACAGCTATTACGAAGCAATATGAGAAAGAGCAAACAGACATAAAAAAAGAAGCAGGAGAAAAACAAAAAGATATAGACAAGGCAGTTAGGGACGCAAAGGTAGGTGTAGCTCAACAAGGTTTAAGTTTAATTTCAGCAATAGCAGGTGAAGGAACAGAGATAGCAAAAGCGGCTGCTGTAGCTCAAGCTACAATATCAGGAATAGAGGGTGTACAAAATGCGTTTACTACAGCTCAAAAATCACCTATAACTGCGTTAATGCCTGCTTACCCATTTGTTCAAGCAGGACTAGCAGGTGCGTTCTCAGCTGTACAGATTCAAAAGATATTAAGCGGTGGGGATGCAGCAGTAGTAGCAACACCACCACCGACACCAGATGTTGCACCACCTGCACCTCAAATGATGTCAGGAGCTTTTGATATATCAGGAGGAGTAGCACCTGAAGCTATGAAAGCCTTTGTAGTAACTGACGAAATGACAAACAGTCAGAATCAATTAGCAAATATAAGACGTAGAGCTACAATCTAAAATCAAATAAACTAACTAAAAATCTATTATATACTATGCCTTGCGAAAAATGTGAAAACGGAAAATATAAATGGGGAAAGACAGGAAGCTGTAAGTATGACTCAAAAGCTGATTGTGAAGCTGACAATAAAGACTATTATGAAGATATGAAAGAAACTAAAATAGTAGAATTAGTAATTGCAGACGATAGTCAAGAATTAGCAATAGACGCTATCAGTCTAGTAACAAGTCCTGCTATAGAACAAGACTTTGTATTCTTTGGAAAAGAAAAGAACAACTTAACTTTTGCAAAAGTAGATGAAGAAAAGCGTATGCTAGTAAGTCCTGCTTTAATTCCTAACAAGCAAATATTTAGACACGACCCAAACACAGACTCAGACTACTATGTTTACTTTAGTCCTGATACAGTACGTAAAGCATCTGAGCTTTATTTGAAACATAACAACCACCACAAAGCAACGTATCAACATCAAGACAGAGTTTCAGGAATACTTACAGTTGAATCTTGGATTATTGAAGATACTAAATTAGATAAGTCTACTTTGTATGGCTACTCACTTCCTGTGGGAACTTGGATGGTTAAATTATCTATTTCAAATGATGAAATTTGGTCTAAGATAAAAGCAGGAGAATTAAAAGGTCTTTCAATAGAAGGCTACTTTACTAATAAATTTGAACAAATGCAAAAAACAAAACCGACAACAGAACAAATACTAAGTGCTTTTAATGAATTAGTAAGGGAAGGAAAAATTACTACAATGAGTAAGGCTAAAAGAGTTGAATTAGGACTAACGCAAGATGTAGAAAAGCTTACCCAACAGGCTAAAGAAATATTATCTACTTTAAAAGAACAAAAAAAGAAAATAGATAATAATAATAAACTTGTAGAAAAACGTTCAAAAGAAAGAGAAAAAGCAAAAGATAATTCTAAAAAGGCTGCAAATAAATATTTTGATTTACAAGATAAATATCAAGCAGCTACATCAGTTTATGATAAAGCAGAAGAAGATTTAAAAAGGTCAATGCGTTATCTTGAAGAAGCTGACAAAGATGATAAAAAATTTAATGTAGTATTTGATAAAGAAAAAGCAAAAGCAGGTAAACTTTCACAATCTTTAGTAAAGAAATTAAACGCTTTAGAAAAAGCAGCAAAAAACTTAGATGTTAAAATACCTGCTACTGAAAAAGGTTATCAAGTTGTGCAGAAATTACTAGCATTATTGTAAAAACCAAACAGAACAATAACTATTCTATTATATAACAGAACTTAAAACAAAACTATGGATTTAAAAAATCAAATATTGGTAGCACTTGGTCTTGATAAAGGCGAAGAGGTAATGATGGCTTGGCAAGCGAAGTCAGAAGACGGAACTATTTTCGTTTCAACAGCTGAAGAATTAGCTGAAGGCGTGGATATCAGCGTTTTAACTGAAGATGGCACGACAATTTTATTACCTGTTGGAACTTACAAGACTGATACGGGAGTTACTTTCAGAGTTGAGGAAGAAGGTATCGTTGCTGAAGTTATGGAAACTGAAACTGAAGAAGAAGTTACTGAAGAAGTAGTTGAAGAAGAAATGGAATTAGCTGAAGAAGCTGACGTTGAAGATTGGGCAGGAATGGAGAAAAGAATCCAAAACTTAGAAGATGCAGTAGCTGATCTTAAAAGAGATAAAGACGGAGGTGATGACGAGGTTGAAGAAATGGCTGAAGTAACTGAAGAAAGAGGTTCTACTCCTAAATCTATTAAGACTACAGAAGTAGTTGAGTTCGCAGATTTAAAAGCTGAAAACGAAAGACTTAAAACTGAATTAGCAGAATCTCCTGCATCAGCTCCATTAGATACAAATAAATTCAGTTCAGATAGAAAACCAATGTCTAAAAAAGATTACGCTAAGTTATCTAGAAGAGAAAGGTTCTTACAAGACTTAAATAAATAAAAATTAATAAATAAAAAACAAAAATTATGGCTCAACCAACAGTAACATCAAACTATGCAGGAACGGCAGCTGGATTCTACATCAGTGCAGCTTTAGCACAAGCAAACTCACTAGACTTCTTAACTATGATGGAAACGATAAAATATAAGTCTAACATTCAAAAAATGGCAGGTGCATCTTTAGTAGCAGACGCTACTTGTGATTTCACATCAGCAGGTACTTTAGCATTGACAGAAAAGGTATTAGAACCTAAAAATCTTCAAGTTAATGTAGATTTATGTAAGAAAAATTTACTTGATAGCTTTGAAAGTTTACAAATGAGAGCAGGAGCAGGCGCACCACCTCCTGCATCTTTTGATGACTATGTAATCTCTTATATGGGAGAAATTATTGCAGAAGCAACAGAAGAAAGTGTATGGAAAGGAACGGCAGTAGCAGGGAAATTCAATGGATTTGTTGGAGCTGCTACAGGTCTTTTATTACCAGGTGTTGACGCAACAGTTGTTCAAGCAGCAGGAACAGCAGCAGCTTTTTCAGCAGCTAACATTATTGAAAATTTACAAACAGCAGTTGCAGCTATTCCTACAGCAGTGTTAGGAAAAGAAGACTTACACATCTACATAAACCAAAAGTCTTACAGATACTACATCTCTGCAATTTCTACTTTAGGATATGTAAACGCTTACAATATGCAAGGTGATTACCTTCCTGTATTTGAAGGAATCAAAATTGCAGTATGTAACGGAATGAAAGATAACGAAATCGTAGTAGCTGAAAAGTCTAACTTATTCTTTGGTACGGATTTGATTTCTGATGCTACTAGAATCAATTTGATGGATATGGCTGCTTTAGACGGAAGTGACAATATGAGATTAGTTGCTCGTTACTCTGCAGGAGTTCAGACAGGAGTTGGAGCTGATATCGTAAGAGTATCTTAACAAATAAATAATACGGAAGTGAGGGGGTAAAACCCTTCACTCCCTTAACCTAAAAAATAAAAAACAATGGCTTGCGGCTTAATAACAAGAGGGAGGGGACTCGATTGCTCACGCGTTTCCGGCGGAATTAAATTCGTTTATTTCGGAGTTTATGACCAATTTGAATCACCAATAGAAACAGCAGGAATAGTTGTAGTAGATGAAGAAGTAACTGATATAGATATGTTAGTATCTGCAACACAAAATACTCTTTACAGATATACTATGCCTTTAGGCGTAGCTAGTCTTACAGATACAATCGTAGGTAGTCGTGAGAACGGAACTGTTTATTATCAGCCTAGTTTAAATATTATTCTTAACAGACTTACAAAAGAAGACCAGAACCAAATTAAACTACTTGCAGCTACTAAGCTTGTATGTTTTGCTCAATTAAATGCAACTTTACCTTCAGGAAATGATGTCATTGTTGCTTTAGGAGTTACTAATGGAATGGAACTTAATGCAGGTACTATGGATTCCGGAGCAGCATTCGGAGATAGAGGAGGATACACTCTTACTTTTGACGGAATGGAAAATAAGCCTTTCCCAATGGTAGCAGACTATCCTTCTGCAACAGGGCCTTTCACAAATGCAGCATTTGAAATTGGTACAATAATAACAACAGGATAATCTTATCTGTTTTCTTATAATCTTAAAAGGGTAGCTTAACGGTTACCCTTTTTTTACACTTAGTGAGGGTGGTGCAGTTCGGCTGTATATAGAGAAATCTAGCGTTCACTATGGGATTGAGGTTGCTTTGGCAGCCTTTTTCCTTTATTTACCAAACAGAAACAGACTTTTTCTATTATATACTATGATACAAGGTTTTACTCAATCAAATATACAAGCTTACCTAAATACTGAAGATAATAGAATAGATACAACAGCAGCGACTTCTAAAATTAGATTTTTAATTAAGTTAATTAATGATATGAATGGTGATGTAGAATATTGCTATCCATCAATGGGTAAAGGTATATTACCTAGATATACTGAAATGCTTTTCACTTACAATGTAGCTCCTGATAGATATGCAGGAACTATAAATCTTTTACCTGCTGGACATTGGAAATATGAAGTCTATGAAATAGTATGGATAGAACCACCTGTAGTTTCTTTTGGTAAAGCTCCTGCAACTGAAACTGATATATTACCTGTATCAAATACTAATGGAATAGTAAAAGGACTTGTAACTAAAGGAATTCTTAATCTTACAGAAAGTAAAGGTACACAACAAGTACAATACACTCAAAACGAATCTCCTGATAGTCCAAATTATGTATGGTATGGAACAGACATAGTTGTATGGAATCCTGCAGATGAAACTTCTATGATTGCTTGGTATAAAAACAAAGCAGGAATAACTTTAGATGGAAATGGTAATGTTAGTGAATGGAAAGATAGTTCTGCTAATACAAATAATATGTTGCAAAGTACAACATCACAAATGCCTTCATACACAGAAAGTACAGGTGGAGTTATTTTTGATGCTCTTGACTTTTTAAAAGCAGGAGGAAATATTAAAATAGATAATGAATTTACTGTAGCATTCAAAATAAAGGCTAATACTTATAACGGAAATATATTAACTGATGTAACAGGAGCTGTAGGTCAGACAATGGTAAAATTATCAGATATTGACACACTATCTGCATCCAATTCAGCAGGGTTAGAATCTATTCTTAATACAACTACAGGGAATTGGAATGATGCTTATGTAGTTATTACAAGAGATTCATCCAATTTAATATGTTTGACTGTAAATGGAGTAGCTCAAAATTGCGTAGCAATACCTGGTTCTGTTTTATATGGTACTTTAGGTTCTCAAGCAGAAGTATCAGATAATTTTGATGGTAGTTTATTTGAATTACAAATATATGATTCTACTTCACAAGCATTGACAGATAACATAAACGAAAGACTTTTAAACTTATAAAATGGATAAAATTTTAAGCATCGATTTAAGCACTTCAACATCTCCTTTAGTACAAGAAGTAAGAGGAAAAGATTGGATTGAGTACGGGGACGCTAATGGCGAATGGAGAAACCTCTACCCTCAGTTTTTAATTGACCTTTACTATTCAAGTTCAATAACGGCTGCTATCGTAAACGCTACTGCAGAAATGATTAGTGCTGAAGACTTAGTTATAACAGATGAAGAAGATAGAGATGAAGAAGCAAGAGTAAAGTTACAGAACTTTATGAACAATGCTAATGGAAACGAAACGCTTCACGAGGTATTAAAAAAGGTAGCCTTTGACTTTAAGCTACAAGGAGCGTTTGCTCTTAATATAGTATGGTCAAAAGATAGGACTCAAATAGCTGAAGTCTATCATATCCCAGTCGAGAAAATTAGGTGTGAAAAACCTGATGAATTTGGAAAGACTAGAGGTTACTATGTTTCAGGCGATTGGGCAAATACAAGAACGAACAAACCATATAGAGTTCCTGCTTTTAATGTTAATGACAGAACTTCTCCTAATCAAATACTTTATACAGGGCTTTACAGTCCTAATATGAATTCTTATTATACGGCTGATTACATTTCTTGTAATAATTGGGCGTTAATAGATTCAAAAGTTTCTGAGTTTCACCTTAATAATATATCTAACGGATTCACGGGGTCATTTATGATATCCTTTGCGAATGGTATTCCGACGGCTGAAGAAAGAAACCAGATAGAAAGAAGCTTAGAAGATAAATTTACATCTGAAAAGAATGCAGGCAAGTTCGTTTTGACGTTCTCAGATGATAAAACTAGAGTACCTGAAATAACTTCAATTAGTCCTTCTGACTTGGATAAGCAGTATTTGGCACTTCAAGAACTACTTACTAGCAACATCCTCTCAGGTCATAGGGTGACTTCTAAGACACTTATGGGCTTGGATAGTGCTAATGGGTTCTCAAGCAATGCAGACGAGCTAAACGCAGCTTCTAATTTTTATAAAAATACAGTAGTTGTAGGATTTCAAAATCAAATACTTAAAGTATTGCACAAGATATTTCAAGTAAATAATATGGATATGCCTGTTCAATTCGTACAGCTTAAACCTATAACTATTAAGTTTACAAATCAAGATTTAGCAGGAGTACTTACTTCAGACGAAATAAGAGAAGAAATGGGTTACGCCCCGTTAGATGTTGATGTAGATGTTAGAGAGGACTTTTCAAAAGTTGGAATGATAGATGGAAAGCCTGTTTTTGATACTATAGAAGAAGCCTTAGCGAGTGCAAAGACTTTAGGGTGTGAAGGGTATCATACGCACGATTATGAAGGCAAGACGGTTTATATGGCTTGTGAAGGTCATCAAGAAGCTACAGAGCTTTCAAAGTTCATTGAAGAATTTGGAGAAGATATGTCAGATGAATGGGAATTAGTAGAAGAAGAAGTTGTTGATGGAGAACATCAAGACTTTAACTATGAAGAAGTATTAAACGATATAGCAGGGGAAAAGATAGAACTAGCTTCAACAGGTAGAGCAATTCCAAGTCGTAAGTCTGAGCAAGATGGTATCTCTAAAAAGTCTTATGATTACTTTAGAGTTCGTTATGTTTATTCTCAAGACAATTTCTTAACTAATAAGTCAGGAACTAAAAGAGAATTTTGCAGACAAATGACAGGTCAAAATAAACTATATAGAAAAGAGGATATTTTAAATATGACTACAAAGGCTGTTAATCCTGGATTCGGTAAAGGAGGTGCTAATACTTACTCAATTTGGCTATATAAAGGAGGGCCTCAATGTTTCCACTTTTGGAGTAGAAGAATCTTTAAGACTACAATAGGAGAATCTAAGACCACTAAGATAGAAGATGCTGATATGATTGGTTACACTAAAGCTAAGTCAGAAGGATTTACAGCAAAGAAAAATGATAAGCTAGTAGCAACACCCCCAAGAAAAATGAAAAATAACGGATACGTAAACGCAAGATAACTATGAGCTATGTACTATTTATATCAGAAGCGAAGCTAAAGGATAGCACCGCAATCAACCTAAATGTAGACGTGGACATCTTGCTCCCGTTTGTACGTGAAGCACAGAAAATTTATGTTGAAACAGCTTTAGGGACTGACCTGAATCAAAAACTTAAAGACTTAATTGTAGCAGGTACTGTAGGTAATGTAGGAAATGAAGCCTACAAGACTTTACTAGACGATTACATAGGCGATATGTTACCCTCTTATAGTCTTTATCACGCTTTTAATTATCTTAGGCACAAAGTAGAGAATGGAAACATCTACTCAAAGACATCAGAAACAGGGACAGCTTTAACTACCGAAGAAGCACAGAGTTTTAGAGAAGAAATTTTAAATACGGGGAGTTACTATCGTGAAAGGTTAATCGACTACATCCGTAATAATACTGCAAGTTTTCCTGAATATACGACTAATACGGGAGCTGATGTGAATCCGTCAAGAGAAAATTATTACAATAATATGAATCTTGAAACACCAAGACAGGGAACAAGACTTACTTTAAGAAACTTTCTAAATGCTTCTGATTAATGAGAAAACACTACAAGCCGAAACAAATTAATATTACAAAATTAAAGTCCTACTTGGATAAAAAGCCTAAAACAAATGAAAGAAGTACAAGACACCTTACAAGTAGGGATAGCAAATAGTTTCGCAATAGTTTTCAGCATTGCACAGATTAATCAAATATTGACACTTGTCAGTTTGACTCTAGCTATATCGTATACAATTTATAAATTCATAAAGTTTGAAGAAAATCAGGACAGATAAAATAGAACTATTATTAGTTAGGGATACATTCTCAGACAAATCTACATTAGGCGAATTAAGTCTTAATGGAGTTAGAATTTGTGATACACTTGAAAACCCTTGGCTAGATAATATCAGAAACATCAGTTGCATTCCTGAAGGAGAATATAATGTACGACTTAGATACCCTAGGGAATCAGGCACTAGGGACTACTTACACTTACTAATACAAGACGTTCCTAATAGGAGTTATTGCCTGGTACATATCGGAAATTTTGTACATCAGACTCAAGGTTGTGTGCTTGTAGGCTTATCTAGTACACAAGACGTTGTTAATAACTCTAAGCTTGCAATGGACTTACTTATGAAAGAAATCATTAATTTAGGCGGAACAAATATTAACTTATTAATTAAAAAAAAAGTAAAATGAAAAAATTTTTAGAAAAGTATGTAAATGGAATGTTAATGAAAATGTTTAGTAGTCGTAAATTTTGGTACACCGTAGTTGGAATATTGACATCAGTATTAAGTGAAAAATTTAATTTAAATGCTGAGGAAGTAAAAGGTGTATTAATTTCTATTTCAGCTCTTGTTTTAGGACAAGGGGTTGCGGACATTAATAAGAAATAGTTTGTCCTTAGATGGAAAAAGACTAAGACTTTCCCCTGAAGAAGTTGAGCTAATCAATGAAAGCAGGGGAAAGGACTTACAAAACATTAATGGCAATACAGCTTTAGATATCCATTTAAAAGATAGGGGGATTGATAAGAACGATATTGTAAGCGTTAAGCATTGGCAGAATATGGGGGGTGATTTAAGATTCTCTATAGTTACTAAAGAACAATACGGTACTGACCAAAACGATTTATTAGAAGACGTTAAGAATCTAATAGATAATCACGCACCTACTTATCCAAAAATTCAAAGAGTCAAGGGTGATAATTTACTTATCATAAACCCTGCTGACATTCATATTGGAAAACTAGCTTTTGCTTCTGAAACAGGTGAAGACTACAACACAGAGATTGCTTGTGAAAGAGTCTTAGAAGGAGTTAAAGGGCTTATTAGTAAGTCACAAGGATTTAATGTTGATAGGGTTTTGTTCTGTATTGGAAACGATATTCTTCACACAGATAATGTAATGTCAAGCACCACTAGAGGAACATACCAAGATACAGACGGTAAATGGTGGCAACATTATGAAATAGCTTTAAAGCTTTATGTCAAGTGTGTTGAAATACTTAGACAAGTTGCACCTGTAGACGTTGTACATTCAATGAGTAACCACGATTTTCAAAGTGGATTCCATTTAGCACACGCATTACAGTCTTGGTTCAGAAAAGCTGATGACGTTACCTTTGATATATCAGTAGCTAATCGTAAATATTATAAGTATGGTTCTAATCTTATAGGACTTGAACACGGTGACGGAGCTAAAATGGATTTACTTCCTATGCTTATGGCAAATGAGAAACCAAAGGAATGGTCAGAAACAACTCACAGGTATTGGTATCTTCATCACGTACATCATAAAGTAAAATACAAATGGTTAGACGGAAAGGACTTTATAGGTTGTACTGTTGAATATATGCGTAGTCCTTCAGCAGCAGATAGTTGGCACGCAGGAAAAGGATTTATGTCTTCACCTGCTGTAGAAGGTTTTATCCATTCAAAAGATTCTGGTCAGATAGCAAGGCTAGTACACTATTTCTAGCATACTCCTTTACGATTACAGACACTTTAAATACATTTTAATACTAATACACTAGACAGGACTTAGAAACTCTTATCTAGTGTTTGTGTATATTGTTAATAACTTTGTAAATAAACTTGTTAATAATTGTGTGAGTAACTTTAAAGGTGTACTTTTGTCAAACATTAATCAATACAATTAAAATGAAGAACTTTAAAATTACAAATCTAAAAAGCAAAGTAGTTTATTTAATGAACGAAAAGGAAAAGGTACAATTCTTTACAATGAACTCATTAGGCAATTACAAGTGGGAATACTCAAAAAATGAAAACAGAAGTAAATTCTTTTACAATATACTTTTTACTCTTAGTTCTTTTGTCGTATTTTACATTTTACTTTTTGCAATGTGTTATACTTTTTCTTTCATTGACTCTTTAACTTTTTAATTATGACTATAAAAGACGCTGAATATTTAGAACATTCTAGTTACATTGACTATAATAAACCTTGTTACTCAAAGTTTATGGGCTATCAATTAGATAATAAAAAAGTAAATGCTGAGGAATGGTATTTAAAACCTCAATACTTAGCAACAGGTATTAATACTTATGATAGAATGTCAGGTCATTTTAATAACGATTTAATCTATAATAATAGGTCAGTAATTGTGATAGGAACTGAACTACAAATACACAGAAAGTTTAAAGAAATGCTAAAGACTTATGGTTGGCAGCTACAAGACTCTTGGAATAGAGAATTAAAGCCTGAATATTTACAATACTATAAAGAAAATAATAATACACCAATAATAATAAATTTAAAATAATGAAAACAGAAATAAAGAAGGACTATTTAATAGCAATACAAAGCGAATTAAAAGCACCTAAGAATCAATTTAATTCCTTTGGAAAATATAAATATCGTTCGGCAGAAGACATACTCGAAAGCGTTAAACCATTACTGAAGAAGTACGGTTGTTACTTAACAATAACAGAAACAACTTCAGAAATTGCAGGTTACTTAGTTTTAAACTCTAAAGTATCAATTTCAGATGGTGAAAAGACTATCTTTGTTGAAGCTCAAGCAGGAATAAACCCTGAACGAAAAGGAATGGATATCGCCCAATCTTTTGGTAGCAGCAGCTCGTATGCAAAAAAATATGCTCTCGGAAATTTATTTCTCCTTGACGATACAAAAGACGCTGACACTCAAGCTGTTAATGAACCTGCTGCAAGACCTCAAAAGATTAAAATGAATGTAAGGGTTTTAGAGAACTTACTTAAAGGAATAGCAGAAGGAAAATCAAAAGAAGTAAAAGAATCAATGAGTAAGTATGATATGACTAAGGAGCAGGAAAAGACCTTAACAGTAATGATTAACACAAGTAAATAATATAATTAATAAAAGACCTGCAAAAACAGGCATAATCAAAATGGAAGTATCTGGAAAATTAGTAAAGAAGTTAGAAGTAGAATCAGGAATAAGTAAGTCAGAGAAGGTTTGGAAGAAACAGACTGTAGTAGTAAACACTGGAGCAGATTATAATCCTGAAATTGCAATTACAGCATTTGGAGATGACAAGATAAAAGACTTAGACAAACTCAATGTAGGGGATTCAGTTTTAATTAAGTGTAATGTATCTTCAAGAGAGTACAACGGCAGGTACTTTCACAACATTGACGGATGGTTCTTTTCTAAAAATACTAGAACTGAAGAACCTGTATCTGTTCAATCTGACGATTTACCATTCTAAGATGACTGATAGACAAAACTTTAAGAATTTATGCAACCTTACTACAGAGTTGGTAGGGTTGCCTAAAGGCTCTCTAACGTGCAGGTCAAGGGAGCAGAAATTTCAAATACCAAGAGCTGTTATTAGTGTAATAGCTAGACAAGAAGAAAACATACACAGAGATATTATAGGAAAAGGAATTGGTAGAGATAGAACTTGTATTAATCATTATGAGAAATTTCACGCTTCAAACTATAAGTCTTATGAAAAATATAGAAAAGCTTACATTGATATCTACATAGCTTACTGTAATCAAAAGAAACAAAAGAAGCAGTTTAAGACTCAAGTAGCTTTTCAGAAATTCCTTGACAAACACAATATTAATTCAAGTGAAAAGTTCAGCACAGAACTAGCGTTAAGGTCAGGTAAATTCTATGTTATTTTACAATTAAGTCATAAAGACTTTTACAATGTAATTGAAATTATTAAGTTTGCATTCAAAGAACACCATTACGAATACAAAATTATATAATGAAACACTTATTAAGTAGTACAGCATTTTTAATAGTTAATAAAGAACTAGCGAAGCAGGTAGGATTAAAAGCGGCAGTCCTACTTGCTGACCTTATCTCTAAGGAAGAATATTTTATTTCTAAAGGAATGACAGATGGATGGTTTTTTAACACAGCTAAGAACATACAAAGTGATACAAGTCTAACTTCACATCAACAAAGGAAAGCAATTAAGAACTTAAAAGACTTAGGAATAATTGAAACTAAAGTAGTAGGGATTCCTGCAAAACAACATTTTAAAATAATTGAAAACAAGTTGTTAAGTTATTTCAATACTAGTTGTGAAGAAAGCGTAAAACAAGTTGTTAAAAAAACGCAAACTATTAATAATAATAAAGAAATAAGAATAACTAATAATACTATATCTAATAGGCGTAATGATTTTGTTTTTGAAGTTTTAACTTTTGATTATGATGAAAGTATTTTAAATGGATTCATTGATTATTGGACAGAACCTAATAAGTCTAATACAAAAATGAAATTTGAATTAAACAAAACTTGGAGTACAAAGCTTAGAATAAAGACTTGGGCAGCGAATCAAAAGAAATGGGATAAACCAAAGTCTAATCCAAAAAGTATGTCTAAATTAGACGCTCAAATTAATGTATGGCAAGAAGCTAAAAAATTATTATGATACCATTAAAACAAGAACAACTACAAATACTAACTGAAAAGGTTTTAGACTTACTAGCTAAGACAGCAGTTGAAATAGGACACAGGTCAGATCCTCAAACCTTAGCAAGTCTAAGTAAAATATTTGCTTCAGACTTAATACAAGAGAAACGATTTGGAAATATGACTTGGAATCAAGTTGAAGAAGCTTTTCATATAGGAGTAAGGTTTGGTAAAGATGAACCATTCCTAAACATTAGAACATTCTATAAGTTTGTATATGCTCATAAAAAAGTAATAGATAATGCAACTTATGAAGTAAGGACTTTAGGGAGCGACCCTAAGAAAGTAAGATATTATCAAGAACCTTTAAAATTATTAAAATGAAAAAAGAAGAATTGTACGACCCTGTAAAAACAGGAAGCTTTAGAATGATGTTTGGATTTAAGCAACCTGAAGTATTTAGATACGTTCCTGTTGTAAGACAACCTAGAAAAGTAAAAGATGAAAACTAAAGAGAAGGTTAAATATTGGCTAGATTTTGACTCAAGCCTTAAAGATAACGACAATAGACTTTGTGCTAATATATGGGCTGAAGAACTAACTATCTTAGGCTATGGTGATATTAAAACTCCTGCTGTAGAATTCCTTAAACTATATGCTTTGAATAAATTAACATCAGCACCAAGTATTAAAAGAGCAAGGGCAAAGATACAAGAAGAAGAACCTGCATATAGAGGACAGAAGTATAACTTAAGAAAAGGAAAGCTTCAGGACGATTGGAGAAAAAGACTCGGATATGAAAACAATTAGTAAACTAAAAAAAGAACTAGACAAATGGTTCAGTCTTTATATAAGACTTAAAGACTCAAATGAATATGGGTATGTTCAGTGCATAACCTGTTCAGTGGTTCGTTACTTTAAAGATGGTATGCAGAACGGACACTTCCAAAGTCGCAAACATATGGCAACAAGATTCAATGAAGAAAATTGTTCTACACAGTGTATAAAGTGCAATATGTACTCACAAGGAGAACAGTACAAATTCGGATTAGCAATAGATTCTAAGTATGGAGAAGGAACAGCAGAAGAATTAGAGTTCTTAGCTAGGACTATTCACAAAGTATCAAGAGTAGAATATGAAGAACAGATAAGTTATTACAAAGACCTTGTTGAAAACTTAAAAGACGAAAAAGGAATTGCCTAACATTTTTGTTATCTTTGGCGTATGACAGAACCGATTTACGCAAATGATGCACACAGAGTAATTTTAGAAACTTACATTACAATGTGTCAAGAGTTTGCAAAAGAAGTAAGTACAAAAAGTAGATACAACAATTATTTAGAAGTCGTAGACATTATAATAGAATATCATAATAATTACGGATCAGGAACAAAGGAAGAAAACTATTGGGATTGGTTAATGATAATACCAATTAATTTAGCAGTAGCAACAAACGGATTCTTTGCAGGAGTTGAAACAAAAAGCAATGCAGCAGTAGTCAGAGCATACAGGGTAGTGCTTGATGAATTAACACAGGACACAGTAGATAAGATTGATAAGATAGAACCAATTAATGACTGAAATTTATTTAGAAATATCAAAGCTATCAGATAAGTTCAGGACTATGGCTTATGGATTAACTTCAGATGAAAATGAAGTCAATGAATCAGTACAGGAACTTATGCTCTATCTACTTCAGATGAACAAAGAAACTCTTTCTTCTATTTACACAAAGGACGGAATAGATGGAGTTACACGTTATGGAGCAGTAGCTTTAAGACGAGCCTTGACAAGTCCTAGAAGTAATTACTATTATAAATACAAGAAGTATTACACACACATAGACAGTCTGACAAGTGCAGTTACTTATGATGAAATGGAATCAGGGGAAACAATACCTTCTAAACACCTTTACAACCTGCCTAACGAGATAGTAAATAGTTATCAATGGACTAGCCTTGAAAAGATAGACAGTGCCTTAGATGGCTTCACTTGGTATGATAAAAAAGTCTTTGAACTTTATTACTATGAAGGTAATACTCTTGATAGCTTAGCAGAGAAAACAGGGATAAGCAGAAACAGTCTTTTCACAACGATAGACAAAGTAAGAGTACAATTAAAACAAAAACTAAGTGAATAAATTTTTTGTACCTCAAGAAATATATGAAGACAGGATAGAAATATGCAAAGGTTGTGTGTACTATTCAAGTCTATTAGGAAATTGCAAAATTTGTACCTGCTTTATGAAAGTTAAAGCAAGGATAGCAACACAAGAATGTCCTAAGAAGTATTGGCAAAAGACTACAGAAATAGAAATAAGGGAAGATATACCTGAAGAAATAATAGCAGAGATTATATTACTTTGGGAAGACTTAAAAACAGGAAGAGCAAAAGACCAAACTGCAAAAAAGAAAATGATTGAGATATACAACGCTCTTTACAATACTTCTTATAGCGTAAGGACTAATTGCGGTTCGTGTATTTCAACCTGCTTTGACGGAATAAAAAAAATATATAAAGAATACTCAGGAAATAATTAATAATAAATAAAGGGTAAGACCTAAAAGCGTTTAATTTTTCAGACCTGAGTAGTAGAGGGGGGGTGTGGTTACCTCCCCAATACAATTAACTAAAATAGTAATAATGAATATAATAGTAATATGGCCGAACTAGAAAGAACTTACAAAACAATTAAGTGGATATTGAAAGACAATATCAAAAAAAATGTCAAGTCTTTATGGACTTGGAAGGATGATAATTTCACTATGATATATGACAACTATGATGGTGATGACAGAATCTATACAAGTTCACAACTTTTAAAACTTTTAACAAAATGATAATATTTACAGTACTAGGAATTTTTACAGGAATTTTCTTTTTTATAGTTATTCTTATGAGTATAATTGAGGCTAGAATAAAAAACAGAACTAAAGAAAAGTTCCTTTGGAATATGGAACGTGTAACAGAAAAAGACTTAACAGACGAAATACAAGAAAATGAAAAATAATAGAATACCAAGTTACTATATAGGAAGCCGATATAAGTATGAAGCTAGAAAGGTTATAGAAGATTTTGATTTATCTTATAATGTAGGGACTGCTTGCAGTTATTTAATGAGAGCAAATAGGAAACACGACTCTCCGATTGATTGCATACAGAAAGCAATTAACCATTTAGAATTTGAACTTGATAAACTAAATAAATGATAGACTTACGACTTGGAGATTGCCTTGAAGTTATGAAAACTATAGAAAGCGGAAGTATTGATGCAATAATAACAGACCCACCTTATGGCACGACTGCTTGTAAATGGGATAGTGTAATAGACTTTGAATTAATGTGGGAACAGTTAAACAGAATTATAAAACCTAACGGGGCTATTGTTTTATTTGGTTCAGAGCCTTTTAGTTCTGCTTTACGAATGAGTAATATTAAGAATTATAAGTATGATTGGGTATGGATAAAAAACAAAGGTGGTAATTTTTTAAACGCAAAAAAAATGCCTTTAATGGAACACGAAATTGTTTCTGTTTTTTATAATAAACCACCAACTTATAACCCACAAATGCAAAAACGCGCACAGTCAGGATTAGCAAGAGTAAAATCATCAGGAATAATTGGTGGTAGTGTAAAAGATGGTTCTGTTTATGGTAAAAGCTTTAAAAGTAAAACAATTTACGGAGAATTAAGGAATCCATCATCACATCAGAAATTTAAAGTTGAAAGAGGTAAACACCCAACACAAAAACCCGTACCATTAATGGAATACCTTATTAAAACATACACCAATGAAAACGAAATTGTTTTAGATTTTACAATGGGTTCTGGTAGTACAGGAGTAGCAGCAAAGAACTTAAATAGGAACTTCATAGGAATAGAGCAAGACGCTAACTATTTTAATATAGCAACAGAAAGAATTAACAAGGAAGAAAAACAATTAAAGATATTATGACACTATACACTTGTGAATGTGGAAAGACTAAAGAACTATCTAAGGCAACAATAGTATACAGAGATGGAAAGTGGGTAGCCAAAGAGTCCGAGTGCTTATGCGGATTGTATATGGATAGCGAACCAACAGAAGGAATACCAACTTTACAAAGAACAGAACCTAGCCTAAGTATGAAGCGAGATAAACTATGGGAAGGAGCAACTGAAAAGATAAGAAGTAAATCTACTGACTAATGAAGTTCATAATAAAGTGTGATAAAGATAAGCAAACTCTGATAAACTATTTAAAGGAATTAGGGAATGACTATTTAGTAGACGTAAAGAAACAAAGAAACACAAGGTCTAATATGCAGAATAACTATT
>Ga0209383_1000545_pt1 | contig 26612 bp, 27 predicted proteins | sample CoawatmetaG02DNA_FD_187510 | JGI IMG/M metagenome (GOLD analysis project Ga0209383, IMG submission 187510) | Marine microbial communities from the West Antarctic Peninsula - Coastal water metaG029-DNA (SPAdes) (version 2) | ecosystem: Environmental > Aquatic > Marine > Coastal ... | reverse complement strand
CGCAGTATCTTTTGGTAGTGCAATATTTAGCTATTATGACAGAGGAACAAACCTTGCATTTGTATTCTGGTCACCCAATGGGTTTATTTCCGTCATCTAAAAACGCACCAAGAGTAGTAGTCACCAATGGAATGATGATTCCTAATTATTCCAAACCGAATGATTGGGAAAAGTTTAATGCTTTAGGAGTTACGCAGTACGGACAAATGACTGCAGGTTCATTTATGTATATAGGTCCGCAAGGCATAGTGCATGGGACCACAATTACGGTTATAAATGCGTTTAGAAAAATATTAAAACCAGATGAGAATGCAAATGGAAAAATATTCTTAACTGCTGGTTTAGGAGGTATGAGTGGAGCGCAACCAAAAGCAGGAAATATTGCAGGGTGTATTACAATTTGTGCTGAGGTTAATAGAAAAGCCGCCACAAAAAGACACCAGCAAGGCTGGGTAGATGTTTTGATTGATGATATTGATATTTTAGTTGAAAGAACACTAGAAGCTAAAAAAAATAATGAAGTAGTTTCTATTGCTTTTATTGGAAATGTCATTGAAGTTTGGGAGTGTTTTGATGAGAAAAATATCTTTATCCATATTGGTTCAGATCAAACCTCTCTCCATATTCCTTGGACAGGGGGGTATTACCCTATAGATTTATCTTACGAAGAATCAAACATTTTAATTAGGGAAAATCCAGAGCTATTTAAAGAAAAAGTACAAAAATCTTTAAGAAGGCATGCAAATACTATAAATAAGCATACTAAAAAAGGAACGTATTTTTTTGATTATGGGAATGCTTTTTTATTAGAATCTTCAAGAGCTGGTGCAGATGTAATGGCAAAAAACAACATCGATTTCAAGTATCCGTCTTATGTTCAAGATATTTTAGGTCCCATGTGTTTCGATTATGGTTTTGGTCCTTTCAGATGGGTTTGTGCATCTGGAAATGCTGAGGATTTAGACAAAACAGATCAAATTGCTGGGAAAATTTTACAAGAATTAATGGAAAATTCTCCAGCAGAAATTCAACTTCAAATGCAAGACAATATTACTTGGATCAAAAATGCAAAATCTAATAATATGGTGGTTGGATCTAAAGCAAGGATATTATATGCAGATGCAGAAGGCCGTATAAAAATTGCAGAAGCTTTTAACAATGCCATTGCAAAAGGTGAAATAGGTGCTATTATTTTAGGAAGAGATCATCATGATGTTAGTGGAACAGATTCCCCTTTTAGGGAAACTTCTAATATTTATGACGGCAGTAAATTTACTGCAGACATGGCAATTCACAATGTCATTGGAGACAGCTTTAGAGGAGCAACTTGGGTTTCTATTCACAATGGCGGTGGAGTTGGTTGGGGGGAGGTGATGAACGGTGGTTTTGGAATGTTACTAGATGGTACAAAAGAAGCCGATGAAAAGCTGAAAAACATGCTTTTATACGATGTTAATAACGGCATTGCTAGAAGAAGTTGGGCTAGAAATGATGAAGCAATTTTTGCCATTAAAAGAGAAATGAAAAGAACTCCTAATTTAAAAATCACTTTACCTAACTTGGTAGAAGAAAATATATTAAAAGACTTGTTTTAATGAACGTACTTTTTACAAATATCAAAGAATTAATTCAGGTTAGAGAAATTGATATTAATTTTATTTCAGGAGAAGAGATGAATATTTTACCTACTATTAAAAACGCTTTTTTATTAATAGAAAATGGATTGATTTCGAATTTTGGTGTAATGAAAAATTGTCCAAAAACTGAATTAAAAATTATTGATGCTTCGGGAAAAATGATACTACCTTCCTGGTGCGATTCTCACACTCATCTTGTGTATGCGGGAAATAGAGAAAATGAATTCACAGATAGAATCAACGGGCTTTCTTATAAGGAGATTTCAGAGAATGGTGGTGGGATTTTAAACTCTTCTAGAAAATTACAAACAACATCAGAAGAAGTTTTGTATAGCCAAAGTAAAATACGTTTAGAAGAAATTATACTATTAGGGACCGGGGCTGTAGAAATTAAATCTGGTTATGGATTAACTAAAAGTGCTGAAATCAAAATGCTACGCGTTATCAAAAAGTTAAGAGATAATTACCCTATTGAGATAAAAGCAACTTTTTTAGGAGCACATGCAGTTCCTAAAGAATATAAAAAAAACAAAAGTGGTTATCTAAAAATGTTAATTAATGATATACTACCAGAAATAAAAAAAGAAAATTTAGCAGATTTTATCGATATATTTTGTGAAACAGACTATTTTTCAGTGGCTGATACAGAACAAATTTTAGAAGCTGGACTAAAACAGGGTTTGGTTGGTAAAATTCATGTAAATCAATTTACAGCTATTGGAGGAGTGCAGGCAGGAATTAAAAAAAATGCATTATCAGTAGATCATTTGGAAGAAATGCGAAACGAGGATATTGAAGCTTTAAAAGGCACAAAAACAATGCCAGTTGCATTACCTAATTGCTCCTATTTTTTAAGCATTCCATATACACCTGCCAGAAAAATGATTGATGCAGGTTTACCATTGGCTTTGGCAACAGATTATAACCCCGGCTCTAGTCCCTCTGGGAATATGAACTTCGTAGTCGCTTGTGCTTGTATAAAAATGGGAATGACTCCAAAAGAAGCCATAAATGCTGCGACAATTAACGGAGCATATGCAATGAATTTACACAACACAGTGGGCTCAATTACAAAAGGTAAACTAGCAAATTTAATTTTAACTAAAGAAATCAGTTCTTATAACTTTATTCCATATTCTTTTGGAAATACATGCATTGAAAAAGTATTTTTAAAAGGTAAAGAAATAAAATAAAAAAAATGAATTTTTTTAAAGACTTAAATGTTGCCTATCAATCTGGAAATAAAAAATTATATCAAGGAAGAAAGTCTGGACTTGAAAATCAGTATTGGTATCAAAAATTAGCAGTATCTAGTATTGAGAAAACACAAAAAGAAAATCTCCCTTCTATAGGTATCATTGGATATGTTTGCGATGCAGGTGTTCAAAGAAATCAAGGAAGAATTGGTGCCCGAAAAGGTCCAAAAAGCATTCGTAGTAAATTAGGAAAACTTCCAATTCATTTCAAAAATAAAAAAATTATAGATTTTGGTGATGTAATTTGTATTGATGACTATTTAGAAGATTGCCAAAAAGCATTATCTAAAAGTATAAGTAAATTAATTAAAAATACAGTTTTCCCAATTGCAGTTGGAGGTGGTCACGATATAGCTTTTGCCAATTTCAATGGGATCAAGGATGCACTCAAAAACTCATCAAAAAATAAAATAGGAATTATAAATTTTGATGCACACTTTGATTTAAGAGCTGTTGAAACTAAACCAAATTCAGGAACACCTTTCAATCAAATTTTAACTGAAAATAAAAATACAAGCTATTTTGCCATAGGAATTCAACAACAGTCCAACAGTGAAGAATTATTTGAAATTGCAAAAAAAAACAAGGTATCTTATGTCTCAAGTTTTGAATGTGAGACTTTTAGCAAAATCTTAAAAAGTAAACTTACTGCATTTATTAAAAAAACAGACCACCTATACATCACCATAGATTTAGACGGATTTTCATCTGCTTTTGCACCTGGAGTTAGTGCTCCTTCCCCATTAGGTTTTAGTCCTAGTTTTGTATATAAAGTTTTAGATTTTTTATTTAAAAGTAAAAAAGTAATTTCTTGTGATATTGCAGAACTAAATCCAAACTTTGATATAGATGACGGTACTGCCAACTTAGGAGCTAGATTGGTAGATTATCTAGTACAAAAAGCATAAAAAAAAACCTTTCAAAATTTAAATTCTAAAAGGTAATAGCTGTTTTATTATTCATTAATTCTTTTAATGTTCAAAGAATTAAGCTGTTTAAGAAATTAAATTCCCCTTTTCATCCCATTTTGCAGTTTCATTTCTCTTTGATTGATCAACGCATTTATCTAGCCAATCTTTATCATAAGAGAGATTATACTGATCTAAAACATCTTGAGGAATACCATCCCAAATATTTGGTGTATTTCCTTTATATCCTAATTCTTCTATACCAACTTTTGAGGTGTAATATCCAGTCATTGTCAAATTTCTCATTAATGAAAACCATTTAACTTCCTCTTTTTGATCGGAATTAGCCAGATCTGGATCTGGATAAGCCACTTCATCCAAAAACATTTTTTGTTCATCCTCCTGACATTCAACAAATGATTTTTGATGTTTTGATTTTGAAATTTGATCTATATATTTTAAACCCTTTTTAATTGGAGATTCATAACTTGGTATATCTTTAGCCATAAATTCTATAAGTTCTGGGACTTCGGCTAATTCAATAGATCCAAATTCGTTTGGAGGAAGAATTAAATTACATACTTTTTTTATTGTATTCATTTCATGATTATTAAAGCATTTTATAGAAAAAAGCTTTTTATCATACTCTAACTCTTTTTTTGTCCTTCCGTAATTAAATTTCGAAATTGTATTCTCGACTTCTTCACTTCCAACTCCTGAAACACATCCCTCAAGAAGAACTCCAAAACCTATGGAACCTAACATTATTGACTTAATACTATCTCTTCTATCCATTTCTAAAAGTTTTGTTTTTTAAATTCATCAACTATATAATCACATGTTCTCCAAGCTAAAGCCATTATTGTCCAGGTTGGATTTTTATCTGCTTGAGAGACAAAAGGACCTGCATCTACAATAAATACGTTTGAAACGTCATGAAGTTGCTCAAATTCATTTACCACTGAACTTTTTGGATCGTTACCCATTCTAGTTGTACCTACTTCATGAATAATTTGTCCAGGCTTAGTTAGTCCATAGTTTGAGTCTTTACCAGCTTTGTCGCCAATAGGAATTGCTCCCATATTATGAATAATTTCTTCAAAAGTATCCTGCATGTGTTTTGCTTGATTAACTTCATGGTTAGACCATTTATAATTAAATCTTAGTACAGGAACTCCAAATTCATCAACCTTTTCAGGATCAATCTCACAATAATTATCTTTCATAGCAATAGACTCACCTCTTCCATCCATCCCAACTACAGAACCGTAATATTTTCTCATATCAGTTCTTAACATATCTCCATAACCCCCTACTTTTGTTCCAAAGAATTTATTAAGATCATTGACATTAAATCCAGATCCATAAGATGGTGAACCCATTCCTCCCCAAACCTCAATATGATATCCTCTTGGAAAATTTAAATTTTTATTGTCTAGCCACCAAGGAGAATAAACATGCATTCCACCGACTCCATCTTCATTATATATTTTTCTATCGACTAACTCAGGAAGAAAAGCCATCCTCCCTCCTCCAGTCGAATCATGCAAATATTTCCCTACTAAATCGCTGCTATTACCAAGGCCATTTGGATGTTGCTTACTTTTAGAGTTCAATAATATTCTAGCCGAGCTACAAGCTGATGCTGCTAAAACAACTACTTTTCCTTTTAATTTATATTCTGTTTTATCTTCTTTGCTAATAAATGATACGCCAGTTGCTTTCCCTTCTTCATTAGTTGTCACAGTTCTAACCATTGAATTAACATACATATCAATTTGACCACCTGACTTTTGAGCAGGAAATATCAAAACTGAACCAGACGAAAAATCTGCATATGCAGAACAGCTTCTAGCACATTGATTACAATAAAAACAAACACCTCTTTCGTCATTTATTCTTTTTGTAAGTATTGACAATCTAGAGGGCATTACTTTTACATTACTTTTCTTTGCCCCTTTAATAAAAAACATCTCATGAAGTCTTGGTTTTGGCGCTGGAAGAAAGAATCCGTCTGGATCATTATATAAGTTTTCTTTACTACCAAATACGCCAATTAATTTATCAACCTTATCATAATATGGCTTAATATCATCATAACCAATAGGCCAATCCTCTCCTAAACCGTCTATACTTTTCTTTTTAAAATCATTGGGTCCAAATCTTAAAGAAATTCTTCCCCAGTGGTTTGTTCTTCCTCCTAACATTCTAGATCTAAACCATCTAAAATCTGTATCACCTTTTTGAGTATATGGCTCACCTTCAATTTCCCAACCACCATATGCCTGGTCAAAATCTCCAAAAGGCCTTGTAGTTCCTGCTCCTCTTCTAGGGGAATCATATGGCCATTTCATTTGAGTCATTTGATCTGGATTAGCCGGGTCATAATATGGTCCAGCTTCAACAATTGCAATACTCAATCCAGCTTCGGATAAAATTTTTGTAGCCATACCTCCTCCAGCTCCAGAACCCACTATTATTACGTCGTATTCTTTTGAATTTTCTTTAATCTGCATGTGTATTATTTATATTCAAAGTTATGTAAGCATTGTTAGAAACATCAACTATATCAATTACTTATGTCTATAGTCAGATGTAAATAACTTATAATTCTAAAATTTTAATATTTCTAAAGGAAATAACTCCCGGGTGATCTTGTATAGATATTTTTCCAGTCTTGAATTTACCAAAATCACAATTTTGCCATGGCTCTTCATCACAATTATTAAACTTAGTAGGTTCAACCATAGCATCCCAAACCTCTCCGCTTAAAGGGAAATTAACTATTTCCTCTCCATTGTGAACAACTACTCCTTTATTAGAATTGTGATCTATTGTAATATCATAGGAGTTCCACTCTCCAGCAGGGTTAGTAACCCACTTAGAAGGAGGAATCATTCCATATAAAGCACCAGCTTGTGTCAAAGGACCATCTGGCATTTCAGGATCTAAAATTTGAATTTCAGGACCTGTTACAAAAGGAAATTCATATTTCATATCCTCTTTAACTCCCCAGAAGAAGCCGCTATTAGACATGGAACTTACTTTCCATTCTAGATGAATTTTGAAACTAGTGTATTCTTTATCACTTACAAGGCTTTTATCTCCTTCACCTGACGCATTTGCAGAAGTAAAAGTTAAGACACCATCTTTAATATCCCAGCCCGATTTCTTTCCATTATCCTGATAATAATGCCAACCTTCCATAGTATTAGCGTTAATTAGAGAAACCCACTCGCTGTCATTAGAGAGGTCAGTTAAATGTTCCATTGAAGCCGAGTTCGTTGACTTTTTTGATGAATTGTTACAACTAATAATGAAAAAAGTTAAAACAATTAAATAGAGAAAATTTGTTTTCATATCTGTAAATTTATTTATTTATTAAATGTTTATTATAAAAAATAGACCAAACTATATTTTGTAGCTATCAAAACCTATTATAGATTCCAACCTTCCCTTCTTTCTCTGCCTACAAATTGATTAGCTGGTTCAAAATTTGTTATTCTTGTATTTTTTCCATCCCAAAGTAGTTTTTTTCTTCCAATAAAATCTTTCCCTTTCTTTAACATATAGCTTCTTAAAGCAAGGTTACCCATTAAAACAGTTTCAGTAAATGGACCTGCATATTCAATTGGGGAAGTAAGTTCCTTATAAGCATCACTACCATAACCACCTTTACATGCATTAATCCATTCCATGTGATGAATATGATCTAAATCATTGCCTTTTATGTTATAAATTTTGTCAGTATCGATGTGTAATGTTCTTTCTCCTTTTCTGTAAAGTTTAGGGTTAAGTCCGTAGACTCCACAACTAATAACTCCTTTTTTACCAATAAAAATCACCCCATTCCCATTTCCATTTTCTCCTAAATAATCTTCAGCTGGAATTAACTCAGGACGGGGGGGGATAATCCCTCCGTCCATCCAAATTAATTCGAGATTAGAATTATTTTTAGGAGTTTTATCAAAATGTAAAGTTACTAATGAAGCAGATGGAGGACCCTCTGGGTAATAATTTGCACTCCACATTTTTTCATAAATATTAGCAACACTACATTCTACATCTTTTGGATATCCCAGTCCTAAAGCTTTGTAAGGAGCATCTAAAATATGACACCCCATATCTCCAAGTGCTCCTGTTCCGTAATCCCACCAACCTCTCCAATTAAATGGATGAAATTCTGGTCTATATTTTCTGTTTTTCGCAGGGCCTAGCCATAGGTCCCATTCTAAATTATTTGGCTTTAAAGAAGATGGATTTGGCATTTTAAATCCTTGAGGCCAAACCGGTCTATTAGTCCAAGCATAAACCTTTTCAATATCTCCAATTAAACCTAAATCCACCCATTCTTTAATTTTATTTACACCAACGCTTGAACCTCCTTGATTACCCATCTGAGTGACGACCCTATTTCTAGCTGCAGTTTGAGTTAATTGCCTAGCTTCCTCAATATTATGAGTTAAAGGCTTTTGAATGTAAGCATGTAAACCTCGATTCATTGCTCTATTAGCTATAACACCATGAGTATGATCGGGTGTACTAATAGTTACAGCGTCTAAATCTTTTTCTTTATCTAAAAGCTCATCAAAATTTATGTAAAAATTTGCATTTGGGTATTTTTTTCTTGATTTAATTACTCCATGCTTTCCATCAGGATGTACATCACAAAGAGCAATAACCCTTTCCTTGCTTGCCCAAGAATCTCTAATATCACCTCCTTTTCCACCAGCTCCAATTGCTGCAATTAACAACTGGTCACTGGGTGAAGTATATCCAACACCTCCCAAAACATGTCTTGGAACAATAAAAAGCCCAGCCCCTAAAGTTGACGATTTTTTTATGAAATTTCTTCTAGATTTTTTATTCATTTTAGATTCAAATAATTAACTCTATTTAAAACTACATATTATTCTATTTAAATTGATATCATTTTTGTAAAAAAATTGCATACATTATTACTTCAAATAAATTTATATGCAAAATAATACCATTGTATTTATATTGTTTTTTTTATTTTTTCAAAATCTAACAATTTCACAATCGTTAGAAAATAAAAACGTATTAGTAATATATCAATTAGACCCTTATCACCAACCAAAGTTGTTTGTTGAAAAAGTTTCAAAATGGCTTGAAACGCAAAAAGCCAACACTATTGTATCAAATAATCTCAATACTTATTCTAATGAAAAACTAATGGATTCAATTGACCTTGTTATTCAATCAGTAACAATGGGTAAACTAACTTCATCTCAGGAAAAAGGATTAACTAACGCAATTAAATCTGGAACAGGAATTGCAGGTTCTCATGGTGGTCTTGGAGATTCTTTTCGAGAAAACACTTCATATCAATTTATGATAGGAGGACAGTTTGTTAGTCATCCTGGCGGAAAAGTAAAATACACAGTTGAATTTACTAAACCTAAAACCTTATTAAATAAGGGTATCAAAAACTTTGAGATAAATAGTGAACAATACTACATGCATATAGATCCATCTATTAATATTTTGGCTTCAACAAAATTTAGTGGTAAGCAGTATTCTTGGATAAAAAATAATGAAATGCCAGTATGTTGGACTAAAATTTTTGGAGAAGGCAGAGTCTTTTATCTTTCAGTGGGACATTCACCAGATAATTTTGATATTCCTGAAGTTTGGGAGTTGTTAACTAGAGGGTTTAAATGGGCTAGTAAAAATTAAAAAGCTTGAAGGTTAATTAATTCTTGTTTTTTAAAATGACGCCACTTTCCTCTAGGTAAATCTTTTTTAGAAATATTAGAGTAAAGCACTCTGTCTATTGATATTACTTTATAACTGTATTTCAAAAATAAGTCTTCAATATCTTTAACTTGTTTTATTGATAGTTCTAACCCAATCTCATTTTTACTCGCTCCACCAACATGGTTAATATTTTTGATTTGAAAATCAGTTTCATTTTTAATAGACTCTTTGTCGAACTCTTTAAGATCAGAATCTAAAATTACATGAAAAAGTTGCTTTAAATTATCAACTTTATCAGACATGCGTTTAATAAAATCTTGATTATTAGAAAAAATCATTAGTCCCATATAATTTTCATTCATAAAATCTAAAGACTGTAAATCATGGAATTCTTCAAAAGGTAATAAACTAAAAATATTTTTTTTATTATCTAAATTAATAGAATGAAACCCTTTAGGCTTATTTAAAATAATATAAACGGGCTTGTTTAAAGAAATGTTATTGCCATCTAGCTTGACATCATCTTTAACAGAAACCTTAGTGCCTAATTTAACAATAACTTTATCGTTTACAGTAACTCTTCCTTGAACTATAAAATTATCTGCTTCCCTCCTATTACAATGACCTGAATTAGAAATGAATTTATTTAACCTAATTAGCTTTTCATCGTCCATTTTATATAGTTATATATTTTGCAATATAATACTAAAAAGACCTACAATAATCAAAATCTTTAATGAATTATGAAGTAATATATAGTGTTTTTTTGAATTAAATTTCCATAAAATATACATGAAAAAAATAAAAAATGGGTTTATTAGTATATAGTAATAAATCATTAAAGAAATTTCATGATTTATTACCAACCAAAAAGAGATCAAACAAGCGGTGACTATATAAAATGTAATATATATTTTAGTGGTTTTTTCACCATACTTAACAGGTATAGTATCGTATTTCATAGTTAAATCGCCCACTAAGCTTTCTAAATCTTTTATCAATTCTCTAATTAAAATTATAAAAAATAGAAAAGAGGCATGCGTTAAAATTTCAGAAGAGAAATTTTTGTAATAAAGTGTTATTGCAAAAAATGGAGTTATTGATAATGCAACTGATAAGAAGTTTCCAATAAATGGATAACGACTAATTCTGATTGAATAAAAAAGAATTCCTAAAATGTATAAACTAAAAAACAATAATGCCTTTAGAGAAACCATAAAGGAAAAAAATAAAGTTAAAATATTTAAAAAAACATATCCATTTAATTTCGTTCTTCCTGAAATTTCTTTTTCTAAGATTGTTTTTAAAGGCCTATTTATTAAATCTTTATCAGAATCGTAAACATTGTTTATAATATATCCAGCGGAAATTGAACAAACAGAAGATAAGATTATTAGCCAGATGTTTAAATCAATTAGTACAGTAGAATACTTTTGATTTTCTGAAAAAATAAAAATTGAAGAGGTTAACTGAGCAAATACAATAAAAAGAATATTATACCCTCTAACAACTGAAAATAGACTTAATAATTTAAATAAAAATCTTTTATTTAAAAAAGAAACAATCATTAGAAATTATATACTACGTCTAACTTATAGTCACTTAATGCAGCTTTAGCTTTTTCGAAATCTTGTGAAAATCCTAATATATAACCACCACCACCAGACCCACAAAGCTTTAAAAAGTAGTCATTAGATTCTATCCCTTTAGCCCAAATATTATGAAAATTTTCAGGAATCATAGGTTTAAAGTTTTCTAAAACTACTTTTGATAATTTTTTAATGTTTGAGAAAAGTGATTTAAAATCTGCATTTAAAAAATCTTCTACACAATTATCAGTTGTATGAATAAAATCTTCTTTAATCATCTTACTATAATCTTTGTTTTTCATTGATTCAAAAAATATTTCGACCATTGGAGCTGTATCGCTTGACTCCCCACTATCTAATAAAAATACCGCTCCTTTTCCATTAATTGACTGAGAAGGTATTCCAGTAGTTTCTATTTTATTTTTTGAATGTATAAGAATCGGTAAACTTAGATAGCTATTTAAAGGATCTAATCCGGACGATTTTCCGTGAAAAAAAGATTCCATTTTAGAAAAGATATTTTTTAAAACTAAAATTTTATTTTTAGTTAAATTTTCAAGAATTGTTATCTTGTTTTGAGCATATCTATCGTAAACAGCAGCTACTAATGCGCCACTACTTCCAACTCCGTAACCCTGAGGAATAGTACTGTCAAAATACATGCCTTTATCCAAATCTTCATTAATCTTATTGAGATCAAAAACCACAATATTTTTATCAATCTTAGAAATAAAATCTTTGAATAATTTTAAATTTTTATTTGATTTACTTACTTCCTCTACAGATAAATCTCCCAATTTAAACCCTCCCTTAAAAAAATTATATGGGATAGACAATCCTTTAGAGTTTTTTATAATACCATACTCTCCGAATAGTAGAATTTTTGAATAAAAAAGAGGAGCTTTCATTTTGTAAAATTATAACTTATTTGGACCAACACCTATCTTATCATTTATAAATTCACCATTCTCGCAATAATCAACAAGATTTGAAGATATAAAGTTCTGTATTTCATCATATTCAAGTTGAGGATACAGCAAGTGAATATTAGCCCCTGCGTCAAGAGTAAAGCAGATCTTTGAATTATATTTTTTTCTATATTTCCATACTTCGTTAATAATGTGTAATGTATTTGGTTTCATTAAAATAAAGGAAGGATTAGAAGTCATCATCATCGCATGTAAAGACAAAGCTTCCAACTCAACTATTTTAATGAACAGATCATAATTTCCAGTTTCTAAAGCATTTTTGATTTGTTCCAAATTAAAATGAGCTTGGTTTATTCTAGCATTAGAAAATGAATGACCATCCATCAAGCCATGACCCAAAGAACTTGAAACATCTTTTTTCCCTTTATCAACAAGCAATACCGTATCATTAATATCTCTAAAAATAATATTAATTTCGTTTGGATATTTGATTGCATATAAATCATTGCTTTCTTTAAATAGCTTGCTTGAACCCCAAAATGAAATTGGTCCCATTGTGCTTCTGCAAGCACTTCCTGATCCTAACCTAGATAAAAAAGAAGCTTTTTTAAAAAAAAATTCATTTTCAATTTTTGGATTTAATTTTTTTTCAATATCCATTATTGATAGTGAAAGTGCACTGTAAAAAGAAGCTGAAGAAGCAATGCCGCTACTGTGCGGAAAAGAATTACTAGATTCAATTATTAATTTTAAATTTATTAAATATGGACAGTAATGTTTAATTCTGTCTAAAAAAATTGACAACTTACTCTCAAAACTAATTTCTCTTTTTCCCTCAAATAATAAGCTAAAATCAAAATCATTATTTAAAGAAATCTCAGATTGATACGAAAGTCTTGTTTTAGAATAGCAATTACTCAAAGTTAAACTCAAAGATGGATTCATTGGGATTTGATCTAGCTTTTTTCCCCAGTATTTGACTAAGGCTATGTTGCTTGGTGATTGCCATTGTGACACTCCAGTTATGTTCTTATTTTCTAATGAACTGTAAACAAACATTTCATTCATAAATTATTCAATTGATTTTATTATTGAATTATCTGTTTTTCTTTTTGATCCATCAAAACCCTGAACACCAGAAACTGTTGTGTATTTTAAAATATTTTTTTTGTCAGGAAATATTAGTTTGAATGCAGCTTGACACATTAAAGTGGCTTCATGAAAACCGCATAATATTAATTTTAATTTTCCTGGATAAGTATTAATATCTCCGATTGCAAAAATCCCTGGAATATTGGTTTGATAATCAAGTGAATTATTCACTACTATTGAGTTTTTTTTAATTTCTAGACCCCAATCAGCGATCCCCCCTAATTTAGGGATCAATCCAAATAAAGGAATAAAATAATCTGTTTCAATTAATTTTTCCGAGCCATTATATTTAACCGACAGACTTTCCAGTTTGTCAACTCCGTTTAGCTGAAATACTTCACTTGGCGTTATGACTTCAATTAGAGATTTATTTTTTAAAGCTTGTACTTTTTCTACTGAATCATAAGCTCCCCTAAATTCGGTTCTTCTATGAATTAAAGTAACTTTTTTAGCTATTTTAGAAAGCTCGATTGTCCAGTCCAAAGCGGAGTCCCCTCCTCCAGATATTATAACTTTTTTATCTTTAAATTGATTAGGGTCCTTTATCATATAACTTACGCCTTTACCCTCAAAAAAAGTAATATTTTCAATTGGGGGTTTTCTAGGCTCAAAACTCCCTAACCCTCCAGCAATAGCAACAACTTTAGAATTGTGTATTGAACCTTTGTCAGTGATAATATCAAAAGATCCGTCTTCATTTTTAATTAACTTCTCAGCTGTTTCTCCAAGTGAATAACCGGGACTAAATGGTTTAATTTGTTCTAATAAATTATCAATTAATGATCCTGCCATAATTTCTGGCATTCCTGGAATATCATAAATTGGCTTTTTTGGGTATATTTCAGAACACTGTCCTCCAGGCTTTTCTAAAGCATCAATAATATGACATTTTAGGCCTAAAAGACCAGCTTCAAAAACAGTGAATAATCCAACGGGGCCTGAACCTATAATTAAAATATCAGTTTTAATTTTATGCATTCTTTTTAACTAATATTTATTACTTCCTTAATTTGAGGAGCATGCTTCTTGATAGTCAATTCTACTCCATTTTTTAAAGTCATTTGGTTTACAGAGCAACTTACACAATTACCTAGAAGTTTAACTTTTACTATATCATCAATAATAGACAATAGTTCAATGTTTCCTCCGTCAGACTCTAAGAAAGGTCTTATTTCACTTAAAGCTTCTTCAACTTTGAGGGTTAATGTTTCTTTATTCATAATATTTATTTAATAGCTGAACAGCCTGACATTGTTGTTATTTTAATAACCTCAGTTTCAGGAAGTTTATTATTTCGTTTTAAAAGTTCCGAAAGCATGTTTTTCGAAATATCATTAAACACACTTTGAATTTCAGTTTCATCTTGTAAAGCAGCTGGCCTACCACAATCACCAGATTCTCTAATACTCTGAATAAGAGGAATTTCCCCTAGAAAAGGAACTCCTAAATCAGTTGATAAATTTTTAGCCCCTTCTTTTCCAAATAAATAATATTTATTATTTGGCAATTCTAAAGGAGTGAAATATGACATATTTTCGATAATACCCAAAACAGGAACATTGATATTCTCTTGATTGAACATTGAAACACCTTTTCGCGCATCAACCAATGCAACATTTTGTGGAGTACTAACCACTACAGCTCCAGAAATCGGTAAAGACTGCATAATACTAAGATGAATATCGCCAGTTCCTGGTGGTAAATCTATCAATAAAAAATCTAATTCCCCCCAAGCAGCATCAAAAATCATTTGATTTAATGCTTTTGAAGCCATTGGACCTCTCCAAATAACAGCCTGGTCTAATTTTGTGAAAAAGCCTATTGATAAAATTTTGATTCCAAAGCTTTCAACTGGTTTCATCTTAGATTTTCCATCGATATTTACCGCCAAAGGCTTGCTATCAAAAACATCAAACATAACTGGGATTGATGGGCCATAAATATCCGCATCTAAAATACCTACATTAAATCCCATCTCAGAAAGTGAGATAGCTAAATTAGCAGTAACTGTTGATTTACCAACCCCACCTTTTCCAGAAGAAACGGCAATTATATTTTGAACACCATCTAACTTCCTATTTGTATTTAAAATTGTGTTAGGAGATTTTTTTATTAGCTTAAAATTAATTTTAACATCAATATCTTCGCTAAACTTATTTTGAATTGAGTTTAAAATTTTTAATTTAATTTTATTCTTTCCTTGTAAAGAGGGATTATTAGTGTTTAAATCGATTATGATTTCTTTATCAAAGACTAATACATTTAGAACTGCATTATCAGAAACAATATCTATTTTCTGATTATCAAAATAAATAGTTTTTAATACTTCTAAAATTTCTTCTTTATTGGGTTTCAAAATTAAATAAAATTTAAAATCATTCTAAATTGTAAATATAAGCTTAAGAATATAATTTATTGTAATTCATCAAAAGGATCCCAAAAAATAATTTTAAAATTCAATACTTGATCATTTTTTACCTTAACTCCTTCACTTTCTAGAAGTTGCTTCATTAAGTTAATTCCAAAAAAATGTTTTTTACCTGTTAAGAGCCCTATTCTATTTACAACTCTATGAGCAGGGATATCTTCTTTTAAATGAGAAGCGTTCATGGCCCAACCCACTACTCTTGCACTTTTTTTTGAGCCCAAATAATTTGCAATTGCTCCATAAGTAGTAACTCTTCCATAGGGTATTTTTAAAGCTACATCATATACTTTATCAAAAAAATCTGAATTTTTTAAACTATCATTCATTATGAAAATTAAATCCGATATAAGAAATGTTTTTATTTAGTTTTGAAAAAATAGTTTCATAATGAGTTTTAATACTTATAACTTCCTCAGGAGCATTAAGGTTTTTATAAATATCATGGTTAGAATTTAAAGGTTTGATTGACATGCCCTCAAGAAGCCCTAGAGTATAACCATGAAGAAATTCACTATCAGTTTTTAAGTGTACTATTCCTTTAGGTTTTAATATTTTTTTATATAATTCCAAAAAAGCAGGATTAGTTAATCTATGCTTTCTTCTTTGGAATTTAATTTGTGGATCAGGAAATGTTAACCAAATTTCACTCACTTCATCAGTCTTGAAAACAAAGCTAATTAATTCAATTTGTGTTCTTAAAAAACACACATTATCTAATTTTTCTTCATTTGCAGTTTTAGCTCCTCTCCAAAATCTAGCTCCTTTTATATCAATACCAATATAATTTATAAAAGGATTTTTTTTAGCTAAATTAACAGTATACTCTCCCTTTCCACAACCCAGCTCAACTACAATAGGATTGTTGTTTTTAAAAATTAAATCATTCCAATTTCCCTTAAATTTAAATTGATTTGACATTAATTCCTCTCTTGTAGGTTGAATTACATTAGAAAAATTTTCATTTTCAATAAATTTCTTGAGCTTATTTTTACTTCCCAAAAATCAATAGTTTTAGTTAAAAAACAAATTTAAAATAATTACTTGGATTTTTCTAAAGTAAAAGAAAATTCAGAACCCACACCATGATCACTTTCAACATATATTTTTTCATCATGTGCATCAATTATATGCTTGACAATTGCTAAACCCAGTCCAGATCCACCGGTTTTTCTATTTCCTGAATTATCGATTCTATAAAATCTTTCAAAAAGTCTTTTAAAATGTTTTTTTTGTATGCCATTTCCATTATCAGTAATTCTAACAATGATTTTATTTTCAGTAATATCTTGTATTGTCACTTCTGTGGTGCCAGATTCTTTACCGTATTTGACTGAATTCTCAATTAAATTTGTTAAAACTTGATGAATTTTTTCTTGGTCTGCAATTACTTGTACAGATTTAAATTTAACATCTAAAGAAAAAGATATTTTTTTTATACTTGACTGAATTTCTAACATTTCAAAAACATTATTTACCAAAGAAATAATGTTAAAGGTTGATTTTTCTAATTTTAAATCATCTGATTCCAGTTTCGTAATTAAATCTAAATCTTTAACTATAAAAATCAATCTTTCTATTGATTTTTCGGCGATTTTAAGATATTTTAAATTAACTTTTTCATCTTTTAAAGCGCCATCAATTAAGGTTAATAAATAACTTTGTGATGTAAACAAAGGAGTTTTTAATTCATGTGCTAAATTTCCTATAAAATCTCTTCTGAAATTTTCTTTTTGTTGCATTGATTTAATTTCAGTTTCACTTTCTTTTGAAAATATCTTGAGCTGTTCAACCAATTCATCCATGTTGGTTGAAACCAAAACACTTTGTTCAGTTTCTTGATTTGAAACTAAATCTTTATATAGGTTTTTTATTTTTTTTAAAACAAAAGATTCTAAATAAAAATAAATTATAAAAAAATAAAGAGTAAACAATATGATTATTAAAGTCAATAGCTCTAAAACGCTATTAATCAAAAACATATCATTATTAGTGCCATATGCACTAAACAAATAAATTACTATTATAGTAAAAACAGATAATAGAAATGACAATAAAAAAGATTGAAGTTTAGATTTATTAAATGATGACATAACATTACTGGGTAAACGAATAGCCCACTCCTTTTATAGTTTTAAAATGCGAATCTCCGAATTTTTCTCTTAATTTTCTAATATGAACGTCAATAGTTCTATCTCCAACAATAACTTGTGCTCCCCACACTTTATCCATTATTTCATCTCTTGTATATACATGTCCTGGCTTGGATGCTAACAAGAAAAGTAATTCAAATTCTTTTCTAGGAAGTCTTAAGTCTATTTCGTTCTTAATTACTGAATACGTATTTCTGTTTATAATTATTTTTCCTAAATCAATAACGTTATTTTCTACTTTAATTGATCTTATTCTTTTCAAAATAGAATTTATTTTCATTAAAAGAATCTTAGGTTTTACTGGCTTTGAAATATAATCATCAGCTCCACTGTCAAATGCTGAAATTTGAGTAAAATCTTCATTTCTTGCGCTTAAAAAAATAATCATTGTATTACTTAAAGATGATATTTTTTTTAATTGAGAGCAGGCTTCAATGCCATCCATTACAGGCATCATTACATCAAGCAAAATTATTTCAGGTATAAATGATTTAGCTTTTTTTATTGCTACTTTTCCATTATTTGCACTTTTAACTTCATAACCAGCTAAAGATAAGTTGTACCTTAAGATTTCAATAATATCCGGATCGTCATCAACAATAAGAATCTTAGGGGTTCTTTGCATTTTTTAATTTTTATTAAAAATAATATTTTTTAAATCTTTTTGTTTTAATTAACTATAATTTAATATGGCATTTTATATTAACTTTATATAGATAAAAACCCAAGACTTAAAGTTGAAATAAAAAATTGGATTCACTGAAAATTTCCTCACAATTAGATTTTAAAAATAAAGCTCTTGCTTTATTTAACAAACAGTTTAACTACAATTCTACATACAATAGGTATTGTAAGTTATTGAAAATACAACCAAATCAAATAAAAGAGCTAAACCAAATACCTTTTATTCCTATTCAATTTTTTAAAACACATAAAATCGTTTCAAATAATAAACGGATTACTCACTTGTTTAAAAGTAGCGGAACCAATGGAAGACGAAGCACTAACTATGTCAGTGATATTGATTTATATAAAAAAAGTTTTAGAAATTGTTTTGAGTTTTTTTATGGGCCAGTTCAAGATTTTGTTTTTTTAGGACTTTTACCCTCATATTTAGAACAAAAAAATTCTTCTTTAGTATTTATGATTAATGATTTTATAAAGCATTCGAAACATGAGGAAAGTGAATTTTATTTGAAGGATTATAAAAAACTTTATAGCACATTAATTAAACTAAAAAAAGAAAAAAAGAAAACGGTTTTATTTGGTGTAAGTTATGCTTTAATAGATTTTATTGAAAATTTCGCTCTGGATCTAAGTGGATTTAATATTATAGAAACTGGAGGGATGAAAGGAAGAAGAAAAGAAATAACAAGAGAAGAATTACACAATAAATTATCAAAAGGTTTCAATGTCAAAAATATCCACTCTGAATACGGTATGACTGAATTATTTTCTCAAGCTTACTCATTAAAACAGGGGGTTTTTAAAAACCCACCTTGGATGAAAACATTAGTTAGAGATGTTAATAATCCTTTTTCAGTTTCATGTAGCGGAAAAGGAGCAATTAACTTTATAGACCTAGCTAATATTAATTCCTGTGCTTTTATTGCTTCAGACGATATAGGGGAGGTTTTTGATGATTCAGGTTACAAAATCAGTGGAAGATTAAGTGAGTCTGACATAAGGGGATGTAATCTTATGTTTAACTAAATGATATTAAAAAATAATTTTTCTTTCCTCTTTGTGCCAAAAAATATTTATCACAAACCAAATTATTTTTTGAAAAAATATAAGTACTATCAATCTTTTCTTTATTAACTGAAATAGAGTTTTCTTTAATAGCCCTATTTATTTCTGATTTTGACGAAAGAAATCCTGCTTCTAAAAGTAATTCATGAACAGATGGATTACCGTTTAAATAGTCAAGCTGTAAGTTAGCATTAGGAACACCCTCAAATACATCTAAAAACGTTTCTTCATCTAATTGACTTAAATCTTCTGACGTAGATTTGCCAAACAAAATATTTGAAGCTAATATTGATTTTTCTAAATCTTCTTTTGAATGAACTAATTCTGTAAGGTAATTTGCAATAACCTTTTGTAAAGTTCTTAAGTGAGGAGCTTCTTTATGTGTTTTAATAAATTCATTTATTTCTTCTTCTTTATAAAAAGTGAAAATTTTAACATACCTAATCGCATCTTCATCAGAAATATTAAGCCAATATTGATAAAATTTATAAGGAGAAGTTTTTTTTCTGTCCAACCAAACATTACCATCTTCTGTTTTTCCAAATTTAGTTCCGTCTGCTTTTGTTATTAAAGGACAAGTTAAAGCATAGACTTTATTACCTGTTTTTTTTCTAATCAGTTCAGATCCGCTTGTAATATTACCCCACTGATCACTTCCACCCATTTGAATATTACATTTTTTTTCAGTAAATAAATGATAGAAATCATAGGCTTGAATAAGTTGGTACGTGAATTCAGTAAATGACATGCCTTCTTTCGAATCACTTGACAATCTTTTTTTTACTGAATCTTTAGCAATCATATAATTTACTGTTAAATGCTTCCCAGCATCTCTAATAAAATCTATGAGGTTAATATTTTTAAACCAATCATTATTATTGCATATGATAGCTGTATTTTCGTTTTTTGAATTAAATTTTAAAAATTTTGAAAGTTGAGCTTGAATTCCTCTAATATTCTTATCTAAATCCGCTTTGCTTAATAAATTTCTTTCAGAAGATTTACCAGAAGGATCTCCAATCATTCCGGTGGCTCCCCCTATTAATACAATTGGTGTATGTCCATGTTTTTGAAAGTGCATTAATATTAATATTTGAACTAAACTTCCAATGTGTAAAGAATCAGCTGTAGGATCAAATCCTATATATCCATTACAAGATTTTTCTAGTAATTTTTCTTCACAGCCTGGAACGATATCTTGAAGCATCCCTCTCCATCTTAATTCTTTTACAAAGTTTGTTCTCACGATTTAAATTTTTACAAATATATATCTCTTATATTAAAGAAAAAAAGTTAAACAATAAATAGTAAATTAGACATATGATTTTAGTAACAGGAGGAACAGGCTTAGTAGGGTGTCATTTATTATATTTATTAGCAAAAAAAAATGTAAAAATAAAAGCTCTTCACAGAAAAAATAGTAAAATAGATGTAGTTAAAAAAGTATTTTCTTATCATTCAGAAAATTATGAAGAACTATTTAAAAAAATAAGTTGGATTGAAGGAGACATTAATGATATTGAAAGTCTTTCTAATGCTTTTAAAAATGTAACTGAAGTTTACCATTGTGCTGCATTTATTTCTTTCGATTCAAAAGATTTAAATTCTCTTAAAAAAATTAATGTTGAAGGAACAGCGAACATCATTAATTTCTCTTTAGATAATAAAATAGATAAACTATGCTATGTGAGCTCTATTGCTGCAATAGGAGAAACCAAAACTAAAGCTATTGATGAAGATTGTAAGTGGGAAGAAACTGCAAACCCTTATTCTGTAACAAAATACAATGCAGAAATGGAAGTTTGGAGAGGGATTTCTGAGGGTTTAAATGCGGTTATTGTAAATCCTGGTGTGATTGTAGGAAGTGGATTTTGGAAACGAGGAAGTGGTGCATTTATTACTCAAATAAGTAGAGGAATGAAATATTACCCAGCTGGCTCAACAGGATTTATTTGTGTAGAAGATGTAGTTGAAATAATGCATGAATTAATGTCTAAGAGTATTTTTTCAAAACGATTTATTTTAGTAGCTGAAAATTGGTCTTATAAAGATTTCATAACCATAGTCTGTTCTCATTTAAAACTAAGTCCACCAATAAAAAAAGCGGGTAAAAGTTTAATGAGATTAGCCTTAATATTTGATATTTTAAATAGCTGGTTTAATAAAAAAAGGAGGAAATTAAGCTTAGCCAGTATAAATTCTAGCCAATCCATAAACAAATATTCTAACAAAAAAATAAAGTCTGAACTAGATTACTCTTTTAAAAATATTGAAAAATCAATTGAAGAAACTTGTTTGAATTTTAAAAAGTAATTATTTTAATGAGTCCCTTCTTTTTATTGTTAAGATATCCAGTTCATTTGTCAATGAATCTTTCAATTGCTTAAGTCTGTGTTCTAATTTTGCATATATTTTTAAATACTGTTTTGGGTTTGATGCGTAATATAAATTACTGTTAGTAAACTTCAAGCTATCAATCTCGTGTTTGTCAAAAAGAAATGAATCATTAATATTATAATAATTTAAATCAGATCTGTTATTATAAGCTCTGCTTGAGTTAATAATATTGATGTCAAATAAAAAATTTATCATTTCATCTTCACTCATTAAATCAGTAGGCTTAGAATTATCATTGTTAGAACAAGCAATCAATAAACCTAAAATTAGTAAGTAAGTTATTTTATTCATCTATCAAAAGTTAACTGTTTTCCGTATAATTTTTCATCAAACACTCCGTCATTATAAACTAATTTTCCATTCACAAAAGTTTGATAAACCTTGGACTTGAACTCAATTCCTTCAAAAGGTGACCAATTACATTTATATAAAATATTATTTTTATTGACTTTCCATGGCTTATCCAAATCTATTAAAACTAAATCAGCATAATAACCTTCTCTAATAAAACCGCGATCGGAAATTTGAAAAAGATCGGCTGGATTGTGACACATTTTAGTCACAATTTTTTCTAATGAAATCTTGTTATTTAAATGATGTTCAATCATAGATACTAAGGCATGCTGAACTAAAGGGCCACCAGATGGACATTCTAAATAACTATTTGACTTTTCTTTTATTGTATGAGGTGCATGATCACTAGCTATTATATCAATTCTATCATTGTTTAATCCTTCCCACAAAGCATCTCTATCTTCTTTTGTTTTAATTGCTGGATTCCATTTTATATAAGATTGTTTTTCTTTATAATCTTCATCAGAAAACCATAAATGGTGTACACAGACTTCAGATGTTATTTTTTTTTCTTTTAAAGGAATGTTATTTTCAAAAAGTAAGGATTCACTTCCTGTAGATAAATGAAAAACATGTAATCTAGCTCCTGTTTCTTTAGCTAGTTTTATAATTCTTTTAGTAGACTTTAAGCACGCCTCTTCGGATCTTATAATTGGGTGCAGTTCAAATGGGATATTCGATCCATATTTAGATTTATATTTATTAATGTTTTCATTTATAATTTTTTCATCTTCACTATGAACAGAAATTAATAAATTTGTATTTAAAAAAATATTTTTCAAGACAGCTTCATCATCAACTAACATATTTCCTGTTGATGAGCCTAAAAATAATTTTAAACCAGCTACTTTTTTAGAATCAATTTTCTTTATCTCATCTAGATTATTGTTTGTACCACCAAACATAAAAGAATAATTGGCATAAGAATTTTTTTCAGCTATTTTAAATTTATTGTTTAGTTCTAGTAAAGTTGTTGTTTGCGGAATTGTATTAGGCATTTCTATAAAAGAGGTTATTCCACCTGATACAGCAGCTTTAGATTCTGAGTTTATTGTTGCTTTGTGTGTTAATCCAGGTTCTCTAAAATGTACCTGGTCATCTATTACGCCTGGGATTAAAAATTTGCCTTTGGCATCAATAACTTTAAAGTCTGGAGCATTTTTTATATTTTTCGATATCTTAAAAATTATATCATTTTTAATTAAAAGATCAGATTCAAAAATCTTTTCTTCATTAATAATTTTAGCATTTTTAATTAAAATTTTTGTCATAAATTATTTATTGATATTATAAAAAAAACTGTAAAATTTCATTTTTATTAAACCAAAAACTGCTTCATAAATTATATCCCCATTCATTTTAGAATCTCCACGTTCTCTATCTTTAAAAATTATAGGTATTTCTAAAATTTTGAATCCATTTTTAAACGCTTTAAATTTTAATTCTATTTGAAAAGCATAACCATTAAAAAGTAAAGTTTTTAAATTAATTGTTCTTAAAACTATATTTTTATAACCTACAAATCCTGATGTAGCATCTTTAACCGGAAGTCCAGTAATGACTCTAGAATATATTGAGGCAAAATATGATAGAATTATTCTGCTTAAAGGCCAGTTAACAACATTTACTCCATTAACATATCTAGAACCTACAACTACATCACAATTAGATTTTTCAAGAGCTTGATGCATCCTCTCTAAATCTTTTGGATTATGAGATAAGTCTGCGTCCATTTCAAAAATATAATTATAATTATTCTCTAAGGCCCACAAAAATCCTTCTGTGTAAGCTTTTCCAAGACCTTCCTTTGATTTTCTAGAAAGAAGAAACACACGTTCTTTAAATTTATTAATATACTGATTTACAATATCACTGGTTCCATCAGGTGAGTTGTCGTCAACAACCAAAATATCAAAAGAGTAAGAAAGTGTCAAAACTTCATCTAAAACTATTGAAATATTATCCAGCTCGTTATAAGTCGGAATAATCACAAGTGCTTTAGACATTTTAAAATAATTTGTACAAAAATACAGATTTAAGTTATAAAAATAATTTTTCAATTTAATCATTTAAAATAATGGTAATTTTAAATTATGAATGAAGTGATTTTGAAGTCAGTTTTAACTGAAGACTGGGTTAAGTTTGTTATAATTATCTGTACTTTATTAATTATTGCTGCAAGATTCGTAACTGGGGAGAAATTCCAATATTTAATAAAATTTTGGAATATTCACAGATATTTTATTTACAAACATGGCAACACTATTAAGATATTCAATTTTACAAATGGTTTATTCTTTACTCTAAGAGTTGCTTTGTTTTCAATTTTCATTTCTTTATTTATTTCGCAAAAAAACACATTTTCTGAACCCATTAATCATCATTTATTTTTGAATGTTTGTATATTAATTAGTAGTTATATTATTTTTAAATTTTTGATTGAAAAAACATTCTCTATTATACTCAATTACAGAGCTGTTTTAAATGAAATAAATATTTATAGAGTTGGACTTAAAAATCTACTTTCCGTACACTTTTACTTCTGTTTTTTAATACTGATTTTTAAGCCTATTCCATCTTTTTTAATCACAATTTTAAGTTTAGTATTGTTGTCCATCTTTTTTTTATTTTTTTACTCTTTCCTCTTAAAAAAATATTCACCAAAAACATTCAAGAATCGTATCTATTTTATTTTGTATATTTGCACGTTCGAAATAGCACCGTTACTACCATTAGTATCAGTCTTAAAAACTTTAGAAAACTATGAAAGTTAAATCAATTCTAATTTCGCAACCAAGTCCTACAGTCGAGAATTCTCCTTATATACAATTGAAAAAGAAACGAAAGATTAAAATTGATTTTATTCCTTTTATACACGTTGAAGGAATGACTGCAAGAGAAGTTAGACATCAAAAAATTGATTTATCTAAATTTACATCTATAATTTTAACTAGTAGAAATGCCGTCGATCATTTTTTTAGAGTAGCTGAAGAAATGAGGTTTCCAATCCCTAATGCTTTAAAGTATTTTTGTATGTCTGAAGCTGTAGCTTTTTATCTGCAAAAATATGTGATTTATAGAAAGAGAAAAATATATATAGGAGGAAGAACTTTTGATGACTTATTAATTCAGATTTCTAAATATAAAGAAGAAAGTTATTTAGTTCCCTCTGCTGACGTGTTGTCTCCTGCAATACCAAAAAAACTAGATGAGCTAGGAGTCAAGTGGATTCAAGGCACTTTTTACAAAACTGTAATCAGTGATTTATCAAAGCTTAAAAATGTATCATATGACATTTTAGTGTTTTTTAGTCCATCTGGAATTGAATCTTTATTTTCAAATTTTCCTGATTTTAATCAAAATGGAACTAGAATTGCAGTTTATGGAAATTCCACTGTAAAAGCAGCGGAAAAAGCAGGATTAAGAGTGGATATTTCTGTGCCATCTCCAAAAGTTCCTTCAATGTCAAAAGCGCTAGATCTCTATATTGAAAATGCTAATAAAAAATAGCTAAGAATTAAGCTTGCTTTTAAAGTTTTTAATAAAAGTATCAAAATCTTTCTGTGTTTTAACATTCTTGTAAGAATCGTCCTTGAATAGTTCAAGATAAATCTCTATTTGTTTTGGCCTTAAATATCCTCTTATAGGAGTAATTAAATTCATTTTCTTATCAAAAAATAAGGTGGTCGGATATGCATTTACTCCTAAAAATTGAGTGAACTGATGAGAAGAATTTCTTCTTTGAGATTTACTTTTATCGTAACCTTTGTTTTCAAATTGTCTACCCATAAAGTTTACAATCTCATTTCCCTCTCCGTTAAACTTAACAGCATAATAATTGTTATTTATAAATCTTGCAATCTCTTTGTTTTGAAAAGTATTTTTATCCATTAATTTACATGGACCACACCAATTAGTATAAACATCTACTAAAATATTTTTTGGATTATTTTTTTGAGATTCAATTGCTTTTTCCAAACTCATCCAATTTATGGACTGAGAATAATTAAATAAAAAAAAGAAAATAAAAGCAATTCTTAAACTATAATTAACAAATGTATTCATCATAAAAATTATTCTGCATTGTGCACCATTCTTTTAAGTGGCTTAATTATTAGAATTACTAATACTCCAAAAATCGTGCAAAAAATAGTTATTCCTGTAAAAGTCCAAAAATCTCCAGCTTCTGAAGCATTTTCACCTATTAGACCGGCAACTTTATTTCCAAGACCAGTTGCAGCAAAATAAGACCCCATCATAAAAGCTCCCCATCTAGCTGGAGCTAATTTCGTTACAAATGAAAGTGCTACAGGAGATGCGCATAATTCACCAATAGTAT
>Ga0209383_1000542_pt1 | contig 26808 bp, 25 predicted proteins | sample CoawatmetaG02DNA_FD_187510 | JGI IMG/M metagenome (GOLD analysis project Ga0209383, IMG submission 187510) | Marine microbial communities from the West Antarctic Peninsula - Coastal water metaG029-DNA (SPAdes) (version 2) | ecosystem: Environmental > Aquatic > Marine > Coastal ... | reverse complement strand
AGATTAGCCGCACCACTGGCAGGAGAAAACCTAGATCATTTTGATAAAAATTCAAAAATTATTATGATTGACATTGATCCAGCAGAACTTGAATTTCATAAAGAAAGATTAGATATGAAAGTCTGTGGCGATGTAAATTTATTCATCGATAAATTCCTTGCAGATTTAAAAATAACCGAAATGCCAGATTGGTCATCATGGTTAAAATCTTGTCAGTTACTAAAAGAGCAAAATCCTATGCTTGTTGAGGATAAATTATTAAAACCAAAAGATCCTATAGATTTATATTATTTTATGTCTAATTTAGATAAGAGCTCAGATGAGAACAATGTACTTACTACCGATGCAGGTTCTAATTACTATGTTGGAGGCCAAGTTTATCATTTTGAAAAAAATCAAAGGGAGGTAACTTCAGCTGCTTATGCTGCAATGGGCCTATCAATTCCTTTAGCAATTGGCGCAGCTGTTGCTTGCCCCAAAAAACAAATCTTAGCGGTAACTGGAGATGGGTCATTGGAGCTTAATATTCAAGAGCTTAAGACGATTAGTTACTATGGATTTAATATAAAATTATTCGTAATAAATAACGGTGGTTATGTATCAATGCGAAAGTGGCAAGATAAGTTTTTTGATGGCAGGAGAATTGGTTCGGATGATGAAACAGGAGCAGAAATGCTTAATCTTGAGCTAGTGGCAAAAACATTTGAAATCCCATACAAATGTATACAAAAATCTAATGAAGTTAATGAGTCCCTTAAAGAGATAATGGCTAGTTCAGGCCCAGTTTTTGTTGAAGTAGTATGTGATTCAATGCAGGAAATCATCCAACCCTATCTTGAAACAGAGTTATCAAGTTAATAATTTTTTTAAATATGAATACATCTGAATTAATAAATATTTCAAATAAGTTTAAGTTAGAGGTCCTAGAATTAGCTGTTCTTAAAGGAAAGGGACATTTAGGGGGCACCTACTCTTGTTTAGATTTATTGGTCGCACTTTATTACGGAGATGTATTAAATATTAATTTGAACAACTTTGAAGGAAATGAAAGGGATAGATTTATTCTAAGTAAAGGCCATGCTTGTTTAGCTTTATATGTGATTCTAGAAGATTTAGGAATTATCACTAAAGATGTACTTAATAGTTACGGAGAGAATGGTGGATTAGGCGCGCAACTAGATATATCCGTTCCTGGAGTTGACTGGAATACAGGCTCACTTGGTCATGCGCTAGGAGTTGTAAGTGGGATAGCTATGGCATCTAAAATGAACAATAAAAGTTTTCATGCTTACACAATCTTAGGAGACGCAGAGATGGCTGAGGGTTCTGTATGGGAAGCTATTGCTTTTGCGGGAGATCATTGTATATCAAATGTAATAGGAATTATTGATAGAAATAGACTTTCTGTAACAGAAGTTCTTGAGGATGATGGTATTTTTAGAAATTATGCAGCAATATTAGAGTCTCTTGGCTGGGCTGCTCTTGAGATAAACGGACATGACTATCAAGAAATATTAGAAGCATTAAATAAAGCAAAAAATAATAAAAAACCAACAATGATCCTTGCAAATACAGTAAAAGGGAAGGGAGTGTCATTCATGGAAAATTCATTAAAATGGCATCATTCAATCCCATCGAGTAAAGAGTTAGAAATAGCAAGAATAGAGCTTAGCGAAAAAATTAAAAATGGATGAATATGATAGATATTAGAGACGCATTTTTCGATGAAATTTATGAAATAGCATCTAAAGATAAAAATATTGTCCTCATAACAAATGATATGGATATTTTTAGTCTACGGCAATTTAAGGAAAAATATCCTGATAGGTTTATAAATATTGGTGTTGCAGAGCAGAATATGGTTAATGTTGCTGCCGGTTTGGCTTCTTGCGGGAAAAAAGTTATTATTTATGGGATATCTTCCTTCCTCGTTTATCGTTGCTTTGAACAAATAAAGTTTAATATTTGCAGCATGAATCTCCCGGTAATTTTTGCTGGTGTGGGGTCAGGATTAGCTTTTTCCTATGACGGACCAACGCATCATGGGACTCATGATATAGCTGTATTAGGATCCCTACCAGAGATGGAGATATTGAATCCGGGGGAAACCTTCTCTGCAAAATTATGTGCGAAGTTAGCAGTTAAATCGAAAAAACCAATTTTTGTTAGATTGGATAAAGGACCCTTCCCTGAGCTTAGTTGTGAAGAAAATATAATAGACAATTGTTTTAGTATTTTAAAGCCGGTAAAAAAAGTTAATATAATATCTACTGGATCAATGACATTAACGGCAAAGGAAGTGTCAAAAATATTAGCAAACAAAGGGCACGAAGTTGGAGTTGTAGATCTTTTTAGAATTAAGACTGTTTCAAATCAATTAATAAATATGATTATAAAAAAATCAGAGACAATCTTTGTTGTAGAAGAAAATTCTGAAAGTTCTGGAGTAGGGTCAATTATTAGCAATTTAATAACGAAAAATGGATTATCGGTTAAATTGCAAATTTTAGGTTCGGAGAACAAGCAGTTACTTGAATACGGGGAAAGAAAATGGCTTTTAGGAAGAATGAATCTTGATACTGAGTCGATTGCTCAGTATATTCATAAGGTAAGCTTTAGTTGAATAATCAAACGAATTGGAGAGTTTTGTATGGACTTTGGGCTTAAAGGAAAAAAAGTATTAGTTACAGGAGGGTCTCATGGAATAGGCTTGTCTATTGCAAAGTTTCTTGGGCAGGAGGGTTGCCAGGTTGCCATATGTTCTAGGACAAAGATTAGAGTTGATAAAGCAATAAATGAATTAAAGAGTCTTAGGGTAGATGCTTTTGGGACCTTATTTGATGCAGCCAAAAAAAATGATATTGAAAGAGTTGTGAGTGAAATAAATAAAAAATGGGGCGGAATTGATATATTAATTAATAACGTAGGTGGCGGTGGTAGATGGGGAAGTGAGGATGTTATAAATACTCCTTACGATGTTTGGCAAGAGGTCTATGATAAAAATACAACAGCTGCAATTCGTTTTATGCAAGCTTTTCTTCCAGGGATGAAAGTGAAAAAATGGGGAAGAGTTGTTACGATAACTTCAATTTATGGAAAACAAGGTGGTGGAAGGCCTTGGTTTAATATTGCAAAAGCTTCACAAACCGCTCTAATGAAGAATTTTGCATTGAATAAAGATTTTATTAGGAGTGGTATCACATTTAACAGTGTTGCTCCTGGTGGTATATTTATACCTAATACCGGATGGGATGAAATGAAACAAGAAAACCCTGAAGAGTATAAAGAAATGATTGATAAGGAATTTCGATTAGGAAGACTCGGTACTCCAGAGGAGGTAGCAAGTGTAGTTGGTTTTGTTTGTTCAACCTCATCTAGTTTATTAAATGGTGCCTCTATATTATTAGATGGTGGCGAAACACAAATTCTTTAGATTTTAGTAACGATTACATAAAAAATTATTTATTCATGATGACTAACTAAAAATATGCTTTCAAATAGATCAAAAAAAATTAAAGCACAACCAATGTTCGATATTATGGAAGATGCTAAAATTCTTGAAAGTCAAGGAAGGGTTATAGCTCACCTTGAAATCGGTGATTCAAGTTCATTTGAAAATGTACAGCTTCATAATTTAGTTAAAAAGAATTTAGCTGATGCTGATTCGTTGCAATATAGTCCTTCAGAAGGCGAATCCAGGCTTAGAGAAGCATTTATATTTCACTATTCAATTTTGTGTAACCATGAGTTCACTAAGGAAGAGGTAGTGGTTACCCCCGCAAATGCTGCGGTTTCACAATTATTTGATGTTTTAGCGGATGAAGGTGACCATGTTCTTATTCCAGACCCAGGTTTTCCAACTTATTCTTTAGCTGCAGTTCACACTAATATTGAGCCAGTTTATTATAAGCTTGAAGAAAAAAATAACTTTCAACTTAATCTAGATGAAATATTTTCACTTATTGAAAGCGACCCTCAAATTAAATTATTTGTTTTAAATAGCCCTTCAAACCCTTTGGGTATTTTTCACAACCTTTCTGATATCGATAAGTTAGTTAGATTTTGTAAAGAAAAAGATATTTATGTAATTTGGGACGACACTTATCGTAATTTAATTTATAAAGATAAGTTAAAAAGAACAGTAAGGCATCAAGATAATATCTTTTATATTTACTCTCTTTCTAAAGATATGGCCGCTCCAGCACTTAGAATTGGTTGTGTGATTGGTGAAAGAATGGCTATAAAAAAAATTGCTAACCATAATTCTTTATTTTATTCTTGTTTGCCTAAATTTATTCAGCTGGCAGCTGCAGATTATTTATTTGAAGATCAAAGGCCTTATAGGAAATCCCTTAGAAATAAAATGATTGATCGAATAGAGAAGGTAGTTAATATTTTAAGATCTGCACCTAATATTACTTATATAGAACCTAATTCAGGTATTTATTTCTTTTTGAATATCTCTCAATCAAATTTAAATGGTGAAAAATTCGCAAATAAACTTTTAGAAGATTGTGGCGTATGTGTTTGCCCTGGTATAAACTTTGGCTCTTCTGGAAAAGAATATATTAGAATTTGTATCAGTGGTGAGTGTAAGGTTCTCTATGAGTCCATAGAAAAAATCGTTGTTTTTTTTAATAACTTGGTTAGTGTAAATAATGAATAAGAAAAAAGCTTTTATAACAGGGATAACAGGTATGGTTGGGTCCCATCTTGCTGAGTATATTTTTAGTAATACCGATTGGGATATAGTAGGGATGATTAGGTGGAGAAGTCCATTAGATAACCTTTCAGGGCTAATTAATCATATAAACTCAAACAATAGGATTTCACTTGTTTACGCAGATTTAAGAGATAGTATTTCAATTGATAAAGTGGTGAAAGATACTAAGCCAGATTATGTTTTTCATTTAGCTGCGCAAAGTTATCCACAAACAAGTTTTACTGCACCTTTAGACACTTTAGATACAAATATTCAAGGCACAACTCGACTACTTGAGTCTTTAAGAACTCATTCGCTAAAATCAATCATTCATATTTGCGCTTCCTCTGAAGTATACGGAAGAGTTCCAAAAGAAAAAATACCAATCAATGAAGACTGTAGTTTTCATCCTGCGTCTCCCTATGCAATTTCAAAGGTGGGGACTGATTTAGTCGGAAGATTTTATGCTGAGGCATACGGTATGAAGGTTATGACTACAAGAATGTTTACGCATACAGGCCCCAGAAGAGGCGATGTATTTGCTGAGTCATCATTTGCAAAGCAAATTGCAATGATAGAGGCAAACTTGATACCACCAGTCATTAGAGTTGGAAACCTTGATAGTCTTAGAACAATTGCTGATGTAAGGGATGCCGTAAAAGCGTATCATATGCTTGTAACAATTAATCCAAAAGGTGGTGAATCTTATAATATAGGAGGCACACATTCATGTAAAATTTCGGAGCTCCTCGATTACCTTATCTCAATGTCTATGGTTAAAAATATTAAAATCAAGGTCGACAAAGAAAGATTAAGGCCAATAGATGCAGATTTACAAGTACCAAATTCTGAAAAATTTATGAAACATACAGGCTGGAAACCTCAAATTTCTTTTGAAAAAACAATGACTGATTTATTGGATTACTGGAGATCTGAGATCACAAATAATCCCCAGAAGTACTTATTGCGTTAATTTTTTTATTCCAAAATTTTTTTAAAAGGTTCTCTGTATGGAGCAAAATATTCAAGATATAAGGTTAAAGTTAGAATCCTCAAAGATTCATTATGGAAAAAACCCCCTTAGTAAACTGAATAATTCTAAATTTCCATTAGTTAGTGTTTGTACAGTTGTAAAAAATAATAAAAATGGATTAGTAAAAGCAATTAAATCACTGATAAATCAAGACTATAAAAATATCGAGTATATAGTTATTGATGGTGCTTCAAGTGATGGAACAACCGATGTTATAAAAAAATATGAAAAATATATCGATATATGGGTTTCAGAAAAAGATGAAGGAACACCAGAAGCATGTAACAAAGGAATTACATTATCTAACGGAACATATTTTGTTTGGCTGGCTTCAGATGATTGGTACGAATCAGACTTTATTTCAGAAGCAGTCGCCTCATTAAAGGAAAAAGATTTAGATTTTGTAGTTGGGCAATCGATAATGTATAGAAAAGAAACAGGAGAAAAAATTTTTGCAACAACCAAACCAAATAAATCATTCAAGGATATTATTAATCAAGCTGGCTCATTTAATTATGGGCAAATAGTAAACCATAAAAGATGTTTTGAAAAAATTGGAATACTTGATGATAGTTTTAAATTTGTTAATGATTTAGATTGGTTAATAAGACTTTATAGGTCGATCAAGCCAAAAGCTGAATACAATCATAAAATGAAAATTAATCGAACAGCAGAGGGTTTAGCTTCGAATTATTTTAAGCAATCAAGGCTAGAAATTTTAGCAGTATTAAAAAAGCATAATTTACCGATTAGACGCATGATATTTTCGGAAATGAAAAGTATTATTATTGTCAAATTAGGCAAAATAAAGAGGATTCTAACGGAATGGAAATAAAAAAAGTTCACATTAAATCAGAAAAAATCTCATTACCTGCAATTGGTATTGGTACTGCTGGTTATGGCGGAAATTTTACTAAAGATAGTTCTTATAAAGGTGATTATAATTCAAACAAATTATTTATAGATTTAATTTTAACTGCTTATGACTGTGGTGCTAGAGTAATTGATACTGCAGAAAATTATGCCGAGGGTGCTTCAGAGGAAATAATAGGTGCACTTCCAGAATCAATAAAGAGTGATTTATTTATAATGACTAAGTTTTCTCCTTCTAGTTCAGGACCAGGAGATATCACTAAGGCGCTAAATCGAAGTCTTAAAAGACTAAATAGAGACTATGTTGATTTATATCAACCTCACTGGCCATCAGAAGTAAATTTTGAAGAGATGGCAGATGAGTTACTTAACCTTGTTCATGAGGGTAAAATAAAACATATAGGTTTATCAAATTTTTCAATTAGTGACCTAAAAAAAATTAACTCCTTTCTACCATCAAATAAAATAAAATTTTTGCAAGCAGATTACGGATTACTTGAAAGGTCAGCTGAGGTTGAATATTTAACCACATTTAAAGAAGGCAACTTAATACTCGTTTCATATAGCCCGTTGAACGGGGGAGGTATTTTTAACCAGGATGCTAAAAATTTTAAAAGGGTAAAAAATATTGCAGAAGATAATAACGCAACTATTGCTCAGCTTGTATTAGCTTGGGTAATTAGGTCAGGTTCTGTATTAACGATTCCAAAATCAAGTACAAAAGAAAGAGTTATAGAAAATTTTAGAACACTAACAATGAATTTTAAGCCAGAATCATTAGAAGAGCTTTCAAAGATATTTAAAATTGAGGTAACTAATATTGATCCAGGGTTAATTGATATTTTACCCGCGGGAGACAGGCCAATCTATTTTACCCTCGAGGAAGCAATTGATAATAAGTATAATCTTGTCCCTGGGCCAATCGAAGTTGCAAAAGAAATAGAGCTGGCAGGAGGTAAATTATCAAAGCCAATTAAATTAAAGAAGATTGAAAATAGTATCAGGTATCAATTAGTAGAAGGCAGAATTAAGCTATGGGGATGGAAGATTCTGTTTGGTGAAAACGCACCTATCCCATCAATAATTATTCAATAAAATAAGGAAGAGTTATGGCTAAAATTAAAAGTGAAATTGATGTAATTCATTATGGTAGTGATGAGGAGGTTAAGGGGAGAAATCATATGTCGGAGTTACTCGATAATTGCCCGATACCAAAAGATCAATTATTGGAAAATATTGGATTATTCATAGATTCTAAAAAATTATCTCGTTTTTTATTTATGGATCACCTCTATAAACAGAATGTAGACATACAGGGGGTGGTAATGGAATTTGGAACTAGATGGGGCCAAAATTCTTCATTATTCGCTGCCTTGAGAGGTATATATGAGCCGTTTAATAGACATAGAAAAATAATAGCCTTTGATACCTTTACGGGATTTCCTTCCGTGACCGAGAAAGATGGTAAGTCAGAATTAATGACAGCTGGACAGTTATTTACTGCTGATAAATATGACGAATATTTAGATGAAGTTCTTGATGCACAAGAATCTCTAAATCCATTAAATCATATTAAGAAGCATGAGATATGCAAGGGTGATGCTAGTGTTGAGCTAGAAAATTATCTAAAAAATAATCCAGAAACTATTATTTCGTTAGCGTATTTCGATTTTGATATATATGAGCCTACAAAGAAATGCCTTGAATTAATCCTTCCCAGGCTAACAAGAGGGTCTGTTATAGGTTTTGATGAATTGAATGATCCAGATTCACCAGGGGAAACATTGGCATTAATGGAGGTTATTGGATTGAAAAACATAAGCTTAAAGCGCTTTAGATATGCCTCTAGAGTTTCTTATTACATAGTTGAGTAATAACTCTTATATGCAAATCAATAAAAAACAACTGGAAACTCTTTTTGAGTTAAATTTATCGCAAAAATGTATTAAATTAATTGATGCACTTGACTTAAATTATAGTAATTTAAGTCAAGAAGATAGAGACAGGCATATCCAAAAATGTATTAATTACCTTGACGAGAAAATTATTCGTTCAGGTAAATCAAGGAAGCCTGCATGGGAAAATGGCTGGGGAGAAAACGCTAATGATTTTTTTAGTAGTGATTTAGATATTGATACGCTCTTGCCTCACTATTATAGACGTGGTAAATCTATTATGAGGTTTCAGGGGGATTACATTCTTCCTAAGGATGATATGTTCGAAGCAAAGTTCCTTTCAATAATCCAATCAATTGTAGCTGAAAATTTTCTTGATAAATACGAGCATATATATGAGCTCGGGGCAGGCCCATGCCATAACGTTGTTGCTTTTGCGCAGCAGCTCAAGAATAAAAATTTCTATGTAACAGATTGGGTTGATCCGACAGTTAAGATTATTAAGCATATAGAAGACAATAAAAATGCAATGGGTTTTGGCTCACATACATTTGATGGTAGGACCTTTGATTACTTCAATCTTGATAATAAATTTAATATCAAAAAGGGAAGTGTGGTTTTGACATGGGGAAGCATGGAACAAATTGGCTCTCAACACACAGATTTATTGAGTTTTTTCCTATCGCAATCAAATGTAGATTTTATTCATATTGAGCCAACATTAGAATTGTATCAAAATAATTTATTTGATCAATTGGCACATGATTATTCAATTAAACGAAATTATCTGAATGGCTACTTTACAGATTTATTTAAATTAGAGGCTGAAGAAAAAATTAATGTAACTTATAAGAAAAGAATAATTGGAAGTGCATTTCATGATGGGTGGACAATTGTTTGCTGGACTAAAAATTCATAATTTTAGTATGGATTATAAAAAAGCCTTTGTAACCCCTTTTTTTGAGATTGAAAAATCTGTTAAAAACTTTGATAATAATTCACCACATTACAGGATTAAAAGTAGTGATTCGGTAATATGTTGTTTAATTGACGAAGAAGATAAAATGATTTTAGTTAGTCAGTTAAGACCTAATTTAGGTTATGAGACATTAGAATTTCCAGCTGGGGGTATTGATAAAAATGAGTCACCAATTCAGGCAGTTTCTAGGGAAGTTAGAGAAGAAACAGGGATGATTTGTGATTTTAAGGAATTAGGATCTTATCGGCTATTAATGAATCGGACTGTTAATCAGGAGCATTTATTTATTGGGTTAGTGAAAAGCAGGCTGAAAGAGCACATTGAAAATTCAATCAAAGTTAAAGTGATTTTGAGAAAAGATTTTTTAACGTTGATAGAGGATCGAAAATTTGAACAGTTAGCAGCATTAGGGATTATTCAATTAATTAATTTAAAATTTAATATAAATTTTTTAAATGATAACAACATTGTAAATAAAATATGGGAAAATTATGAACGTTGAGAAAACAGAATTAGATGGTGTACTCTTAATAACACCACCAACTATCTTTAAAGATTTTAGGGGTGAATATGTGGAGACTTACAATAGAAAAATTTATGTAGATAATGGAATTGATACTGACTTTATTCAAGATGATATTTCCGTATCAAGCAAAAACGTTTTACGGGGTATTCATGGCGATCAGTCAACAACTAAGTTAATTTCGTGCTTGTCAGGCTCCTTTTTTTTAATGGTTGTAAATAATGACCCAACATCAAAGCAATATAAAAAATTTATTTCTTTTACACTATCTGAAAAAAATAGATTGCAAGTTCTCGTCCCTGAAAAATTTGGTAATGGGCACCTTGTTTTGAGCGATCAAGCAATATTTCATTATAAGCAAAATACTGAATACAATAGAGAAGGTCAATTCACTATTTTATGGAATGACCCAGAATATAATTTAGTTTGGCCAATTGATGATCCAATCTTATCAGCCAGGGATGCGGGAGTCGATTCTTAATGAGTAATTACTATAAAAATAAAAATATATTAGTTACAGGTTCCGCTGGTTTTGTTGGTACAAACCTTGTCAAACGGTTGGTTGATTTAGGAGCTAATGTCACCGGGACCATTTACAGTAAAAAACCACAAAACTCAATTGATAGTGTTAGGTATGTAAAAGTTGATTTAACTGATAAGTCGGATTGTACTAAAGTTTGCGTTGGTATTGACTACATTTTCATGTGTGCGGCTAATAGTTCAGGTGCTTCAGTTATGGAAAAAGCTCCTTTAACTCACCTAACACCAAATGTTGTGATGAATGCGCTTATGCTTGAAGCAGCATATTCTTCAGGTGTTCAGAAGTTTGCATTTATAAGCAGCAACACAGTTTATCCCCTGACAAACAATGCTGTTACTGAAGCTGATGCCAATTATAATTTCTATGAAAAATATCATATAGTTGGATGGATGAAAATGTTCTCTGAAGAAATGTGCAAAATGTACTCAAATCACATTAAAACACCAATGAAGACCTTAGTGGTGAGGCCTGGAAACTTATACGGACCTTTTGATAAATACAATAAAAATGAATCTAAGGTTATTGCTGCATTAATTAGGAGGTTTGTTGAAAAACAAGACCCGTTAGAAGTTTGGGGTGATGGAAATGATATTAAAGACTTTATTTTTATTGATGATTTTATTGATGGACTAATTAATTCATTTAAGAATGAAGCAATTGAAGGACCTATAAATATTGCATCCGGAGAACCAACAACTATTAAGGATATAATTAATGCATTGATTTTAATAACTGAATCAAATAATTTAAAAGTTAAGTATGATGCATCTAAACCAACGATGATTCCAGTTAGATTAATTTCAAACAATCTAGCAAAAGAGAAAATAAATTTTGAAACAAAGTATACTATTTACGAAGGACTTCATAAAACTTACGATTGGTATAAGCAGTTTTATAAAAATTCTAATCCGGAAGAATTAAAATGATTATAGCAAGAACACCTTTTAGAATTTCTTTTTTTGGTGGCGGAACTGATTATCCTGATTGGTACAAAGAAAATGGTGGGGCAGTATTATGTACTTCAATAAATAAATTTAGCTACATCACTGCTAGATATTTACCTCCATTTTTTGATTACAAGTATCGAATTCGTTATTACCAAAGAGAAGAAACTAAAACTATTTCAGAGATAAAGCATCCGTCTGTTAAGCAGTGTTTAACTTTTCTAAACTTTAAAGATAACCTTGACTTAGTTCATCATGCTGACTTACCAGCAAGATCAGGCCTGGGTTCAAGCTCAACATTTACTGTTGGTTTATTACATGCAATTTCAGCACTACAAAGTAAGATGATAACTAAAAGAGAATTAGCAATAAATGCCATTAATATTGAGCAAAATTTAATCAAAGAATCTGTTGGCTCTCAAGATCAAACAATAGCAGCATTCGGCGGTCTAAATAAAATTGAATTCGGAGGCGTAAATGAATTTAATGTTACACCAGTTGCTGCTTCTCACGAGCGAATAAATTTATTAGAAGGTAATTTAATGCTTTTCTTTACTCGTCTTTCTAGAACCGCGTCTGATATTGCAGGCAAGCAAATAGAGTTAATACCCCAAAAAATAACCCAATTAAAAGAAATGCATCTTTCCGTTAATGAAGCAATCAGTATATTGTCAAGCAAGCAATCGATTGATGATTTTGGTAGATTGTTGGGCGAACAGTGGAAAAACAAAAAAATGATGTCTTCGTTGATTACTAATACAGAAATTGACGATATCTATACGAAAGGCATAAGTGCCGGAGCAATTGGCGGCAAACTTCTTGGAGCTGGTGGTGGTGGTTTTATGCTTTTTTATGTGCCCAAGGACAAGCAAAAAAATGTTAAAGATAAGTTGAGTAATTTGCTTCATGTACCATTTCGTTTTGACCACACAGGAAGCCAGATAGTCTATTACTCAGAAAGAGCTGACTAAATATAGCTGTGTCAACCGATCTAAATAAAAAAAATACTGATATTCTTATTCTTTGCGGAGGTTTAGGTACAAGATTACGATCCTTATTCCCAGACGCTCCTAAAGCATTAGCAAATATTAACGGTATGCCATTTCTTGATACATTAATATCAGTAATTTATAAACAAGGCTTCAAGAAAATTATTTTATGTGTGGGGCATATGAAGCATAAAATTATTGATCATTACTCAGGCGAGAGTAATTTAAATATTAGGTACGCTATAGAAAAAAATTTACTGGGAACTGGTGGGGCAATAAAAAATGCATTACCCTTGATCGAAAAGCCATTTTTTATCGCTATGAATGGTGACAGTTATTGCGATATAAATTTAGAGGATTTGATTATTTTTCATTTAAAAACTAAAGCAGATGTTTCAATTGTTATTTCTACTGCTGATCCTTCAAGAAAGGATACAGGCTTAATTAATGTCGATAAGTTTGATAAAATTGTGTCATTTAAGGAAAAAAGTAATTATAAATCTGGTTTATATTTAAATGCTGGTATTTATGTTATGAATAAAAATATAATAGAAAAATATGAAGCAAATAAATTTTCATTAGAAATTGATTTTCTTCCGAGTATGATTAAAACGAATAAAATATACGGCTTTAAGACGACTAACCCAGTATTTGATATCGGTACGCCAAAAAGGTATCAAAAGTTTATTAATTTAGATATTAAAAATACTTAATTTATGCGCAATAATCAATTTTTTCAAAGTATTAACCAATTTTTTGGAATATTAACCTCCGCTAATCGTAAGCAACTTTTAGTAATTTTTTTCATGATGTTTGTTGTGATGTTCCTTGAGATGCTTGGCGTTGGTTTAATTATACCAATGATTAAATTTTTGCTTAATGCTGATTATGTTTATTTGTTCCCTACGTACATATGGCTATCAGAATTTATTTTTGGTACTAGTAACCCAAAAAATACAATTTATTTTGGGATTCTAATAATTTTATTGATATTCTTATGCAAAGCATTGTTTTTATCTTTTTACATCCACCGTCAAACTTTTTTTATATTTGACATTAATCGAACAATTAGTGAAAGATTATTCCAAACTTATCTTAAACAGCCGTATATTTTTCATATTAATAACAATTCATCAAAATTAATTCAAAATGTTGTCGCTGAAGTTGGAATGTTCTCAGGAATGGTTGTTACGTCATTCCTTTATATTGCTACAGAGATGTTTATTTTACTAGGTATTTTATCGGTATTACTCTACGTGGAACCTATAGGAACACTAACTATTGCCGGATCATTTTTTCTATTTGCTTTTATTTATAACCTTTTAACAAAAAGTGCTATTAGTAGGTGGGGTGAATGGAGACAAATTGCAGATACCCGAAGAATTCAGAGTATTCAAGAAGGTATTATGGGCATTAAACAAAGTTTGCTGCTTGGCAGGGTAAAATTTTTTATTGATAAATTTAATCTTCAAAATGCTCAAAGTTGTAAAGTTAACTCTAATCAAACCCTTGTTTTGTCTTTGCCTAAAATTTGGCTTGAATTTTTAGCAATTGTTACTATTTTCATTTTAGTTTTTTTTATTTCTGAAAGCAAGAATGAAGGTCTTGAAGATGTACTTCCAACACTTGCTCTATTCGGTGCTGCTGCATTTAAGGTTCTTCCTTCTATAAATAGAATTTTAAATTCTTCACAGCAAATGAGATTCGCAACTCCAAACATCTCGAAACTTTACAATGAGTTGAGTGTCACGATACCAAGAAACCTTAACTTAAAATCTTTCCCAAAAATTAAGTTGAAAAAAAAATTATCTTTAAAAAATTTATATTTTGCATATCCTGGTTCAAAAAAAAATATTCTTTCAAATATGTCGTTAGATATTTTCTTTGGAGAATGCATCGGTATTGTTGGCGCGAGCGGGGCAGGAAAAAGTACATTAGTGGATAATATTTTGGGTTTATTTACCCCCCAATCTGGCTCGATAACAGTCGATGGAGTAAATATAAATGATAATATTCGGTCATGGCAAAATGAAATAGGATATGTTTCGCAAAACCTGTACTTAACAGATGATTCTATTAAATCAAATATTGCTTTTGGAGTTTCGCCTAATAAGGTTGATATTAGAAAGGTAAATAAGTCAATAAGGATGGCTCAATTAACAGAATTTATAAAATCATTACCTAAGGGACTAAATACAAATCTTGGTGAGGGTGGCATTAAACTATCAGGTGGACAGAGACAGCGCATTGGTATTGCTAGAGCCTTATATCATAATCCATCTTTAATAGTATTAGACGAAGCAACGAATGCTTTAGACACGAAAACGGAAAAAGAAATTATGGACGCAGTCTTAAAATTAAAAGGAATAAAAACAATTATTATTATTGCTCATAAAATGTCAACTCTAGATAAATGTGATCGAATATTAAAAATTAGTGCGAATGATAGCCAGCAAGTTGGTTTAGTTTCGAGTAAAAGTAAGAATAAAATAAGGAACTTTTAGATGGTTTATAATTTAGCGGTAATATTTTTTTTAATTTTAGGTATCTTAGTGTTGCTCTATATAGTCTATGGTCTGGTTAGAACCAATATTAATAAATTTCTAGGGTACCTATTTGTTAAAAATAATTTATGGTTGGGATCACTTCTTGCTATTTTAACTCGAAAGTTTTTTTTACGTGAATTTTTACCCTTAAAAACATATTATTCATCTCTTTCAGATCTTAACAAGATAGTTGAAGAATCTTTTAATTCTCAGTCAACAAATAAAATCTATAAACGTTTAAATAATTATAATAAAAAAATTCAATACGGATCTATTATAAATAAAAAAGTATTATTTATTTATGGTGAATATGTTAAAAATGATAAAAGTAAAATTAATTCAAATTTTCTCGATTGGATAGGGACAGCTAAAAATGCTGGCTGTATAACTAAGTCATTCTTCGCAGATGAAATAAGTTATAACCCTGAATCAGATGACAATGAATTAGTTCTTGAAGCAGAAACAAAAAGATTATTGGAAGAGGTTAGTAAGTTTAAACCTGACTTAGTTTTCATTGATATAAATTACTCGCCAAACAAACGTACAATTAATGCTGATACTATTGCATCAATCAAATCTATTTCTTCAGCTAAAATAGTTGGTACGGCAGGAGATGTATTTACAGAAGATGGATGGAGTTCAGTAAATTTGTGGGCAGATTTTCTGGACTGCGCTTTTTATTGCAACACCGGTTGGAGGAATAGAGCATATGGAAGAACACAATTCATACCGTGGATTGTAGATAATAAAAGATTTTTTCCTGCAAAAAAAGATAAGGGAATCTTTTTTTCCGGGATTGCTAATATTCCACGATATTGTTATATCTTTATTGCTAAAAAGTATTGCCAGGAAAACAATTTAAAACATCATATTGTTGGACATAATAGAAACATTGGCGAGGGAACATTATCTTCATCCGATTACGATCTTTATACTCGTCAATCAATTGCAGCTATTGAGATTACAGCTCGTTCAAAAAGCCTTAGGACGGGGGGCGGAAGAACTAATAATACAATACCTTGTAAAACCCTTTTAGTTATAGAGAAAGCAGATGTAATGGATGAATATTATGTTCCTTTTATTCATTACATTCCTTATAATACTAAAAGAGAACTTGAAATAGCTTTACAATTCACCAAAGACTCTAAAGATTTAGTCAGTTTAATTACTGATACGGCTTATGAATTTTATTTGAAGAATTACCGGTCCGATAAAATTTGGCAACAAATTTTCTTCCATGCTTTCAATGAGAAGATTAAATGATAGGAATGATATTTAATGACTAAGGTAAATGAAATAGTTGGTGCGTTAAAAAAGTATGGATGCTGTAAATATTATAAATTTACCAAAGTAGATTGTCAGTCAATAGTTACAGAAATACAGAGTGCAATAAATAAAAATAATGTTTACTTACCTCAATTACCAACTAAGATTGATATTTTAAAAGCCAGTACAAAAAAAGAAATGGAAGAATATCAGGCTCTTATGAGTACAAGAAGAATCTCTACCAAAACACTTTCTGAAGGAGAGGACGTGTGGCGAAAAAAAGTTCCACTGGTAACCATAAAAGATCCTTTGTATAACTTGAAGATTATCCCTCATTTAGTTTTGAATGAAGAGGTTAGTAAAATTGCCTCAAATTTTCTTGGTGGCCCTGCAAAAATTACTTTTATTAAGGTTAAAAAAACCTATGGTAATAAAAATATATTTTCATCTGACCAAAGGTATCATCATGATGATAATAGTGACAACTTTATCAAAGTAATTATCTATTTATCAAACGTTGAAGAGGGAGATGGGGCTTTTCATTATGTGAAAAACAGCAAGGCTGATTATTCATCTGGCGGTTACTATATTTCTGATAGTGATGTTAGCTCAAGGTATCCAAAAGAGAATATTTTAGAATTTACAGGAAAAGCTGGCTCAGCAATTTTTGCAGACACCCTAGGTCTTCATAAAGCTGGGATTTCATCAGGTAAAGATAGGTTTGCTTTATTGGTTAATTATGGATTAGAGAGGGAATATAATGGTCATGGGAAAGATCAAGTTATAAAAAAAGAATTGTATGAGTCATTAAGTCCTAATCAGAAAAAATTGTGTGAATTTATGGATATTAAAGACTAACTTATAATGATGAAAACTACTAAATCCTTTGTTAGAAAAATATTGTCTTTAACCCCAGAGCTTTTGAGGGCTGTTCAACTCATATACTCATCTTCAAGATATGATATTCTTTTACACCTTATTAATCTTAGGCTTTGTCAGGTTTGTTATAGATTTTCACATTTTTTTACTACAATAAAAAATAAGAATGGTTATATTTTTTTTGAAAATTCAGATTTAGATACTGTTTTATCGAGTATTTCAGACCATATGAAAGAAAATATTGAAATGGAAAGAAAATCAATAAAAGTTCGTGCTAATGGGGGCTTTAGTCAACACGTTAAATTAACTAATTATTCATTTGTTACCTTTCCCGATCATAAGCAGCAGCTTCATTTCGACCATATACCTAGTCAACTATTAAAAAAGCTAGAGTTTTCATTAGAAAGGTCAGGTATATTTAATAGTTGCTCTACAATAGTTAATACAAAATTTACAGTGTCTCAAATGCGTGCATGGCTTTTTTTCCCAAATTATAATGATAATAAAGATCGACCTGTGGATAAGCATCGTGATGGCCTTCCTCCTGGGACTATTAAAATTATGTTCTATCAGGGTAGCTTTACAGAGAGCCTTCCTGCACTTAAGTTGCACTTAAGCAGCACCAATAATGTTATGATTAAAGGGGTTAATCCAATATTAATTTTTAATTCTAATGAGATTGAGCATGAAGCTTCATTCCCATCAAAAATTAGACCCAGTATTGAAATAACCTTGACTCCAAGTATAAAGAATTCATACAGAATAATACAGGCTGGTTATATGGCCGGTGCAAAATATAACCCATTCCTAAAGTCATCGTCAAATATTTCGATTATGCTAAGTAAGTAAAATGACCTTCAATTATTATTAATAAATATAAAATATGAAAATTTTTATTCCTAGAATTTCCTTCGCCAAAGTTATGTCTATTAATAAAGTTTTACTAAATCCTATATTTATCTTTTTAGTCATTTCTTCAACCTTATCACCATTATTAAGCCGTATTTATCATTCATCAGCTATTGGCATACTAACCTCATCATTAATAATTTCAATTGTATTTTTAGGAAGCATTTTTTCAAACCGCCTACCAATTAAAAAATTTAGTAAATACTGTTCTTTTGTGATTGGATTAATTTTTCTAATATTACTCCATGGTTTAATTTCAAGCACTATCTTAGGTTATGAATTACATTCATCTAGATTATTTCTATCATCTATTATTGCTTTACTTGTATTTATTGCGGCTTATATTTTTATTATATTTTTTAGTAAAACAACTAATAATAAAATGATATTAATAATGAATTGGTTTTGGGTGATAACGATACTACTTTCAGCAACAGTATTTATAAGGTTCTCCTTATACTCTCCGTTCAATACATTTGAAGGTGGTAGTAATAGCTTAATTGACAGCTTAAGTGTTTTTTCCGAACCCTCACATTTTTTTATTATTTTCGCTCCAATATATTTATACAAAGTCATAACTAGTAAGGGTTACTATTGTTTATTGTTAATTATATTAGGTTTCGGCTACGCACATTTATTGGCTAGCTTAACAATGAATATTATTGTTTCATCTGCAATTCTCTTTGAAATTTTTTCCCTTTTATTTTATGGAAAATTTAAAAAATACCAATTTTTCTATAAAATATTAATTGTAATTGTAATTGTAATTGGCTTGCTATTTATAGGTATTAATTTTTTAAGTATTTCAAGTACTTATAATCAATTAATTATGACTGGCTTGAACTCGAATAACAATTCTATCCTTACCATATTAGCTGATTGGCACGAGGCTTACCTGAATACTATTAAAACCTCTGGTTTTGGCATTGGTTTCCAGCAACTTGGGTTTGTTGGAGAAAGATCATTTATTAAAGATATTATCTATGAAACAAGTGGAGCTTTTAAATGGGATATTAAGTTGGAATCATTTATTATTGCACCAAAGTTGATAAGTGAATTTGGGTTTTTTTCGTTATTATTTTTTATATTGTATATAATAACTTTTATTAAAAATCTCTGGTATGTATTGAAATCTTGTACTTTACCATCTCATAAAATTAATCATAAAAGCGTCCTTATGGCTTGTTTTATTTTATCATTTAGCATTAATTTACTTGTAAGAGGAACTGGCTACTTCACTCCATCTACCTTCTTTCTAATTTGTGCATGTGCCTATTTTTACTATCCGATCAAGGGACATAAATTATCAAAATAATAATAGACTTATTTAATTTAAGGGTTAGGTAATATGACTGACTTTTTTGAACTTATTGTTAGCATAACAAATAGTATTCTCAGCTATAGAGGCTTTGATAGGCCTTTAGTTGGAGTTTCTTATATATGGGTGTCAATTCTTTCAATTTTAAGTATTTTTACCGCAAGAAAATTCTTGAATATCTCATTTTTTTCAATTTTCATAATTCTTGTATTACCTCCCTTATTTGGGGTTTATGGAGGATCAGTCGGTTTCGGTACTCTTCTCTCCTCCATTATTATATTAAGCTGTTTATTCCAGTATAGTCAAATTAATAAATTTCGCGTTTCACTCCCAATGAGATTTTCAACGAGATTTTTAAATTATATTTTTATTTTATTTCTACTAATTACTATTCATGGCTACATTACGTACTCTTTGAATATTGAAACTTTTCAAATATTTAGATTTTTAGTTTCTTACTTTGGAATGCTTTTTATTATTATGTCTGCGTATGGGGTGTCTTATCTTTTATCAACACAAAATAGCAAATCCTTTGAGAACATAATAAAAAATGTATGGATTTTAGTTCTAATATTAACAACACTTATTTTAATAAGGTTTGCTGTCTTCTCACCATTATTTAGACACCCCTACGGAGAGTTGGCAATTTTTTCTGAACCAACTTTTTATGCAGTTACTTGCTTACCATTTTTTGTTTATAAATTAGCGACAAGTAGTCACATAAAACAACTCCAAATTTTAATAGCAATGATAGCAATGGGATTCATTGTTAGAAGTACCACATTATTAATTGCGACTGCTTTAATTTATTTTTCGTTAAAATTAAGGGTATCAAAAAAAATATTTTATTTTTTAACTTCTGTTCTGACTATTTTTATTATTTATATTATAAATTTTGAAATTATAGGTGTTGTACATTCACCTCATTGCGAAAATTGCTTGTTTGATGGAAGCGCTAATCCAATTTTCCATGTTTTTTACCGGATTCAGGATCTGTTTATTGGTGTTAATATTGACACTAATTTGTCAATACTTTTTTATAAGAAGGAATGGCACGAAGCATTTAATAATCTTATTAATACAAATGGTTTAGGTATTGGTTTTCAGCAAATCGGAATACATGGTTTCAGCAGTTTTATAGCAGATATAATTCACCAAAAACATCCATCTGTACAATTTGATTCTCTAGCAAGCGTTTCTATTGCCCCTAAATTAATATCTGAATTTGGAGTTATAGGCATTGGGTTTCTATTATTATATTTAAAATACTTTATAAAAAGCTTTTCATTTGTTAGGCATAACATTCAACAAGGCTCAAATAAAATATCAAATATAGAACTTCTACTCCATTCATTTAATTTAACTTATTTTATACTTTTATTTATTCGTGGTTACGGATATTTTTCTTCTTCACTATTTTTCTTAATTATGTTTATAGCTTACTTTTTCATAATCAAAAAAAACTTGTCTTTGGTGAGTGAATCGCGATGAAGAAAAGAATTGCAATTACTGGCGGCGCAAGTTTTTTGGGAATTAATTTAGTAAAATTACTGGTTAAAAAATCTAACTATGAGGTTGTACTTTTAGCAAGAAGTAAGAAAAAATATACTAAGGTTTTTAAAGATTTTGATAACGTTAATTTGCATGAGGGCGATCTTTTGGACCCCAAAAGCTTGCGTGGTTTTTTAACTAAAGGTACTATATTAATCAATCTTGCTTATCTTTCTAAGCAAATTATTAACAATTCAATTGCAACCACCAATATAATTAATGCTGCAAATTCTGCTAATGTATCCCAAGTGCTACATTGTAGTTCAGCCGTTGTTGTTGGTTTTACTTCTAATAATTTTATTACCGAAAACACAACGCTTAACCCAAAAGGTATTTATCAAGAAAGCAAAGCTTTAGTTGAGAAATTATTTCATGATAATTTACTAACTTCTATACCTTTAAAAATTATTAGACCAACTGAAATTATTGGAATTGAGAACAAAACTATAATTCATAAAATTGTTGCTCGGCAAAACCAGCCATCGTTTTATTCTTATTTAATAAATTTTATTCTCTTTAATAGAAGGTTTAACCTTGTAAGTGTTCACAATGTTACGTTTTCAATTGAATTTTTAATTAATAAAAAATTAAAATTTTTTCGAAATACTTTTATTGTTTCTGATGATTATGACAAGGATAATAATTATAAAAGTATCATCAAAATTATTAATAATTTTAACGGGTTAAATAAAAGCTCTCGTTATATTCCATTTGGGCTTCCTATTTTTTTTCTTGATTTAGCTTTTAAATTTTTCAGAAGTCATTCACCCCCTAATCGTATTTATTCAAATAATAATATTATGAAACTTGGGTATATTTCAAAAGTATCAATCTCACAAGTAACCAATGATATTCTTTCCATTAACAATTAATTTTATAGTTTTGATAAATAAATGAAGATACTAAATGTAATCATGTGCATTGATCCTTTTAACGGCGGCGGCTCTGTTGAAAGAATCTGTTGTCTTAGTAAATATTTATCAATAAAAGGACATTCTTGTACTTTATTGACTACTAGGAAAGGTTTCAATAAGCAACGCGCTAAAAATTTGGGGCTTACCAACATTGTTGCATTACCTTATTTATCCGAAAGATTTATCTTTCCTTTACAACTTATTACATGGCTTTTTAGAAACCTTAATAAATTTGATATTATTCATTTATCAATGAATTGGTCAGCAATAACCGCTATTACATTTATTTATCTTAAATTAACTAATAAATCATATTATTTTTCAGCAATGGGCTGGTTAAAAATTGAGGGAAGATCGAAATTACTTAAACATGTTTATAGAGCATTAATTACTATCCCCATGATTCGTTCAGCCAATAAATGCATAGCTGTAAGTGAAAGAGAGGTTAAAGATTACATAAGCCACGGAGTCAATCCAATCAACATTGAATTTATACCTAATGGTATTGAGGCCTCACCTTTTTTGAGTAATGATAACGGCGTTGCTTTTAGAAAAAAATATTCTATCGATGAGAGGCCACTAATTTTATTTATCGGGAGAATTGATCCGATAAAAGGTCCAGATTTGTTGTTAAGAGCATTTGCAAAAATTTCTATAGATTTTCCAAGTTATCAGTTAGTTATTGCTGGTAATGAAATGGGTTTCTTAAAAAAAATAAAACTAGAATCTAAGCAATTAAATTTAGATTCTAGGGTAACTTTTCTGGGGCCAATAATCGGAACAGATAAAATATCTGCTTATCATGCAACTAGGTTGTTTGTAATTCCCTCTAGGTTCGATAGCATGACTATTGTTGCGCTTGAAGCTGCAGCCTCTGGCCTACCTATCTTGATAACAAAAGAGTCTGACTTTAAAGAATTAGCTAAGACATCTTCTGGTATCGAAGTTTCTGCAAATGAGCATGCGATTGAACGAGGTATTAGGCATGCACTTTCTGATAAAGTGGATTTAAATCAACTGGGCATCAATGCTAGAAATCTTGTGATAAAAAATTATGATTGGGATATTATTGCTAATAAATTTATTGATTTATTTTCAAAATGAATACTATATTAATAACTGGAATTAGTGGTCAAGATGGATTGTATCTCGCTGAGTTTTTACTTAAGAAGAATTGTATAATTATCGGGACAACAAGAGATAGCCATAAATCAATTAAAAATATTCCAGATTATATTTTAAAAAAAATAACCTTAATTGAGTGGGATCTAGTTTCAAGTAATGATTTAGATTGTATTATTAAAAAGTACCAACCAGATGAAATCTATAATTTTGCTGCATATAGTTCTGGAGAGTCGATGTATGATAACCCAAAAGAAATGATGAGTATTAATGGAGGTGCTGTTGTAACTATTCTCGATTCAATTCTTAATAACAATATCAATATTAAGTTTTGTCAGGCCTCAAGTTCCGAGATGTTTGGTAACGTTAATGATGCTCCGCAATCAGAATTAACAGATTTTAATCCACAAAATCCATATGGTAAAGCAAAATTATTTGCCCATGAAAAAATTGGTTATTATAGGAGTAAATATAAAATATTTGCCTGCTCAGCTATCTTGTATAATCATGAAAGTTCAAGGCGGGGTTTAAACTTTGTTACTAAAAAAATAACAAATCATGCGGTTAAAATAAAATTAAAGTTATTGGAGAGATTGGAGCTCGGTGATATTCAGGCTAGACGAGATTGGTTGCATGCTAAAGATGCTGTTCTGGCTATGTACTTAATGATGCAAGCTAAAGTACCATCAGATTATGTAGTTGCTAGTGGTGAAAGCCATTCGGTTGAAGAGTTTTGTGATGTTGCTTTTAATTGCCTTGATTTAAACTATAAAGATTATGTTGTTCAGTCAAAAAAATTTTTCAGGGATAACGATAGATCGGGTCTTATTGGTGACTGTACTAAGATCAAAACTTTAGGCTGGGAACCTGAGTATAGCTTCAAAGAAATTGTAAGCGAGATGGTTGCTTCTGATTTTGAAGAATATAACCATTAATTAAAAAAATAATCATAGTAAAAGGGGGAGTAAAATTGTATAAAAAAATATTATCCTGTCGAATTTGTGGCAATAAAAATCTTAAAAATATTCTTCATTTGGGTGACCAAATGCTTACTGGAGTATTTCCGACTTTTGAAGAAAAGGATAGTATCTCAATTGGACCTGTTTCATTAGTTAAGTGTTTTGGCGAAGAATGCTGTGGTTTAGTTCAGATGGAATACTCATATTCCCTTTCAGAAATGTACGGTAATAATTATGGTTATCGATCTGGACTTAATAAAAGTATGGTTGATCATCTTCACTTGAAGGTTAAAAAAATTACTGAGTTTATTAAGCTAGCTGCTAACGATTTAATTATTGATATTGGAAGCAATGACGCAACTACTTTGAAGGCTTTCACGCAAAAGGGTTTGGATTTGGTAGGCGTAGACCCAACTGGAGTAAAGTTTAGTTCATATTACCCAGATAATATAAAATTAATACCCGATTTCTTTAGCTCTAAATTAGTAAAAGATATGTTTGGAGAACGAAAAGCTAAAGTCATAACATCTTTTTCTATGTTTTATGATTTAGAAGATCCATTGACCTTCATGAAGGACGTATATGAAATATTAGATGACAATGGCGTTTGGATTTTCGAGCAAAGTTATATGCCAAGGATGCTAGAAATGAACTCTTTCGATACAATTTGCCACGAGCATCTAGAATTTTACTCACTACATCAAATAAAATACATGACAGATATAGTTGGGTTCCATATAGTTGATGTTGATTTTAATGCTATTAATGGCGGTAGTTTTTCAATTACCGTTAGAAAGAAAAAAGGTGAAGAGTGTGATGAAGAATTGATAAGCAATATTCTGCTTCAGGAGATTGAATCAGGACTTAATACAATGACCCCTTATGAAGATTTTGCCAAAAGAGTCGGCACGGTAACAAAAGAACTTGTGGATTTTGTTAAAGCAGAAAGACTTAAGGGTAAGGTTGTTTGTGCTTTAGGTGCATCAACAAAAGGAAATGTTTTACTTCAATACTGTAAATTTACAGATAATGACATCAGTTTTATTGGTGAGGTAAATGAAGAGAAGCTTGGCTCTTATAGTCCAGGTACCTTCATCCCCATAATTTCTGAAAAAGAATTACTTAGTAAAAATCCAGATTATTTAATTGTATTGCCCTGGCATTTTAAGGATTTCTTTATCAATAACGAAAAGTTTTCTAATACAAAATTAGTTTTCCCCTTACCTAAATTAGAAATATATGGGTAAACTAATTCTAAACTTATGCTGACCATTTCATTAGTTTCTCATGCCCATGGTGTGATGATTAACGGCCTTATTGAATCATTACTAAAATTTAATGAAGTGGAAAATATAATTGTTACGTTAAATATCCCTGAAGATATAAACCTTCCTAATTCTTCTAAAATTACAATCATTAGAAATATCAAGCCTTTTGGTTTTGGTCAAAATCACAATAATGCTTATAAGCTTTCAAAAAGCAATTTTTTTTGTGTATTAAACCCAGATATAACTATTTTAGATAATCCCTTTCCCCTACTTATTAAAGAATTAACTTCACATAATGCATCCCTAATTGCCCCACTGATTGTTTGTCCTAGTGGTCTGCCTGAGGATAGTGTTAGATATTTTCCATCAATATTAACCTTGTTAAAGAAACTTATTTTTTCTAGTAAAGGAAATATTGTTTTAAATAATTTAAATACCACATATTCTCCAGATTGGATTGCTGGAATGTTTATGTTGTTCAAAAAAGATAGCTTCCAAAAAATTAACGGTTTTGATGAAGGCTTTTTTTTGTACTATGAAGATGTTGATTTATGTGTACGGCTTTGGAATGAAAACCTAAAAATTATTGTTACAAATAAAGTTAGTGTAATTCATGATGCTCAAAGAGCTAGCAGAACTAATTTTACACATTTTGGCTGGCATCTTCTTAGTATAATTAGATACTTTTTCAAGCATTGGGGGCGACTGCCAAAACATGAATAAATTAAATGATAATTATTTTATTTCCGGTGCTTCAGGTTTCATTGGTTCAAGTGTTGCTGAATACTTAGCCAGTAAAGGAGAAAAATATAGTGGTATTTCAAGAATTAGCTCTAAAGATATTAATGTTTTAATTTGTAATTTAAGTGAAATAGACAGAATCAAAAAATTACTTGAACATAAAACATGCGTTATTCATTGTGCAGGTTATGCTCATGACTTTAAGGCTCCTTCAAGTGAAGTTAAAAATGAAACTTGGCAAACTAATTACGAGGGAACTAAGAACCTTATTGAAGCTGCTGCTTTTTCTGGGGTAACTAAATTCATTAACCTTTCAAGCGTTAAGGTTTATGGTGATGTTGGTGAAGAAGAGGTAAGGGAGACTCACATTACCTCTCCAGTGTCTGAATATGCGAAGTCTAAGCTTGCTGCTGAGAATTTTATTATTAACTATGGTAGAAAGCACAATATGCATGTAGTTAACTTGAGGCTGTCTATGGTATATGGTAACGGCGCCAAAGGAAATTTAAGTCGTATGGCCAAAATGATTGAAAGAAATTTTTTCCCCCCGCCACCAGAAACTAATAATAAAAAATCTTTGGTTTATATTGACGATGTTGTTAATGCAATATTTAAAGTTACCAATAACTCAAAAGCATCACTTGAGACATTTAATATTACTAGTCCAGTAAAGACTTCAACTAGAAACTTATACAACCTTCTGCGTGAATCACTCGGTCTTAAATCAATAAAATTTGAATTTTCTAATTCAATTTTAGTTTTTTTCGCTAAAATACTTGATAATATGCAGATTATTTTAAAAACTAATTTTTCATATAACAGTGATGTTCTAGAGAAGCTGATGGGAAATGAAAAT
>Ga0209383_1000540_pt1 | contig 26838 bp, 27 predicted proteins | sample CoawatmetaG02DNA_FD_187510 | JGI IMG/M metagenome (GOLD analysis project Ga0209383, IMG submission 187510) | Marine microbial communities from the West Antarctic Peninsula - Coastal water metaG029-DNA (SPAdes) (version 2) | ecosystem: Environmental > Aquatic > Marine > Coastal ... | reverse complement strand
AAATAAAAAAATGAATATTTTTATCTTTGCTTTCAATAAGATAATAGTAATCAATTAAATTTTAAAATTCTATTTATATTAATGTGATTAATGCTATTTGATAAAATTAAAATTCTTTTGTTACAATTAACATACTCTTATGCAATCATAAAATTTGATAGATATTTATAAAAAATAATATGATTAAAAAATTCGTTCCTTTATTTATTAAACTCTTTTTTAAGCGATTGAGAGATTTTTTAACTTGGGATCAATGGATAAATCAATCTTATTCGCAAGAGGGGGAGGATATGGTTTTAAAAAGAATATTTGGTGATAAAAAAAATGTTTTTTATGTAGATGTTGGTGCACATCATCCAAAACGTTTTTCAAATACTTATCTTTTATATAAAAAAGGAGCAAAAGGAATTAATATAGATGCATCACCAGGAAGTATGAGGTTATTTAATAAATTACGGCCAGGAGATATCAATATTGAAATAGGTGTTTCGGTAACAAAGGGTGAACTTAATTATTATGTTTTTAATGAACCTGCTTTGAATTCTTTTTCAAAAGAACTGTCTGAGAAAGTAGATAAGGAAAAAAATCTATTCTTTATAAAGGAAGTAATTAAAGTTAAAGTTGAGCGCTTAGATAAAATTCTGGACAATAATTTACTTATTAATGAAATTGATTTTTTAAATATTGATGTTGAAGGATTAGATTTTGATGTTCTTCAATCAAATGACTGGTCTAAATACCGACCCAAATTTGTCTTAGTTGAAATTTTAGGTGGCAGCTTACATGCTCTTGATAAACACCCAATAGTAGAATTTATGCATGAAAAAAACTATGTAATTTATGCAAAGCAGGTCAATACAATGTTTTTTAAGGAAAAGAACTATAATTAATTATTAAAAATGATGACATTATCTTCATAAATGATTTATTAATTATGAGTTCTTTAAAAACTGCCATCCTATTCATAGTTTTTAATCGTCCAGAAACCACAATAAAGGTTTTTGAAAAAATACGTCAGGCTAAACCTTTAAGGCTTTATGTGGCGAGTGATGGACCCCGTGAAGGATATAAGAGTGAAAAAGAAAAAGTTAATAAGGTTCGTGAAATTTTAACTAAGCTTGATTGGCCTTGTGAAATTAAAACACTTTTTAGAGATAAAAATCTAGGCTGCAAAAAAGGGGTTAGTAGTGCAATAAGCTGGTTTTTTGAATATGAAGAACAAGGTATTATTTTAGAGGATGATTGTGTGCCCCATTTAGATTTTTTTCCCTTTTGTGAAAATTTACTAGATCGATATGCTAGTGATGAAAGGGTATCAATTATCACTGGAAATAATTTTCAAAATGGTAAATGGCGAGGGGATGCGTCTTATTATTTCTCAAAATATAATCATATTTGGGGCTGGGCCACATGGCGTCGCTCTTGGCTGAACTATGATGGTGATGTAAAATTTTGGCCTGAATGGAGTAAATCAAAAGCTTGGTTTGATCATATGCCTGATAAAGTTGAGCGAGAATATTGGCAAAATATTTTTGAATTAGTGCAAAAAGAACAAATTGATACATGGGATTATCCTTGGACAGCAAGTATATGGTATAAAGATGGTCTTACAGTGACTCCAAATGTGAATTTAGTCAGTAATATAGGTTTTGGAAAAGATGCAACTCACACAAACTTTGAAAATGACAAAAGTGCTAATTTGCCTACTAAAGAAATAGGTGAGATTATTCATCCATTAGAAATAAAACAAGATATAGAGGCAGACATATACAATTTTGATAATTTTTTTGAAGGGCTCAACTATCGCTTTCCTCATAATCTCTTGAGATTGCCTAATAGAATAATTAAATATTTTTTAAACAATTTTAACTTTTTAAAAGACAGTAAAAAAAATAAAAAACTATAAATATATTATTAATCAAATATGCTTAATTTAAAATGTATACTACAGTTTTTTTGGATTAAATCTAAAAGAATAATAAGTAAAATAATACTAATAACTTATTATCACGTTAATACTATTTTTAATCAGTTTAACAAAAATTTATTTAAATTCTTTATTGGAAGAAAATTAAAAAATATTAAATCATTGTTTGCTTTTAATGTAGATCTTAGAAAGCAAGATGGGGCCTATGGATGGTTAAATTATATAATCCCAAATATTAATCAATATTCAAAGTATAAATTTAAAAATTTAAAAGATATAAAATTTAAATATTATCGTGATTATGAAATAGAAAGACTTTTAATTTTTTTCCCCCAAAGTTTAGGTTATGAAGTCTCATCAAAATTGATTAAAAGTTCAAAAAAAATTATCTTCTTTGTAAATGATAATGTAATGTTTTGTAAAAAATCTTACAATACAGCCTTCAATAAAGAATGTTTGAGATGTTTGCCAAAATACAACCCATATAATAGCTGTGGACATTTCCCTTATCCGTCTAAAGATTCAAGTTATATTAACTTTATAAATACGTTAAAAAGTAAATCAAAATCAATACTTTTCGTATGCCATAGCTCAAGCCATGTAAAAATAATTAATTCAATATTTCCAAATTCAAAAGTATTAAAGTCTAAGCATATTTCTCCTACTTTTAAAAACATCAAAGTAAAAAAAAATAAAATTTATAAATATGATTTTCTTTTTCATGCACATATGCTTCAGTCTAAAGGTTATTTTTATTTTTTAAAACTAGCAAAAGTTAATTTTAATTTAAAATTTTTTATGCCTGATTATGATTTACTGAAAGATTTTTATTATAGAAATATTACTTTCGATAGAAAAAATTGGAGTAATGGATTGCAAGAAATAATTTATGAAACTAAAATTATACTTTGTACATCTTTTTGGTCTGCTAATTTTGAAGGATCAGTTTTAAAGACCATGTTAATGGGAAAATGTTGTGCAATAATTAAAAATGTTAATTCATTTTCAGTAGATATACCTAGTAACTCAATAATTAAATTATCTGGTAATCTCAAACATGACACCAATTTATTAAAGAAAAAGCTGGAAAATAAGCCTGAAATTGAAAGAATAGGCAAAAATGCCAGATTATGGGCACTGAAGTATATTAAAGATAATCCTAAGAATGAGATTAAATTTTTAGATGATTTTTTAAAAGATTAAAATTTTTGCTTTCAGTAATATTTTGATTTACAATAAATAGTTTTCTGTCGCACATACATGCGTTTTTTTCCATTTCAGAAAATGCATCTTTAATCTTTTCTAAATTATAATCATAATAAGATTCCCAAAAGCCTCTCTTTTGAAGATTTCCTAGACTCATGCTTGAAAAATTAGGCGAGGAAGATTCTGAGCAATGATACAGTTGACCATCAAATCCTATGGCAGGATGAACAAATCTTGCAAAACAAGGTAAATATCTTGTTTTATCTATTTTGTAATCTTTATCTGGGTCGACTGCACTTACAACACAATTTTCAGATTTTGTTTCTGACACTACTTTTGAAATTCTTTCTATCTCTTTGGTTTTTTCTTTAATAATTATGTCTTCTTCTTCGGTCAACGTATAACCTCTTGGTGTTTGTGGCATTGAAAATCTTAAAGTTTCAACTCCAATTTCATTACATATTTTTATAGATTCTTTAATTTCTTCATCACTATTATTAGCTGAAGTTACTAGATATGTTGCACCAATATTTAGATTGTTGATTTTAAGAGATTTTAAAGTTTTTATATTTTCTATAATTTTTGACAAAACATTTTTTGAACCAGGCAATCCATGAGTTTTATTATAACTCTCTGGAAATCCAGCATCTAAACTTATTGTTAAATAACTACCCTTTTGTAATTCACCTTCATTTAAAATATTATCTAAATCTTTTGGAATTTTTAATAATTTTGTGTGAATTCCAATTATTTGTTGATTGCTAATTATTTTTTTAATTAATGGCGAAACATGCTCATAATGCAAGGGGTCAGTCGCATATCCAGCAACAATAATCTTATTTATTTTACCATGAGGACCTTTTACTGTCTCGTCAAGAACAGAAAGATATTTGTCAATATCAAGTCTTGTTCCAGTGTTATCTGCTGATCCACCATAACAATATGGACAACTCATCCAACATAACTTTTTGCCACTCTCTCTACCAGGTTGGATTTCTAGTTGAATAGGGACAACTGTTTTATTAATAATTTGACCTATAAATTCATCTATATTTTTAATATATTTTGCTTGATAATTTACTCTATTTACGAGTGCTTGATCGTTATTCTTTTCAACAAGAACTTGATCTGCATTTAAATCTTTGGAAATATTTGACATATAAATTATCCATTAATTACAATATAAATTGCTTTTTTGAAAGCATAATTATAACTATAATCATTATATGCAAATAGAAAACAAACTTGCAGTATTAATCTTATGTGGCGGTAAAGGTACTCGTTTAGGTGAGAAATTTAAAAATACCAATAAGTCACTAATTAAAATTGATAATAAAACATTAATATCAAGAAATATTAATTATTTGATTAAACAAAAATTTAATAATATTTTTGTGGTGACCGGACATGCACATAAAAAAGTTGAGAAAGAAGTAAATAAGAAATTCAAAAAAAAAGTTTTTTTGAATTTTACAGGTCTAAATAGTAGCATTACATTAAGAATAAAAAAAACCTTAAAACTATTAGATAAATTCCAATATGTTTTAATTATGAACGGAGACAGTCTGTATAAATTTAATTTAAAAAAAATATTTTATGAAACATTTAAAAAAAATATTGATTGTTCATTTGTTTGCACTTCTAAAAGTATTAAATATGGTTTTTTAAAAGTAAATCGTAAAAAAAAAATTAAATCATTTACTAAAAATGAAAAAATCTTTAATTTCTCTAATAATGATGATCATTTATTTTACTCAGGAGTATGTTTTATAAATAAAGAATTGTTAAAAAAAAATTTAGATAAAATTCAAAGAGATTTTGAATTGAATTTATTTAATACACTTATAAAAAAAAATAAAACAAAAGTGTTTTTTGATAAAGGAGAGTTTAGAGATTTTAATAATCTTGAAGACATTCAGAGTTTAAAAAAAAGTCTTTAAAGTCAATTTAAAATTTTCATAGATAAATTTTTTCTTGAGAGTATTGGTATTTTTTTTAATATTTTTATAATAATTATTTGTAAATTTATTTAAAGGATTAGGAATTTCAATTTTTAAATTATGTTTTTTATTATAAAGATAATTTTTTAAAGTTTCTTTTTTTAAAATCTGTTTTCTTTTTAAAATGAAATTATCAAATCCAAAAGATAATTTTTTAATTTTTTGTTTTTCTCTTAAATCTATGTAGCAAATATAATTATCTACTTTCAAAATTAAAAAAATTTTAAATTTTTCTACTTTTTTTTCAATTATTTCAACAGACTTGCATGGAGACAATCTTTGTATTATAGAAAAAAAGTGTGGCATTAAATCTAAGATGATAAATTTATAATTATTTTCTCCACTCGTATGAAAAGTAAAAAAAAATTCTTTAAAAACTTTTTTTTTATAAAATTTTTGACTTTTGTAAGCATCTCCCAAAAGAAATTGCTTAAATTTATATCAATACACTTTTTAGATTTTAAAAATATTTTTGCTTTATTGAGATGCCAATCATAGGATTTATTTTTGCAAAAAAAAAAGGGCTTTTCTATAAGTAATTTTTTTTTTTTATAAAATTTATTTATATATTTATAATGAGTATTAGTTGTAGAACTAATAACTAGGAAATCTAAAAACTTTATATTATTCTTAATCTTCGTTTCTTTTTGAAATTTATTGATTATTTCATTGGTTCTTTTGACGCTAGACGCTTTTATGTAAGTTAACTTAGCACCACATTTAATAAAATCTCTAATAAATAGTTGACCCATTTTCCCGGGTCCAATTATTCCAAAGTTCATTTAAATTTACTAAATTAATTTTTTATATAAGTTACTATTTTTAATAGATTTTCAGAAATTTAGATACACATTTTTTTAGAAGATTTGATTTCAAGCTATGTAAAAAAAATTAAATCTTTAAATTTTGGATATTTTATATATCTATATTAAGAATAAGATTTAATTTTATTTAAAATATTTAATGAATATACATATAAAAAATATAATAAAAAAAATATTATACAAGCTTGGATGGGATTTGTATCGGTTTACACCATCTAGTAGTCCTCAAATGCAAATTATTACAGCATTAAAAAACGAAAAAATAAATATTATTTTTGATATAGGTGCAAACGTTGGTCAGTTTGCAAAAGATCTTAGAACAGCTGGTTATGGTGATCAGATTGTAAGTTTCGAGCCTTTGTCTACTGCACGAGCGAGTCTTTTAGATATTGCAAAAATAGATAAGAAATGGCAAGTGCATGATCAAGCAGCCATAGGAGATCAAGATGGAGAAATTATGATTAATGTATCAGAGAATTCGGTTTCATCATCTGTGCTTCCCATGAAAGATTTGCATTTATCTGCAGCACCAACTTCAGCGTTTATTTCTAGTGAGAAAGTACCCGTATATAAACTTGATTCAATCTCAGAAAAATATTTGAATAAAGATTCAAGATTGTTTATAAAAATTGATACTCAAGGATTTGAATGGGAGGTGCTTAATGGAGCAAAAAATACTATTTCTAGAGCAAGTGGAATAATTTGTGAATTATCACTTGTTCCACTTTATGATAATCAGCGATTATGGAGAGAAATAATAGATAGGTTAGATTCTGAAGGATTTATGCTGTGGGCTTTGCAGAAGGGGTTTACAGATCAAAAAACAGGACAGTCACTACAAATGGATGGTATTTTTTTACGTAAGAAAAAAGGTGAGAGATAGAATTTAGGAATATAATCTCTATATACATCTTAAATACGAGAAAAAAATATAATATCGCTATCATAGTTAGTGGACATGTTAGTTTGGATATAAGTATATCCTATTCAAGAAAAACTATTATGTTATAAACCAGTAAAAAATAAAGTGTCAAATTATATTATTTTAGACTCCAAATTTAGTACAACACGACGCTTGTTGAAGGCTTCATCCGAAAGTACTTTAAAAGAATTAAAACAAATTAAAAAAACAGAAGATCAATTTGAAACAATCCTATTTCTACCAAAGCACAAAGATTCTATAAGCGAGGGTGGTTTAAGAAAACAAGGATATTTTAAAAAAAATGACAATCATAATCCACTAATTACAGTTATTACTGTTGTGTTTAATAATGAAAAATTTCTTGAAGAAACAATTTTAAGCGTTTTAACTCAATCTTATGATAATATAGAATATATTATTATTGATGGTGGTTCTACAGATGAAACTTTAAATATTATTAAAAAATATAATGATGCTATCGATTATTGGGTAAGTGAAAAAGATTACGGAATTTATGATGCAATGAATAAAGCATGTAGATTATCACTCGGAAGTGGTCTAGTCTTTTTAAATTCAGGAGACAAATTTGTTGGAAATGTTTTTAATGACAAGCTTAAGTTTCCCTATTTATTGCCCTGCAAAGTTAAAGAAAGCAATAAAGAAATTTACGATAGAAAAATATCAGATGTAAAGTGTGGCATGCCGACTAGCCATCAAGCGATGGTTTTTTCAAATAAAAAAATATTATATGATTTGTCATATAAAATTTCTTCTGATTATGATTATTTTATTAGACATGGTGCTTTTTCCGAGCTAGATACCAATTGTTCAGGGTATATTTTATATGATAATAATGGTTTAAGTAAGAGCCATAAATGGCAAAGAGATTTTGAAACAATAAAAATCTTATATATACATTTTGGTTTGATTCAAACTTTAAATTTTATTAAACAACAATTGATTAAATTTACTTACAGATAATTATTATACAAATGGCTACTATTTATATTTTACAGAAATTATTATCAATTATAATATTATTCAAATTTAAATCTCTTTATTCTTTTCTATGTCTTTTTTTATTTTTTGTAATATTTTTTTTCAAGGCGGATAGCTATGATATTGGAGGTTATACAACACTAGCTTCTGCCCCTGGAGTTTTTGAGTTATTTTATTCTGGTACAATTGATGTAATAAGCTCATTTGTAGCTGATAACAGAACAGTCATATATATTTATCAATTGTTATTTGTGTGTGTGGCTTCATCAATAATTTTTTTTTTTAAAGAAAATAGATTTTTAATTTTAGCAATATTACTTTCAAGTGTTGCAATAATGTTGGGAGTGCATAATAATTTAAGACAAGGCAGCGCAGCTCTATGTATGTTACTTGGAATTATATCTCATATGCAAGGTTATAAAAAAACTGGTATTTTATTTATATTAGCTTCTTTAGGTTTTCATAGTGCATCAATTTTTTTTATTATAATTATTTCCATCTTAGGAATTATTTACAAATTTTTTATTCCTAAAAGTAATACTCAAATGTATTATATATATATTCTTACTTTTCTTTTAGTATTAGCTTCAACAATTTTGATTAGCATCATTATAAGTTCCTCAGGTTCTGAAGTTATCATTCATGGTAGAACTAAAGCAGTTATAAATCTTCCCTTTACTGAATTTGGTAGAGCTGATTTTGGTAAATATTTTGGTATGGACCTTGTAACTGACTATTCACATAGAGTAAATCATAGATTAAAAATGCTGATCTTATTTTTATTTTGGTTAGTCACAGAATTTTTAATAAAGTTTCGTTCTGTGGATCGTCAAGTAGATTTCTTGCGTTATTTAAGACAATTTTTTTTATTTTTTGTAGTTTTTTTATCTTTTTTTTCATCTTTTAATGAAATTGGAAATCGTATTTTATATATGTATTATGTTATTGAAATGGGCTTGCTATGTTTTTTTATTGATCGAAAAATGTTTAAAATAACAGTTTTTATTCTTATTGGTTATGGATTTGCATTTAATGTTTGGACTATTTTAGGTGGAATATGAAATCAACCCGCGTGTCTATAATTACTCCTTGTTTAAATGCTCAAAAATATTTAGACAAAATGATATCTTCTGTAATATCACAAACATATAAAGATTGGGAGCTAATTATAGTCGATGACTTTTCTGATGATAGTTCAGTTAAAATTGTAACAAAATTTTTAAATCAAGATTCTAGAATAAAACTTTTAAGATTAAATAAAAGATCAGGTCCAGCTTTAGCAAGAAATAAAGGAATAAGTTTTGCAGAAGGAAGATATCTTACTTTTTTAGATGCAGATGATTATTGGGGCAATAATTTTTTGAAATATTCTATGGAGAACATAAAGGATAACTCATTTATATATTCAGACTTAAATTTTGTTGATGAAGTGGGTAAATTTATAAATAAAGTAGCTGCAATCCCAAAAGTTGATTATGATGGAATTTTGAAAGGAACACCCATTTCATGTTTAACCGCATTCATAGATGTAAAGAAATTTGGAAAAAAACTTTTTCCATTAAACACCTATAGAGAAGATATAGCTTATTGGCTATTATTACTAAAAGATTTTAATGAAGCACGTGGCTTTAATTTTTGTGAGGCAAACTATCGTTATAGAAAAGGCTCGTCATCATCCAATAAAGTTAAAATGGCGTTACAAACATGGCAAGATTATCGGAATCAACACAACTTATCTTTTTTAAAATCACTTTATTTTTTCTCTCATTATGCTGTTAATGGCTCTATTAAACATTTTCTTCCTTATCTTGTTAAAATTGTTAAGAATTTAAAAACTATCAATTTTTCAAAATTAAAAAAATAATTTTATTATGATTCTTGTAACTGGTGCAAATGGATTTATAGGCAATTCTCTTTGTCAAGTTTTGACAAAACTTAATATACCTGTAACTGGAACAATACGATCTAAAAACTCATTTTTGAAATTTCAAAGCGTAAACCTTTTTTCAGTTGGAGATATTTCTTTTGATACAAATTGGAGTAAAGTATTGAAAAATTGTGAATATATAGTTCATTGTGCTGGCAAAGCGCATGTAATGAATGACAAAGATAAATTAGATGATTATCGTACCACAAATATAGAGGGTACAAAAAATCTTGCTGAACAAGCAGCTAAAGCTGGAGTGAAAAGATTAGTGTTTTTAAGTTCAGTCAAAGTTAACGGTGAAAGCACTGATAGTATTTCAAATGATAAAAACAAAAAAATATTCACACATTATGACATACCAAATCCTCAAGATGCTTATTCAATATCAAAACTTGAAGCTGAGAAAGTGTTATGGGAAGTTTCAACTAAAACGGGATTGGAGGTCGTAGTTATACGTTTACCTTTAGTTTATGGTCGTAGTGTAAAAGGAAATTTAGCACAATTAATAAAAATTGTGCAATCAGGTATTCCTTTACCATTAAGTTTAGTTCAAAACCAACGTTCTATGATCGGGATGGATAATTTAATTGATCTTTTAATTCGATGCATTGATCATCCAAATGCCGCAGGAAAAACTTTTTTAGCTTCAGATATTGAAAATTTATCTACACCCGATCTAATAAAAAATTTAGCAAATTCAATGGGGCGAAGGTCTCGTTTATTTCCTATTCCTATTTTTTTACTTAAATTTTTAGGCTCTATTTTAGGTAAAAAAAAAGAAATTAATAGATTGGTTGGATCTTTAAAAATAGATAGTAGTCATACGCATGAGGTACTAAATTGGACACCACCTGTAAGTGTTGCCGATGGTATTAGACGAATGGTACAAGGTAAATGATACGTATTTTTGATTTATTATTTTCATCAATAGGATTAATTTTTTTATCCCCTTTATTAATTTTGTTATGGTTTATAGGTTTATTAGATAATGGCTCACCTTTATTTATGCAAAAACGTGTTGGTCACAATCTTCAATTTTTTGTATTAATTAAATTTAGAACTATGCCAAAAAAGACCAGATCTGTTGGAACGCATTTAATAAAAAATATAAAATTAACTTCCTTTGGATATTTTTTAAGACGAACTAAAATAGATGAAATTCCACAATTATTTAATGTGCTTTTAGGCGATATGAGTTTAGTTGGACCTAGACCTTGTCTATTAAATCAGGGAAAATTAATTAGTGAGCGTAAAAAAAGAGGAGTATTTAAAGTAAAGCCTGGTATTACTGGTCTTGCTCAAATATCAGCTATAAACATGAAAACTCCAACTCTTCTTGCAAAAATAGATTTAAAGATGATCAATAAAATGAATTTATTTTATTATTTTTATTATATATTTAGAACAGTCTTAAGATTATAACACATTCATTTTACAAATACTCTTAGTATCATTCATTAAAATAAGTTAGGTCACTCTTAAAACTGAAAGTTTAAAAAATATCGCTGTTATGATTAACTATCATTAAAAACTTTAATATAATTGTTTTTTACTTTTTGTAGTTTATTGTTAAATTTAGGTAATAATTAATTTTTTAATTTTAAGAATATTATGTTTGATTTAAGTGAAGTATCAAAAAATCTACTTGATCTACCTCGTTACGCTAAGAGAATTATTGCTATTATTATTGATATCAGTTTATGCATTATATGTACTTGGCTAGCATTTTATTTAAGACTAGAGCAATTTATTAAAATTAATGAAATATCAATTTTAGTAGTATTAATTTCAATATTTTTAGCGATCCCAATATTTTGGTTATTAAGTTTATATAAAACGATGTTACGTTTTGTAGGCTCATCTATAATTTTAACTGTAGCGGTTGCCTCATTAGCTTATGGGTTATTATATTTTGTGGTTATTGGTATTTATGGAATTCAAGGGATTCCAAGATCCATTGGTGTTATTCAACCAATATTATTATTTTTAGGGATTTCAAGTTCAAGAATAATTATTAGGTATTTATTTATCAATACTTTTACTTTTAAAGATTCTAAAAATAAAAAGAAAGTATTAATTTATGGAGCAGGTAGTGCTGGAAGGCAGCTATTAGCTAGTTTAGAAAATAATTCTGAAATGAAAGTGATTGGTTTTTTAGATGATAATCAGCAATTTCATAACCAATCAATATTAGGTCAAACTGTTTATGATCCATTAAATATAAATAAATTAATTAACTTAAAAAATATTAATCTAGTTTTACTTGCCCTTCCATCAATTAGTCGAATAAAGCGAAATAAAATTATTGATATTTTAAATAAACATAAAGTAACGGTTAAAACCTTACCGAGTATTCAGGATATTGTTGATGGTAAAATATCAGTATCAGATATTAAAGATTTAACCATTGAAGATTTATTAAGTAGAGAGCAAGTTCAACCGAATTTAGAATTATTATCTAAAAATATTAACTTTAAAATTGTACTGGTAACAGGTGCAGGTGGTTCTATTGGTTCAGAATTATGTCGTCAAATTATAAAGTTAAAGCCTAAAAAATTATTACTTTTAGAATCAAGTGAGTTTGCTCTTTATAAAATTAATGAAGAGTTAAAAAATATAAAATCAAATTTAAAAGTTGTTCCTTTGCTAGTTAATGTTCAAAATTCATCAAGATTAAATGAAGTGTTTAAAACTTTTAAAGTAGATACAGTTTATCATGCTGCAGCTTATAAACACGTCACTTTAGTTGAAGAAAATATTTGTGAAAGTGTTAAAAATAATGTCTTTGGAACTTTCTTAATTGCACAAATTGCAATTCAACATAATGTTTTAAATTTTGTTCTGATCTCAAGTGATAAAGCGGTAAGAGCAACCAACATTATGGGTGCAAGTAAAAGACTTGCTGAAATTTGCGTGCAAGCAATTTATCACAATAAAGATAAACATAGTAAATTTGCCATTGTTCGTTTTGGAAATGTTTTAAAATCATCAGGTTCTGTAATTCCTAAATTTAAAAAGCAAATTAAAGAGGGGGGGCCGGTAACCTTAACCCACCCTGAAGTTACCCGTTATTTTATGACTATAACCGAGGCTTCTCAATTAGTCATACAAGCAGGTGCGATGTCTGAAGGTTGTGAGGTATTTGTTTTAGACATGGGTAAAAGTATAAAAATTAAAGACCTAATTTATAAAATGATTAAGCTTTCAGGATTAACGGTTGAAGATGATCAAAATTTAGAGGGAGATATAGCAGTTAAAATAACAGGACTTAGACCAGGTGAAAAATTATATGAAGAACTATTATTAGGAGATAATCCCCAAGAAACTTATCATGAAAAAATTAAAAAAGCACAGGATCCCTTCATTCCTTTTGATGAGCTTAAAATTGATTTAGATAATTTATCTAATTTATTAGAAGAAAATAGAGTAAGCGACGTTAAAGATATGCTTGAAAAAATACTTCCATCTTATCAATCGAACTCAAAAATTGTTGACCATATTTATGAAGAACAATTAAATTTTAAAAATGATGTGAAATCATCAGCTATAGTCAATAATCAAGAAAACAATGTTATCAAGATCAAGACAAAATAATTTATTATAATTATAATTTTAAACTTTTTATGAATAATTTAAAATACTCAAATACAGTTTTGATTAATTTAATAATAGCATCAATTATCCCGTTTTTAATTTGGGGACCTTTTTTTCCAGATTTAATAGTAAGTATTTCTTCTTTATTTTTTTTATATTACGTATTTAAAAATAATAATTTTTATTATTTTAATATCATACCATTCATTATATTTCTGCTGTTCTGTATTATTTCTATATTACTAAGTTTAGAGTCTGAGGATATATCTTTAAGTATAAAAAGTTCTTTATTTTATTTTAGAATAGGAGTTTTTAGTTGTTTTGTTTGGTATTTAATTGATAAAGACAAAAGTGTTTTAACTTATTTTTATTACGCATTAATTTTGTGCTTTTCAGCTTTAATTATTGATGGTTATTTTCAGTATTTTACTGGAGTAAATATTCTTGGATTTAAAATATATGCTACTCGTGTTTCATCTTTTTTTGGAGATGAATTGATTATGGGCTCTTATTTATCAAGGTTGTTTCCCTTACTGTTTGCTTTATTTTTAATTAAACAAAAACAGAAATTTGAAATTTATTTTATAGGACTTTTGTTTATCTTAGTTGATGTATTAATTTTTATGTCAGGTGAAAGATCTGCTTTCTTTTTTTTAAATTTATCAACAGTGTTTATTATCATTTTAATTAAAGAGTATCAAAAATTTAGATTAGTAACATTTATTATTGCAATTATTTGTATTCTTGTTTTAAGTCTAAACTCATCGAAACTAAGCGACAGAATGTTTAAAATCCCTGCAAAAAATATGGGTCTCATTAAAAGTACAAATAACCCAACTATCAATTCAGATACTGAATCGACCATCCAGGCAACTATTTTTACGCCAGTTCATGATGGTTTAATTCGAACTGCTTATAATATGTTTAAAGAGCGACCTCTATTAGGGCATGGTCCAAAGATGTTTAGAGTAATATGTAAAGATGAGAAATATGCAGTGGGCACAACATCTTGCGCCACTCATCCTCATAATTTTTATATGCAGTTGTTAGCTGAAACTGGAATTATAGGATTTTCAATTTTATCTAGTGTTTTAGGCTATGTTTTTTATTCTGCCTTAAGACAATTTAAATCTATAATCTTTAGACAAAAAAGACCCTTAACAGATTATCAAGTCTGTCTATTAGCAGGAATATTTATAACGGTTTGGCCTTTTTCGCCAAATGGGAATTTTTTTAATAATTGGTTAATGATAGTTTATAGTTTGCCAGTAGGTTTCTATCTTCAATCTATTTATTCTAAAAAAAAAATAATATTTTTTAAAAAAAGTTTTCCTATAGTCTAATTTGTTTTTTATTAATAATATTAAAACTATAAAGACTAATTAATTTTATATTTTTATTTCTAATTTACTTCAATTTTAAAAAATTTTACAAAAAATGAATTTAATTTCAGTTGTTATATTTAGAGCTTTCTAGATTTAAAAAATAGAGGACACAGATTAATTCTAAAATTTCTATTTATTTCATAATCTCTTATCTAAACGTCCAAGATTCTTAAATTCACTAAAAATACTTATTAATTTATTTTTCTGTGACCAGTTAAAAGCACCAGCCCATTGTGTTTGTCTAATATACCAATATAGCTTAGATGAAGCACCCTTAAGTTCATTCCAGGATGCAAGCATGTTGTATCCATAATAAAGATCATATGGATGAAAATAAATAATGGGAGTAATATTATTTTTGATTGATTTATGAACTGCAGCCCTAACAACTGAAGCTGGAAAAAGTTTCAAGTAACTCCCACCTGTTTTTATCATAAATTTTGATGACATGATCGACTGGTGCGGAACTGGAAACTCTTTTATGTCAACTTTGCAGCTATTTCTCCAGTTTTGATAATCTTGTCTACTGCTAAAATGTAGAGAAGAATCATATTCAAATACTTCTGAAATTGCCTGAAGTCTAGCATGATCATTTTTGTTAACTGAAAACTTGGGTGCTCTAAATCCTTTTATTTCCATACCAGAAATATTACTAAGTTTGTCTTTAGCTTCACACAAAGATTGTTGAATTTCTTTTTTGGTCATTGCAAAAATATCATCATGAAAATTTCCATGACAAGCTATTTCGTGCCCATCAGATATAATTAATTTAATAAGATCAGGATATCTATCTACCATTACCCCAGTACAAAAAAATGTGATAGTTGGTGTATTCTGTTGAAACATTGATAAAAGTTGTAGGATATTTTGGTAGGATTCAAAAAGACTATCTGTCCGAAGTGGCGTTGAAACAGATGAGCCAAGACTTCTACATAAATCATAAGTAAAATCCTCTAAGTCAACTGTGTAGTGAACAGCCAATTTATCAACTTCATTTTCACTTACCATGCATCATGCTCCCAAAATTGAAAAGTATTTATATTAATTAGTTTTTTTAGACTTAAAATTTCATATATCATAAGAGGAGTGTGGATGCTAAAAGATCTATTTTTATTAAGCGATTTAACCAGTGTTAAGTTAATGGTGACCAACGACTGTTTTGTACATTTTAATTTTTTTGATAGATCAAAATCATTGTCTTTAATTACCAAGTTAATTTGGAGTAAGAAAGTCTTAAAAAGAGTTCTTACAAGTTGTATTCGATTATTCCTTTTATCTATTATCACTTGTCCATTTTTGCCATAAATTTGTCTACAAATTTCTTGCTCTGTAACCTCATCAAAGTCTTTAAAACTTTTGAGGTAAAAAGTGTTATCCAAATAAGATTTAGTAAGACGATTATGAAACTCTTTATATGTCAGCACCTCAGAGTCATCTGATAAACTCTTCTGGAATTGCAATCTAATGTTGTCAAAAACAAGACCAATATATCCAATAACCTTGAATTTAGCTGCCTTGTGAGTTGCTGAAGCTTTTTTTCTATGAATAGCAAAATAAATATCCCCATATTTATTTGACTTAATTAATTTTCTTAAATATCCTAGAATTTCAAGATAAGCAACTCCATCACGGTTATCTTTATCTACAACTAAGTTTTCCCAGTAAAGTGCTTTTATGATTGAGTCTTCATTTTTTTTTTTGCGAATACTAAAAGTAGATATTGCAATTGTACGATCGTTGTTTTTTACTAATAGAGTGAAGCCATTTTTTTTATCATCAAGATACAGTTGATTAGATGTAAGTTTGTTGGTAGGATCCAACTGGTCTAAGAGCTTCAGACAAACCTTAATATCAGTTGGCTCTGCAATTTTAATCACATCATACTCTCTTAAACCTATGTCCAATAGGAATTAAAGAAACTCTTATTCTTTTGGGCAACATATGTTTTGGTAAAATTTTGCTTAAATAAGCTTTAAGACTTACCTTATTAATATCTGAATTTGAAGCTAGTTGTACTGTAAGTTCAACATGTTGCCCAGTTATTGGATTTAGTTTCCCCTCAGCCTTAGCAAGTTCAACGCCGTCAAACTGAAGTGTTACTCTTTCCACTTCTGATGCCATAAATTTAAGCCCACCCACATTGATTACTTCAGTCGTTCGACCAATAACCTTAAAGTACTTATCTCGTTTCTCAACGATATCTTTTGTATTATACCAACCTTCATCATCAAAGGGATTATCAGCATTTAAATAACCTAACATTCGTGTCTGTGAACGTATTTCCAGCACATTATTTACAACCCTTGTTTCAACTCCTTCGCCACCAATTTTCATAAATAAGCTATCACGAGATTTACTTTTTACACGAACTATTCCCAACTCTGACATACCAAAAGTCTGTCTAAAATCTACGTTAGGGAGTAATTCACAAAGTGCATCAAGTGTAGGCTGGTCCATACGTTCAGTTCCATAAGTAATAACCCTAAGTGATTGAGGAATACTATCAGGTATTAACCCACTTATGAGCATCATACGAAGAAATGTGGGTGTAGTTGGTAGTACTTCAACTTTTTGATCTGCACATATTTGCAATATGTATTTAACACTTCGAGATTTTGGAGCTACAACAGTGCCTTTATTGAACAAAGTATGAAGTAATGTATTTAAACCACCTATGTGATCAAAGAGTAAAAAATTAATAGTTTTCAGTGTAGGGCGCGTTGTTTCATATCTTTTCATGAACAAAGTTAGGTCATGCAAAATTGCCTTAGGTCGTCCAGTAGTTCCAGTTGAAAAAAGTATCAAGCCAGCATGATCTATTTTTCTTAAATGATTTATAAGCTCATGTTTATGAGTGTGTTTTATATTCTTAATAGTGTCTCCTTCTATAACAATATCAACTAAGGCTGACTCAAAGAAGTATTCATGCTGTGATCTCGTGTCTGAAGTAAGTGGTACTAGGATCACGTTTTTATCAATTAAGTGTAAAAGTGTAAGAATTGATTGAGGGTCAAAATCACCAATAATAGCAACGACATCACCACTTTGTATATCTGATAGATCCACAACTTTCCTTTTTGTGATATCATTAAAATGCAATTCACTATTAGAATAGATTAAGAATGGGTAATCAATTCCATCCCAACGTTTTTTAAGTTTCTCTAAGATATTCATTACACTCCCCCAACACTTAGGACTTGTCCACTAAGTGAGGAAGCTTTTTCATCAATTAACAACTCAACGAGATCGCATACGTCTGACTTTTGAAATTGTTTTGGTATAACCTGTTGTGAAGTAATTTTTTTAATTTGAGCGTCAGTTATTCCTCTTAGTAAATCAGTTTGTATCGGTCCTGGAGCAATACAATTAACTCGAACATTGAAATCAGCCATCTCTCTTGCAAATGTTCTTGAAAATACTTCAACGCCAGCTTTAGATGCCGCGTAAACCGATTCACCTTTGAGTGCTAAAGCAACAGCAATTGTTGAAAAGTTAATGAAGCTACCATACTTCTGTCGAAGCATTATTGGAGCAAATAACTGACAGCAGTAGATTGTTCCAACGAGATTTGTTTGTATCAACTTTTGAACTGTAGATTCATCTGTAGTTACTGCCATATTCATCGACGCAACACCAGCAGCATTAATAAAGGCTTTTACAGAAGTTTTCATTTGCTTCACTTTACGTGCAGCACTTTTCACTGATAAATAGTCACTTACATCACATTCAATGCTTTCTATGTCTAACCCATCTACTGATCTTGAAAGTCCAACTACCTTTTCACCTTTTTTAGTAAGACGTTCAGTGATTGCTTTGCCTAGTCCTCGACTAGCTCCAGTCACAATAATCAATTTACACCTCCGATTGTCTTGCAAACTCATTAGCAAGTGCGGCAACTGTCCGAAACATACTACGAGATTTGGACATAGTGGTATCTGAAGTCCAGTCAAATTCGAAACCACATTCATCAGCTTTATCCTCTAAAGCAATACACACCTCTACAAGCTTCATGGAATCGAGCAATGACTCACCACCAATTAATTGCATATCCTCAGTTACCTTTGCTTGATTTTCCAGCACTTCAGAAATTATAGATATAACAATTTCTTTGGCCTTAGTTTTTTCAATATTCATTTAGCTTCTTCAGCACATTTGTGCGTTCGTTTCTCTCAAATTTGACTATTTGTATTTGGATTGATTTCATCTCAGCCTTTAACATATCATAATATTTAAATTTGCACCTATAATTTAATGAAAATTTTACTATCAAAAAACTTCATTAGATTCTACCTGCCAGAATCAAGATTTGTTTATCTTTTTTAACAATTTATGGAATAAGTAATATATTCAATAATTTATTGAATATTACAATAATATTAAATTTGTCTTTTTTAATTTAAATAACTTAGATTAACCTTTACATTGTTATTTAATTTTGCTAATAAGCATTGCCTGGTGATTATTGCGAAGGGGCAATACCCGATCCCATTCCGAACTCGGAAGTCAAGCCCTTCAGCGCCAATGGTACTTTGTCTTAAGACACGGAAGAGTAGGACATTGCCAGGCTATAAAAGCTCTAATGAAAAATTATATAGTAGTTACTGGTGGAGCTGGATTTGTTGGATCTAACTTAATTGAATATTTCATAAAAAAAACTAATAAAAAAATTTTAAGTATAGATAACTATTCTAGTGGATCTAAAAAAAACCATATCAAAAACTCTAAGGTAAAATATCTTAACGCTAATACTCAAGATATAAATAAAATTTTATCAAAATATAAGAACAAGATTCATTCACTTTTTCATTTTGGAGAGTTTGCAAGAATTTTTAGGAGTTTTAAGAAATTTGATGATTGTTTCAGATCAAATTCATTGGGCACACACGCTGTATTTAAGTTTTGCTTGGATAATAAAATTAAACTAATTTATTCAGCAACCTCTGCCAGCCTAGGCAATAATGGTAAGGATAGAAATCTTTCTCCTTATGCATTTACAAAATCAAAAAATTTAGAGCTATTAGAAAATTTAAAAAATTGGTTTAATTTTAAGTTTGAAATAGTTTATTTTTATAATGTTTATGGTCCAAGACACATAAAATTTGGTGAAATGGCGACTGTTATTGGAATATTTGAGGAACAGTACAAAAAAAATAAGCCTTTAACTGTTGTAAAACCTGGAACACAAACGAGAAGATTTACACATATTCAGGATACTATAAACGTTTGTTATGAAGCTTGGTTGAATAATAAGTGTGTTCATTACAGTATATCTAATAAAAAATCTTATTCTATTAAACAAGTTGCATCGATGTTTAGTGGCGCAATTAAGCTTGTAAAAGCTAGATCAGGGGAAAGATATGCTTCATCTTTAACTAATATGTCATTAAATAATAAGATTATTAGAAAATATGGAAAAATACATTTGAAAGATTACGTAACTTCGTTTATTAAGGGTTAAATTATTATGAAAATTAAAAGTTCTTTAAAATCATTAAAAAAAAGAGATCTCAATTCTAAGTTGGTTAGAAGAAGAGGAAGAGTTTACATAATTAATAAAACAAATCCAAAATTTAAAGCAAGACAGAAGTAATTTTTATGGATAATCAAAACCATAAAGATACTTGGAACTATTTTACAAAATTTGTATTATGGGGAACTGTCGCAGTTATAGGTGTTTTAGTTTTAATGGCAATATTTTTGCTGTAGAGTTCTCTGATGAGAATTACTTCAATTTTAGAAAATCAAAAAATAGAGAAAAGAATAGCAATCACTCCTGAGATTGCAAAAAAGTACATAGCCTTAGGTTTTAAGATTTCTATAGTTGAAAAATATGGAGAACACTTAGGTTTTAAGGATAGTGAATATAAAGAACTAGGTGTTAATATTTCTAGCAATGAAACTGAAGCCTTAAGTGATGCTGATATCATTCTTCAGTTAGGATTGTTATCTGATGAAAATCTCTCAAATTTAAAAGAAAACAAAACTCTAGTTGGGGTGTTTAACCCTTATATTAACAAAGAAAAAATAGAAGATTTATCTAAAAAAAATATTAATGTTTTTTCTTTAGAAATGTTACCAAGAATAACAAGAGCACAATCAATGGATATTCTATCCTCACAAGCCAATCTTGCTGGTTACAAAGCAGTTATAGAGTCTTTCGCAAATTTTGAAAAAGCAATACCCATGATGATGACGGCAGCAGGTACCATCCCAGCAGCAAAAGTATTAGTGGTTGGCGCAGGTGTTGCAGGTCTTCAAGCAATAGCAACTGCGAAAAGAATGGGTGCTATCGTATTTGCAACAGATGTAAGAATGGCCTCTAAAGAACAAGTTGAAAGCTTAGGTGGAAAATTTTTAACTGTTGAAGGATCTGAAAATCTTGAGACAGAAGGTGGCTATGCAAAAGAAGCTTCTGAAGAATTTAAAAAAAAACAAGAAGATCTTTTGGCTGAAACTTTAAAAAAAATTGACATTGTAATATGTACAGCTTTAATTCCAGGCAAAAAAGCTCCATTAATTATTAAAAGCTCCATGATTGATAATATGCAATCAGGTTCTGTTATATACGACTTGGCTGCAGTTCAAGGTGGTAATTCAGAGTTTGCTGAGGTTGATAAAATTGTAGTTCAAAATGGAGTAAAGATTATGGGTGAAACAAATATTCTTAATAAACTACCTGTTTCAGCTTCAAATCTATATTCAAAAAATGTATTTAACTTTGTGTCAAATTTATATGATAAAGAAAATGATAAGATTAATATTAATCTAGAAGATGAGATAATTAAAAAAACTTTAATAAAATAGAATTATGGAAATAGACCCTTTTATATTTAGATTGAGTATATTTATTTTATCAATTTTCATTGGTTATTATGTAGTATGGAGTGTAACTCCATCTTTGCACACACCACTAATGTCAGTGACTAACGCAATATCATCAGTAATTATTGTTGGTGCTATAATTGCAGGTTTAGCAGGAAGTACAGATAATATTTTTACAATTTCTAACATTTTAGGTTTTTTAGCAATATCTCTTGCAGCTATTAATATATTTGGTGGGTTTTTGGTCACTCAAAGAATGCTTCAAATGTATAAAAAGAAGAAGAGAGATAAATAATTATGTCAGCAAATTTATCAGCAATATTTTATTTGGTTTCAGGGGTTTTATTTATCTTGGCATTAAGAGGTCTTTCATCACCAGAAACTTCAAGGCAAGGTAATTTCTTTGGAATTTTAGGAATGGTTATAGCTATCACTGTTACCTTTTTATCAGTTGGAAATTTTTCCAGTGGACTAATTTATGTATTAATTTTTTTGCTAGTAGGTGGTCTCATAGGAGCATTTATAGCTTATAAGATACCGATGACGGCCATGCCAGAACTGGTAGCAGGATTTCACAGCTTAGTAGGACTGTCAGCAGTTTTTGTTTCAATTTCAGCTTTCTTAAATCCAGAAGCATTTAATCTAGGGTTGCCTGGAGCCATTAAACTTGCAAGCTTAATTGAAATGTCAATTGGAGCTGCAGTTGGTGCCATAACATTTTCAGGCTCAATAATTGCTTTTTTAAAACTTCAAGGAATAATGTCAGGCTCACCAATCACTTTTAAAGGACAGCATTTTCTAAATGCTTTATTGTTAATTTCTATTCTAGTTTTAACTTACTTATTATGCTCATCCCAGTCCCCTAATTTCTTTTGGATATTAATTGCAGTTTCATTTCTAATAGGATTTTTATTAATCATCCCAATTGGTGGAGCAGATATGCCTGTGGTGATTTCAATGTTAAATTCTTACTCTGGTTGGGCCGCAGCCGGAATTGGTTTTACTTTAGAAAATACAGCATTAATTATAACAGGTGCTCTAGTTGGATCTTCTGGTGCAATTTTATCTTATATAATGTGCAAAGGTATGAACCGATCTTTCTTTAATGTAATTTTAGGAGGGTTTGGTGCAACAGAACAATCCACATCAACAGGAAATAAAGAACAAAGACCAGTTAAGAGTGGTAATGCAGAAGATGCAGCTTTCTTAATGAAAAATGCATCATCAGTTATAATTGTTCCAGGTTACGGAATGGCAGTAGCTCAAGCACAACATGCATTAAGAGAAATGGTAGATACATTAAAGAAAAATGATATTAAAGTTACTTATGCAATTCACCCTGTTGCAGGAAGAATGCCGGGGCATATGAATGTATTGTTAGCTGAAGCTAATGTTCCCTACGATGAAGTTTTTGAACTTGAAGAAATTAATAATGATTTTGCTAATGCAGATGTTGCATTTGTAATTGGAGCAAATGACGTAACTAATCCAGTTGCAAAAACTGACCCACAAAGTCCAATATACGGAATGCCAGTTTTGGATGTTGAAAAATGTAAATCTGTATTATTTGTAAAGAGAAGTTTATCTCCTGGATACGCTGGAATTGATAATGAATTGTTTTACAAAGATAACACACTAATGTTATTTGCAGATGCAAAAAAAATGACTGAGGATATAACTAAAAACCTTTAAAGATTAATGATAACAAAAATATTTTGTGACATTGCAGAATTAGATTTAATAAAGAAGTTCAATAAGAAAAAAATAGTAAAAGGTTTTACGACTAATCCTAGCTTAATGAGAAAAGCTGGAGCGAAAGATTATAAATCGTATTCAAAGAAAATATTAAAAATTTGTAACAATAAACCTGTTTCACTAGAGGTGTTTGCTGACGAATACAAAGAGATGAAAAAACAAGCTCTTCAGATTAATAATTGGGGAAAGAATGTTTATGTAAAAGTACCAGTTGTTAATTCTAAAGGTATTTTTATGGGTAAAATTATTAAAGAGCTTAACAATTTAGATATTAAGCTTAACATCACAGCAATATATAGCGCAAAACAAACAGAAAAAATTCTAAAATTAATCAATAAGAAGGCTAAAGTTATAATTTCAATATTTGCTGGTAGAGCAGGAGATACTGGAAAAGATCCAGTTCCAGAATTTAAAAAAAGTATAGCAATGGCAAAAAAGTTTAAAAATGTAGAGATACTTTGGGCGAGTGTTAGAGAACCCTATAATTACTTACAAGCAAAACAATTGGGTTGTCATATTATAACTATTCCACCGACAACTATTGAAAAAATTGAAAATTTTGGGAAAACTTTTGATCAACTTACCAAAGAAACGGTTAAAGCATTTTTGCTTGATAGTAAAAAATCTAGGTTTAAAATTTAATTCACTTGTTACTGGGATTGGTTGCGGGGGACGGATTTGAACCGCCGACCTTCAGGTTATGAGCCTGACGTACGACCCTTTTGCCTCTCCCTACTGTACAAACTCCTTATTCAAACTGTTGATCTTTCTACTTTCTTTGCCGCAATTAATTATGAATAGAATCTACATGTGGTGGATTCTTCTGTCAAGTGCGGTAAGCAATGCGGTAGCTGCTAGCCAAAATAAAACCTTGGATTCTTACGTCACAGATATTCAACTCATACGATTCAATGACGCACTATGAACTCGTTGCTGTTGCAACTCGTTCGTCTCGCAAGACTTGATCAAAGGGATCCTAGACGTTTGACTTGTAACTTTACGTTAAGGGGGTGGGGGAGTAGATTTGGTTCTACCTCCGTAAACTATTAGGTCTATATACTTACGTTTAGACTTAAGTTCAACGTATTTTGAAAATGAGTTATAAAAATATCACAAAAAATTCTGTGGAAAAATAATTAAGATTACTTTGAATATGTAATTGTAACTTTCCAATTGTCACCACGTTTAACAACAGTAGTAGTTGTATGACCTCTTTTGATTGCTCTATCTTTAACGTACTCGCCCATTCACTCATAGATTCACCCTACTGCCTTATTAATTGATTTGGTTTTAAGTCGAAGGAAAAAATGACTCTATCAGTATCTGTCGAGAAAGGAATAGTCCTGTGATGGAGTGAGGATGGAAAAAAAACTATATCTCCTAATTCTGGTTGGTAAGTTAATTTAGAAGAATTTATATCTGAATAATTTTCACCATTTAAACTGAATTCAATTGCGCCTTCATTTTTATCCAGAGATGGAACAACTTTTAAATAAATCACACCACTTAACCAACCATCAAGGTGAATATGTGGATTCTGATATCCTTGTTGTTTTAAAATGACATGCCATCCATTAAGATTTTTTTGAGCTGGCCATTTTTTAATATAATCACAGGACTTGCCGCTATATTTCTTGTGGTATACTTCTAGTTCATCAATAATAATTGATTTAAGTTTAGCTATTTCTCCTGACGGACTTTCAAACAAATTCATTCCAGTTAGTGATTGAAAGCCTTTGAAGGTAGCTTTTTTATCTGGCTCCCAAATGGTTGTTACCTTATCCAGTTGCTTAATTACATCTCTAATATAATTAGTAGAATCTTTTAGATGAGATGATATGTTGGAATAATATATATAGTCCATGGGGTTGGGGCAAAAATTATATGTGGCATCTTTTTTTTCTACTTTAGATACAAATGCAGCAAAGGCTGCAATACTAATATTTTCATTATCAGTTTTAGATCTTACTTCAATTCTTTTATAAATTTCATCTATTCGTCCCAATGCATATAGTGTTGTTAAATCAAGCTGAGCTGAACCTTTAGAAATGCATGAGTCAGCATCTATTAACGCAGCTTCGAAATTTTTTTTTTGAAATAAAAGTAGCCATCTATTCTTAATTGCCTCAGTGAAATCAGGTTTAATTCCAATTGCTTGTGAATAGGATGCTTCAGATTCGTCTAATCTGCCTAGTTCTTGGAGCATGACACCCAAATTATTGTAGGCTTCGGCATAGTCAGGTTTTAATGCTATCGCTTTTTTGTAATTTGCTTCAGCCTCATCTAATCTACCAAGTTTTAGTAATACAACACCCAAGTTACTGTGGGCTTCGGCTAAGTCAGGTTTTAATGTTATTGCTTGTCTCAAGCTTGCTTCAGCATCATCTAATCTTCCTAGTTCTTTAAGTGTATTACCCAAGTTGTTATGTGCTTCGGTATAGTCAGGTTTTAATGTTATCGCTTGTATATAGCTTTTTTTAGCTTCTTCTAATCTACCTAGTGTTTTGAGCGTGTTGCCTAAGTTACTGTGGGCTTCGGCATCCTGTGGATTTAGTTGTACAGATTTTTGACTAGCAACTAACGACTCATTTATCTTACCCATTTGTTTGAATACAATACCAAGCGCTTTCCAGGCAAATGGATGTTTTGGGAATTCTTGAGTAATAGATAGCGATAGTTTTTCAGCGTCTTCGTATTGTCCAGCTTGATAGTGCTCTAGTAGACTATTTAATTGTTCCTGAGATGGTTTTAAAAAATTAACATCGATTTTTTTCATGAATAAGATCTTATCAAACCTCTAATCAGGTGTCTAGGTGGACTTATAAAGTGCACCAATTCCTTGCTTCATATCGGGATCTTCCTATCTGATTAGTTCTATACGTTTAGTTGGAGCAGGCTCTGCATTTCTAATTTCTAAATACCTATCAACATTTAATGGCTGAATAGATTTAATTACTTCTCTATTAGCTTTCATCTTTTCAGTTATTGGTTTCTTATCATGTACTGCAAGTCCATTACCTGTCTTACTAAAGATATTTTCAAACAGTTTTTCAGGTTCTTTTGCACCACTATATGCTCTGGCATTTTCTAAACGTTTAGACATATCATTAACTTGTTTAGGTGTAGCGGTAGGTTCATTCAGCAACTTATTATAAGCTCTGGCGTCATTAATATGTTTAATTTTAATGCTGCCGCTGGAGTTTGAATACATTTGAGTTTTTGGATCGTACGTTACAGTTCTATCATTAGGCTTTTTATGTATAGGTAAATTGAATTTATTCATCGTTTTTTCCCTGATGTATCTGTGCAACGCAACTTTAAAAGTTGTGGTCGCCGCTTCAGAAATATCTTTGTATTTGTTTTGAGTGACCTCGCTTTCAACTTTATGTACGAAGCTCCGTGCGTCAGATTTATGAACGAAAGTTCCATAAACATTTCGATGACCCTTTCTTCTTATTTCAACTGTCCACTTTCCTA
>Ga0209383_1000533_pt1 | contig 27100 bp, 25 predicted proteins | sample CoawatmetaG02DNA_FD_187510 | JGI IMG/M metagenome (GOLD analysis project Ga0209383, IMG submission 187510) | Marine microbial communities from the West Antarctic Peninsula - Coastal water metaG029-DNA (SPAdes) (version 2) | ecosystem: Environmental > Aquatic > Marine > Coastal ... | reverse complement strand
AGCGCATAGCGGTAGTGCTCGGCGCGGGTCTGGCAACTGGAGCATCTGTGGCATTGGCCGGCGCTATCGGATTTATCGGCATTGTCGCGCCTCACCTTGTGCGGCCAATCGTTCACTACGATCCGGCTCGAAGTTTAGTACCCAGTGCATTATTGGGTGGCTTAATACTCGTCGTCGCCGATATCAGCGTGAGACTGCTGCCAACAACGTCAGAGTTGAAGCTCGGTGTTGTCGCGGCCATTATCGGTGCCCCAGCATTCATCTGGATCGCAATCCAACGGCGCGTGGTTTATGACTAAGCTCGTCGCTCATAAAGCTAGCTTTGAGGTCGCTGGCACTTCGATTCTTCGTGATGTCACGGTTTCACTTCAGCCCGGCGAATTAGTTGCGATACTTGGCCCGAACGGCGCGGGAAAAACTTCATTATTGCGTGCCTTGATGGGACTGACCAAGATAAGCAGCGGCTCGGCGGAACTCAACGGCGTGACGTGTTACGAGATGGCACCGCAAGATCGTGCAAGGCTCGTCTCCTACTTGCCACAACGCCGACCATTGGCCTGGCCAAACAGAGTGATAGACGTCGTTGCACTCGGGCGATTCGCTCATGGCGCTGCGCTCGGTCGACTGAACCCTGAAGACGCGGCGGCTGTCGCGGATGCTATCACCGCCTGTGACCTCAATAAACTTGCGGAGAGAGCCACCACTACCCTGTCTGGCGGCGAACTTGCAAGAGTCCACTTCGCCCGCGCTATTGCCGCGAAGACTCCCCTGCTGGTAGCTGACGAACCGGTTGCGGAGCTTGATCCTCGCCATCAGATTCGTATCGCCGACTTACTCCGACACTATGTCGATGACGGTGGCGGCGCCCTAGTTGTCCTTCACGAAATCGCTCTCGCCGCTCGCGTAGCCGATCGCTTGGTTTGGATGAAGAGCGGTCGCATTTTCGCTGAGGGAACACCCGCCGAAACGCTGACGTCGCAGATGATGGAGGACGTCTACGGCGTTCGGGCACATGTCGGAAATGACGAACACGGGTTTGATGTTCGTATAGAGGGTACTGCATGACGGCTAGGCCCCTGATAATTTAGGGAACTGGGCTTCACGATGTTGGTAAATCACTTGTTTTGGCCAGCCTTTGTCTCATTGCCACCAGGCGTGGCTGAAAGGTCGCGCCAGTTAAACCGCAGAACATGCCCACCAACGCTGCTGCGCTCGTTGGTGGTGGTGCAATCAGTCTTTACTTCCTGCTCAGATTGCTCGGTGCGTCTGTTACTAGCCGAATGGGTGCGTCTTGATAATCGTCTGTTCCCGGTCAGGCCCAGTTGAAATGATATCGACTGGCACACCAGCAAGCCCTTCGATTCGCGCGAGATAATCACACGCCTTTTGTGGCAAATCGTCAAAGTTGGTAACTCCAACGGTAGATTCCTGCCAACCTGGCCATTCTTCATATACTGGCGCACATTCTGCAAACTGATCCAGTACGGCTGGCAACCCAGGTATCGCTTTACCGTCAATCGTGTAACCGACGCAAATTTGAATGGCCTCCAAGTCGTCAAGAACATCCAGTTTAGTCACGCATAGGCCAGACACGCTGCTGTTGATAATCGAGCGACGCAATGCAACTGCGTCAAACCAACCACACCGACGAGGCCGGCCTGTTGTCGCACCAAATTCGGCGCCAACTCTTGCCAAGTGCGCACCTTGGTCATCGAATAATTCGGTTGGAAACGGCCCGGCGCCGACTCGGGTTGTGTAGGCCTTTACTATGCCGAGGATGTAATCAAGATTACGGGGGCCAATACCTGTGCCCGTACTCGCAGCCGCCGCAACCGTATTAGACGACGTTACGTATGGGTAGGTACCATGGTCGATATCCAAGAAGCTGCCTTGCGCGCCCTCAAACAGGATGCTCTGGTTCGAGTCCGCAAGGTCCTGAAGAACCTGTGTAACGTCGGTCGTTATTGGCGCGACAATCTCAGCATATCCCAACGCTTCGTCGAGCGTCTTTGTAAAGTCTACGGTTTCTGCACCGTAGTATTTCTTCAGCAGGAAGTTGTGATAGTCGAGAATCTCCTCAAGCTTACCTGCAAAGGTCTCGGGAACTAAAAGATCAGATAGCCTCAATGCCCGCCGTGAAACCTTATCCTCATAAGCTGGCCCAATTCCGCGACCCGTCGTGCCAATAGCGCTGGAACCTCTTGCTTTTTCTCTGGCCGCATCGAGTGCAGCATGTGACGGCAATATCAGTGGGCATCCCGGACTGACCCTGAGGCGCTCGTAAACGGGAACACCACTTTCGATCAACGCGTCAGCCTCGGTAATAAGGGCATCCAACGCCAAAACAACGCCATTACCAATAAGGCAACTAACGCCGTCACGAAGAATACCCGACGGGATCAGGTGCAGCACGGTTGTTACGCCATCGATAACCAATGTGTGGCCCGCGTTATGACCCCCTTGGAATCGGACGACGGCGGCAGCGCGCTCCGTTAAGAGATCCACAATTTTTCCCTTGCCTTCGTCACCCCACTGGGTACCGATGACAACTACATTTTTTCCCATCGTATTTTGCTCTTTAGCCGCGCATCAGAAATAGAAGTATTAGTCCGACGATCATGACCACAAGACCGACCGTCCGGATGTGATTGTCACCCAGTTGTAAAATTTCCGCCACCAGCTCGCGGTATTTTCGAGGCGACAGAAATGGCAGCATGCCCTCAATAATAAGGACAAGTGCCAACGCCGTGAAAATCTCAGTAGCTATTGATTGCCTCTCGACTGATTCAGGTACTGGAAGAACTCATTGTTCGGATCCAAAATGAGCAAATCACCTGCCTTACCCATCGACTTCTTGTACGCATCGATGCTGCGATAGAACGAGTAAAACTCCGCATCCTTAGTATAAGCATTGGCATAAATTTCGGCGGCGCGGGCATCACCGATTCCGCGAATGATTTGGCTGTCTCGATATGCATCAGCGAGAAGGATGGTTCGATCCTTATCCGCTGTCGAGCGAATGAGTTCAGCGGCTTCCCGACCCTCTGCTCGCGTTTCAGCGGCGACTCGCGCACGCTCCTCTCGCATCTGATTGTAAACAGAGTTGCGGACTTCAGATACGAACTCGACCTGCTTGACGCGAAAGTCGACAAGTTCCACACCGAGCCCCTGCGCCGTTTCCGTCGCATTGGCAAGCATGTCTCGCATTAACTCAACTCGTTCTACTGAAATTGCTTCGACGATAGTGCGCTTACCAAACTCGGTAACAATAGAGTTCTTGATGATCTCACGTAATCTATCCATAGCAACGCCCTGTGAGCCACCGGTCGATGTATAGAACGGCACCTCATCAACGATTTGCCACTTAACAAAGTAGTCGACTGTCATTGCCGTACGCTCGAGCGTGAACACACGCTGTGGTGCGTCGTCGATTTTCAGTATGCGACTTGGAAATTTGCGAATAGTCTGTATGAGGGGCCACTTAAAATGCAGGCCTGGCTCAAGTTTAGCTTCAACAACCTCACCGACCTGTAACTTAATCGCGAGTTCTCGCTCATTAACCGTATATGCGGAAAGTCCAAGTGCGACGAGACTGAGGCCGAAAATTACGGCTACTGGGAATCTTAAGTTACTCATTCGCGGGTCCTCCTTTCACGACTTTCTTCCGCTCGACTAGCAGGTGCAGAGTCGAATAATTGCAGCTCCAGATCACCAGTTCGTGACACATTGCTATTCGCAGCTCCGCTATTGGACTGACGCATTAGCTGATCAAGCGGCAGATATAACAAGTTTCCACTGCCCTTAGAATCAATAATAACCTTATTGGTCAGGCTGTAAACATTCTCAATTGCATCAAGATACAGTCGATCGCGCGTAACACGCGGCGCCTTTTGATACTCGACGAGCAGCGCCTCAAAGCGTGATGACTCACCCACGGAATCCGCTATCACTCGGTCTCTGTACGCCTCAGCATCTTGCAGCACACGCTGCGCAGCACCGCGTGCCCGCGGAATAAGGTCGTTCGAGTATGTTGTTGCTTCCAGTTGGTACCGGTCACGATCGTTTCGAGCTTTCTGTGTATCGTCAACTGCTTCTTGCACGGACTTGGGGTAATCAACGACATTCAGGTTGATCGACGTAACAGTTAGGCCTGTACCAGCGCCGTAATTCGCCAGGGTCTCCTGCAACTCATCCATCGTTCGCTCCGGAATTTCTTCGCGCCGCTTTCCGATCAATAAATCGAGAGAGCTCGTTCCGACCACTCCACGAAGCGCACTTTCGGTGACGTCCTGCAAAGTGATGTCCGGATCGGCGACCTCGAAGCTGTACAGGACCGGATCGGTGCGACGGTATTGCACAACGATGTCGATGAACACGTACTGCTCATCGGCCGTGAGCATTTCAGTGCTAAAGTTGTAATCGTTCACTTCCTGAATATTGACAATATCAACCGTCTCAATCGGGAAAGGAAGATGCCATCGCAAACCAGCCGATGAGGTTTCCGTATAAGCGCCAAACCGCTGCACGACAGCGCGCTCCGCTTCATCAACCCGATAAAACCCCGTAAGACCCCATGCGATAACCAGCATGATGATTAATGCATATCCGCCATAAGCGCTGCCGCCACCACCACCACCACCAATAATGCTGTCAAAACGCTTTTGCCATATACGCGCTATTTGATCGAGGTCATTTGGCTGGTCGCCGCCCCGTTTCCATGGGTCGTGACCATTGCCTGAGTCGTTGTTAGCCATAATTTTTATTGCCTTCCAATTGATCCGTTACTTAGTTCCATTTGAAGATTTTCATGCTTTAAGAATCGCCGCAAGTCTTTTTCAGCCATCCGCAACATCAGCCTCCAGCTACCATCTTCCTGCACTTCTTCATTAATGACAGCACCGAGCTCAAATAGTTTGGCTCGTTGACGCCCTTCTGACGGTTGCAGATAGATAGTTCGTTCCGTTTTTTCCTGCCTCAAGCGATTCGCGATTGCATCTTTCAGCAACGGCAGACCTTCGCCAGTCACTGCTGACAGCCAAACCGCACGACCTTCGCCTTTACTATTGGTCGTCGCCCGTGGCCGACGATCCATCTTATCGATCTTATTGTACACGCGTATTTGCGGAACTTTGTCTGCATCCAGCTGATGCAGAACTGAATTCACCTGACGTACCCGGTGCCACCGGTTGGGGTCGCTCGCATCAATGAGATGCAAGATTAAGTCTGCTTCTCGTGCCTCTTGTAGCGTCGACTTGAATGCCGCAATAAGCTCAAGCGGCAGATCCCGTACGAAGCCAACTGTATCGGCCAGCACAACGTGCTCTCCCTCTGGCAGATCAAGGCGACGTACCGTGGGATCTAGGGTCGCAAACAGTTGATCCTGAACATAAACACCTGCATCGGTTAGCGCATTGAACAGCGTTGACTTTCCCGCATTGGTATAACCGACTAATGCAACCGTTGGAATATCCGCTTTCAGGCGATTTTGCCGGTTCATCGAGCGACGTATGCCTACCGTTTCGAGGCGATCATTCAATTGTCGAATTCGCGCACCGATCAGGCGCCGATCAGTTTCCAGCTGAGTTTCACCTGGGCCGCGCAGCCCAATACCGCCTTTCTGGCGTTCTAGGTGAGTCCAGCCACGAACCAATCGCGTAGAAAGATGCTTGAGTTGTGCCAGCTCTACCTGCAGTTTGCCCTCAAAGCTACGTGCTCGCTGGGCAAAGATATCGAGAATCAGACCCGCGCGATCCAAAACGCGGCACTTCAGTTCTGCTTCCAGATTTCTTTCCTGGCTCGGCCGGAGCGACGCGCAGGAAATTACCAGCTCGGCATCGTTCTGCCGAATCAAGATCTTGAGATCCTCAAGTTTCCCTTTACCGACAAAATAACGCGGATTAGGCCGTTTACGCGACGTGTCCAGCTCAGCTACCACAGAAGCTCCGGCCGAGATAGCCAGTTCGGCGAACTCTTCTCGATCGGACTGTTCAGCTAAACCGTCTGGACTCGAATGGATAAGCACTGCTCGCTCACCACTTTTCGGACGCTCAAACAAGCACCACCTCCTGACGAGGTAGCATCACTGTGAAATTACTCGTCGTCATCTCCAGCTTCGTCGTCCGGCATCGGAAGGCGAATATTACGCGAAGGCACGACAGTAGAAATTGCATGCTTGTATACCATCTGGTTAACACTATTCTTGAGCAAGACCACAAACTGGTCGAATGAATCCACTTGTCCCTGCAGCTTGATTCCGTTTATAAGGTAAATAGATACTGGAACCTTTTCCTTTCGCAGGATGTTGAGAAATGGATCTTGAAGCGTCTGCCCTTTAGCCATGATTGGGTCTCCTTATTTTTCTGTTTTTGTTATAGAGATTCGCACTCCGGTGGCGCCGGATGCCCTTTTCGAGGGCTCAGCCAAAGCGATTAAAAAGTCTATCACAGGAAATTCGTTACCCGAGAGCAATTCAGCCCAGTTTCTCCGTAAGATGTGCCGATATGGTGTCAATGGCGCCTGCTTCAAGCGGATTCGTCGAAAATGCATCGTGTTCCGAGCGCAACCAGGTCAATTGCCGCTTCGCGAGCTGTCGGGTCGCAAACAGACTACGATCTCTAGCTTCCCGCCTAGAATAGTCTCCATCTAGGTGAGCCCAAAACTGGCGATAACCGACTGAACGCATTGCGGCAGAGTCCCTCTTGAGACCCGGGCGACACCGCAGAGCTTCCATCTCTTTTTCGAATCCATTGTCAATCATATGATCAAGCCGTCGCTCGATTCGCTCATGTAATAAACTGCGAGGCTCAATGGTCAACGCAATCTTTATATAGTTCAGGTCGTCAACATCATGAGTCGCCTCACGATGCCACTCGCTCATAGGCTTGCCGCTGATGCGAAAGACTTCAAGTGCCCTTTGAATTCGCTGGCTATCATTTGGGTTGAGCCTTGCTGCCGTTTCCGGATCATGCGATTCGAGTTCGGCGTGCATGGATGGCCAACCTCCATCGTCTGCTTCGCGGTCGATACAATCGCGTACATCAGGATTCTTTGCCGGAAGCTCAGCCATACCTTTAGTCAGCGCACGGAAATACATCATCGTCCCACCGACAAGAAGTGGAATCCGTCCCTTTGCGCTGCTCACCTCGATCGCGGCACGCGCGTCGCGTACAAAATCACCGGCTGAGTAGCTATTCTCCGGATCGCGAATATCGATCAGCTGGTGCGGTACCCGTTGCAAGCATGCAGCATCCGGCTTCGCCGTACCAATGTTCATTCCACGATAAACCAGCGCGGAATCGACGCTGATAATGTCACATGGGAACCTCTTGCAAAGGCTGATCGCGACGTCGGTCTTACCTGACGCGGTGGCCCCCATCAAGAGGATGACATTAGGTTTCATCGATTCCTCTCAACGACTATGCAAAAACAAGCGGCCAAGCTCCAACGCTGACAGCGTCGCCAAAGTCTCGCCGCGTGAGCTAACCGCCAGCGAATACTGGAATGCTGAGCGCCTGACCGACACGAATCTTGTCGGTTGAAAGCTTGTTTGCGCGACGAATCGCCGCGGAACTAACGTTGTAGTACTCGGCGATCTGAGAAATCGTGTCGCCGCTGCTAATCATATGACGCACCTGGCTCGACGGTGTGCGACGCACGTCCATCGCTATCCGCGTACCATCCGGCGGATTTGTGTAGAAATAGCTTCGAATGCCAGCCAATACAGCACCAGCTAGACGCGCTTGGTGCTTCTTGTTTCTGAGCTTCTTTTCTTCAGCGGCATTCGAAATGAAGCCAGTTTCAATCAGAATCGACCGCATATCGGCGGCCTTTAGCACCAGTAGTGACTTTTGCTTCACCTCTTTGCTGTGCATTTTCGTGACTTTACTCATCTCACGACTGACCCTCGCGCCGACATCCAAGCTCTGGCTTAGCGATGCGTTCTGCGACAGATCAAATAAGATCGATGCCAATACTTCCTCCTTGTCGTGCAAGGAAACATCACCTACCCTCACCGGCGCGTCCGATCCCAGCTGTCTTGCTGCTTCATCGCTCGCGCCCTTAAGGTTCAATGCAAAGACTGACGCACCATTGGCGCGCGAATTATGAAACGCATCAGCATGAATTGAGACAAACAGGTCCGCCTTGTTCTTTCGAGCTTTCGCAACGCGATCACGAAGTTCAACAAATACGTCACTGCGACGAATGAGTAACGCTTGCATGCCCGGTTCAGCATTAATTCGACGTGCAAGTTCTTTGCTAATGGCGAGGTTGAGATCCTTTTCTTTTGAGTGGCGACCGATCGCACCTGGGTCGTAGCCACCATGACCGGCGTCAATAGCAATGACAATATCCCTGCCAGACTGGTATTCCTCGGAGGCACGCTTGACCGGCTGTAGATTTCCGGTGCGCGTAAGATCAATTACAAGCCGGTCGCCGTATTGAGAGTTTGGCCCAGCCCGAAAGCTTTTTGAACGAACGCCCCTAGTGAGGTCTAAGACCACACGCAGCTGACCGTTTGAGCGGATGGCGCTACGAATAGAGCGCACAGAACCGGCACCCTTCGGCAATGCGCCCAGTGATTTAGCCAAGCGGCTGTCTTTTAGATCAATAACGAGGCGGTCCGGCTCACGCAAAGTGAAGATGTTGTGGTCAACTGAATGACTAAGATCAAGTACGACACGGGTCTTCTCGTTTTCCGACCAAACACGGATGTTTTCGACGGTCGAACCCGCCTTTGCTGCTGTGCTGAGCAAAAAAACGAGCGATATCAGTGTCAGTCGCGTACGGATCATCAGGACATAATTCTGTAGTCGATGGATTATGTCGGGTCAGTATACGAATTTGGCGGAAGAAACCAAGTTTTTCACTTCAAAATTATGGAGATACCAAGCTTAGTTAATCTTTTTAATCAAAGAGGAGCCGCGTTCACTCAGGCCGTGAATTAATGCTCTGCGTGAATCACCATCATAGTGAAGCTCGACGTTAAGGTCGGCATCGGCCACCAGATTCGGTGCCCGATCTGGCCATTCGATCAAGCGAAATCCACAGTCCAACTCACTCCAGCCCAGATATCTTAGCTCCTCAGGATCCGAAACCCTATATAAATCAATATGATATATTGTTCCAGCTGGCAACTCGTAGGGCTCGATTAACGTGTACGTCGGGCTTGGCACCGGCCCAACGTGCCCGGCAGCCTTAATGAATGCACGAGCAAACGTCGATTTTCCAGCGCCCAGCTCACCGGTAAGTAAGACCGTCCAGCCAGCCTTGTTTTCGGGCATCGCATTGTACAAATTCTCTGCCAATGCGATTGTGGCCGCCTCATCTATTAGGAGCTGACTCATGGATACGCCACGAGCCGAAGCGCGCTGATGGCATCGCTCGCCATCATTCCGCGCTCACCGTTAAGCGCAGCCAGGTCGCCCGCCCGCGCGTGCAGTTCGCCCCCGACAGTCGCCGTTTTGGATAATGTTAGGCCTTGCGCTGCCAGTGTGGCGATAACGCTAGTAAGAGCATCACCCATACCGGGATTGCCTTGCTCCGCATACAGCTTGCCAACGATTCGCGCTCGAAGAGCGCCCTCGTGCAACACGGACAGTGGTCACACCAGCTCGTTGCACCAATGTATACCCCGGCACTCCATAATCTTCGATAGCAATACGATCGGCCTGCTGAACTGACGCGACTGAGTAAATATTTACGGGTAGTGATTGCATCGCCGCGATTATACTGTGCCTGACAAGGATCAAACAGTGACAATACCGAAAGACACTTACACAAGTACCGACATGACATCGCTGAAGCGAGACGTCATCTCGTGGTGCCATGAACTTGGCTTTCAACAAACCGGCGTTACGGACATCGATCTCACCGTCGCGGAAGATCGATTGGCCGAATGGTTGCGATCCAACTTTCACGGCTCAATGGAATATATGGAACGCCACGGTACCAAGCGCAGCAGACCTCAAGAATTAGTACCCGGTACACTACGAGTCATCACCGTCCGCATGGACTACCTGCCGCAAGAACAAGCAATGGCCATAGACCTGCTGGATGACGGACACAGCGCGTATATTTCTCGCTACGCTCTCGGACGTGACTATCACAAGGTTCTTCGAGGACGGCTGCGAGCCCTGGCACGGCGTATAGAAGAGAATATCGGGAAATTCGGATACCGCGTATTTGTCGATAGCGCACCGGTGCTGGAGAAGGCGCTCGCCGAGAAGTCAGGCATCGGCTGGGTCGGAAAACACACAAACCTGATCGACAGAGATGCAGGCTCGTGGTTTTTCTTAGGGGAGCTCTATACGGATCTTCCGTTACCGGTCGACGCCGCTGAAGTGTCGCATTGCGGATCCTGTACTGCTTGTATCGATGTCTGCCCGACTAACGCCATCGTCGCACCATACTCCCTCGACGCCCGACGCTGTATTTCCTATCTGACCATTGAGAACAAAGGCGCGATACCGATCGAGTTTCGAAAGGACATCGGCAATCGAATCTACGGATGCGATGATTGCCAGTTATTTTGTCCCTGGAATAAATTTGCGAAACCAACTGCGGAAGAGGACTTCGCACCGCGTCATGGACTGGATACTGCGCAATTGACTGATCTATTTGCCTGGGATGAAGCAACCTGGTTGGGGAAGACGGAGGGTAGTGCCATTCGAAGAATTGGATTCGAACGGTGGCTGAGAAATATTGCAGTCGCGCTCGGTAATGCGGAGACCACAACTGAAGTACTGGTTGCGCTCAGGTCAAGGCAGAAGGATACGTCACCTTTAATTGTGGAGCATGTAGAGTGGGCACTCGCGCAGCATAACGTCACGATGGAGAGTCCATAAGCTTGAGGCACCGCGCTCGCCCTACCTAGTTTCCTTTCAGAACTAAGCACTGACGAAAACGATGATTCATTGGCTCAAATTCCGGTGAGAATCTCGACGGTGGGGGCAGCAGAACTTGATGCGCATGGCACCCTGGAATCACTTACTCGGGATGCTGATGCTGCACTATACCGAGCCAAGAATGCGAGTCGCGTCGTCGTCCCAAACTAAACCGTAACGACGACGTTATCGATCAAGCGCGCGTTACCCAATTTGGCGGCGGCAAGCACAACTAATTCGTCACAGTCGCGATCAGGAATTTGCAGGTTTTGTGCACGCCTGATTGAAAAATATTCTACAGAAAACCCGGCATCGCTTAGCGCCTTGACCGACTTCGACTCTAGCTCTTCGTGGGCTTGGCAACCGCGCTGCAACTCTTCCGCAACACCTGATAACACCTGGTACAAGACTGGCGCATTCGCTCGTTCGTCATTGTCCAGATATTGATTTCGCGAACTCATGGCCAAACCATCATCTTCGCGCATCGTCTCACCGGTGATGATCTTTACCGGCAAATTCAGGTCGAGAGACATATGACGAATCACCAACTGCTGCTGATAGTCCTTCTGACCAAAAATCGCCATATCGGGCTGTACCAACGCAAATAATCTGGCGACAACAGATGTCACTCCATCGAAGTGTCCGGGGCGACTCGCGCCACAAAAGTTCTCGGTAATTCTCGGCACTAAAATCGATGTAGCATCCTCCAAGCCAAGTGGATACATCGTTTCGATGTTCGGCGCGAATATCAAATCAGCCGCAGGCCCTTTAAGGCATCGGGTATCATGCTCGAGAGTTCGGGGGTACTCGTCAAAATCCTCGTCCTCCCCGAATTGAGTTGGATTAACAAAAATACTGACGACGACCTTTTCCGCATGCTCACGTGCAAGCTCCACGAGTGACGCATGCCCCGCGTGCAGGTTGCCCATTGTCGGAACCAAGGCGATATGCTCGTCATGCTGACGCCATTCGGCCAGCCGCTCGTCGAGTTCCTGCTTGGTTTGCGCAACTATCATGAAAAACAGTGTTCGGGCCCGGGGTAGCTACCGTCTTTAACTTCACTAACATATGCCTGCAAAGCTGCGAGTGGAGAGTGGCAACCGGCCTGGAAGTTTTTGACGAACTTGGGCGTCCGCCCCTGCGTTATATCCAACAAGTCATATAACACCAGAATCTGGCCATCGACGTCTGGCCCAGCCCCAATCCCAATCACTGGAACTTCCAATGCTTCAGTAATGATCTTACCGGCCTCGTTCGGCACACACTCCAACAGCACAATATCTGCGCCTGCGTCTTGCAGGCGTTTTGCGGAAGCCAGCATTTCCCTCGCCTTATCCGGATCTCTACCCTGAACTTTGAAGCCGCCTATCTTGTGGACTGATTGCGGCTTCAGGCCCAAGTGTGCGCAGACCGGAATATCGTGCCGCGCCAAATGCTCAACGATCTCAACCTGATCATCGCCGCCTTCCAGCTTCACCATCATGGCGCCACCTTCCTGCATCAGGCGAACCGCATTATCCAGCGCCATACCCGGCTTCGTGTAGCTCATGAACGGCATATCGGCAACCAGAAACGCTCGACGCAACCCACGGGAGACCGTCTTCGAGTGATAGATAATATCGTCAACTGTGACGGGAATCGTCGTATCGTGGCCTTGAATCACCATGCCGAGCGAATCACCAACCAATACCAAATCGGCACCTGCTGTATCGACGAGTGCAGCATAGCTGGCGTCATACGCCGTAATGCACGCAATCGGTTGGCTCGCATGCTTCATTTTTTGCAGAGTCGACACATTTACCGGTGGCTCGGTCATGCCGCGTTGTTCAAGTTGTGTATACATAGTCCCGGAGGATATCAGGCAAGCGCCGCGGTGACAGGATTGAAGAATCTTCGTCCACTGGTCGTGCGCTCGATCTGCTCAAATAACTGCGCGTAATCCTCGTCGTTATTGACTGGATTGATCTGCGATGCATTAACGATCAGCAGCGGGCCATCATTATAATGGTGAAAAAATCGCGAGTACGCATCGGTCAAGCGCTCGAGGTAGCGTCGCTCAACATATCGGTCATACGGCGAATTGCGGCGTGCCAGCCGTTGCAGAATGGCATCAACAGAAGCCTGCAAGTAAATAACAAGATCCGGCACCGGTGCATCAATGGCTAAATTAGCCGCTATTTGGTCGTAGAGCTTTAACTCCTCGGCATCCAGATTGAGTTCTGCAAACAATCGATCCCGGGTAAAGAGATAATCGGATATGCGGACACTGGAAAACAAATCCGACTGTCGCATTTGCTCGATTTGGCGGGCTCGAGCGAACAGAAAAAACATCTGTGCCGGAAGTGCGGCAGACCGTCCATCACGATAGAAACGCTCAAGAAACGGGTTTTCCTCGAATTCCTCGAGCACCAGATCTCCGGATAGGCTGTCAGCCAAGCGCCTGGCCAGCGCCGTCTTGCCAACGCCTATTGGCCCTTCGATCGCGATGTAACGCGATGATCCTACGGCACTCTGTAGATGGCGTACGGTCACTGCTTTCCTCTATTTAATTCGGGATACCGCCAGATCAGATATATGCGTATCAAGGCTCGCGATTCGACCTAAGTTGGGAGCATGAAGTTCGGGAGCCAGCTCTCCAAGCGGTAACAATACAAAATTTCGCTCACTAATGCCCGGGTGTGGCACGATTAAATCCGTCTCGTCAATTTCATGATCAGAGTAGACCAGCAAATCCAGGTCGAGAGTGCGTGGACCCCATTGGACATCGCCGCGTTCGCGGCCACATTTATTCTCAATGTTTTGTAATTCCCGCAGTAGCTCACCTGCGGACAACTGAGTTATGAGTGCTGCTGCTGCATTAACAAAGTCTGGCTGCTCCACTCCCCCGAAAGGCTCGGAACGATACAACGACGATCGACGAATCAGGCGCGTCCACGGAATTTCTGATAGCAGACCAAAGGCGGTCTCCAATTGAAGTGCCGGGTTGCCCAAATTGCTCCCGAGTCCGATGTACGCGGGATACCAATGGTCGGTCACGTCGCTTGAGATGGTTTGCGACGACGACGACGACGTGGGCGGCGCTTCTGATCGCCGTCCTGTCCCTGCCCCTGCCCCGACTGCATTTGAAAGCTTACGGCACGTTCATCCTCGGTCTGTGTTTGCACATCAGTCCAGAATTTGGCCAGAGTTTCGTCCGCCTGCCCGACCTCCGACTGTAACAGCATAAAATCGTAGGCCGCCCGAAAGCGCCGATGTTCCAGAAGATTCATCGCCCGCTTACCTCGCACCATCGTAAATCGTGGCTGCAAGGCGAGCATTTCTCTCATAGGAACGGTGAATCGTTTCGGTATGGAAATGCGTCGTTGCTGTTGCGACACGATCTCATATGCCGCAATGCTCAGCGCTTGTGACTCTGACATTTTTTCTTCCGAGCGTCGCACTTCAGCCAGCTTCTTTATGGGTAACCAAAGAAAAACGCCAAGCAAGAACATCGGTGTGACCGATTTGCCATCCGCCACACGTTTGTCAGAATTATGAAGCGCAGCATGCGTGAATTTCAAGAAGTCTACGTCATTGGACAACTCCTCTTCCGTCGCAGGGAAGAGTTCGCCAAATAGATTGTGCTCTCTTAGTAAATCAAAAGTACGCTCGGCAAATCCCGATTGAAACAACTTCAGAAATTCATCAAACAATCGTGCCGCTGGTACATTCGCAAGTAATGCAGTGTGTCCTCGCATCGCCTTGACCACGCTGTGGTCAATGGTGAACCCGAGCTTGCCGGCAAAACGGACCGCACGCAGCATACGAACGGGATCTTCACGCACGCGTTGCGCCGGGTCTCCGATAAATACAATGCGCTTTCGCTTTACGTCCTCGAATCCACCGGCATAATCCCAGATACTGAAATCTGCGATGTTGTAATAGAGTGCATTACAGGTGAAATCGCGTCTCCAAACGTCCTCATCGATCGTGCCGTAGACGTTGTCACGCAGAATTCGACCCTCGGTATCGTGAGCCGAATCATCATCCTCATGATTTGCGGCCGACCTGAAAGTCGCAACTTCGATGATTTCGCGCCCAAATCGAACATGCGCCAAACGAAAACGACGACCAATTAATCGACAATTACTGAATAGAGAGCGAATCTCTTCCGGTGTCGCGTTAGTTGCGATATCGAAATCTTTAGGATGCAGTTCCAACATGGCATCGCGCACGCCACCGCCTACCAAGAAAGCCTGATAGCCCGCCTTGTGTAGGCGATACAGGACTTTTAAGGCGGCACTGGAGATATCGTTGCGCGAGACATTATGGCCAGGGCGCTTGATGATCCGTGGTTCTGTGGACCCGGGTTTCGGGCTTTCTTTCAAATGACTGTCGCTTACGTGTAGAGAATGCACCACATGATAGCAGCCCAGCCAACGCCCAGGTGATACTAAAAAAGATTGGAATCCCCTTGAGGATTCAGGAGTGGGCCGTATAATAGCGGCCCCGTCCAGATGGACGGCTCACTCTGCTCCCTTCGTCTAGCGGTTCAGGACGCTGCCCTCTCACGGCGGTAACAGGGGTTCGAATCCCCTAGGGAGTACCAATCAAGTTGAAGGGTTAGCCAATTTTGGCTAGCCCTTTTTTATTCGCGCTCAATGCCGCGCTCAAAATCTGCACGATTTCCTTGAATTTCCACCAAAAAAGTTCCGTGTATTTTATGGGTTGTGAATGATTCTGCATAAATATCGATAGGCACTTTGTAGGGTCCACATCAAAGAGTTAACATCGAAAGATGCTAACCATTTCACCAACCGAGAGGCCGTCAGCTTTCGGCCAAGAACCGCACTTACCTTGTGATCAGATCGCTTGATGATTTTGGGGTCTAAGGATTTTGATTTCAGTTTATTGCCCAAATGAATATTACTGAGAAATTAAATTTTTAAATTTTTCAAAAATGATATAAATCATTGATAAAGGATAATATGAAAATATCTTGCTTTAAATTTTTTATTAGAATATTTATTTTAGTAAACGTTTTATTTTTCATAAGTTGCGGAGGCGCTAGCGATAACAGTCTTTCACCTACTTCTACTTCAAGCATATTACAACCAAGCTCATCAGCAATAAATTCTTTACCAGTTATTTTTATCTACACTGAAGCTAATGTCAGCATTCAAAGAGAAGATTATGCTGAAGGAACTGTTCAAGTATTCGGTCAAGGACTTACCGATTCTATCTCTGAAGTAACAATGAAAATTCGAGGGAGAGGACATTCAACTTGGAGTATTCATCCCAAAAAACCTTACCAGATGAAATTATCTGATTCCAGTGCGTTTTTAGGTATGCCAAAGAAAAAAAGATGGTTATTTATGGCTGAATATTCAGATAAAACCATGTTGCGCAATCGCCTCGCAATGGAATTGGGTTACTTAAGTAATTTAGATTGGACTCCTAATAGCCATTATGCCGAGGTGCATATCAATAACGTATCCATGGGAACCTACCGTATTAGTGAAAAAGTAGAGGAAGGTTCAAACCGTATTGACATAGGTGACAATGGATTTTTACTTAGAATTGATACCAAGCTTCACGGGCACACAGATAATGATGATGTTTATTTTGAAACTAATGAAATATCAGGTCAGAATGTTATTCAAATAAAAGAGCCTGATCTAGTTCAAGGGGATCAGCAATATAACCTGATAAAAGATCATATTATTGATTTTGAAACAGCTTTATTTGGTGTAAATTTTACTGATCCTGTGAATGGTTATTTACCGTATATCGACATCGATAGTTTTGCTGATTGGTTTTTGATAAACGAGATTGCAAAAAATCAAGATGCAAAATCCTACTCAAGCATTTATTTACATTACATTCCTGGCCAAAAGATTAAAATGGGTCCAATCTGGGATTTTGATTTAGGTTTTGGAAATGTTGATTATTCAGATGCGGCCTATCCACAAGGATGGTGGGTTTATTACCATTGGTGGATTGAAAGGTTAATGCAAGATCCCGCATTCGTTAACAAAGTTAAAGAACGTTTTACTCACTTTAAAAGTAATGAGCAATATTTACTCTCAAAAATTGATGAATGGTCTCAAATGCTTAGAAAAAGTGTTGCTAGAAATGATGATATCTGGGGTACCCTTGGTTCCTACGTTTGGCCTAATTCCGTGGTATACGCCACTTATAATGAAGAGGTTGAACACCTCAAAAATTGGTTACAAGAGCGTTTTGTGTGGATGGAGTCGGAAGTCGAGCAACTTTAAGAAAGCCTGACCCGTATATACTCTAACGAAAGAGACCACCCTTCCATATCAGGATTATCATCTGCGAGTAAACCCGGAATGAAAAAAGTATTCGACGCCCTCAGCAACATCGAAGCTCACCTCGTCCTACACCAGCTACAACAAGCTGGGCTGGACGCGCACATCCAGGGTGAGCATCTTCAAGGCGGAATGGGCGACCTACCCGCCCTTGGGAATGTACGCATCATGGTAAGCGATATGGACGAGGTCGAAGCACGCCAGGTTATCGCGGACTGGAACGATGCCGAGGTCGACTAAAGCCGGTCGGTGTTACCGACATATCGTAGGGAGTGGTGACTGGGCGTTCAGCTATAGTCGCCCGAGTCGTCAATCTCCTGATGCCACTTCAGCCTCATGCCGTTAGTCGGATTTTCCACCTCGATAATTTCAGTCACGATGTTGCCATTCGCGGCTATATGGTGTGTGATCTCGCTTTGGCTTGGTAGGGAAAACGCAAAGCACTGACACTCAAGGAGCAAGGCATAGAATGAAAAACACAAGCTTACTACGGCGCATCAGCGCCATGCTCTACGACGGACTGCTCATCCTTGCGTTGATGTTTCTCACAACGCTCCCCTTTATTGCAGCGCGCAGTGGTGGGCCGGTCGAGACAAACGACAACCTTTTGTATCAAGTCATTCTGGCTGCGGTGGTCTTCAGCTTTTTTGTCGGTTTCTGGACGCGAAGTGGTCGAACTTTAGGAATGCAGTCTTGGCGACTGCAGCTCGTCGATAGCGATGGCAGCCGTCCAAGTTTTGGCGCGGCGACGATTCGGTTCTTCGCTGCCCTATTGTCTTGGCTCCCCTTCGGATTGGGGTTCTTATGGCAACTCTGGGACGTCGACCAGCTGACCTGGCATGATCACATCAGCAAGACGCATATCGTGCACTACCCGAAAGACGAGGGCTAACGAATCCGCGACAGCGCAAACACGGTAATCATCGCCAACGTCACTGAGGGTAGCCAAGTTACAAAGATCGGATTCAGATTGAACACCTGACCAGAATTGGCAAGCGTCTCACTGGCTAGATAATACGCGAGACCAATTATTACTCCGATCATCAATCGACCACCAGCACCACCTGAGCGCAAAGATCCGAATACGAACGCCAACGCCAGGATCGGCATGATCAGTACTGTGCACGTCCGCGAAACTCGATACCAGAATTCTGTTTCATATTTGGTCGCATCGAGATTATTTCGTTTCAGATAATCGATATAGCTCAGCATCTCTCGGGCCGACAGGCTCAGAGGCTTCGCCAGCGAACTACCGAGCAGACCAGAATTCATCTCGAAAGACTCAATGGACAGTTGGGACTCTAGAACCTGCGCACCGTCACGTTGAAACCGTGTCTCTCGAATGTTTTCCAAAATCCAGTCATTATTTTCATCGATACCCGAGTTCTCTGCAACCGCGATCGATTCTAGCCGGTCATCATCAAATTTGTACATGTACAGGCTGCCGAATTCGAAATCGGGATTCACGCGCTCCAGATGCAAGTATGCGGAGCCATCTTTTACCCAGGTCTCACTTCCGAGTTGACCGTTATCGTGTTCATAGCGGGCCTTCATTCGCATGTCGCGAGCATAGAAATCCAGTGGCGGCCCGATGAACTCCCCGAGCAAGCCGGTCAAAAGAAGCATCACGGCGCCTGAAAAAGCGGCCATGCCCGATAATTCGGCAACGGAGAGTCCGGCCGAACGCATGACGATGATTTCACTGTTACCGGCGAGCGCACCCAGCCCAAGGAGTGAGCCAATTAGCGCTGCGACCGGCAACATTTCGAAGGCGAGATTGGGCAATCGAAGAAGTGTGTAGAGAATCGCCTGTGATGTCTGGTAGTTGCCCTGCGCGTCATCAAGTTCCGCAATGAACTCAAATAAGCCCGCCAGCGCCAGGAGAACGACTAGGACCAACGCCGTACTGGTCAAAATGGTGCGCAGCATGTATTGACTCAGGATGCCGGTCATCGAAGCAGCCTTCGGTGGTAACCGTTTTGCACGCCGAGTAATACAAGAGCAAATAGCAGCATACAGCCATGTACCCACCAGATACCAAGCACGGGTGAAATCGTACCCTGTTCGATCCATGCCTTCGCAGCACTCATCATATTAAGATAGATGATAAATACCAGCAGACCAAGTGCAAGCCGCCCATATCGACCTTCTCTCGGCCGACTTCGACTCAATGGCACGGCCAGAATTGCCAGTATGATGGTCGAGATAGGCACACCGAGGCGCCATTGAAGTTCGGCGACATGCTCAAGCTCATCCGATCGAAATAAATCCATGAAAGCCATCGATTTAGCCCGTGGCGCCGACGCCTTCAGGCTCGGCAAACGATAAGTTATACCGTGTTCTGCAAATTCGATTATTCGAAATCCGGTTGTTCCTGGAATGCCTTCATAGCGACGCCCATCATGCAATACCAAGAGTCTGACATCCGGATCATCAGACTCAACCATCTCGCCGAGCTCGGCAAGCACAACCTCAATCAGTCCGTTTTCCGACTGTCGCTGCATGAACACTTTTTCCAGAAAGCCCTCTGGCGTAACTCGGCTCCCGTAAACCACCGCACGATCCGGACCGAAGACCGTAAACTTGCCCGGCTCAATGCTCGCAAGATCTGCATCTCTCTTCGCTTCTGCGCCAATTCGATCAACAGCCTGCATGGCCAACGGGCCGCCTTCGATAGAGAGCCATGCTACGCCGACGACCAAGGGCACCATGAGCCAGACTAAAGGCCGGTAGATTCCTGCGGGGCCGACCCTGCAGGCCATCATCGCCGGCATTTCACTGTCTCGATACAGCCGACCAAGCGCGAGCATCGTGGCGAGAAAGAGTCCGATGGGTATCAGGATCGTCAAATACTGCACTACGGACAGGCCAATAACGTCAAATGCAGCGTATTTCGGTAATTTACCCTTCGCGACGTCCCCAAGGGTTCGTGCAAACTGATTTGTTAGTAGGATCAGCAAAAGAACCATAGTGACCCCGAACCAGGTCATGGCGATTTCGCGAAAAATGTACCGATCAAGAATACGGTTCATCAGTGTCCAGGAGTGGCGTAGCTGTGGGTAGCTGAAACGGTTAGACTACCGTTTTTATTTTGTCCGTGACAGCCCCGGGGCAATAACAAGGAAAGCAGGGAAACTATGAAATATTTTACCACTACGGGCAAAGCGTCTCGTCGCGCTGCCGACTGTGTGATTGTTGGAGTCTACAATCGCGGCAAACTGAGTGCCGGCGCAAGCGACATCGACGCCGCGAGCAAGAGATACATTCAAGATCTCATTAAGTCCGGCGACGTCTCAAGTACGCCCGGTCGCGTCACGTTGTTAAATAAAGTACCGGGAGTCAAAGCAGACCGAGTTGCTGTTGCAGGTCTCGGCAAAGCTGGCTCACTCGACGCTATCGGATTCAAGCAAGCCGTGGCCGCATCTGTGAGATCGCTTCTGGATTCCAAAAGCAAGCGAATACTCAACACGTTGACACTGGAAACCGTAAAGGATTGTGGTCCCTATCATCTGGCTCGACACTCAGTCGAGGCAGTGGGCGATGCCTTGTATCGTTTTAATCAAATGAAGAGCGGCCGCAAGAAAGCTCCAATGCCGTTGAATACCGTCGGCCATTCCATTGCCAAGCGAGGCGATGCAGCGAAATCAGAGCGCGGTGCTGAACACGGCGATGCTATCGCAAGCGGTGTAGCGCTGGCTAAAGATCTCGGCAATCTCCCAGCGAACGTGTGTACTCCGAACTATCTTGCGAAGACCGCAAAGAAAATGGCCAGTGGCAACGGTAAATTGACGACGCGGGCCCTCAACGAAGCCGAGATGAAAAAGCTCGGCATGGGATCTTTGCTCTCGGTCACTGCTGGTGCTATTGAACCCGGCAAAATGATCGTCATGCAATATAAAGGCGCGGGCAGCGACAAGCCTGTCGTTTTGGTCGGCAAAGGCGTTACCTTCGACACCGGTGGCATTTCGCTTAAGCCCGGCGCCAGCATGGATGAGATGAAGTTCGATATGTGCGGTGCCGCCAGCGTTATTGGCACTATGGCAGCCATCAGCAGCATGAATCTGAATATCAACCTGACGATAATCGTCCCGGCCGTTGAAAATATGCCTGCAGGCGATGCAACGCGGCCTGGTGACATCGTCAAGAGTATGTCCGGTCAGACCATTGAGGTTTTGAACACAGATGCTGAAGGTCGAATGATCCTGTGCGATGCGCTGACCTATGCCCGTCGTTTCAAGCCCGCTGCACTAATCGACGTCGCGACATTGACCGGCGCCTGCGTTGTTGCACTTGGCAAGCACCGCTGCGCTATTTACTCAAACAATGACGACCTGCAGGACGAGATTTTCGCTGCCGCTAAACGTTCTGAAGATCTCGGCTGGCCAATGCCAATGGGCGACCAATATACGGCGCAGTTGAAGAGTAACTTTGCGGACATGGCCAATATCGGCGGACCGGGAGGTGGATCTGTAACGGCTGCCTGTTTCCTCGGAAAATTCACCGACGGCATGAATTGGGCACATCTCGACATCGCTGGCGTCGCTTGGAAGTCCGGCGGGCAGAAAGGGTCCACTGGACGCCCGGTAAGCTTATTGTCGGAGTTCGTACTGTCCCGCGCCGGCGCACTACCCTAAGTTAACGTGGCTCAAGTCGACTTTTACGTTCTCGACAAGGTCGACGAACATTCGCGTTACACCCTTGCTTGCAAGCTGGCCGAAAAGGCTTGGCGGTTGGAGAATACGATCCACATTCATACGATGAGTCAGGCGGACGCCGAACGACTCGATGAGTTGTTGTGGACCTTCCGTGACGGCAGCTTTGTTCCGCACGAATTGGTCAGCAGCGGTAATCCTGCGCCCGTGTCGATCGGTTATGGTAGCAATACTGTTGAGTCGCGGGACCTTCTTATCAGTCTCTGCGACGAGATACCGGCGTTCGCAGATACTTTTCCCCGGATTGCAGAGCTTGTAACCTCCGAAGAGAATTGCCGGCAGAAAAGCCGTGAGCGGTACGCGGCTTATCGCGACCAGGGCCACACACTGGAAATGCACAAGATCTAATGGACAAGTCATACCAACCGCAAGACATCGAACAGCGCATCTACGACCGCTGGGAAGAAAAAGGCTATTTCGCCCCTGAAGGCGACGGCACGCCGTATTGCATCGTAATTCCACCGCCCAATGTCACCGGCACCTTACACATGGGCCATGCGTTCCAGGACACGATCATGGATACGCTCACTCGCTTTCATCGAATGCTTGGCCACCGTACTTTGTGGCAGCCTGGCATGGACCACGCCGGTATCGCGACTCAAATGGTCGTGGAGCGACTCCTAAATACCGAGGGGAAATCGAAGCACGATCTGGGCCGAGAAAAATTTATCGAACGTATCTGGTCCTGGAAAAAGGAATCTGGTGGGAAAATCGCGAGACAGACCCGCCGCCTCGGTGCGTCAGTCGACTGGAGTCGTGATCGATTTACGATGGACGATGGCTTATCGGACGCAGTTCGGAAGGTCTTCATTCAACTGCATGAAGAAGGACTGATTTATCGCGGTAAGCGTTTGGTCAACTGGGACCCGGTATTGCATACCGCCCTGTCCGATCTTGAAGTTCTGTCTGAAGATGAAAGTGGCAGTCTTTGGAATTTTCGTTACCCGCTCGCATCCAGCGACGGACACCTTGTAGTCGCCACCACACGTCCTGAGACGATGCTCGGCGACAGTGCGGTCGCCGTTCATCCTGACGACGAACGATACAAAGATCTTATTGGGCAAGAGATCATTCTTCCCATTGTCGGTCGACGCATTCCGATAATTGCTGACGATTACGTCGACCCAGAATTCGGTACCGGATGCGTGAAAATAACGCCCGCACATGACTTTAACGACTATGACATTGGTAAACGACATGGTTTGGCGATGCACAACATCCTTGACGACAACGCCGCGATGAACGACGAAGTGCCGGAAGAATTCCGCGGCATGGATCGATTTGATGCACGCAAAGCGATCGTCGCCAAGTTTAAGTCACTCGACCTGCTCGAAAAAATCGAAGATTATATAGTGAAGATTCCGCGCGGCGATCGCAGCAATGCGGTTGTTGAGCCGTATTTGACCGATCAGTGGTATGTAAAAATTGAACCGCTTGCCAAACCCGCTATCGAAGCGGTTGAAGCGGGTCGTATCAAATTTGTTCCCGAGAACTGGTCAAAAACCTACTTCGATTGGATGTACAACATTCAGGACTGGTGTATTAGCCGGCAACTCTGGTGGGGGCACCGCATTCCGGCTTGGTATGACGATGAGGGCAATATTTTCGTCGGCAACAGCGAAGAAGAAATTCGAGAGAAGAATAATCTGGGCGATATTGCATTGCGTCAGGATAATGACGTTCTCGATACCTGGTTCTCTTCTGCACTGTGGCCATTTAGCACGATGGGCTGGCCAGAGAAGACGGATGCGTTGAAAGAGTTCTACCCCGGAAATGTCCTCGTCACTGGCTTCGACATCATTTTCTTTTGGGTCGCACGAATGATTATGTTCGGCCTGAAATTCATGGGCGATGTGCCCTTCCGCGAAGTTTATATTCACGGCCTGATTCGGGATCAGGACAACCAGAAAATGTCGAAATCCAAAGGCAATGTTCTTGACCCGATCGATCTGATCGACGGTATCGAGCTTGAGGCTTTAGTCGATAAACGTATGAAGGGAATGATGCAGGAGCACCTTGCTCCCAAGATTGAAAAAGCGACGCGCAAGCATTTCCCAAACGGTATCGACCAGTTTGGTACTGACGCCCTGCGCTTAACTTTCGCTGCGCTCGCGACGACCGGTCGCGACATTCGCTTCGACTTGGGTCGCATCGAGGGCTATAAGAATTTCTGCAACAAGCTTTGGAATGCCGCTCGCTATGTGTTGATGAACACCGAGTCACTGGATGAGGGCGAAGTGGAATTCAGTTCCGCAGATCGTTGGATCCGATCGCGACTTAATACCGCTACGGCAGATATGCACCAGCACCTCACAAGTTACCGACTCGATCTGGCGCTGCAGTCGGCGTATGAATTCACCTGGCATGAGTTCTGCGACTGGTATCTAGAACTATCAAAACCGATTTTGCAGTCCGATGAATCATCCGATGCTGAGAAACGTGGCACGCGACAGACCTTGATCGAAGTGCTGGAGACTACATTGCGTTTACTGCACCCTTTAATGCCGTTTATCACAGAAGAAATCTGGCAAACTGTGGCACCGCGAGCCAATATCGAGGGCGAAACAATCATGCTGCGCCCCTATCCCGAGGTCTTATCTGAAGCGACCGATGCGGATGCAGTCGCCGATATCGAGTGGGTGCAGCAGTTTATTCTCGGAATTCGTCAGATTCGCGGAGAAATGGATATATCACCTGGCAAACCATTGCCTGTAGTTTTGCAGGACGCGAGTGCATCTGATTTATTCAGAGCGAAGTCTCAAGCGCTACTGTTGCAACGCGTGGGCCGCGTGGAATCTGTAACCACCCTGATCAAGGACGAAGATCCCCCAGCTGCCGCCACCGCACTTCTCGGCGATATGCGCATGTTGGTGCCGATGAAAGGCATCATTGATGTTGATGCTGAGCGCACGCGACTGACAAAACAACAGGGGAAAATCAATAAAGACTTGCAGCGAAGCGTTGGAAAACTGGGGAACAAAAAATTTGCGAACAATGCACCTGCTGAGGTTGTCACACAGGAACAGGAGCGCGTTGTTGAATTTGAGAAGGCCATCGCACAGCTGACTGAGCAACTTGAAAAACTGGATGAGCTCACCTGATACTGATCGTTTTGAGTAAATTTCACTCACACTTTCGGGCTGGTTAATAAAGGCCGAATTCTCGGGATGGATCTGGTGGAAATCGCGCCGCAGCATAACGTCGGGAGCATCATGATGATCCACGCCGAGCGATGGATTTGTAACTTTATTGGTGCCACTGTCCGGGCAGGCTATTGCGACTGATCGGCCGCCGGCATTCGTACTAATGTCAGCAGCAGCGCGCCAGCAAGAAACATCGGTATCAGTGCCAGCAGCACCCACTTCGGGTCGTCTGACAGCATAGCGGCGATCGCGACCATGGCCGGTCCCAGAACATGCGCGAACTTGGTTGTCATGCTGTAAAAGCCGAAGAACTCACCCGGTTGGTGCGCAGGAATCAAGGTCGCGTAGACAGACCGACTGAGCCCCTGTGCGCCACCCTGCACCATCCCAATAATGATCGACATGATATAAAACTCACGCACCTCGGTCATCTGCATGCCCCATAGGCATACACCAACATAGGCAAATAATGAGAAGTACAATCCCTTCTTGGTCCCAAATCGATGCGCCAGAAAACCATAAATGAGCGTCGCTGGGAACCCAACGAAGTTGGCGATCAATAAGGCCAAGACCAGATCGCTGTCTTCGAATCCAAGACGTTGACCGTAGTTCACCGCCATAAAAATAACGGTAAATACGCCTCCGATATAAAGCCAATAAGCACCGAGGAATATCACGACATTCCGGTACTGACTGACCTTCTGGACAGTCGACTTCAATTCTTCATAGGCAGCCCGGATCGGATGATGCCTCACTTCGATTGGGCTATAACTCTCAGGAAAAAAGATCAACAAAGGTAGGAGGAATAGTAACCACCAGACGCCGACCGAAATAAACGCATAGCTAAAAACCTCTGTCACGCTTTCCAGACCAAAGGTTTGTGGTGACTTCAACATCCAAAGATGCAAAGACAACAGCGCTGCTCCACCCAGATAGCCCACTGAGAACCCCAAGGTCGAAACAAAACTGTAATTGCATGGTTCCGTAACGTCGATAAGCAGTGAGTCGTAGAAAACAGTCGCACTGTAAAATCCGACTGATGCGACGAGGTAGAGTCCCAAGGCGATAGGCCAATCGCCCTGTCCGACAAATCCTAAACCTGTCGTCGCCACTGCGCCGGTGATTGCAAACAAGAGAAGAAATCGCTTTTTGTAGCCACCGGTATCAGCAATCGTCCCGAAAATTGGCGCGGACAAAAATACGATGAGGCTGGCAGCAAAAGTGGTCCAACCCAGACGCATGGTTGCGACTGATCCGCCATCCCCTGCGCCCCAATAGTTACCAAGCACCAATGGAAATAGAACCGCTAGCACACTGAGTGCGAACGCGGAGTTCGCCCAATCATATAGCGCCCAGGTAACAACCTTCTTTGTGATTATTCTGGACTTTGGCAAAATCCTGCCTCAGGCAAAGGTCCTAACGTTAGTACTCGCGGGTCTTCCGAAAAGCAATATCCGGCCAGCGTTCCTCGGTCAGGGTGAGATTAACTCGTGTAGGAGCAATGTAAACGAGACTGCTACTGTGATCCAGCGCCAAATTATCATGCGCTTTGCGCTCGAAGTCACTCAACATCTTTGCGTCGCTGCATTCAACCCATCGCGCGGTCGCCACATTGATAGCCTCAAACTGACATTCGACGTTGTATTCATCGTGTAAGCGGTGTGCGACGACCTCAAATTGCAACGGCCCAACAGCGCCAAGGATCAGATCATTATTACGCATCGGCCTAAAGAGCTGGGTAGCACCCTCCTCACACAGCTGCGCTAGACCTTTATGCAAGGCCTTTAGTCGTAATGGATCCTTCAATACCGCGCGACGAAAAATCTCGGGTGCAAAATTTGGAATCCCTGTGAAATGAATTTCCTCGCCTTCAGAGAAGCTGTCACCAATATTAATTGTGCCATGATTGTGAATACCGATGATATCGCCAGCGTAGGCCAGCTCAGCATGCTGGCGATCTGCTGCCATGAAAGTAATCGCGTCAGGGATTTTCATTTCCTTGCCGGAACGAACATGCAACATGCGAATTCCCTTGCGATACTCACCAG
>Ga0209383_1000527_pt1 | contig 27252 bp, 35 predicted proteins | sample CoawatmetaG02DNA_FD_187510 | JGI IMG/M metagenome (GOLD analysis project Ga0209383, IMG submission 187510) | Marine microbial communities from the West Antarctic Peninsula - Coastal water metaG029-DNA (SPAdes) (version 2) | ecosystem: Environmental > Aquatic > Marine > Coastal ... | reverse complement strand
TGTTACAGACGTAGGTGGCAATGAGTCCAATGTATCTAGGTATGAAGTAGAAGAAGATGATGACTATGTACAGGTTGGTAAGACAGGTACGTACCGTCACGTAGAAAAAGAAGTAGAAGGAGAATTGGTATAATGTTTAGTTTAGTAGAGATGTTGCGTTACATGCGTCCAGATGGTTGTGAAGCCCAGCGCATGTTCTGTCAGAGGTTCTTGGAACCTGTGTTCGGTTACCCTGACACGCATGGCAATTACGTCAAGATCATCAGTGATGAGACTGGTCAGTATCCACCTATCTGTTTCACTGCCCACCACGATACCGTACACAAAAATGGTGGTATGCAGAATGTCCTAGTCATCAATGACGTTGCTTCTGTTGCTGATCCTGCTACCTCATCCTGTCTGGGTGCTGACTGTACCACTGGTATCTGGCTTATGCTTAATATGATTGAGGCTGGTGTTATTGGTACGTATGTTGTCCATGCAGCAGAGGAGATAGGTTGCTTGGGTAGTCAGGCATTGGTCAAGGCTAGACCCCAGTGGCTTGAGGAGGTCAAGGCTGTTATATCCTTTGACCGTTATGGTGACAAGTCCATCATCACCCATCAATCATCCTTCCGTACTGCGTCTGATGAGTTTGCACACAGCCTGTCTGATGCTCTGGGTATGCCTCAGTTACTACCTGATGATGGTGGCTCTTACACTGACAGCAATGAGTATGCCAGTGTTGTGTCCGAGTGTACCAACCTCAGTGTGGGTTACTACAAGCAGCATACGTCCAATGAGACCCAAGACCTACGGTATGCCAATGAGTTGTCCGAGCGTCTTATCAAGGCTGACTGGTCTGCTCTGGTGTTTGTGCGTGACCATACAGCAGAGCCTGAGTGCCTATGGGGTGTTGACTGGTCACGTGGCTGGGGTGATCTCACTGGGTACGGTAAAGACTACAAGTCAGCCTTTGACTACTATGACGATGACGCTGGCTTTGCAGATGACGTAGAGATGCGGCGTATTGAGGATGTGATGACAGAGAACCCACAGGCTGTTGCCAAGTTGCTGCACTCCTATGGTTACAGATATGATACCCTGCTTGACGAGTTGGGTATCAACGAGAGCAACTACACTGTCAAACACGCTAACACTTTTTAGGAGATAGTAATATGATTTGGAACGATAGAAACACAGTGGAGATGCTACGCCTATACAACCTCGGCCTGACAGGTGTTCAGGTTGGGGATAGGATGGGGTGTAGTGCCAATTCAGTTCGTGGTAGGAGGAGGGCGCTTAGAGAAAAGACAGAGGTGGGTAAGGTTAAAAGATTTAGTTCTGGGGTTGTTGGTAAGAATACGCAAAGGGTTGTGAGTAACAAGTACAAGGTGTTTAGGGTTCTTAATACTGTCACTGGTGTTGTGTTTAAGATATCTGGTATGGGTGATGATTTACCTGACGAGACTCTTAAATCTGCTACTGTTGGGGAGGTGAGGCGAAAGAAACACAAGGTCTTAAAGCACATGATGGAGTATGAAAGGTTAATGTAATGGAATATTATATTCAATCCACCGAAAACAATAAGCTATTCTGGTCAAATACTGATGGGTGGTGTGACAATACCAGATCACTATTTTCTCTTGAAGAAAAAGAAACCCTTAACCTGCCCATAGGTGGTGTGTGGGTACTGTTAGAATATGAAAGGTTGATGTAATTAATATTGCAACACCCCCTTGACAGCCCTTTCTATAGGGAATAGAAGGTGTATAATTACTTAAAGTATCCTAAAATACTATTACTTTAGGAGAAACGTAGTAAGTAAAAACTTTAAGTATTACTTATAGTAGTGAGGTTACATGAGACCAAAGAGAAGTAGAAAGGTAGGGGTAGGTTTAGATTCTACCTCTACAATAGAAGAAGTAGTTACCTACTACTTTAACACCCCAAGGTTCCGAGACCTGTCCCGTAATACACACAGGACGTACCACTACTGCCTGACCAGATTGTTTTCTGGTTACGTAGGAGCAAAGAAGGTTGGGGGAGTAAAGTTAGACAGACTTACCCCCCAGATGTGCGACACGATGTATAATGACTGGGCTGAAGATGTTAGTGTTAGTCATGCCAATGAAATGTCCCGCATCTTTTCTATGCTGCTAAATATGTGTGTGGGTCTGGACTTACTACACCGCAACCCAATGTCTAAAGTTCATAAGAGGACAACAGAAGTAAGGTCAGTGGTGTGGACTAACAGTCAGGTGGTGTCTTTCCTTGATACAGCATTCTCTGACTTTAAGTGGAGAAACATAGGTCTACTTGTTATGCTGGCATATGAATGGGGGCAGAGACCTGTGGACATACGCAACTTGGAGTGGGACAACATAGACTTAGATAACCGTACCACTAAGATCAAACAGACTAAGCGTGGTGCGGAGGTAGAGTTACCTATTGACGATCAGATGAAAGAGATGCTAACAGAGCAGCAGCTTCATTGGGGCTTTCAGCCATACGCAGTACCCCACTACAGGAAGCAGGACAGGGCTTACAGGCCATACACGTGTGGTCAGGTAGGTATCCTAGTCAATCAAGTAAAAGAAGCAGCAGGGTTGCCCGACGAGCTTAAGGCTGGTGACTTACGGAAGACTGCTATTGTTGAGATGATAAAGGGAGGAGCAGACAGTTTACAGATCATGTCAGCTACAGGGCATAAAAATGTAGCAAGCCTAAATCCTTATAATAAACATAATTTAGAGACTGCAACAGCAGCTCTCAGTAGGAGAAAAAGATGACTATTATTTTAAACCCAGCAAGTGACCATGTTCAAGCTGCATTCCTTAAAGCACACCTAAAAATGGTGAAGGTAGGGATGAGTCCCAGTAAAGGTATGACTAAGACCAAACTGTTAAAAAAGGCCAGTGATATTACAGGAGTAAAATATAAACGTGGTCAGTATGATGAAGCTATCTTTGATTTACAGAAAATTGTAGACGTAGCAACAGGAGAAAAAGATGACTGATATCCTAACAGACAACTTAGTATTAGAGGTGGTTCTTTTAGCCATCTTTATTTTTAGTGTGACATAGGGGTGTATTATGAAAGCTAGAGAAGACCTTTTAAAAGAGATAGGCACACTCAAGAGTGATGTAGAGTATTGGGAGACACAAGCAAAGACGCTTGAGGCTCGTAAGGTTGAGCTTCAGGGTGAGTTGCATAAAGCTAAGGCTGAGTTAAAGCTTTGGATGGGAACGGGGGTATGAGTTATGAGGTAAAAGCAGCAGCACAGGTACAGGCAGAGCAAGCCTTTGATGGCTTCATGTACTGGATGAAGAAGGGTACGATCTGGTCTTGCATAGTCCTTGGCCTTGTAGTCTTTGGTTGTAATGCTGGTGTTGAGGATGACGCCTACCCTGCATATAATGGTGAGCAGTATGCACCAACTAACATGGGAGAATAGTAATGGCGTCTAAAGATTACACTACTGGCTGGCAGGACAGTGAGGTGGCAACTAAATATGTATATTCCCGGCTGCATGAAATACTAAATACAGAGGGTGACGATAACATGATACAGGAACTTTCTTTGTTTTACTCAGAGATAGCCCGTACATATTTGGCAGACACAGGAGAAAAAATAGGAAGTCCAACACGCCCTGCGGAACTACACAGTATATTATAAACTTGGGGATTAAGATGATTAATCAAAACATGTGGGCCATAAAAGAGATAGACACAGGTAAAATGGTCTCAAATAAATGGGGCAGGACTTTGTGGGAGACTAAACCCACTAATGCCCTAAACTCTATACTTTGGAGACACATAAAAAATGGAGGTCTTGTATGCACTCAAGTCTCAGTTAAAGAAATAGGTGAAGTAAATGATTAAAGCAACATACGTAGACCACATGGGTAGTGACCTGTCTGTAGTTAATGCAGCCCGTGTATCCTTTGGTAAAAAGAGTGAGGCATTGGGTACATCAGGTGTAGAGGGTGGACATATGACCCCTATCCTACATGACCAAGATAAGAGGCTAATCAAGTACCTAGCTAAGCACAAACATATGTCACCCTTTGGTCACGCCTTTGCTTCGTTCCATGTCAAGGCGCCCATCTTTGTAGCTAGGCAGTTGGTCAAGCATAAGTTCTTACGTTGGAATGAGATCAGTCGTAGGTATGTGGATGATGACCCTGAGTTCTATATGCCTGATGTATGGCGTGGACGTAGTACTGATAAGAAACAGGGCAGTGACGGTGTATTTAAAGCAGTTCGTGTATATGATACTAAGGAAAAAGTTGTTGACCCTAATGAACTGTATGAAGAAATACTTGACTTAGTTGACGATAGCTACACTTACTTAATTGACCTTGGTTTATGCCCAGAGCAAGCACGTATGATGCTACCACAAAGCACCATGACTGAATGGTATTGGTCTGGGTCACTTGACGCCTTTGCTGATATGTGCAATCTACGGTGCAAAGAAGATACACAGCTTGAGACAACACTCGCCGCACAATGTATATTTCAGGCAATGAGTAATCTATTTCCTTTATCGTGGGAGGCACTGACAGATGGCTGACAATCCACACCTAGCGTGTCCCTTTGAGGACTGTGGATCAAGTGACGCATTTAATTGGAATGATGGTGGCTATGGATTCTGTCATAGCTGCGGGGAATCATACCCAGCAAGGAGAGGAACAAGAGTGTTTGATTGGGCGAAAGAAGACTATCCAGTAGTAGAAAAGGTTAAACCTATGGACATACCAGTAACAGGTGTTACTTACAAAGGCATACGTGGCTTGGATGAGGGTGTGTGTCAGCTCTATGGCATTCAGATACAGACAGGGGATGGTGAGGTTCCAGTGAGGTACGCATACAAGTACCCACACACGGTCAAGTACCGTGACTACAATGACAAGTCCAAGTCTTGGGTAAAGGACAGAGGCGTAGGCATGGCTAAACTCTTTGGCCCTGAGTTTAATTCTGGCTCTGCTACACGTATCTATATCACTGAGGGAGAGTTTGATGCTGCTTCTCTCTATCAAATCCTTGGTCAGAAGTGGCCCGTCAAGTCCTTGCCCAGCGCATCTATCGGGGAGAAGTTTATTAAGGCTAACCATGCCTACCTCAACTCCTTCAAGGAAGTGGTGTATGCTGGTGAGTTAGATGACGCAGGTAGACGTGCTGCTGACAAACTATATGAGGCATTAGCAGACAAGTTCTGGTATGTACCCATGTCTAAGCATAAGGATGCCAATGACTTCTTAACCAGTGGTGATACGGATGATCTTAAGTGGGCTGCACTCAAGCCACAGCGTTACTCACCTGATAACTTCTTCTGTTCTGATGAGGAAGTAGAAGCAGCAATCCGTAATGAGAACCCCTATGAGTACGTACCAACAGGACACACAGGGCTTGATGAGAAGACTAGAGGCTTGGTTAAGGGCGGCATCACGTTTATCAAAGCACCACGTGGTACTGGTAAGACTGAGGTGATCCGTTACTTTGAGACAGGTCTACTCAAGACACCTGACGTGCGTATTGCCCTACTACACATGGAAGAAATGAAGTCTACTACCTATCGTGCTATGGCTACCTATCACCTAGGGCTGAACGTCCGTACTAAGGATGACGCAGTGGAGAACAGTATCTCTGAGGATAAGGTAGTAGAAGCAGCTAAGTTAGCAACTAAGGGTGAACGTACCATTGTGTTTGAGATGAGATCACATGATGATCCCCTCAAGCTGCTTGAGTATATCCGTCTTGCTGCTACCGTGTATGGCGCTGGGTATATCTTTATTGACCACGTACAACGTCTTGCCTACCTGTCTAACACAGGGGTTGATGGTGCTACCAGTACTCTAACCACATTGGGATCACGTGCAGCACAGCTTGCTAAGGAGTTGAATATTGGTGTGATCTTTATCTCTCAGGTTAATGACGATGGACGTACCAAGTATGCTGCATCACTAGAAGAAGAAGCAATCATCTGTATCAAGATTGAGCGTGACACTGATACTGATGATGAAGTATTACAGAACACTACTAACTTTATACTTGACAAAAACAGACCGTTTGCTAAATTAGGTCATGCAGGGTCAGTCTATTACGATCCTGATACAACCATACTAACGGAGGGTACATGATAATATTTGACATAGAGACAGATGGTTTAAACCCAACAAAGATACACTGCCTCTCCTACACCCACCCAGATATCTTAGACGTAAAAACATTGTTTGACTATGATGACATGCGCAACCTACTGGCTAAACAGAATCATATAGTTGGGCATAACATTATTAGGTATGATGTTCCTGTGCTTGAAAGGTTACTAGAGATAGAACTTGACTGCGACTACTATGACACCCTACCTATGTCTTGGGTAATGAACACTGACAGACCCAAGCATGGCCTTGCAAGTTTTGGTGATGACTTTGAAATACCTAAACCTGTGATTGAGGATTGGGAAGGTCTGACTCAGGAGGAGTATGCTCATAGGTGTGAAGAAGATGTTAAGATCAACTACCACTTATGGGAAGACTTAATCTTTAAGTTTAGAAGAGTGTACGAACAAGACAAGCCTCTTCTAAAGAAGTACCTGCAATACCTGTCATACAAGATGAAGTGTGCAGCAGCAGCAGAACAGCGTGGATGGAAGCTTGACGTTGACCTAACAGAAAAGTGTGTGGCAGACCTTACAGCGCAGCAAGATCAGAAGATAGCAGAACTGGTTGATGTTATGCCTATGAACAAGCTGTACAAGGTAGCAGGTAAGCCTAAGAAGTATACCAAAGAGGATGGCACAATATCTAAACTAGGACACAAGTGGGATGCTCTACTTGAAGAGTATGGTATGCCCAAGGGATATGAGGGGGAGATAAAGGTAGTAAAAGGTGTTGAACCTGCTAATCCTAAATCCTCCGATCAAGTCAAAGACTGGCTGTATTCTATGGGATGGGAACCCTGCACACACAAGTACGTGAAAGAAGAAGATGGATCAGAAAGAAGAATACCTCAAGTCCGTAAAGATGGTGAGCTTACTAGCTCTGTACGACTACTTATGGGGCAGGATAAGGCGGTAGGTGTACTTGATGGGCTTACTGTTATTCAACACAGACTTGCTATCTTCAAGGGCTTCTTAGAGTGTCAGGTTGATGGTTACGTTAAGGCAGAGATAGCAGGGCTTACTAACACCCTACGCTTCAAGCACAGCAAGCCTCTGGTGAATCTTCCGGGAGTTGATAAGCCTTGGGGTAAGGAAGTAAGAGGCTGTCTTCTTGCTCCTGACAACGACCATGTACTTTGTGGTGCTGACATGACTTCCCTTGAAGACACAACTAAGAGACACTACATGCAGCCCTATGACCCCGACTATGTTAAAGAAATGAGCAGAGATGGTTTTGACCCTCACCTTGATCTGGCGTTACATTCTGGCGCCATTACTCAGAAACAAATAGACATGCATAACAGTGGGGAGAAGAGTTTAAAAGCACTACGTAAAAACTATAAGGTGGTAAACTATTCTGCTACCTATGGTGTTGGTGCGCCTAAACTTTCCAGAGAGACTGGTATGTCTGTGGGCCAAGCAGCAAGTTTGCTTAAGGCTTATTGGGAACGAAACAAAGCAGTAACAGAGTTTGTAGACGATCAGCAAGTAAGAAGTATTGCTAGTCAGATGTGGGTGCAGAACCCTGTCAGTAAGTTCTGGCATACGTTACGCTTTAAGAAGGATGTGTTCTCTACTCTTAACCAGAGTACAGGAGCATACTGTTTTGACAGGTGGGTCTATAACTATAGATCAGAAAGACCTAACCTGATTGGACAGTTTCATGACGAGACAATAAATGTGGTTAAAAAAGGAGACGAAGACTTACACACAGAAACTTTGCAAGATGCAATAAAAATGTTAAATAGGCACTTGCAACTAAACGTAGACCTTGGTATAGATGTGCAGTACGGCGCTACCTATGCCGACATACATTAAAGGAGGCCAAAGATGGCACAACGTGGAGTTAAGTTAAGAGCAGTTCTTGAGTGGGCAAAAGTGTTCAAAGAGAATCGTGACAAGGTAGGTTACAAAGCTACGGACGCAGTTCCGGGAACCTACGAGCAGTATGATGGTGCTTGCACTGTTAATATCATTCTTGATAACGAGAATACAGAGCTTCTAAAAGCTACTGGCTTTCCCCGTGCATTCAAGTCTGACTCAGAGGGACGAGGAATGGTGACTAAAGTTGACCGTAAGTTCAACAGTGGTCATAGCTTTAGCAGTGGCGCACCGGAAATCTACAAGGCTAACAGCAACAAGCCTTGGATGTTTGAAGATGGTGAGCTAGGTAATGGTACTATTGCTGATGTGTACCTGTCAGTCTATGACACTAAGTACGGTACTGTTGGTAGCCGACTAGATCGTATTGATGTTCATGACCATGTAGAACACACTGGTAGTTCTGGCATCCCTATCTATGAGTCTGTGAGTAGCCCACCCCCTGATAAAGCTGCAAAGCCGAGCAAAGTATTAGAGGATGAAATTCCCTTCTAATGAAAAAACTTTGGAAAACCCTAATTGATGGTGATATCATAGCCTATCGTGCGGGGTTTTCCTCTAACGATCTTACGGTTGCTGAAGCCTTGTCAAAGACAGATGACTTGGTGACGATGGCCTTGGAGGATTCCAATTACTTTACTGGTGGGCATCATCAAGTCTACCTTACAGGTAAAGGGAACTTCAGGTTTGATATAGCAAAGACAGCTAGATACAAAGGCAACCGTAAGGATTCGGCTAAACCAGTACACCTACCTGCTATTAGAGAGCATATGTGCAATAGATATGATGCAATCATTAGCAGTGAGGAGGAAGCAGACGATCTGATAGCAATAGAAGCCACTAACTACGGAAAGAATGCCCTTGTTGCAAGTATTGATAAGGACATGCTACAGATACCTTGCTTTCACTACAACCTGAGTAAGAGGCGTTTCTCTGTCGTAGGAGAATCTCAAGGACTTAAGTTCTTCTACACTCAGATACTTACTGGTGACACCGCTGACAACATTATTGGCCTGTATAAATGTGGGCCAGTAAAAGCAAAGAAACTACTACTTGATTGCCATAGTGAGATTGAACTGTGGGATGCTTGTGTTAGTGCATATGATGGTAACGAAGATCGTGTTATTGAAAATGCTAGGCTTCTTTGGTTAAGAAGAGAAGTAGGGGAAATATGGGAGCCACCCTATGTCTAAGACAAGTGCAGCTAAAGCTAAAGGTCGTACAGGTCAACAAGAAGTAAGAGACAAACTACTTGAAACCTTTTCAGAGTTTGAGCCTGATGATATCAAGTCAACAACTATGGGTGATACAGGCGAAGACATACAATTAAGTCCTGCTGCTAGAAAAAAGATACCTCTTTCTATTGAGGTAAAAAGAAGAAAAGAAGGACTTAAAACTGTGTATGGGTACTTGGAGCAAGCCTCTAACCATGCTAAAGGAGAGCCTGTAGTGTTCTATAGATCAGACAGAAAGCCTTGGCTTGTTGTTGTTGGTATGGATCATTACATGGAGTTGTTAAAAAACTGGAAAGGTAAAGATAGTGAGTGATGCAGTTAAAGTTTGGGGTATTATTGAGGGTCCAATATCCCGTGAAGATATGCCTGAGAGAGATGAGTTACCAGAGGATTTTGCTTATCTACTGGTGTGTAAAGTAGAAGTTGATAAACAGATAGATGAACACAACTTTTGGTTTGACTCTTTAGACGGAGCATACGAATGGAAAACGTATTTTGACAAAAACATAGAGCCTCTTGAACTAGAGGGTGAATATCCACAAGGAATTTATGATGATTAAAATATTAATAATTGTCACTTGTTCTATTGACAAATGCGTGTAGCTGAGTATAACTAGGGACTTATGACAATGAAATATGAAGTAATAATAAATATAGAAGTTGATCCTTCTGCTAATTTCTTAGAGGTGTACAACCCCTCTAGTCCCTTTGTAATAAAAGAACTAATGTACAATATCATGTATGATATAGATGACGTAAAGATAACAAACTGTGAGGTAACATTAAGTGACTAAGATAACACTAGACGATGTTGAATACGACACAGACACGTTTAACAAAGAACAATTAAGTTGGGTAGGAGAGCTACAAAAGAATCACTCCGTGGGGACAACCCTTACCTATCAGTTGAGTAGTTTAAATGTTGTAAAAGAAATACTTATGAACAAACTAAAAGGGTCTTTTAAATGATTACTGAAGAAGATATGAAAGCCTTTCAAGGCTACAGTGAGTGGGTAGAGCGTAAGATTATTACAGACCCACAAGACCGACTCAATGAAAATGTTCTTGGTCTCTGTGAAGAGGCTGGGGAAGTAGCAGGTAAGATTAAGAAACGTATCCGTGACAAGACAAAAGTAACACCCGAAGCTATCCTAGGTGAGCTGGGTGACGTACTTTTTTATACTACAGCACTAGCTAACTACTACAACTTCAACCTAGCATCTGTCATCACACAAAACATGGTCAAACTAGACGGTCGTGAGTCTAGGGGAACCCTAAAAGGGAGTGGGGATGAGAGGTAAAAAGAGCAAGATACAAATTCGGGCCAATGAGCTAATAAGACCTATTGACCAACAGATTATGATGTGCGACAGCAGGGAAGAAACCTTGCTGTTTGCTTGCATTTTACTTGAGAAAGCTAAAACTATCTTTGAGGCGAACTTAGGTAAGCGTGGAAGAAGAGAAATATTTCGTATGAGAATGGGTGAAGACAAATGAGTAACAACTATCTACCAACAGACTACCAGACCTTTATTGCAACCAGTCGTTACGCACGATGGCTTGAAGACAAAGGACGCCGTGAGACGTGGACAGAAACTGTTGACCGTTATATGCTTAATATTGTTGATAGCTTTGTTGACAAAGATACATATAGAGATGTTGCCAACGCTATCCTAGGCTTAGAAGTTATGCCCAGTATGCGTTCACTAATGACTGCGGGTAAAGCTGCAGAGCGTGACAACACCTGTATGTATAATTGCTCCTACCTACCCGTAGATGACCCTAAGTCCTTTGATGAGGCTATGTTCATCCTCCTCTGTGGTACTGGGGTTGGCTTCAGTGTTGAGCGGCAGTTCATTAGTAAACTCCCTGATGTGCCTACTCTTTTCCAGAGTGACACGACTGTCGTGGTTAAGGATAGCAAGGAAGGTTGGGCGAAAGGTCTCAGGCAAGTGTTAGCACTCCTATGGGCTGGTGAAATCCCTAAGTGGGATGTTAGTAAGGTTCGTCCTGCAGGTGCAAGACTTAAGACGTTTGGCGGACGTGCTAGTGGGCCTTCTCCACTTATTGATCTGTTTAATTTTTCTACTACAACATTCCGTGCAGCACAAGGTCGTAAGCTGTCTAGCATTGAGTGTCACGACTTGATGTGTAAGATTGGTGAGGTTGTAGTAGTAGGTGGTGTCCGTCGTAGTGCTATGATTAGCCTATCAAATCTATCTGATGATCGTATGCGTCATGCTAAGTCAGGTAACTGGTGGGAAAACGCTGGGCATAGAGCCTTGGCTAACAACTCTGTCTCTTACACTGAGAAGCCTGATAGTATGGCTTTCATGCGTGAGTGGACAGCCTTAATGGAAAGTGGGAGTGGAGAACGTGGTGTATTTAATAGAGAAGCTTCAATTAAGCAAGCAGGAAAAAATGGCCGTAGAGAAACTTGCTATGAGTTTGGCACAAACCCCTGTTCGGAAATCATCCTCAGACCGAATCAGTTCTGTAATCTTACGGAAGTTGTTGTCCGTGCCACAGACAATATGGAAGACCTTTCAAGAAAAGTCCGCCTTGCAACTATACTTGGAACAATACAATCCACCTTCACCAACTTTCCGTACCTGCGTAAAGTGTGGTCTAACAATACCGCAGCAGAACGATTGCTCGGTGTGTCTCTCACGGGGATAATGGACAACCCTTTAATGACTGCAGCTAATGAAGGATTAGCTGAAACATTGGAGTATCTTAAAAATGTGGCTGTTACTACTAATGCTGAGTGGGCTGACAAGCTTTCTATCCCTGTTAGCACTGCTATTACTTGTGTCAAGCCCAGTGGAACAGTTTCCCAACTGGTTGATTCGGCTTCTGGAATACATGCTCGTCATTCTCCCTATTATATCCGTACTGTACGCGGTGACAATAAAGACCCACTAACACAGTTCATGATTGATCAGGGTGTACCAAGTGAGCCTGACGTAATGAAGCCTGACGCTACCACAGTGTTCAGCTTCCCAATGCAATCACCCCTAGGTGCTATCCATACTGCTGATATGTCTGCACTAGAACAGCTAGAGATGTGGTTGATGTATCAACGTCATTGGTGTGAGCATAAGCCTAGTGTTACGATCAACGTCAAGGCTGATGAATGGTTTGAAGTAGGAGCATTTGTGTACAAGCACTTTGATGAAATGTCAGGCGTATCTTTCCTACCATTCAATGAGCATACTTATCAACAGGCTCCGTATCAAGATGTAGATATTACGGTCTATCGTAACCTTCTATCTATTATGCCCAAGAGTATTGACTGGTCTAATTTATCTGAGTACGAACAAGAGGACAACACCAGTGGTATGCAAACAATGGCCTGTAGTGGAGATGTGTGTGAGATGGTGGATATTACCTAATGCAACTTGAGTTGTTTAATAATCTAATTCCTCCTCTACTTGAGGGGGGCTTAGAGTGTAATGACTGTGGTATAATCCAACCTGTTGAAAACTTTCAACGTGTGCCATCAGGAGAAATAAAAAGAAAGTGTAAGTCCTGCAAGAAGAAACAAGTAAATGTAGTAGAGCATTTAAAAACCTTAAATACTTACCCTGATGAAAATTATCTGTGTCCTATATGCCAGAGGAGCCTAAAAGAAATAAGCAGTAAAGGACAGAAGAAACTACAATCATGGGTGCTAGATCACTGCCACAAAACTGAAACATTCAGAGGGTGGCTATGTGGCAACTGTAACACAGGATTAGGTGGATTAAAAGACAGTCTTGAAAGAGTAAGCAAAGCTAAAATATATTTGGAGAACCATATAGACAAATAAAAGGAGAAGTAAAATGATTTGGATTTATGTAGTAGCAATAACACTAACTAACCCAGTAAATGTAAAAAGTTCTTTTTCAATACACGCCCCAAACATGGCATTTAGAACAGAAGAGTCTTGCCAATCATGGCGAGAACATGATATGCTACGTTTGTACAAGTCAAGACCAGATGATAATGCCAAGGCAGTAAGCCAGTGTTTTTCATTACCTTTTAATATAGATACAGAAAGTTAATACTATCATGACCAAGTGGAACTTACCAAAAGATAATTCTTTTGACCCTGTAACTAAACCTTTACATTACAACACAGGTGAGATAGAATGCATTGACTACGTTAAACAGGTGTTAGGAGTTGAAGGGTTTATTGCGTACTGTCACGGTAATATGATTAAGTACCAACATCGTCACAGGTATAAACAAAATCCTGTAGAAGATATGGATAAGGCTGATTGGTATATGCAAAAGATGCGAGAAGCTATGAAGGAGGTTCATAAGTGAAACCATACGAACGAGGCAGAAGGGACTTTACGGTAGGTAATATTTCTAACCCTTACCGTAAAGACTCTAAAGACAATAAAGATTGGGAGTATGGTTTTAACAAATCCTACTTCTTCAATTTAGAAAAGGTAAAGAACATTGAGTCAAAAAAACTTAGCCGAAGAAGCCAAGAAGTACACTAATAAAAAACGTACACCTAGAACACTTAAGCCCCTCACTTCCCGAAGGTATCTAGCAGGACAAGCTCTTGCTGGGATACTCTCAGGTAGTAAAGGGGCTTTAAATATGACTGAGGTAAAACGGTCATCATATGAGTGGGCAGACTTTATGTTAGAAGAGGAAGATTAGTAGGGCTTAGGTAGTATTTTTCTTCTGTATTTTTCGCCATCTAAGTAGGCGCCAATTAAAACAAGTTGGTCAAGCACCTCGGACTCAGACTCAACATCTGCAAGGTCTGAAAAGGAATCATATACTCCCATTTCTTTTACTACCTTATCTAAAGCTTTAACACTGTTAGCTTTTCCTACTAGCTTCATCATTTTAAACAAAACCCTGTCATTAGATTGAACAGCGCCCAGTTCCATAAAGGCTTCAGTTAATCCTTTTGCATCTTCTAGAACCATCTTAACTTGTTGTTGTCTGTCTTTTAAAGAGTACTTGTCGTCATTCATAAGATTACTTCTAATAAGTTTACCAGCCCTATACTCCACAAAGCTGTGGAACACTTCAGCGTACCTATTACTACCTTCAGCAGAGCCAGCAGTATTTATAGATACATCAGCTGTAAACGAAGGTTTGCCAATCATGTTCATCATTTTAGCTGTGTCAGTTAATTTAACCTCACGAATACCTACAAGTTTAGTTGCGTCTTGTCCCTTCTTACCTGTAGCTGCATTAAATCTTTGAGGAGCTAAGTCACCTCCAATAGCACCAATGATTTGATCCATGTAACGTAGACTGTCATTTGCGACTCGTCCGTTCTGTCTCCTGTCTATAGAGATACCATCTTCACCCCTAGCTAAACCTACTATTTGATTAATTGGGTCTACAGCTCTAGTCACACCAGAAGCTACTTGGCTCAACATTTTACCACTAACCTTCTGAAGTTCCTTTATTGCAGCCTCATCCCCTGTTATAGCTAAAGATAAAGTACTACCCAAACCATCTACTGTTTGATTTAATTGACGTGTAATAGACCCAAATCCTAATTGGTCACTCATATCTTTTAACATGTCTGGCGGAATTTTTTGGTCATTAAGTACGTAAGACATGAGAGCAGCCCCAGCTTTAAGGTGTGAGATAGGGAAGTCATACTTAACTGTTATTACTGCACCATTTCTATCTCTGTATTGATCCCAGTTTAAACCTTGCTCCCTGTTAAACTTTTCTTGGTCAGCATAAGTCAACACTATACCGTAACCAATGCCAGCTTTCATTGCAAGTTCTTTTTGTGATTTTGTTTTATACCTGCCTGTTGCAGCCTTTAAAGGTATGGCTACACCCGTCCCTTCAACGATAAAGTTAAGGGTGTTATTAAAGAAACGACCAAAGGGTACAATTAAACCTACGCCGGGTATGTTACGCATCTCTTCAATAAACTTTGGAAATGTACCTGTGTCAGCAAAAGATTTAGAGAAAGTAGCAGCTTGTGTTTCTACAACTGCGTCTGCTATTGCTTGTTTAAACTTAAATGTTTGCATAGCTACGTCAGCATTTTCATCCGCAAAAAACTCACTCCAACTCTTATTGAAATCTTTACGGAGCCTTTTGTCTAGTTGGTATGTAAACTCTTGAGATTTTGTAAATGCATCTTGAGCCTTAACAAAAGTCAGTGTTTGTACAGTATCAATAAATTTATCCGCACCTTGACCTGCTATTGTTTTTTTAGGGTCAAAGCTAGACATTTTACCAGCATCTACACCACCACTGAGAGTTTCAGTTAAGTCTTTCATTAGCTGTGGGTTTTTATTTCCTAACGATTTAAAAGCATCGTAAGTCATCTCAGGGTCTAATAAATTTCTTAATCTCTGTTTATTAGCCATAAACAAAGAACTTGCTTCACGTAGTTGTTCTGCCGCCTTTTCATTTTTACCAAGTATTTTGTATGTAGCAGCAATATTTAGTTGTACAATTCCTACCCCAATGTCAGCAACAGAGTTAATTCCAGTAGCCGCACCCCAACCAACTAAGTTTAATGCAGAAGTAGAGGGGTTAGAAACAAGAAGCCTAATAACCCTGTTTTGATTTGCCTTTATTCCCTCACTTACGTACTTATCTAAAAATTTATTAACAGCATTTGGTGGTATTTCATCAGCTGATTTCTGTAAAACAGCAGCTCTCAACCAATCATCATAAGTTGTATTGTCTAGTTTAAGTTCTGTTACCCTTAATGCTTCTTGAGCCTGTGACCAGTTGTTAAGCGTCTTAGCCGCATCACTTGTTCTATAGCTAAGATAATCAGCAAAGTTATCTATGTTAAGTTTTTCTATCTTGTCTACTTTTCCTTTACCAATAACACCTAAGTTTATCTCAGTAATTCCTGTGGCTTTAGTAAAGTCTTCAAGAAATTTTGTCATCATACCACGATGAGCAGTAGAATTTGCACCAGTGCTTCTAATAGCATCAGTTACAAACCTAGTAATGGTGTCATCTTTATTTCTTTTCTGAAATATGTAACCCTGCTCTGCCATTGCCTCAACAATACCTCTGACTCTTAAATCTTTATTTCCTAACAGTAAGGTCTTAAAGAAATCTTGGTCAAGTTCATCTAAGCTTTTAGGCTTAGGAGAAGGTGGAGGCCCAACAAAATTAGGATCAGCATCTAACAGTTCTTTGTTTCTTCTTTGTTTGTTTATAAGCTCTACAGCATACCCACGTGATACAGCAGCTTCCCAGCCATTACGACCTCCTATTGCTCCTTCATTACCCCCTGTAATAGTGTTGTCAGCAAGGCGTAGGTCAGCCCTTCTCAGTAACTGTGTGTTACCATCTGGTAGCTGCACTAACACTTGACCCCTCTTAAAACCTACTACAGTGCCTTCTATAGCTTCTTCCATCCCAGTCTCAGTGTTTCTCTGGGTCATATTTTTAATAACCTTTTCACCCTCAAAGAAATTAAAACCAAACATGTCGGTCATACTTTCCAAGGGCTGTAGGTTTGGATTAACACCACTGGGTAAAGACAGGGCTTCAGTGCCTAGTGTTTCTAAGCCCCCAGACTTAGCAGACCTTGCTACAGTAAACGCACCAACCGTACCACCAAGAATCATTGTACCCAGAGCAGCTAAACCTACAGAGTGCATACTTACTTCATCCTGCACATCAGTACGTACCATTGACTTCTCATAGGCGTAGGCTGTACCTGCTGCCTGTACAGCATCTACAACCACAGTGGCTCCTACTTCTTTTATAGCAGACTTTTTTCCTTGTTTTTTAGCAAGTTCAAGCGAAGACTTACGACTAAGACGCTCTGCTTGTTTTCTAAAAATAGCCTTTCCTGCTTCTTCTGCAGCTTCCTTTGTAGCTCCCCTTGCCAGCTCACGCTTCATAGCTGCCTTAGCTAGTCCCTGTGCAGACTTAATAGCAACCTTAGTGCCAGCACTAGCAAAAACTTTACCTACGCCAAGGCTAACTAAGTTTACTGGATCAACTAAAGCAGAACGAACGTAGTCCCACGTACCACCAGCAGCTTCACCAAAGCTAGTTTCATCACTGTATAGATTAGCCATACCCTCAAACAGAGTATATGCTTCTCCTACTTTAGATAATTTTTCTTCACTAAGACCATTAAGATAAGCAACCTCAGAGATTGCACGTACAGTGTTACCACCAGCAAAACCCCGCATGTTATTCATAAACATGGTGGTTATTTCTTCTCTGTTGTAGTCTTCGGATTCTTCAATGTTGTAACGGTTCTTCATATACTCAGACACAATACCGTAATACTTATCACCTTTTAAATCAGTTTCAGTGTAAGTACCTTTTTCAAGAGTATCAACAGTGGCAGGTAGAGGTACAGTATCTTGAGTTTGTTCTTGAGGTGTAGGTTGTTGTGAGGAAGACCTACCTCCAAAAGTAAAACCTTCTGGAAGACTATCTAATGCACTGCTAGGTGTTGCAGTTTCTTCTGGCTCAACTTGTGAGGAAGACATACCTCCAAAAGTAAAACCTTCTGGAAGACTATCTAATGCACTACTCATTGTTCAGACTCAGCTTCTGGAACCCAAGCATTTGCATCTGCATCCCAAATAAGATATCTACCATCTGGTCCCGGTTGATCTGTTCTATCTCCATCTTGAGGTTGTTGAGGTTGAGGTGCCGCAGGAGTTTCAACAGGTGCTGGTCCTTCTGGTTTTGGGAAAGCTCCGTTACCAAACATCTGAGGGTTGCCTTCATTAATTGTAGCTAAAGTATCCCAAGCGTCAGGGCCAAATAATTGATCTCTAAGGGTATCATTACCAGTTTTAGACCCATTTTGTGCATTTGTTACTTCAATAAGCTCCAAGTCTGCAGCTTTCCGCCGTGGGTCGTTAGTATCGGGTAAACTTTGAATTAAATTAGTAAGATCTTGAAACTTATTTGTCATTCTTTTATTGACTTCAGTCTCGTACATTTTACTTTGTGAATTATAATCTTCACCACCCGGAAGCGCCATTCCAAGTTTCTGTGGGTCTTTAATTCTATAGGTAGAAGTAGGAGCTTTAGGAGCAACCTGAGTCTTTGAGTACAGATCATAGAAAGCTTTTCTGTCACTCATGTCAGTTTCTCCTGCTTTCGCCCAAAGATCACCAGTGGTAGCAAACTCTTCTGCGGCAGCTTCTGGGTCTTCACTGGAATTAATAACTAAGATATTAGCTACCAGATTGTCTCCTTCAACATTTGCACCCTCTTCTGTTGCTTTTCTATGAGCAGCTTCAATTTTCTTAAGCATGGCAGGGTTATTTTTAAAGCTATCAAGCCAAGCGTCACCACCCTCTGTTTCGCCCACAAGATCTTTTAAGTATGCAATACTTTGCACCATTTCCTTACTAGGTGTACGTGCAGCACCAAACGCCGTTGCACCAGCACTAAAAATTTCCATACGCTTGTCAAGGACTGAACTATCAAAGTTAGCCTGAGCCTGAGACTTTGCATCAAGACCATCCTGACGAATAAGTTTCCTCCAATCCGCGTCTTTCTGTGCAGCATCAGCAGCAATTTTTTCGTCCGCTAAACCTTTTTGCCCTGCTAATAAACCTTGAAAATTTATAGCCATTTAAGCTCTCCTTGCCATTAGACCAGTGGGTTTATCTTCTATTACTGGTTCTTTATTTTCTTTTACTTCTTGTGTAGGAGAATCATCTACCCCAAGTTTCTTTAACATCTTTCTTGCAGAAGATATTTGACGAGAGTAAGTTTTTACTTTTTTAGCTTTTTTATCTTCAAAGCCTTCTTCAAAATCAACACCAGCAGCTAGAGGTATTCCACGAATAAACTCATGTAAGACTGGGCCTATAGTTAAGCTTACATCTACGCTATGAAGTCCTTGCATGACAGCACTACGCATTACAGCTTCTGTCAATGTCTTAACATCTACTCCTGCCTCAATAAAGTCTAAGATATCTTCAGCAGCTTCAGCATTGTTTAGATGATCTATGTGATGCATAAGAGCTTCATCAATATTAGTAATCTCAGGTGGGCTTTCATAAGGAGCATTCTTAGGTTCAGTAGTAAGAGACTGTCCCGGAATTGGTCTATCATACATCATTATGAGTTTCCTCCAAACTGAGTGTCATAATCTGAAAGATAAGTTCCTATTTTTTTCTTACCACCATCATGAGGATTATATTTATCAGGGTGTCCAAAAGGAAGGTCACGAGTTTTTGCGTACTTTAAAGCACCAGTCTTACCTCCCAAATGAGCTACAGCCCTAAAGCTATTTAGTGGCATTTTAATTTCGTTTTCCATGTAAAGATTATCTATATCCTGTATGTGCCACAAAGCAAACTTTTCCTGTGCTGCAGGACTTTTAACAAAAGAATCAAAGTTTATTTCTGTACCTGTATCTTTTTTCCAATCAGTAAGTCTTTCGTTACCCGCTTGATACTTACCCCCATAGCCTTTAGAATTAACTACGTTGTACCGACCACTACTTTCTCTCATACCTAGCTCAGTAAGAAACTCTCTTGTTTCTCTGGCATCAATAGTATCAGAGTTATTTACACCTAAAGTAGATAAAAACTTGTCTTCTTCTTGTTGACTAGAATAGGTATAAGCATCACTTTTAAATTTAGCATTTTGTGCAATTAGAGTTTGCATTGTATTAGATTGAAAGTTATCCTGTTGTTTTTGTACGGGAGTACGGCGTTGAAAAATGCTTATACTTCCTGCTTCACCCGCACTTTTTAATTCACCGCTTGCTAAATCTACTTGAGGTATTCCCCTAGGCTGTACAATAGCTTTAGTAAGATCAGTAGCCCTTTGAGCAGCAGGGGTTGCCATCCGATCATAATTTTGTTTGGAGTATGAGCCGTTATCGTTTAAAGACATTTATTTTTCCTTATTGAAATAGAAATCTGTACATAAACTCAGACTTAGCGGCATCTTCAGCGGAATCTAGTTGTGTACGGGTATTAGCTAAATCTTTATCTGCTACTATTATCTTGAGATTTCTTTCTGCAAGACTTTCTCCTGCAGTAAAAGCATAGGCCATCATGTCTCTTTCACGTTGCCAGATTTGATTAATAGCATTTTCTGTAAGGCCATTCTCAAACTTAGCGTTAGCCATGTTAGCTTCATTCTCAGCAGAAGTGTTAAGAGTAGATATATTCTGACGCCACTGGGCATTAGCCTGAGCCACGACAAGAGTATTAGTAGCATTAAACTGGTCTCGTTGATTCTGCATCTCCGAGTTAAACTTAGAGATTGCATTGGTTTCACCAGCATTAAATTGATTCATTGCATTAGTCTGAGTTGTATTAAACTGAGAAACTTGTGAGTTAAGACTTGCCATAAACTGATTGGTTTGATTTTTGCTAGTTGCATTGAATTGTTTAGATGCATTCTCAGCAGCAACATCAGTAAGAAGTGATTGTTGTATAGCCTGAGCCTTAAACATAGAGGTTTGTTGTGTGTTGTTTAGGTTAGCCATATCTACTTGCAGGAAGTTCTGTGCATTCTGTACTGCAGCTTGTTGCTCATTACTTAGGTTAGTTAAATCCATCTGAGACATAGCAGCAGCGTCAGCCATAACCTTAGCGTTCTTTGCCGACATATTAGCAAGATTTGTAGTCTGTGTCAACCGTGCATTTTCTAAAGCTATCTGTTGATCCGCAGTAAAGTTCATGTTAGCAATATCACTAACCTTAGCAGCATTAGTAACACGTGCTTGGAAGTCTTGAGTAAAGTCTAACTTAAGAAAGTCAGCACGTTGTTGTGCAGCAAACAAAGCAGTCTGTTGACGGTTACTTAAGTTCTGTGCCTCAAAGGATGCAACAGTAGAAGCATCTTGCTGGGCGATAGGAATAGCAGACTCCATAGCAGCCTGTATGATAGCCTGTCCAGCCATGCTACTAGAGCCTAGCCCACGTGCAGCCATAGCTGCTGTAGCTGCTCTCATAGCTCCTGCAGCCCAAGGAGGTGTAGCACCACCCTCAAAGTCTTGCATCAAACCCTCAAGCTGTCCCTGTACTGTAGCCTTTTTACTTGGATCAGCAGTAGCAGCTTTAATGTCAGTTGCTTCTTTTACTGCAGCCATGTCTACCGCAGAGCCACTAATCATTTCACCTTCTTCTACCTTACGAGCAGGGGGAGGGACTATCTGAGTAGGATCATCAATCTGAACTATATCATCTGTACCCAAGGCGGTCATCTTAGTAGGATCACCTTTAGCAGCAGTAACAGTAGCCTCATCGGATACAGTACCCTTTGCTGCTGTTACTTTATCTAACTCATCCTGTGTCTTAGCTGCAACACCTTCTGCTGAGATTGTTTCTGGTGTTAGTGTTGGAGGTGTATCAGTGACAGTAGCTGTCGGAGAGGTAGTAGCTGTAGCTTGTGTGCTTACACCCCCAACTTGACCTTTAGTTGCATCAAGAATTTGATTAGTGTCTTCTGTCATTTTAGCAGAAGTAACAGTACTAGCCATGCTTTTTGGATCACTGACAGACTTGTACGACATATCACTGATAGCTTTGTTCTTTAGCTCATTTGCTTTTGCTTCTTCTAATGCTAACTCTTCTGGTGTCTTAGCTGTGTTAGCATCTTCATCAGCAGTAGTAGTTGCTGTAGTAACAGCTCCACCCTCTGCCATCTTTTTAGCAGCACCACCCACTGCCTTAGTTGCTGCTTTTACAGCCATGTCATAAACACTAGAGTTTCCCGGACTAGAATTAATAAAATTTTCTATTTCTGAAGCGTCCATTGGGCCAGTAAACCCCATGTTTTGCACGAGTTTATATTTTTGTTTTGGGGTAAAACCTGCAAATTTCATTATTCAAATCCGTCCTTTAATCCGTCAAGTATATCTTGAACTGTAACTTTTTTCTTAGCGTTAGGTGTATATCTACATTGATAAGTTTTAGGGCATTCATTAAACTTAAACATAGGGTAGTGATACCCTATTGTACCATTAGGTCCACGGTAGATGCAAACCATTTCTCCTTGTATCTTAGTTCTTTTAGCTAAACTACAAGTAACGTATTCTGGGTTAGTTAAAAATCCTGCTAGTACTAAGGGCAATACAAAAAGATTAATCATTAACTTACCCCTAATATTACTAAGTAGACGCCTCCACCTAGAACTGCAAAAATACCTAAAGACAAACCGCCTATAGCCATATTGTTTTGTATCTGTCGTTTGGCTTCCATTGCAGCGTACACAGTTTCTTCCCGTTCTTTGCGTATCTGTCTACGCATCTGTAACATATCATCATATGTTTCTGGGCCGAATCTCATGTTAAGCATGAACTTTATTTCTTTTTCTTTTTCAAGCAGTGTCTTCTTACGAACAACAAGGTCCATTGCTTCTTGTTCAATGTTGTCAGTACCGTGTGTCTGCTTGTCTAACCATGTAGGGTTCTTACGTTGTGACTCAGCCCTAGTAATGTCAGCTACTGCACCGTACCATGCCCCTAGTTGCTGGCTAACATCTTGTATCTCTCTGCCAGCTCCGACAAGCATCTTGACCCCTTTGAAAGCTGCGTTAGCTGCAGCAAATGCTGTTAGGGGATCAATCATTTGTTTATCTCTGTGCGACTATGGAGTGCATGGCATTCTTTATTGCTTCTACATTGGCATCAATACGTGCAATGGTTACGTCATTCTCATGTATGTCATCAGCTAGTCTTGCTGTACTAGCTTCTATGTCAGCTATCTCAGCTCTGTTGTATTGTATGTCAGACACCATTCCTGATACTGCCCAGACAACAGCAGCACCTTGGGCTAGTAATGCCCCTGCTATTGTTACTACTGTCCAGTTGATATCCATTAGCTAGGCTCCGTAGGCCAATCACTATTGTTACCCTCCATGTCAGGGTAGTTAATGTCAGGCCAGTTAGAATGGGCAGTAATGTTACGTAGTGCTGTACGGTAAGTAATCCATGCAGAGGGTACAGAACCACCAGCTTCTAGTGCTTTAGTTACAACCCAATCACATGCAGCTAACCGTCTATCACGTTCTGTTCTGTTACGTACAGCTATTGCAGCATTAGCAGCAGTAACTACCGCAGCTTTTTCATCATTGCTCATATCAGTTACACGTCTGGTATAAACTTTACCATCTGATAAGTATGGTGTTACAGATTCATTCTTCTGTGTAGCCCTATTCCACGCTAAGTATTTTACTACTTCTGCACAGGAGTTAGCACTTAACCATGCTGCATTAGGCCCAGCTTTAGGAAAAGATTGAGCAGGAAACATAGACTTGTGATCTGCAATATCTCCTATAGTACTACCATTTAGTTTTGCTATAATCATGTCTATTGTCCTTTATCTGCAAATGGTGCGTCTGGTGCTGTAAAATTACTGGTGTAACGGGCAAATTCACTGATTCTAAAATCATCCATAAAACCTTGAAAAAACCCATTAGAAGTAATGCTAGTGCCAATATTAAAATTTTTATCTATAAGATTAACAATAGTGCTAGTGGTAGCTCTTTCCGTACCAGCAATATACAATCTTGTACCATTAGCATCACAAACTGCGGCTACATGTGTCCAAGCATTTAAACTGATTGAAACACTTGAGGTCCATATAACATTGTCATTAAGACGTAAAACAATTTTAGGGGCAGTAGTATCATCAAAATGCAGATGCACAGATGAGCTAAGAGTCTCACCATTACCCCAAATCCTATCAAACTGTTGACCATTAGCAGCGTAACCTCGTGTAGGATATAGCCACTGTTCTATTGTCCAATTATATAGTTGCTTTATGTGTCCGGGTGAGCCTGAGAATACGTTTACAAAATCACCAGTGCCATCTAAGTGCAGGGACGTATTACCAAACTTAGCTTGATCTGTGCTAGTGTTGGCATTGCCATACAGCGTTAGATTAGTCTGGGCAGCACTATCAATCGCCTGACCATCTGCCATGTTTAATAACATTTTTGTGTTGGTTATTGCTGAGAGTGGTGCTGTTGGTGGGGTGAAGTTGCCTGTATAAACTGCTGTACCTTTTATTATTCTCACGTCTGAAATGTATCCTAGAAAATACTGAGTATAACTACTATTTCCTTGCCTACCCACAAGAAACGGCAAGTTTGTATCAAATATTGCCCCGAAAGTTCCTGTGACTTTAGAAACACCATCAACATATACTTTTATGTTGTTATTGCCCGTTCCATTTTTAACAACCGCAATGTGATGCCACGCATTTTCTGTTAATCCAGAATTTGCTTTAGCCACTCCAACAACCGTTGGGCTTTCGCCGCCATCGCCAGAAAAATAAGCATTAAGAGTACCATTAGCTTCTAGCCTCAGACCCCATGCATTTTGACCACTGCTTGTATTAAATACAGAGAAGAACCACTGCGTTCTTGTTGTATCATTAATATATGCTTGACACTCCCACGTGAAATTGCCTGTGCCAAGATCAAAATCAGCACTATTGGCAGCTTGAAGATAATCCCCAGCACCATCAAAGTATGCACTCGCCCCGTTTACCGCAGGGTCATACACACTGCTGGTCAGGAATGGGCCAAATGATGAGACCTCGGCAAAGTCTGGTAAAGTAAGTTTGTTTGTGGTCAACACATGTCCTGAATCAGAATTATCAAGAAAACGATTGTCTTGGCAACAAAGCAAAACAGTGTTGGAAACTTTCGTTGTTGGACCCGTTGGTACAGAGTGAGTACTTCCTGTGTATAGTGCCGTACCTTTTACAAACCGAAGATTAGAAATGTGACCTTCCAGACCAAGGTAGCTTTCGCCAGCACCAATTTGTAAAGGAGAGGCAGAGGCTGATGATCGGGCTGAACTTGATATTGTACTACCTAGTTGTGCGCCATCTGCATAAAATCTGTAGTTATTACCGTCTCTTGTTAATGCAATATAATACCAACGGTTTTTATCCGGCGCAAACGGAACACCAAGATTACCTCCTCCTCCTAAGTGCCAAGCAATATTATCAGCAATAGCTTGGTCTAAGGTTAGCGCCCATTTAGGTGTACCACCACCACCCTCACTTTGCCCCATAATTATAGTGGCTTCTGTTTTAAGAAAATTAACCCAGAACTCTATAGTAAAATCGCCAGTCACTAATAGGTCAAAGTCGGCACTGTCGGGGGCTTCTACCCAACTCGTTTGATTAGTAGTACCCCCAGCAGATGCGTGGTTTCTTTGACTAAAATGTCCGGCAGGTCTAACAAATGGCGCAAAGCTACCCTGAGTTACATTGCCGTTGGCAGAGATTGTGTGGTTAGATGTAGAGCCATCGTCAAAAGCATTGTTCACGCCGTTGTTTGCACCCTCAAAGTGACTGAGAAAACTAACACGGTTAAACTCATCTTCTGGTGGACCTTCGCCACTGGTTCCAGCAGCACCTAAAAAGACTTTATTAAAGGAATTAACCAATGGCTGTTCCCCCAAGGAAGCCATAATAAGTAGTGCCACCATCCCTAGTTATAAAGCCATATGCCTGTACTTCATCATCACCAGCAGCATCGGGTGCAGAACCCCCCGCCCAATCTACAGTGTTAGGCCAAGTTAATGTAACAGCAGTGCTGTGTTGAGTTACTATAAGAGTAAAGGCAAATGAAGTTCCACTAGCAGGTGGATCACTAAATGTAAATGTAGTATTTTCATCCATTGTAACAGCAAAGTGATTAGCTGAAAGTAAGTCTAAATCAACCGTACCTGCAGCAGTAAGAGATACATATGTCTCTTGGTATGTAACTGGCTTAACTGCTCCAGTAGAGTTTAGTGTCATTTTTACTGCAGCTAATTCACTTGCACCTGTATGGAACTCTAATCGTGTAGCATTGTTAGAAGAACTAAAGTTACCTTCAGCAACAGCTTGTACAGCAGCAGCTACAAGTATAGCATCTGTTCCTGTACCCTCATCAGGTGCTTGGAAAGCAAGTTTACCAATAACATCGTTAGCTGCCATATCCGTCTCACCTGTTTGCAAGGTAAGTACGATAGGTTTGTCATCTGCAGTAGCAGTATGTTTTAGTGCTAGTCCAACATCAGCAGTGTGCGTAAGAGTAATATCACTGTCAGCACCAAAATGTATTATAGCTGCATCACTTAGCATAAACAAGTCATCACCAATAACAGCATCTAAAACTACAGATAAACCACCATCAGTTTGTAAGGAACCATCTGTTGTACTTGTAGCTGCAGTAGAGTCATCTGTTTTAATAATACCACTAGCAGTTATTGCAGCAGTAGTTAGTGCGCCAGCAACATCTACAACACCACTAAAGTCACCAGTAGCTGCATCAATCTCACCTGATATTGTTAAGTTACGAATACCTGTGTAGTCTTTATTAGAATCAAGTATAACAGCTTTAGAAGCAATAGCTGTACCTACAGCAACACTTCCAAGATCAAGAGCATTTAATTCTCCTACAACAGCAGTAATACCGTCTAGGGCATTTAACTCAGCAGCAGTAGATGTGACACCATCTAAGATATTAAGTTCTGCTGTAGTAGATGTGACACCATCAAGAAGGTTTATTTCTGTAGCTGTTGAAGTTACTGCTACGTCTTCATTAATTTTAGGAGAGGTTAATGTTTTGTTTGTAAGTGTGTCTGTTGATACAAGTGATACTAAAGTAGAGTTAGCACCAGCAGGTAAAAGCATAGTGTTTGTAACCCCAGCAGAGTGTGGTTGTCCTTGTAATATTTGCCCATGACTATTACTTTCACAATTTAACTGTACTGCACCAGAAGCACTGTTACCCCTAACAGCTATTACTCCTGTACCTTTTGCTATTAAATTTAAGTCAATATTAGAATCGTCACCAGTTGCCTTTAATAGTGGTCCTTGCAAGAAAGCTGTAGAAGATGCAGAGTTAGTTATCTCAAATTGATTTACCGCAGAGCCAGTTGTTTGAAAAATAATTTGTTCGTTGCCACTTTCATCAGCAATAAAATGTGCGTCATCAATTAAAATATTCTGACTGTTAGTGTCTAAGTTCCCACCTAATTGTGGGCTAGTGTCTTCTAAAATATTAGAGATAGCACTGTCTGAAGCAAGTC
>Ga0209383_1000526_pt1 | contig 27261 bp, 33 predicted proteins | sample CoawatmetaG02DNA_FD_187510 | JGI IMG/M metagenome (GOLD analysis project Ga0209383, IMG submission 187510) | Marine microbial communities from the West Antarctic Peninsula - Coastal water metaG029-DNA (SPAdes) (version 2) | ecosystem: Environmental > Aquatic > Marine > Coastal ... | reverse complement strand
CCTGAAGCTATTGCCTTTGCTTTTGTTGCCGGAGTTGCACCTTTATCAGGGCTTTATGCGGCTTTTATCGTTGGTTTAATTACAGCTGTATTTGGTGGAAGACCTGGAATGATTTCAGGAGCAACTGGTGCTTTAGCAGTTGTTATGGTTTCACTTGTTATGGATCACGGTGCTCAATACTTGTTTGCAACTGTCGTGTTAATGGGGATTTTACAATTACTAGCGGGTGTCTTTAAGCTTGGAAAATTTATTAGAATGGTACCACAACCGGTAATGCTTGGTTTTGTTAACGGCCTTGCAATCGTTATTGGTATTTCACAACTTAGTCAGTTTAAAACCCTTAATGCAATGGGTGAATCGGTATGGATTTCAGGAAACACTTTATATTATTCAATAGGGTTTGTGGTTTTAACTATGTTGATTATTTGGTTACTACCAAAGATTACTAAAGCAGTACCAGCAACTCTTGCTGCTATTTTAGCAACATCTGTATTAGTTTTAGTATTAAAGATTGATATTCCAAGTGTTGGGGATCTTGCAAGTGTTAAAGGAGGATTACCTATATTTTCAATCCCAAGTGTTCCTTTAAACTTTGAAACTTTAAAAATTATTTTCCCTTATGCATTTATATTGTCTGCCATTGGCTTAATTGAAAGTTTGTTAACCCTTAACTTAGTTGGCGAAATTACCAACAAAAGAGGAGGGGCTAGCCAGGAATGTTTAGCACAAGGTTTAGCAAATACAGTTACTGGTTTTTTTGGTGGCATGGGTGGATGTGCGATGATTGGACAATCTATGATTAATGTAAAGTCAGGCGGTAGAACAAGAATTGCAGGAATAGCTGCTGCATCATTCTTATTAATTTTTATTTTATATACATCAAGCTATATTGAGATGATCCCCATTGCAGCTCTTGTAGGTGTAATGTTTATGGTGGTGATTGGAACCTTTGCGTGGAACTCTTTAAAGATATTATTTTTTGTTCCAAAAAGTGACGCGTTAGTTATTGTCCTTGTAACTGTTGTAACTGTTTTAGAAGATCTCGCCGTTGCTGTAATTGTTGGAGTGATTGTATCAGCTTTAGTATTTGCTTGGAAGTCTGCATCCAGAATTAGAGCAGTTGAGAGACCCTCTATTAGAGAAAAGGGAGCTAAGGTGTATGAAATAGAAGGTCCACTTTTCTTTAGTTCAACTGATAGCTTTTTAGAATTATTTAAACCAGAAGAAGATCCTGATGTAGTCATAATTGATTTTGCAGGATCAAAAGTAATTGATCAATCAGCCTTAAAGGCAATTGAAGACATTGCTGATAAATACAATAGTTTTGGAAAAAAAGTTAAATTAAGACATTTAACTCGTGATTGTCATAGATTATTAAGCAGAGCAGGCCAGCTTGTTGTTGATAGTGATGACGATCCTGATTATGGAATTGCAGTTGATTATGATGTTAAATTAGGTATTTTTGGAAATTAACATGAGTAAAGAGATAAAAGCTGATGATGTTATTTTCAATTTCTTTAAACAAATTTGCGATGAGAAAGATGATATTAAATGTGTAGAGCTGGGTAATAGTTGGATTAATGCAATGAAAACCAATCTTACTAACATGGAAAAAAATCTAGAAAAAGCTGACAAAGCTAAACATCAAGAAAATATAGACAGTAATATGAACCACCTTAATAACCTTAAGGATAAATCAGCTGAGGAATGGCGTGAATATGCAACTCAGTGCATGGTAGAAATCCTTGATCACAAAAGTAAATCTTGAATTTTTTTAAGAGATTATTTTCAAGTAGCAACCTAGAATTAGAAATTAATGATGGGGGCAGAGCAGCTGCTGGTTACAAAGGTAAAGCTGGAGACTGTGTAGTTAGATCTATTGCAATTGTAACAAACCTACCTTACCAAAAAATTTACGATGACCTTTATAAAGCAAACGAAGAATTTAGAACCACATCAAGAACTAGACTCGCTAGAAGCTTAAAACAAAAAAATGACAGTCCAAGATCAGGCACACATCGAGTGGTAGTTAAAAAATATATTGAAAAACTAGGATGGCAATGGACACCAACAATGTTTATTGGTCAGGGCTGCAAAGTTCATTTAAAAAAAGACGAACTTCCCAGTGGTACTATAATTGTGTCTTGCTCAAAACATATAACTGTTGTTAAAGATGGTGTGCTCCATGACACTTATGATTGCTCAAGACGGGGTACACGTTGTGTTTATGGGTACTGGACAAAGCCTAAATATATAAAATTATCATGAAAAAATATTTATTTACTTGCACCGATTGTGGTGATGATACCTCTATTTTAACACAAGTTAGCTCTGGTCCTCAGGTAATACTACTGTGTACTGATTGCTATAATCTAAAATACTCAAATGAAGTAAATAACCAAATTATCTATGATAAAAAAGAAAAAAGTTAAAAAAAAAATTATAATGAAAAAACCTAGTTTTTATGGATTAGGAAAAGTTAACTATTTAATTTTTAAATTTCTTTGTTCTCGTTTTCGATTATAATAATTATATGGTAACTACTTGGCAAATTATATTAACAATCATCATTGTCGGCTTATCAATTGTAATGCCAATTTATTATTCTTATCAGAAAAAGAAAAACACAATACAAGAAGCCAAACCCTTAGTTAATATGCAAATAAAAAAATATATAAATAAAATTAACGAAGAAACACGAAATAAGAATAGATAAATTTCTTATAAGATAGAGCTTTTTAAAATAATATTTTATTGAGAATAATTCTAAATTCAGTTAAAATAATATAATTATGTTGTCTTTTATATTGCCTTTTATAGTTTTAATTGTAGTGGTAGTGTTTATTCATGAGTATGGTCACTACTATTTTGCAAAACGTTATGGTGTCGGAGTTACTGATTTTTCAATCGGATTTGGTAAAGAGATGTTTGGCTGGAATGATAAGTCAGGTACCCGTTGGAAATTTTGTATGATACCACTTGGAGGTTATGTTAAGTTTTTTGGAGATAGAAATGTTTATAGCCAAGCAGACAATGAAAAAATTATAAAAGAATATAATAAAGAAGATCAAGATAAGCTTTTTGTATTAAAGCCTTTGTATCAAAGAGCATTAATTGTGTTTGGTGGCCCATTAGCTAACTTCTTGTTAGCTATTCTTATATTTTTCTCTGTTTATACGTTTGCAGGGAAAGACTTCACCCCAGCTGTAATCAATGAAGTTCAGCAAGATAGCCCTGCTATGGTAGCCGGTCTAAAAGATAATGATATTGTGGTTTCAATTGACGGCAACAAAGTTAGAAGCATCATGGAAGTTTCAAAATTTATAATGATGTCTACGGATGAATTTATCAATTTTACTGTAAATAGGTATGATCAAGACTTAACTTTTAAAGTAAAACCTAACTTGGTTGAAAGTGAAGATAACCTTGGGAATAAAGTGACCAAACGTATGGTTGGAATTAAGCTTGGAGCTTATAATAATGAGGTAAATCACCTTAAACTTGGTCCAGCAAAAGCTCTATTTTACGCGGTTAATGAAGTTTATTATGTGAGCATTTCTTCCCTTAAGTATATAGGAAGTATGATTACAGGTTCTGGTGATAGTTCACAGTTAGGTGGGCCAATTAGAATAGCAAAAATTAGCGGACAAGTAGCGGAATTTGGTATTTTACCCTTTATTAGCTTAATGGCTTACATTTCAATTAGTCTTGGTTTGATAAACCTGTTCCCAATTCCAATGTTAGATGGGGGACATTTAATGTTTTATGGTATTGAAAAAGTATTAGGGAGACCTTTAAGCCAAAAGGTTCAAGAGGGTTTTTTTCGAATCGGCATGTTTTTATTGCTATCATTGATGTTTTTTACTACGTTTAATGACCTAAAAGACGTGGGTTTATTCTAACTACTTAATTTTTTTTAAACTTAAATAATCCTTTAAAATCAGCATTTATTTAACAATTAACTATATATTGGTCATTATTATAAGAGACATTAATAAAAAGCTTGATTTATAGGCTTTTATGTAAAATAAAGAGAAATAATCAATAAAACCGGAGCTTAAAAAATGAACAAAAAACAATTAATAGCACAACTTTCAGGTTCTCTAAACTTGAGTAAAGCTGATGCAGAGCGTACTTTCGATACAATTACAAACACTATTCTAGATGCTTTAAAAGGTGACGATACAGTTAAAATTGCTGGATTTGGTACTTACAAAGTAGCAAAAAGAAAAGCTAGAGTTGGAAGAAACCCTAGAACTGGAGAGCAAATTCAAATAGGTGCTTCTCAAAAAGTTAAGTTCTTACCAGCTAAGTCACTTAAAGAAATGTTCAACAAATAGTTGATTTTAAAATTAATTAACAGCCTTTTACAGAAATGTAATAAGGCTGTTAGTATATGCAAATACCGCATAACTCTTTTTCCTCATAAACAATAGTCATAAGTTTAAGCCTCATTATAAGCAGTCTTTAAAAGGGGAGGTCTTAATGACTAAATTAATAAAAATAATACCAACGTTTTCGTTGGGTCTAGTTTTTCTTCTAGGCCTAACAAGCATTGGAAGTGCGGAGACAACCGTTTCTGCAGAAGTTCAATACATTTTTAATACATTTTCATTTTTAGTATGTGGATTTCTGGTTATGTGGATGGCAGCAGGTTTTTGTATGCTTGAATCGGGATTAGTAACTACCAAAAGTGTTTCAACAATTGTTGCAAAAAATATTGGAAAATTTTCAATTGTTGCAATAATTTTTTATTTAGGTGGGTATAATTTAGCTTACGGAATACCAGAAGGTGGTTTCATTGGTTCGTTTACACCATGGACCTTAACTGATTCTCTTGAGCAAGGTTATTCTGGAAGTGCTGATTGGTTTTTCCAAATGTTATTCGTTGCAGCAACATGCTCTATTGTTTCAGGTGCTGTAGCCGAGAGAATAAAAATTTGGCCTTTCTTTATCTTCTCTGGAATCTTAGGTGGATTAATTTATCCAATTACTATGGGTTGGCAGTGGGGTGGTGGATGGTTAGCATCCCTGGGATTTTCTGACTTTGCAGGCTCTACTTTAGTTCATGCTTGTGGTGGTGCAGCTGCATTAGCTGGTGTAATATTAGTAGGTGCTAGAAAAGGAAGATTTAGTCCAAAAGGTGATATAAAAACTATGGAACCTTTTGCGGCTTCTTCAATTCCATTAACTGCTCTTGGAACATTCATTTTATGGATGGGTTGGTACGGATTTAATGGTGGTTCACAATTAGCTTTAGGAACATTTGAAGATGCAAATGCAATGTCTAAAATATTTATGAATACTCACTTAGCAGGCGCAGCAGGTTGTGTTACAGCAGCTCTAGTTACAAGACTGATTGGTGGAAAAACTGATGTTGTAATGATGTTAAACGGTGCTCTTGCAGGTTTAGTTTCTATCACAGCAGAACCTTTAGCTCCAAGTCCAATGCTTGCAATTGGTATAGGTGCTATAGGATCTGTGATTATGTATTTAGGAACTAGCTTATTAAACTCATTAAGATTAGATGATGTTGTTGGTGCTATTCCAGTACATTTATTCGCAGGGGTTTGGGGAACTTTAGCTGTTACATTAAGTAATGTTGGTACAACTTTTACAACTCAATTAATTGGAGTGTTGTCAGTTACTATCTTTACATTTATCTTTTCATTCATTGTATTCTTTCTTTTGAAGCAATTTGTTGGTTTAAGAATAAGTGAGCAGGCTGAAAAACTGGGCACTGATGTCGCTGAGATAGGTGTTAGAGCTTACGCAATCAGAGACTAGTTAGAAGAAATAGGCCCCTTAATTGGGGCTGTTTTTATTCTTGAATATTTTTTAGGGTATCTAGAACTTCCTTAGCGTGATCTTTAATCTTAACATTGTCCCAAATTTTTACAATTCTACCATTAGGATTTATTAAAAAAGTACTTCTAATAACGCCCATAAATTCTCTACCCATAAACTTTTTTTTAGCCCAAACTTTATAACTTTTTACAATTTTAACCTCATCATCAGCTAAAAGATCAAATTTAATCTTATATTTTTCTTTAAATTTATTATGACTTTTCAAGTCATCTTTGGAAATACCAAACACATCACAATTAAGTTTTTTAAAATTAGTTAATAATTTATTAAAGTCATTAGTTTCAATAGTGCATCCTGGAGTATCATCTTTTGGGTAAAAATATAAAACAACGTATTTACCAATAGAATCCTTTAAAGAATAAGAGTTACCACTAGTTGAGTTTAAATTTAATGTAGGAGCTTTAGTATTTATTTTAAGCATCAGTTATCAAATTTGCATCCCATAACTTTTTATAATCAATAAATGGAGATAGACCATAGCTAGAATTTACATTAGTTAGATGTAGTGAAAGACTTTTTAATGGAGAAATACAAAATTCCTTTGTGTAAATTTCATTAAGATATTTTTCAAAAGGATCATTTCTATCCAAACAAGTATTATGAAAATTATCCCAATATTTATCTAATAAAGACTTCGTTGTCATAAAAGTGCATAGAGTTTGATTGATCGTTCTCCAATGTCTTTTGTTTCCAATTAAAATATTTGTTTTTTCATTGTTCATATAAAGATATGGATAATCAGCAGGACACATAAAGATATCTTTATTAACCTGTGAAGCTATTCTCTCATATGATGCAATCATCTCTTCCATCATAGGTTCAAAATGTAAGTAATCATCTTCTACAAAGAAAACTAAATCTTCAGCTTGTTCTTTACCTAATTCATATGATTGCAGTAAACTTGCTAGGTTTGAAAAAGTCTGCTCATTTTTTTGTTGCTTGATAGTATTTTTATACTTATCGTGGTTTAATGGGGTAATACTTATATCTAAGCCACTTGCATCCATAAGATTCTTTAGTTTATTTAAATTTTCTTCTTTAGATTTGTCATCAACAATTATGGTCTTAAATTTAATGTTAGGGTATTTTGTTTTAGAAAAATTAATTGATTTGATGAGTGAATTTAAAGCTCTTAATGCATATTCAATTTTTGGTTCTTCAAATAATCTCCTTTTATTCTGGTCCCATATCTCAATATCAGTATTAGTTCTAAATATAACAAGTATAGAGCTTACTTTTTTAGTAATTTTTACTTCACCCAAAGGTAAAACAATTGATTTTTGATTTATGGTTGAAAGATCTTCGTTTAATTCCTTCTGAAGAGTAGGTGAGCTAAAATTATTTTGATCAATTATTTCGTAACCCAAAACTTTTGAAAGTTTAATAAATATTTTTTTTATGATGTTTTTTTTCATATAATTGTTTATGATTGAATTTTTACAATATTATGACAATTAAATCATCACAAACTCTAGTTTCTGAAGCATTAAGTGAAATTAAAACTATTACTGCCGATGAAGCATTAAAGCTATCTAATGAAGGTAAATGTACTTTAATTGACATTAGGGAAAAAGGTGAATTAGATAAAACTGGCAGAATTGAAAACTCAAATCACATACCTCGAGGAATGTTAGAATTTTGGTTAGACCCAGATGGTCCTTATTTTAAAAATGGAAAAATTGATATGAATAAAGAAATGGTTTTATTTTGTGCAGGTGGCTTGAGATCTGCTCTTGCGGCCAAAGCTTTAAAAGAAATGGGATTTAAAAAAGTTTCACATATTGATGGTGGCTTTGCAGCAATAAGTCAAAGTGATTTTAAAATAGTTTAAGCTATTTATTATATTCATCTAAAGCAAATTCTAATCTATCCTGTCCCCAAAATATTTTATCATTCACAACAAAAGTAGGAGCCCCAAATATTTCTTTGTCATGAGCTTCTTGAGTAACAGATTTTAATTCATCTTTAATCTTGGAATTTTTAATACCATCAAAGAAACTACTTGTATTAATCTTACATTTTTCAAGAAGAGTTTTTAAGATTTCTTCATTAGAAGTGTCTAGATTATCTTTCCAATAAGCATCAAACATTTTATTTAGGTATGAGTTTTTAGTTTTGTCATTTATAAAAAGATAGCCGCGCATAATATTTAATGAGTTAATAGGAAATTTAGAATTCCAAATAAAATTAAATTTATTTTTTTTAGCAATTAAATTACAATCATTTATCATATGTTTTAGTTTGGGTTTAATGAATGCTGGAGCTGTTATACCTTGTAAATTATGCAGCCCACCTACAAGAATTGGTTTATAATTAAAATTGACATCTTTGATAGCTTTGATTTTTTGGTGTGCGAAGTAAGAGTAGGGACTTATAAAGTCGAAATAAAAATCTATCACATTAGTCATATAAATTAATTCTTTTAGAGTAAAAAATTCTTATGATCCAATAAAGAGTTAGACCAATAGGTCCAATAAAATATGTTATTAAAAGTGGGAAGGATAATAAAATTTTATTTATCCCAAATTTTTGAGAGTCTTTAACAATCCAGCCACCACAAAATAAATTAATCGTCAAAAAATGAGTCCAAAATAAAATTGTGAAAGCTTTATATGTAAATAAATTACTAACCGCATCAAATCCAAGGTAGAGTTCAAAATTCTTAATAAAATCATAACCTTCATTAAAAAATAAATGGAGCAAATAACTATAGGCTAGACTTAAAATAAAAATTGGAAAAATTGATGTTATAAAAATTCTACATATTTGTGATTGTGGAAAGATTATTAATACAAGCCAAAAAGGTATAACACCAAGGTTTAACCATAAAAAAATCATCTCTACAGTGAAATATGTATAAATTTGCTCAATCATTTTTTAGTATATTATATTACAAGATAACATGATTCCCATGAGAAATAGAAAAAAAACATTAGAAGTTACAATGGAAGAAATGAGAAATTTTTCTTTTGCTTATATTGAAAGATATGCACCTTCTAAACAACAATTAAGAACATATCTATTAAAGAAATATCTGAAAGCAAATATACCCAATGTTAAAAAACAAGACATCACAGATCTGATTGATATTGTTTTGGTAGACCTTGAAAAAAGTAAATTTATTAGTGATAAATTTTATTCGGAGAGTAAGTCTCGCAGTTTAATCCAAAAAGGAAGCTCTATAAACAAGATTAGATATTATTTGATGGGAAAAGGAATTAACGATACTTATATTAAAGAAACACTGGAGAAGATTAAGGAAGATAATTCTGATCAAGATTTCTTCTCTGGTATTAAGGTGTGCAAAAAAAAAAGAATTGGACCTGCAAGAGCTGAGGACAATAGACCTTTATTTTATAAAAAAGATATTTCCCTCCTTGCGAGAAATGGATTTGATTTTGAAACTTCAAAAAGAATAATGGATATTGATCAAGCTGAATATTTAAAAATTATTAAATTACTTTAATTTTTTTCTTCTTTTGTAATTTCTTGCTCTCTTCTTTGCTCAAATGGTTAATTACATTTCTTATATGGTTTTTAACAAATACAAAAACTAAAAGACCAAATATTGATACAGAAACTATTATTATTAAAATTATTCTTAATTGTTCATCCATTAGAGTATATTTTTATTTTTTAAAATTAAACTTGGATTTTTAAATTCAGGCTTACCATATAAAATCTCATTACCATTAAAATCTGTTATTTTTCCACCAGCATGTTCTAATATAGCATGCCCAGCAGCTATATCCCATTCACAAGCCCTTGCTTCTGCCACATACATATCAAACTCACTAGCAGCAATAACGCAAAATTTTAATGAACTTTTCATTTTTTGATGTGATGTAATTTTATACTTTTTATGAATTTCTAAAATCTCTGGCTTTAATTCGTCCGAATAACTTACTGCAGTTAATTCCTCATAATTTTTTTCTTTATTTATTAATGATATTTCATGACTATCAATTAGCTCATAACTATTTGATAAACCGTATGAGTAAAAAATTCTTTTTTTTGCTGGTGCTGTAATAATTCCTATTGCTGGTTTGTTATTTAGAATTAATGCAGCATTTAAGGTGAATTCGTCTCTATTATTTATATAATCTTTTGTTCCATCTATTGGGTCAATCAACCAAAAGTCCTTTAAATTGTTATCTGCTTTATGTTTAGAACTTTCCTCAGAAACTATTACAATATTAGGAGTTATTTCTTCGATTTTACTAGTTAAGATTTTATTTACTTGAATATCACCATTACTTACTGGTGTGTTATCTGACTTAATTTCTTTAGTTAAACCAACTTTCCTTAAATCTAAAGCCAACTGACTTGCTTTCTTAAAAGTATCTATTAGCGACATTGTTATTTTTTTAGCTTCTTCAATATTCATTTATAAATTCTTTCTAATCTAATTATTTCTGAGTTAATTACTTTTTTTCCAACATTTTCAAAATTAACTGTAACCTTACCATTGATTATTGATTGAACTTGCCCAATTCCCCAATCTTTATTGTCTGGATTGGTGACTTTGTCACCTGGTTCATAATCTAAAATCATTTGATTTACTTATAGCCAATATAATAATAAATATCATTAATTATGACAAAATTGAATTCAATTGGAATAGCTAAAGAACCAAAAGATACTTTAGTTGTTGTCGCTATGTCTGGTGGGGTTGATTCTTCAACAGTTGCTGCCATGATGAAAAATGAAGGTTACAATGTTATTGGTATAACCTTAAAACTTTATAACGACAGCAAAGAGACAGCTTCTTCAAAACAATGTTGTGCGGGTCAAGACATTATGGATGCAAAAAGAGTTGCTGATAAATTAAAAATTGAACACAGAATTCTTTATTATCAAAATAAATTTAAAGAAGGTGTGATCGATAATTTTATTGATAGTTATTTGAATGGTGAAACACCAATACCTTGTATTCAGTGTAATAAAACAGTTAAATTTACAGATTTATTTGAAGAAGCAAAAAAATTAAATGCTGATGCTTTAGTTACAGGCCATTACGTAAAAAGTGTTACAGATACAAATAATACAGATATGTATCGGGGAATTGATTTAAATAGGGATCAAAGTTATTTTTTATTCAATACCACAAAAGATCAATTAAATTTCTTAAGATTTCCATTAGGCAATCTTCTTAAAGATGAAACTAGAAATATTGCAAGAAAGCTCGATCTCAATGTTGCTGATAAGCCTGACAGTCAAGATATTTGCTTTGTGCCAAATGGCGATTATGCATCTGTTATAGAAAAATTTAGACCCAATTCTTTTAGCAAGGGTAACATAAAGAATATGGAAGGTCAGGTGATAGGTGTTCATGATGGAATTATCAATTATACAATTGGTCAAAGGAAAGGGATAGGAATTTCAGATAAAAATCCACTGTATGTGGTTAAAATAATTGCAAATAAAAATGAAATCATCGTTGGTAGCAAAAAATATCTTGTTAAAACTAAAATTAATTTAAAGGATTTAAATATTATAACTAATGATCAAAATGATTTTGAAAAAGAGCTATTTGTAAAAGTAAGATCTACTGGTAGATTAATTAAAGCTAAAATTGATATCATCGATACATCTGCCAATGTTGACTTGTTAGAAGAAGAGTATGGTATTGCACCCGGTCAAGCTTGTGTCTTTTATTCCAAAAATGATAATGGGTACAAAGTTCTGGGTGGGGGATGGATTGAAAGTTAATTATTTTTTTTCCACATAAAAAAAGTTAAGAGATAAAATACTATAATACCAAGAAATAGATCCCACTCTAATGCATGTTTTATAAATTTAAAGTTATTAAACGGCAAAAAGGGCAGCGCTATAATGCTTACCGTTATTAAAATTGTTATTAAATTTTTTTTTATTTTTAAAACTTTTTTATTAATATGTAATTGTAATTTTTCTTGTAAATCAAGAAATGTAGCAACTAGATAAGCCTGTGCTATTAATTCAAAGATTATGAATGCTAGCATGACAACCCGCCTACTGAATTTGTAAAAATCATTATCAATTTTGATACCAAGAAATATAGAGTGAATAGTTAGGAATACAGCTGATGCAATACCAAAAAAAACTATTTTTTTAATATATTTGTGACCTGGGTTAAAATGATTAATAATATTTCTAGTATACAGCCAATATTTTATTAGCAAAAATGAAGTAAGGAACATTGCAGGTTTAAATATCAAATATAAAGGATAATTTCTAACAGTTCGGCTTATTGAAACACTACCATCAAAATAGGGAAGAACTGAAGAGTGTATAGGCACGCCTGGTGCAAGTATTTCATGGAATTTAGTAACAATTAGTAGGCACAAATTAATTGAAATGAATGGAATGATAAAAATCCAGATACTAATGGATTTAACTTTTTGAATGTCGTCCATTATTAAGAACTACTTTTTCTTATTTTTTCTTTTAGCTCTTCTTTTTTTAGAGCCCTGTTTTCTACGACCTCTATGCTTTTTTGGGTAACCCATATTATCCTATTTATAATTTTATTGACGCAATCCGAGGGATATAGCATTGTCCTATTAACTTATCAAATTTTTTATGAGCAAAACATTCAAGACTTTCATCAAACATACTGCAAAAGATTACCATAATCAGTCAGTTAACCCACCTATAGTGAGAGCTTCAACTATTATCTTCAAATCTATGCAGGATATTAGAAAAATGCAGGATAAAGCAAAAAAAGACCCAACTGGCGGCCATTTTGATTATGGTAGACAGGGCACTTCTACAACCCATATTCTTTCACAAATATTAAAGGAAATAGAAGAAGCTTATCATGTCTTTTTAACCCCCACTGGTTTTGGAGCAGTTTTTTTATCAATTTTTAGTGTGTTACGTCCAGGCGATGAAATAATTGTAGCTGATCCAACTTATTCACCAACCAGATCCTTAACTCAAGATTTCTTAAAAGAATTTAATATAAAATCTACTTTTTACAATCCACATGACTTAAAAACTTTAGAAAAAAGTATTACTAAAAAAACAAAATTAATCTTTGTAGAAAATCCAGGAAGCAATACTTTTGATTTTCAAGATTTAGGAAAAGTAGTATCGATCGCAAAAAAAAATAAAGTTTTAACCGCAATAGATAATACTTGGGGAACTCCATATTTTCTAAAACCTATTAAATTAGGTTTTGACATGTCTATAGTGTCAGCTACCAAATACTACTCAGGTCATTCAGATGTTATGGGTGGAACTTTAGCTGTTAACAAAAAAGTATTTAAACAAGTTGAAAAAGCCAATAGAATAACAGGCTTAAGACTTGGCCCAGATGATGCTTATTTAATAACGAGAGGCCTGAGAACTTTAGATATTAGATTAGACAAACACGAAAAAAATTCAAAAAAAATATCTGAGTTTTTATCGAAATATAAAAAAATAAAACTTTTATATCCTTATAAAAAAGATTCAATAAATTTTAGAATGTGGAAAAAATATTACTCTGGTGCATCAGGGTTAATGGGGCTTAAGATAAAATCAAAAAATAAAAGTTCAGTAATTAAATTTGTTAATTCTTTGAAGTTATTTGGGTATGGTTATAGTTGGGGAGGCTTTGAGAGTTTAGCTTTATATCAAGATAAGAGAGAGCAAGGCAATAGAACATATCTAAAATTAGCAAATGATGAACATTTGGTAAGATTACACATAGGTTTAGAAGATCCAAAAGATCTTATAGAAGATTTAAAGAAATCTCTTAAATTTATTAAATGAGTTCAAAAAAATTTATAAAAAATAATACTGCCTTAATAACTCTGATTGCCGCTTGTGGGGTTGTCCTTATTTCACTTGGTGTAAGACAAACTTTTGGTTTATTTTTCATGGATTTTAAAAACGATCTTAATGCTACTATTACACAATCTGGGTTAGCGATTGGAATTCAAATGTTAATGTGGGGACTATCAGGACCTATATTTGGTGCAATTGCGGATAAATATGGTGGTCATAAAGCAATTAGTTTAGCTTTTATTTTTTACATTTTAGGTGTTTATTTTCTTTATTCTGGACCTAACACAGGACTTTTTTTTCAAATTGATTTAGGAATCCTCATTGGTATTGGATTAGGAGGTACCGCTATAAGTATTCCAATGTCAATTGTTGGAAAGCACTTTCCACTATCAAACAGAACTATAGCTATGAGCATAGTAACCGCTGTTGGTTCATTTGGTTATTTTATTTCACCCCTATACACTAATTACTCACTAGCAAATAATGGTTGGGTTAATACTTTGTTTGTATTTATGATAGTTTTAATTCTAGGTCTTGGTATGTCTTTTTTTGTTAGGTCTCCTTCGTTAGCTCAATCACCCGAAAAACCTAACGATCAAAGCACAATGAATGCGTTAAGGGAAGCTTTTAAAAATAAAAGTTACTTATTTTTAACGGCAGGTTTTTTTGTATGTGGCTTTCACATTACTCTGGTCGGCACTCATGTACCAGTTTATATTGTTGATAGAGGTCTAGAAGGATGGACTGCAGCTGCAATCTTATCTTTAATTGGTTTGTTTAATATATTTGGTTCTTTAACATCTGGTTACTTATCTACAATGATGAGTAAAAAAGTTATTTTAAGTGCACTTTATTTTTTAAGAGGAATTTCAATTTGCTTTTTTATATTCTTACCACCAAGTAATATTAGCTCATTTATTTTTGGTGCTACATTCGGTTTCTTATGGTTGGCTACAGTACCTGCTACAAGTGGAATAGTTGCTCAAATGTTTGGAACTAAATATTTAGGCCTTTTGTATGGTATTGTTTTTTTAAGCCATCAAATAGGTTCTTTTTTAGGTGCGTATCTAGGAGGGTTATTCCACGATTTATATGGCTCATATGATTATGCGTGGTATTTGGCAATTATACTTTCTATCTTTGCAGCAATAATACATTTACCAATAAAAGAACAAGCAGTTCTAAGATTAAAAACAGAATAGCAAATTGATTAAGAAAAATTATCTAGAAGATTTAAATAAATCAAAAAAACCTTTTATCATCTATAAATCGGATAATGGGTTTGATTTATATACCAATTTTTCAAAAAAAATTATTTTAACAAATAAAAATATTAAAAAATTTATTAATAATAACACTAAATTAAAATCTAAAAATAAAGAAACTGATTTATTTATTGGTTTTTTTGGATATGAAATTTTAAATAATTTAATAGGTATTAAAATAAAAAAACAAAAGGGACTAAATTTTCCCAAAGGAATTTTTTACAAACCTGAAACTAAAATAAAATTTTCTAATAAACTAAGTTATGGACCATCAAAATTTATCAAATCTAATAAAGTTTTTGATATTAATTTAAACAAAGTATCTTATGAAAAAATATTTAATAAATTTAAAAAAAGAATTAAAGCTGGTGAAACTTATCAAATAAAGATTTGCACCAAATATAAAAACACCTCTAAAATAGATGCACTAGATTTTTTTTGTAGACTTGTAAGAAGCAATATGGCTCCAGAAGCGTTTATGATTAAGGATAAAAATTATTCAATAATTAGCTGTTCACCGGAAAATTTAATAACTAAAAAAAGTAATTTTATAACTACCAAGCCAATAGCAGGTACATTAAAAAAATCTAAAAAACTTAATAAAGTAAAAGCACTAACTTTTTTTAAGGAAAATATAAAAGAAACTAAAGAGCATAATATGATTGTAGATATGGAAAGAAGTGATTTATCTAAAATTTGTAAACCAGGAACAGTTAAAATTCTCAAAAAGAAAACAGTAGAAGAATATAAGGATCTTTATCATTATGTGAGTTTAATAGGGGGCAAATTAAAAGATAAAGTTTCAGCATTAGAGATTATTAAAGCGATGATGCCTGGTGGATCGGTAATAGGTTGTCCTAAAATTAGCACACTTAATTTGCTTAACAATCAAGAGATAGAAAATAGAAATATTTATACTGGTAGTTTTGGATATATAAAATTTAATGGAGATATGCGATTTAATATAATTATTAGATCGATTTTAAATTATCAAAATCAATCAGAAATATCAGTCGCATCAGGTGTTGTTGTTGATAGTAATGCAAAACATGAGTTTAATGAAAACTATATTAAAGCAAAAGCTTTAATGGATCTTTACAAATGATTTATATTATTGATCATAAAGACTCATTTACGCATAATGTGGTTCACCAATTTTCAAATTTTGATGATGTGGAGTGTGACAATTTTAATAATATTAGTCAAAAAAAACTTACTAAAGCTGAAGTAATAGTTTTTTCACCTGGTCCAGGTTCCCCAAAAAATTACCCAATTACATCAAGTCTTTATAAAAAATTTAAAGGAAAAAAGAAAATCATCGGCATATGCCTTGGTTTTCAGCAGATTTTGCATTGCGAAAAAGGTAAAATAATTGAACAAAAAAAGATCTACCACGGATACCAATCTCAAATAAAGGTTACCAGTGATAATTCATTATTTAAAAAAAATCGTAAATTTAATGTTGGAAGATATCATTCTTTAAAATTAAAAGAGCCATTTACTGCAAAAAATTTTGAAATTACGATGAGGTGTGCTATTTCAAATGTAGCAATGGCAATAGAAAATAATAAAGAAAAAATTTATGGCTTTCAATTTCATCCAGAATCTTTTTTAACTGAAAATGGTAACTTACTTATTAAAAAAATCTTATCAGCATAAAACACTCAAAGAGATTAATTTTAAGGATCTTTGGGGGGGTAAAGGTGTGTTCACTACTATGCGCATTTTTGGAAAACCGTCTAAAATTCTCTTTTTTAGAAAGCATATTAATAATTTAGTTAAATCATTAAAGATTTATAAATTACATAGAGTTAATATTGAAAAAGATATTCTTAAATTAATTAAAGTTAATATTGACAAGAATAAATTTTATAATCACCTCCTTAGAGTTGCTATAACTAAGAGGATAATCTCTGTTTCTTTAAGAGATAGAAAAACCCCAAAGTTAAAATTTAATTTAAAATTGATAAATTATAAAAGAATTGATCCTGAGCTTAAAAACTTAAAATACAAATTAATATTAAAACATTTATCCAAGATGGATAACACTACTTCAGACGTAGGTTTATGTTTTAAAAAAAGAATACTAGAAAGTGGAACTTCAAATATGCTTTTTATAAGAGAGAATAAAATTTACTCTCCTTCAAACAATATTTATAAAGGTGTTACTTATAATTTTTTTAAAAAAAAATTAGTTAAAATTATTAATAAAGAAATCCTTGTTAATTCTTTAATTGATTATGATGAAATTTTACTTATTGGCTCAGGAAAAGCAGTTACTTCCGTTGAAACTATTAAAGAAATTAATTGGAAAAGAAAAGGTTTAAAATATTATAAAATATTTTCTAATTTCTATAAAAAAGAAATTTCAAAGTGTGCAGTTTATAAGTAGAACTTAACTATGAGAGATCCTAATAACCCATGTTTATTTTGTAGTATTAAAGAGAGCGGTCTGGCTGATGAAAACACGTTGGCTTACGCAAGTTATGATACTTATCCAGTGTCTGAATTGCACTGTTTAATTATCCCTAAGCGTCATGTTAAAGATTACTTTGAACTTACGAACGATGAAGTGATTGCCTGTAATGATCTTATAAAAAAAATAAAAGATAAAATTTTATTAAAAGACCCATTAGTTAAGGCTTTTAATATAGGTACAAATGCTGGGAAAATTTCAGGACAATCTGTTTTGCATTGCCATATTCATTTAATACCAAGAAGAGAAGGTGATGTTGAAAACCCACAAGGTGGTGTAAGATCAGTTATTCCTTTAAAACAACATTATAAACGTAAAGTATAAGTTGTATTTTCAAATGATAAAAATGTAACCTATATAACAGTTGATCTATTATTTTAACTATATTAAAAACATCAAAATTAATTAAGATTCTAAAGGGTAATAATATGATGACCAATAATCCATTCGCTGTACTAGCAGAATCCATACCTTCGGTATTTTTACAGAGTTTCGTTATAACTATGCTTGCATTAATTGTTTTAGGGACAGTTATACAAATGATTCATCATAAAAATATTACATATTTTTTTAATAATGCAAAAAAAGCAAAACTATCGGCAACTAGAGAACTAGGTGCCGGAGAAACTACAGCTATTATTGCCAAAACAATAGTTCACGATATTGCTACCACTTCTGAGTTAGGTGCTGGCAAAAGAAGAGTGGCACATGTTTTAGGAATGTATGGCACTATTTTATTTTGGGTTGCATCAGTTGTTTTAATTTTTTACTACACATCTAGTGATTCAATTACACCTAATTTTTGGTCAATGATGTGGCATGTTGGAGCAATAATGACATGTGTTGGTGGATATTGGTTTTGGTTATTTTTAAGAGTGGATGTTTTAGCGGAAGCTCATCCTTGGTATAGAATTATTAAGGCAGACTTATTTGTATTAACCTTGCTAGCATGTGCAACATTTGGTTTAGCATGGTCTTACACACAATCTTTAAATTTAGAAAATAGATGGGATGATAAAGTATTTTTAACTTTATATATCTTATCAAACATAGCTTTATTTGGTGGCGTATATTGGTCAAAATTTGCACACATGATTTATAAACCTGGTGCAGCTATCCAAAAAAACCTAGCAGAAGCAGATGGTTCAAGAGATAATCTTCCACCGTATGCTGATGCACCAAAACAATTTGGTTTAGGAATTAAAAGAGAACAACCAAAACACTATTAAAGAGAAAGGTAATATAATATGTCAACTTTTGTATACATGACGAGATGTGATGGATGTGGTCACTGCGTGGATATTTGTCCATCAGATATAATGCACATTGATGAAAACATTAGAAGAGCAGTTAACATTGAACCAAATTTTTGTTGGGAATGTTATTCTTGTGTTAAAGCTTGTCCTAACCATGCAATTGATGTCCGTGGCTATGCAGACTTTGCTCCAATGGGTCATAGTGTTAGAGTCAGACGTGAAGAGGAAAAAGGAACAATCTCATGGAAAATTAAATTTAGAAATGGAACTACAAAAGACTTTGTTTCTCCAATTACAACAAAACCATGGGGTAAATTTATTCCAAAACTAGCAGAAGGTGAAAAACCTGATGAAGGTGAAATTAATTCTCAAATGCTTTATACTGAACCTAACGGTTTAAATATTGATGGTAAGTTGCCGTCTGTTCCAAAAGATACATTTAAAAAAGGAGTTTACTACTAATGGCTAAGCATAAAACACATTACGAAGATTGTGATGTTTTAGTTGTAGGTGGTGGAATGGCTGGAACTGGTGCTACTTTCGAAGCTAGACACTGGGGAAGAGACATGAAAATTATTTGTGTTGAAAAAGCTAATATAGATAGAAGTGGTGCAGTTGCTCAAGGTCTATACGCAATTAACTGCTACATGGGCATGCAATGGGGTGAAAATCAACCAGAAGATCACGTAAGATACGCTCGTAACGATCTAATGGGAATGGTTAGAGAAGATTTAGGTTATGACATGGCTCGTCATGTTGATTCAACAGTTCATATGTTTGATGAATGGGGCCTACCAATGATGAAAAATGAAAAAACTGGTCGTTACCTCAGAGAAGGTAAATGGCAGATAATGATTCATGGTGAGAGTTATAAGCCAATTGTTGCAGAAGCTGCAAAAAAATCAGCTGACAAAATTTATAACAGAATAATGATTACTCATCTTTTAATGGATGAAGCTCAAGAAAGCAGAGTAGGTGGGGCTGTTGGTTTTAATATGAGAACAGGTGACTACCATGTATTTAGATCAAAAACAGTAATTGTTGCTGCAGGTGGAGCATCTCATATTTTTAAACCAAGAGCTGTTGGTGAAGGAATGGGAAGAACTTGGTACGCGCCATGGAGTAATGGTTCTGCCTATGCATTACCTATCGCTGTTGGAGCTAAAATGACTCAAATGGAAAACAGAATTGTGTTATGTAGATTTAAAGATGGTTACGGTCCTGTTGGAGCTTACTTCTTACATCTTAAAACTTACACCCAAAACGCTAATGGTGAAAATTATGAGAAGAAATGGTATGACCAGACTAAAGAATTAGTTGGTGAGTATATTGATCATCACCCAACTCCCACTTGTTTGAGAAATCATGCATTTATCCAAGAAACTATCGCAGGTGGTGGACCAATTCATATGGTTACTACTGAAGCCTTTCAAGATCCACATTTAGAAACAGTTGGTTGGGAAAATTTCCTAGGTATGACCGTTGGACAAGCTGTTGTTTGGGCTTCTCAAAATATTGATCCTAAATATACAAATCCTGAATTAACTACGTCTGAGCCATATGTTATGGGTTCTCATGCAACATGTTCTGGAGCTTGGGTTAGTGGTCCTGAAGATTTATCTCCACCAGAATATTTCTGGGGTTATAACAGAATGTTAACTATTGATGGACTTTTTGGTGCAGGTGATACAGTAGGTGGAAGTGCTCATAAGTTTTCATCTGGATCATTTACTGAAGGTCGTTTAGCTGCAAAAGCTGCAGTTAAGTATATTAATGATAAAAAAGCTGAAGGAATTAAAGTTACAGATAAGCAATGTGAAGATTTTAAAGAAGCTATATTTAAACCTCTTGAAACTTACCAAGTAGCTCAAAATGAGATTACTGGTGGAACAGTTTCACCTAGTTATATTTCTCCTATTCAAGGACTTCAACGTCTACAAAGAATTATGGATGAATATGTAGGTGGAATTGCCACAAATTACATGACTAATGGTAATATGCTTAAAAGAGGCTTGGAACTTTTAGCTTGGTTAGAAGAGGATTTAGAAAAAGTTGGAGCTGAAGACTTACACCAACTCATGAGAGCTTGGGAATTAAAGCATAGAGCTTTAACCTCTCAGTGCGTAACAGAACACACTATGTTCCGTGAAGAAACTCGTTGGCCCGGTTATTACTATAGAGGTGATCATATGAAATTAGATGATGATAATTGGCACTGCCTAACAGTTTCAAGACGTGATCCAAAAACTGGTAAATTCTCTCTCGAGAAAGTGCCCGTTTATCACATTGTAGATGAGAACGAGAAAAGAAAAGCTTCTTAAAACATTTAAAGTTAAATTATGAATCTTCTAGAGAAATCCGATGATGAGATTATAGCAATTGCTAAACCTATTTGGGATAATCTTGTCAAAACCTCAAATATGAAAGATTACGGCGGCTTTACTAAGGACTTTGGAACTCAAATGTTATTTGGAGCCAATGAAGTAGAACTTGGAAAGCAGTGGGCTAACAATAAGTTATTAACTAGTTTAGCTGAAGATTACGAGGCATTTGGATGTCTTAGAAGAGGCCTGAACATCACTGTATTGTTTAAACAAAAGAGTAAAGAAATTGAGGGAGAATTTCTTGGAAGGTTAGTGCTTGGTGTTGAGGGTGATGACATCAAAGTCTTTGGAGCAACCATCTACTAAGGTTTTAAAAAAAATTCTTTTTTACTAAATTATTATTTGACAAATAACAATCTAGTGTTAATTAATATTTTAAATGCCTAGTTTAATTAAAAATATTCCAAATCAAATTTTAAGAAATAAGTTAAAAACAGGTATATTTTTTGGATTAACTGCTTATTGGGGTATCCTAATAGTAGGTACATTTATTACTTTCTAATTAAGATAAATTAATTACTTTTACTTAAATCTATTTATTGACAACAATAATTTTGAGGAATAATTAGTTAATATCAAATTTATTAAGGATAAAGGTTAAAATTTTATGGAAGTTTTTCTTCCTATTGCAGAAGTTTCAGTAAACATAATAGCAATTTTTTCTTTAAGTGGAATTGTTGGAATTCTTTCAGGTCTTTTTGGAGTGGGTGGTGGTTTTTTAATGACACCTTTTTTAATTTTTCTTGGTGTACCTCCAACTTATGCGGTTGCAAATGAAGCAAATAATATTCTTGCAACATCAGTTTCAGGTTCCACAACACATTATCTAAAAAATACACTTGATTATAAGATGGGTTTAATGATTGTAGTGGGGGGTGTTTTTGGAACACTCTTTGGAATTTGGACTTTTACTTATTTCAAAGGAATTGGAAAAATTGATATCGTTATTTCATTAGCTTACATGTATATTTTAGCAATTATTGGAACAGCAATGTTAGTTGAAGGTTTGGGTGAAATAGACAAAGCTAGAAAAAAAATCTTAATTAAAAAAAAATTACATGTTCATTATTGGATACATGGACTTCCATTAAGAATGCGTTTCCAAAAATCTAAGTTATATGAGAGTGCATTCACCCCAATCATTATTGGTTTAATAGTTGGTTTCATTGCAGCAATAATGGGAATAGGAGGGGCATTTATTTTAGTCCCTGCAATGATTTATATAATTGGAATGCCTACAAAATTAATTCCTGGAACGTCTCTATTTGTAACTATTTTTGTAAGTGTAATTGTTACATTTCTTCATGCATTTAACTATGGCTCCATTGATTTAATTTTAGTTTTTATGTTAGTTACAGGCTCTATTATAGGTGTTCAAGTTGGTCAAAAAATAGGGGAATCTGTCGATAGCACTGGTTTAAAAACTCTTCTTGCAGTTTTACTATTATTAGTTGGTATAGCAATTGCTTATGATACTTTTTTTGCAGAGCATGTAACAAATAACGTTAACAATATTAATGTCGATAATTTAAATCCATTATCAATGTTCGTTAAAAAACTATCTATTGATATGCCAATTTTCTATAGCGTATTCTCAATTTTATTTGCAATTATTCTTGGAGTTGCAGCTGCATTTATCAGAAAGTTTTTTTCAAATTTAAGAAAGAAATATGCGTTAAAAGTTAAATAACTTATAAAAGAACTTTAAGAAAAGTTTCAAGGCTTACGATACTAACTACACCTACTGTTACAGCAGCAATTAGCCCTACAAGAAATGGTTTATATCCCATAGATTTTAATTCATTCAAATTAATAGATATACCAACAGCAGCCATGGCCATTGTTAAAAAAACTGTAGCTAAGCTTTTAATATAACTAATTAAAGTTTTCCAAATTTCATAACTAGCACTTTCTACTGTAAATATTTGATCTCCAATATTTCTTGCAACGATCATTCCAATGAAACCAAGCACAAAGTATGGAAAAATACTAAATATTGAGTAGTTTTTATCTTTAACCTTACCTCTATTATATAAAAAACCAAATAACGGTACCATGATTACTAAAAAAGTATTTCTTATCAATTTTGTAACTGTAGCTACATTTAGAGTTTCGGGGCTATTAAATTGTTGGTCATAAATTAATCCAGCTGCTGCTACTTGTGAAGTTTCATGAATAGCGGTCCCCAAAAACAAGCCTGCCATTATTGGTTCACCATAAAAATACCATTCTGCAAAATATGGATAAAAAAGCATTGCTATAACGCCAAACAATGTGATATTTGCTATTGCATAAGCAACTTCAGTTTTTTTTGCTTCTATAACAGGTGCCATTGCTACTATCGCTGTTGCACCACAAACACTTGTACCTATAGCTATAAGATAAGACATTTTTGATGAGATTGGCACTTTCTTTATTAATAATTTAATAAGAACAAGAACACTTAATATACATACAATAATTAAAGGAATAGCAACTGTTCCAAATTTAAGAAACTCAGCAAAACTTAATCTTATTCCTAAAAAAATTATACCTAATTTCAAGATATATTTTTGAGTAAAATCTAAACCAACCATCATGCCTGGTCTTGGTGTAAATGCATTTCCCATAATAATTCCAAGTAATATTGCAATCATCACAGTTGAAATGGGACTTTTAGTGGTTCCAAACATCTCTATACCAATGACATTGTTTATTCCTTGTGAAAATAAACAGAAGACTAAAGCAAGCACTACACCAGGAAGAATGTTGATAATTTTTTGAGAATTCATATTTACAGAGTAAAGAACTTTAAAAACTAAGCGCTTCTATATAGTTTGGTCATAACAAACTCTTTATGCCCCAAACTTTCTGCACATGTTAATCTACCATTTGCTACCCTAATCATAGATTTAATTAACTCATCACCTGCTTGAGACATGGTCATCTCTCGTGATAATATTTTTGACACATCACAATCAATATGTTCACCCATACCTTTTACAGTTAGTGGATTAGCAGTTAATTTTACAACTGGTTCAATGGGATTACCTACAATGTTACCTTGGCCAGTTGGGAATAAGTGAATATTAAAACCTGCTGCTGCTTGAAGAGTAATACACTCTGCTGCTGCAGATGAAGTGTCCATAAAGTATAAACCTTTTCCTTTAGTTGGCTCCTCTCCTGGTCCTAGCACATCAATAAATTTGCAAGATCCTATTTTTTGGAAGTTTCCAAATGCTTTTTCTTCAATAGTTGTTAACCCACCAGCAATATTACCAGCTGTTGGTTGACTATCAGAAAGATCATCTGTTGCTTCTTTTAAAATAAAATCGTTATAATCACTCCAAGTTTTCATAAATTTTTCTGAAGCCTCAGGTGTAGCACCACGTGTTGCACAAACTTTTTCAGCACCAGTCAACTCAGATGTTTCACCAAAACATAAGTGAACTCCTAGTGGTTCTAATTTATCCATCAGGTTCCCAACAGTAGGGTTAGCAGCAAGACCTGATGTTGTATCAGACTCACCACATTTAACTGAAATCCATAAATCACTTAAAGGACATTCTTCTCTCTGTTTTTCAGAGGCCCACATAGCGAATTCTTGTGCTTTTTTAGAAGCCTTCATGATAGTTCCAATGTCACCAGTTCTTTCAATGTGAAAACCTTCAACTGGTTTTCCAGTTTTAGCAATTTCATCAACAATTCTTTTTGTCCATTTAGGCTCAATTCCAATTACGATTACAGCAGCAACGTTTGGGTTTTTCCCAGTCCCGATCATTGTTCTGAAGTGTAAATCTAAGTCAGCACCAAATTGAAGTCTACCGTATGAGTGTGGGAGGGCCATAGTGCCTTTAATATTATTTGCGACTGCTTCAGCACAAGCATTTGAAATATCATCTACAGGCAAAATAATTACATGATTTCTAGTACCAACTCTGCCATTTTCTCTTTTATAACCTAAAAAATTTTTTGGAATTTCCATATTTTTTACCACTTCTTAGTTTTTACATTATGAACATGAACATGCTCACCTTTCTTGATTGATTTAACTACTTTTCCAATGTCATGACCATATTTTAAAATAGTGTCACCCTCATTAAGGTCAATCATTGCAATTTTATGGCCCAATTGAATTTCATCTACTGATTGAATTTGAATAGTTTTATCATTTTCCATAATCCAACAATCACAATCTTGTTTAGGGATAATTTTATCAATAACAACTACTCCTACGTTGTCTTTTTCATCATGAATAATAATATCAGTAGCCATAATTGTGTCGATTTGTTTGTTTGAAATTTTCTAATTCTTATATATTAATCCTTTAAATTAACAAATTAATTTATAAAATTTTAAATAACTCAGACTGAAAGGCCAATTATTATGACTAAAATGACAACTGAAGAAGCTTTTGTAAAAGTTTTACAAATGCATGGAATTGAACACGCATTTGGAATAATTGGTTCAGCTTTTATGCCAATCTCAGATATCTTTCCTGATGCTGGAATAACTTTTTGGGATGTTGCCCATGAAACTAATGGTGGATTAATTGCAGATGGTTACACAAGATCAACTGGTAAAATGTCAATGGTTATTGCACAGAATGGTCCTGGGATTACTGGTCTTGTTACGCCAATTAAAACTGCCTATTGGAATCACACACCGTTACTTTTAGTATCACCACAAGCTGCAAATAAAACTATGGGCCAGGGTGGTTTTCAAGAAGTAGAACAAATGAATTTATTTAAAGATATGGTTTGTTATCAAGAAGAAGTTAGAGATCCTTCAAGAATGGCAGAAGTATTGAACAGAGTAATTGAAAAAGCAATTAGAGGATCAGCTCCTGCACAAATAAATGTTCCAAGAGATTATTGGACACAAGTTATTGATATCGATCTTCCTCCAATTGTAAGATTAGAAAAACAAGCAGGTGGTGTTGAAGCAATTAAAAAAGCAGCAGACTTATTATCAAACGCTAAATTTCCAGTAATATTATCTGGTGCTGGTGTTGTGATTGGTGGAGCGATTGAAGATTGTAAGAAATTAGCAGAGAAATTGGATGCCCCAGTTTGTTCAGGGTATCAACATAATGATAGTTTTCCAGGAAGTCATCCGTTAGCTGCTGGACCATTAGGATACAATGGATCAAAAGCTGGAATGGAATTAATTAGCAAAGCAGATGTTGTTCTTGCACTTGGTACAAGATTAAATCCTTTTTCAACTTTACCAGGTTATGGAATGGATTATTGGCCAAAAGATGCAAGTATTATTCAAGTTGATATGAATTCAGATAGAATTGGTTTAACTAAAAAAGTATCAGTTGGTATTTGTGGGGATGCAAAATTAGTAGCTCAACAAATTTTAGCTCAACTCTCTCCAACAGCAGGAGATACGAATAGAGAAGAGAGAAAAAATACTATTCACCAAACTAAATCAGCATGGTTACAAGAATTATCAAGTTTAGATCATGAAGATGATGATGAAGGTACAGTTTGGAATGCTGAAGCTAGAAAAAGAGATGCAGATAGAATGTCTCCTAGAGAAGCTTGGAGAGGTATTCAAGCAGGAATGCCTGATGATGTAATTATATCAAGTGATATTGGTAATAACTGTGCAATTGGAAATGCTTATCCTACATTTGAAAAAGGTAGAAAATATTTAGCACCAGGATTATTTGGTCCATGTGGTTATGGTTTTCCATCGATTCTTGGAGCAAAAATTGGATGCCCTGATACACCAGTAATAGGTTTTGCAGGTGATGGTGCATTTGGAATAAGTATGAATGAAATGAGTTCTGTAGCGAGACCTGAATGGCCAGCAATTTCAATGGTAATTTTCAGAAATTATCAGTGGGGAGCAGAAAAAAGAAATACTACTTTATGGTTTGATGACAATTTTGTGGGAACTGAACTAGATCCTAATTTAAGTTATGCAAAAGTTGCTGATGCTTGTGGATTAAAAGGAGTTACAGTTCGAACCATGGAAGAGACTACAGCTGCTATCAAACAATCTTGTGAAGATCAAAAGAAAGGAATTACAACATTTATTGAAGTAATTCTAAACCAAGAGCTAGGAGAGCCTTTTAGAAGAGATGCAATGAAAGCTCCTGTTAAAGTTGCGGGGATCAATAAAGAAGACATGATTAAGCAACCTTCTTTGGTATCTTAAGATCTTTTAAAAATATCTTATCTGTCATAATCTAACTACATGAATGTAGTTAATGATAATAGTTGTGGTTGGATTAATGACCTTGATACAAGATCTAATATAAAAAC
>Ga0209383_1000525_pt1 | contig 27276 bp, 33 predicted proteins | sample CoawatmetaG02DNA_FD_187510 | JGI IMG/M metagenome (GOLD analysis project Ga0209383, IMG submission 187510) | Marine microbial communities from the West Antarctic Peninsula - Coastal water metaG029-DNA (SPAdes) (version 2) | ecosystem: Environmental > Aquatic > Marine > Coastal ... | reverse complement strand
CAGAACCAGCAGATATAACTAAATGATCTACTAGATGTTCTTTAAACACTTCGTCTGCTCTTTGTTTTAAATGAGTACGATAGTCAATATGGTCAAACGCATAAGGTAACATTTGAATATCTTTTCGTCTTGCATAAGATTGAACTCTATTATAAAGTATCGCCATCATATTAGGTTTCAACTCATAGAACTCACAATCATTTTCTTTTGCTTTATCTAATATGAACTGACTATATGTTTTCGATGGTGGATATGCATAGATAAATTTAATGCCTCGTTGTTTACATAGATACGACAATGCCCAACCAGACCAAGAGCCATTGACTGCAAGATGTATTAGTGGATAGTTAGGATTTAAATTTTCTAATAGTCTATCTATACCTGCCATCTTTCCCCAGGGTGGTAGTATGTTACCATCACCCATAAGGTCATCTCTTTTGACATAAACATTACGACCTTTTAATTGGTGCAACTCAACTGGTGTATCTAGTTTCATTATATTAATATATTTCTAACCTCATCATTTGCCCACACATCTGCAACTAAGTGAATACGAATATCATCTCCACCATTGATTGCTGTATGTGGTCTACGAGTATCTAGAAACCAACATTCTCCTTTACCCATATTATATTTGTTTTCTTTACCATCATTATTCCAAGAAGTGAATACTACTTTATCATTTGTCTTTAATGGCATATGAAATCTTAACATTTTACCATCAGTAGTTCCCCAAGTAGGGTCTGTTTGATCGGTGTGTCGAGCCAACTCACCTCCTCCTGGTTTCAAAGTCATAAATCTAACCCGATCAAACTCGCCTGGTAACTGGTTTAAAAAATGGTCAACTTTGTTTTCTAACTTATAATATAAATCAGTTTTAACAATAGGATGTTCACCATCTAAATACTTGTCAACATAGGTACTATCTGCCTCATGACCTAATAGTGATAATGCCTGCCATGATTTCTTCTTATTGTAATTACTATTATGATTAGTGTATTCTAAATTCATAGTAGTCAAATCTTCTACTAGTGCGTCTATGATATCATGGTCAAATGATAATGAAGTCATTGCCATGTTGATATTTTCTGTTAGAGGAACAGCAGTAAACTGTCTACCGCCCTTATAATATACACCAACAATATCACTAAATGTACTATACTTAGTTCCTATCTTTCTGAAACCTGAAGCAAGAACTGCCTCTTTTTGTGTTTGGTTTTCTTCAAAGATATGACACCATGTCGGTTCATAGATTGTTTTGAGTACATTTACTAGATTCTCTTTTGTGCCTTTTTCAAGTATTGATAATTTTGTTATAACTCTCTCGCCTTTATGTATCTCAGCAATCTCTGGTCCTGCACCAAACATTTTTATTTTAGAAGCGGTCTTCGCTGTTCGCATTTCATATACAACATTGCCATTCTGATATAGATTATCTTTATCTATAGCAGACGCTATACCATTCTTCTTTGCTTTAGTAAATGGACTAAAACAGTACTTGTTATATTCTTCGAATTTATCTGTCCACTCTATAAGAGTGTCTAGTTCAATCCCCTTTTGCCAAGGTTTCATTATCTTCTCCATATATTACTTCACTTCCAGATGATACAATAAAGTTATTTACACCTAACGATGGTTTATCTATACCATTCATCTCTCTGCAAACTTTAATCAGATTTTCTTTATCGTCTGATGCTATTATTATTCTTCTGTGTCTATGACTTTCTATTTGATACATAGTTATTCTCCTTATGATATTAATTTAGGTCTAGAAATCTGCAATGCTTGTTTTCTTGCTATCTTCTTAACCGCCTTCTTTTGTGCTTTCTTGGCTGTGTCTAGTTTTAATTTACTCACCAAGTCAGTAAATACATATCCGTTCATATGTTCGTTTTCATGTTGCCATATTCTTGCTGGCATACCATGTAAATACTCATCAACTTCTTCACCATTCTCATTCGTATATTTTGTATGAACCCACTTAGGTCTTTTGATTGCTAAGAATAGAAATGGGAATGATAAACAACCTTCTTTCATTAAGATAGTTTCAGGACTTACATCTATCACTTCTGGATTAAAACAATATCTAAGTTTACCTTCTTCGATCTCTGGATGACCACCCATAACAAACATACGATATGGCAAACCAACTTGATTACAAGACAATCCTATACCACCATACTTGTACATTGTATCAGTCATAGAAGTACATAATTCTTTTCTATCTTTAAAATCAAATCGTGATAGTGTCTCATCTAAAAAAGGTGCAATCTGCATTAAGACTCTAGGATCACTAGGTGGTATTAATGCAAGTATTCTTTTACCATCTTTATTCTTGACAACTTTTTCTTCTACATACTCTTCGCCAATAAGACCATCGTCTTTTTTAAAAAGTATAGGCGTTTTGCCTTCTTGTATGTTATTCAAATGTTTTGCTGCTTCAGCAATAGTTTTCTCGTTTAGTTCTTTTACCATTACGCCATCCTTGTAAAGTTTTTATATTTCTCAAATTTCATCACTCTAGGAAATTTGTCTATTAGTGTATCACCTTTATGAGATATGACAAATACATTTTCTTTTTCCATAGTGGTACTTAGTATCTTCATAAATTCATCTGTACCAGAACTATCTAATGAACTATCAAATATCTCATCTAGTACTAGTAGGTTTGTATTTGTAGAATTCTTTAGTTTAGCAATCTCTCGCCAAGTAAACAATATCGCCAAATCAATTCTTAACTTCTCACCCTCACTAAAAGAATGATAGTTAAATATATCACGGTGTCTTGACTTGATTGTTTCATTGAACTCCTCGTCTAGAGTAAAGTTAACAAAGAAGTCCATATCTGCTAGGTTCTTATTAATATACTGATTCATTATCGGTAGGTATTGCTTAATGATTTTAGTCTTAATACCAGTATCTTGCATAAGAACTCTAGCAGTATCAATATAAAGTTTTTCTTCTTTATACTTCTTTTTATCTAGATCAGCTGTCGTCAGATTTTCTTGCAACTGGGATAACTCTCCAGTGGCAACACCTGATGAAAACTTCTCATCTGATAATTCTTCTATCTCTCTATTAATCTTAGCGATATATTTCTGTATCTCATTAATAGAGGTTTGAAAACGATTGATTAATAACTCTTGCTCTCTTATTAATACCATCGTATCATTAATCTTTTTCAATCTAGTTTCTGTAGTGATGATTTGTTTTTCTAGTTGTTTCATACCACTTTCAATTTCATCAACTTTACTTTTCTTCTGGTCAATCATTTCAGATTTAAATGCTGTATCTATTGCCTGTTTACAAGTAGGACAATCATCATAAGTTTCAAAGAACTTTAAATCTTTTCTATGTTTACTACAAGTATTTTCTAACTTTGCTTCCATTGTATGAAGTTTTTTATATCTAGCATTTGTAGAAACTTCATCTAGTATTTCTTTTTGTAGTCTTGCCTTTTCAGTAGTGGTTCTAACAATATCTTCTTGATAATTTTTGATATCAAGATTACTCTTTTCTATATCTAGTTTCTTACTATCAATGGACTCTAAATTACTTTGACTAATATCGTCAATGTGTTTCTTTTGTGTATCTATTTTACTATCAAGCATTTGATAATCAAAGTCTGCCTGTTTAATAACTTCATCTTGTGCCTTTTGTTTTTCTCTAAACATTAAGTTCATCTTAGAAAAGATTTCAATATCTAATATTTCTTCTACAACTTGGCGTCTATATCTCGCCTTCAACTGCATAAAAGGTACGAATGAAGCATTACCTAGAATGACAACTTGGGTGAACGATCTAAAGTTTAGTTTAAGAATTTGCTGTTCTAGATGTTTCTGATAATCTCTGACTGCGGCATCTTGATTTAACATTTCACCATCACACCATATCTCAAACTTATTTGGCTTGATACTGCGAATAATCTTATAATCTTTTTTGCCGACTGTAAATTCAACTTCAACAACACAATCTTTTTCATTGATTGAATTGATTAGTTGATCTTTCTTAATGTTACGAAATGGTCTTTGAAATAGACCAAAACATAATGCGTCTAGCAGTGTAGACTTACCAGCACCATTTTCACCGACAACTAAAGTGGCAGGTGCCCTGTCTAGTTGTATCTCTATGAACTGTTGTCCTGTACTTAAAAAGTTTTTATATCTTACTGTTTTAAATATTATCAAATTTATTTACCTCATTACCAAAGTTATCCCAGCCCTTACGAGTCGTTCTTGCAAACAATTCTATATAAGGTCCTTCTAACATTTTTTCTATATAACCATACATCTCGTCTGGTTTTCTACTATGTTCTCGTCTTTCTGATACAACCAGTTGTCTAACTGATTTATCAAGTCTTTTTGGTTTACCTCTTGTTGCAAGTAAACACATTTCAGGATTAGATCGTGTCCAGTATCCCATTCCTGTAAAGAATCCTAGAGACTTCTGTTTTGTTTTCGCCCAAGTAAAACCTACCGTCTTATAAGTAAAGTTCCAAGATTCCAAAACTTTAAAGGCATCCAGTAAACATGGATCAGTAACCCACATAAGAAGAACACAATCTTTATCAGCAATACTATCGATATCCATATTACAAATATCATTAATTGACATACAAGGATAGTGTTGAGTCGCATTTCTGCCTTCACCTTTTTTAGAATACGATTTAAAATACCATGGTGGGTCTGCATATATTACTTTGTATTTCATCCTTCACTAACGGCATCTGTATCTTGTGCCTCGATAAACATTTCTTTTATCATAACTTTCAATCTGTCTTTATCTAAATCAACACTCAATTGATCCACATAATTATTAACAAGTGTAATCGTATCTTCGGATCCTTCAACAACATCATCACTTACATTGTGGTGTGATAAATCAGAATAATCTTCCAGTATCTTTAGTTCATGTACACTTATGCTATTATACATCTTTTCTAGCAGTCTGTCAAACATTTCGTTATCTTTTTTATTAACCACTATTAATTTAACGAATTTTTGATTATAGTCCGAAACATCTAACTTATCATAATTCGTTTGCGAATCATCATACATCAATTTTTTGTAAATGGTGAGTGGATTGGGAATGAACTCCACTTCTCTAGTTTCAGTATCTAGTATATGAAAACCTTTTTGTACATTGTAATCTGACCAATTCATTTCATATTGAGAACCAAGATAGTATATTTGACCATCATCACTTCTGTTATGAAAATGACCACTATATGTTTTTTCAAATCTCTTAACAATACTTTTATCGTATCCATGATATTGTGTTATAGTGTCGTGCATAACAAAACCATTTAAGTCTAGGTGTGCTAAACAGACATCTGCCTCAGCAGTATCTAACATATGAAATGATTCTTTTTCATTCTCTGGATTAATCCAAGGCAACATCAATACTTTAAGACCATCAAAGTCTACAACTTTTGCCTCCTCATATATCCATGGCTCATTAATGCCGTCAGCAGAAGTACATAACTGCTGTAGTGCATTTACTTTATTTGTATTTCTATAATAGATATCGTGATTACCAATAAGGAAGTGAGAATCAATCTTTTCATCCCAAAGTCTTGATAAAAACTTCTTTCTAAAGTTATCAGCAACTCTATAGTTGATAAACTTTCTACGATCAACTATATCACCTAAATGAATGAGAGTCTTTATATTATGTTCCTTTAAATAAGGAAAAAATATCTCATCATAAAATCTATGAAAATAGTCGTCAAATATAATGCTATCGTTTCTAGCACCAAAATGGGTGTCGTTTAATAATGCAATCTTCATACCTACCTACTTAATTACTTTTTAGTCTTAGTCTTTTTCTTTGTCTCGGGTTCTTCTATAATGGTGTTTCTTTGTAAGAAATCTAACATTGAACTATGATACTTAGCATCATCGCCAACTAACTGATCCATCATACTTTCAACACCTGAATTTATGATTAATCTAGATTTTACTAGCTGTTGTTTCTTTTCTTTCTGTATTCTTCGTATAAATGCATAGTATATAATTTGTGTAAAATATGCAAATGGGTTCTTTGATTTAGCGGGATCAAAGTTACTCATATACTGTAAACAGTTTTCTATACCATCCGATATCATATCGTCTCGATAAGTATAGTTAATAAAATTGGGTCTATAGGATAGATGATTTGCAATCTTTAAAAAACACTCCCCTATATAATTAGTAACAGGAGGTTTTCTTCTATTTCTTGCAAGTGCCTTCTCACATTTTAATCTGTAATCGGTCATTGCCTCAAGAAACTTCTTGTTATCTACATAGTGAGGTTTTTGTTTTGCTTTTAATGTTTTTTTGTTTTCCATAATATCTCTTATTATACAGTATTTGAGTGCTCTTGTCAAGGCCCTAAACAATATTTAATTTAATTTTCTGAGGTGCTTGACACCTGTGGGAATGTGTGTATAATAGACTATGTAGTCTGTTGAGAGAACCAGCTATACCTAGTGTAAAGTCTTGGTACTATTAATCAAATGATTCACATCTTCCTCATCATATTCTTCACCTCGATCTTGCCTATCAAGTTCATCAGCAATCTCTAATATCTTAGATATATCTTTAGGCGATAACTGTTGTACCGCTTCTTTAGGTTTATTTAACTTGTCTAATATAACCTCATAGTAATTTGAAATGTCCGCATTAGCATTAACTACCGATATTATCTTATCTGTAGGAATGGATAATCTTTTATCATCTGTAAATGGTATCCAAGGTGTAAGTGTAGAATCATCTTTGACACCAAAAGATGTAGTTCGTGCTACAGTTTTAAGTTGTAAAGGCATTTCTACTACGAGTTCTGCTTTGTGATTAGCCACAATTTGACCAATCAATAAAGTACCATTCATTAACTTAATCATTTGATAGGTTTTAGCTTGTTCTTTATCCATACTACTATTTATCAGTCCTTTAATTCTATGTTATGCATTTCGTAATCAAATTCTTCCTCAGTATAGATATTTATTCTTTCCTGAAAATGTCTTAAAGTATAATTCTCTTTTGATTTATATGATAGGTCATCTGCTATATCATACAAGGTAGCGTTTATCTTATTATCACCTAATCGTAAACCACGACCAATAGACTGTAGATTTCTGATTCTACTTTTAGAAGGACTGGCAAAAACTATATTATGTAAGTTCTTAATATTAATACCAGTAGAGAATGTACCATAACTTGCAACAATAATAGCATTGTTTTCATTTTCTACGATTGCTCTGGCTGATTCTCTCTCATCTGTATCAACACCACCATGAATATAAAAAACCTTACGACCGTCTTCCGCTTTATCTTTAATTAAATCATAAAGTTTTTTACCATGTTTCTCTACAAGTTGAAACAGAACTAGAGTATTACCTTTTGCCTTGAGTGTTAGATTTTTTATAAAGTTATTTCTAGCAACTGAATTCACTAGATAGTCAACCTCATCTTGATACTTACCATTCACTACCATCTTTGAGTTTGCTTGATTATGCTTTAATATGAGACAGCGAACTACTAGATTGGATAGTTGTTTCTTATCCATTAGTTTTCGAGTTGATGTAACTTTATTAACAGCACCAAATAGGCCTTCTAATACGAGTTTATGTGTGTGAGCGCCGTCAAGTGTACCTGTAAGACCGATACGATACTTACAGTCAGTAAGTTTAGACATTATTTCTGTTAATGATTTAGATTTAAATAGATGTGCTTCATCACCAAAGACTACGCCGAACTGACTAAAATAAATCTTCGGCAATTTATATAAACTCTGCCAAGTTGAGATTAGAACTTTTTTATCTGTCTGATTAGAGTAACCACTATACAATCTATGGCAGTTATTTTCTACATTCCAGCCATAAGATTTAAAGTCAGAATACATCTGTTCAACTAAAGATGTTGTTGGTACTATAAGTAAACAACGATTATTAGTTTCATCTTTGATTAAGTGTGAGTAATATCGAATGAGAGCATAGATTATGAATGACTTACCTGAGGCAGTAGGACTTAGTAGTAATGCTCGATTGAATTTTAGACTATGATATATGGCGTCTATTTGATAGTCTCTTGCCTCAAATGATTGACCTAGACTATTAGAAAATTTAGTAACGATATCTCTATCTACTTTATTATCTACATCAACACCTTCACCACAGACAACTTGATAATCTCGTTCTTTGGCAAATGCTTTGATATATAGAAACAATCCAAAATATATTTCTTTAGTCTTTTGTGAATATAATCTAATTTTACCATCCCACATACGATTACGAAATGCAGGCATGAATTTATACCCTGGTACATAGAAAGTAAAAAATTCAGATATCTCTTGTTGAATGTTTGGATCACAATCAACGGTTAGATATACCTCGTCTTTCTTCTCTATAATCAGCGTATCCATAGATCAAAGTAACCATGTCATTATACTATATCTATCACCACTTGTAACTTGTTTTACTTCGTGGGGATACATAAAGTTTGAAGGAAATACAACAGCAGAACCTTGTTGTTTAGGTGCAATAAATTTACCATCACATAATACAAAGTCACCACCTTCATAATCATCATTTAAAAAGATTAAAGATGTAAGATGTGGATATCCATATTTCTGTCCATGGCTATGATGTATATTATCAATATGATTCTTCATAAATCCACCAGTAGAATATTTGTTAATTCTAAAGTTAGTGAACTCTTGAGGTTTAATTATAGTATGGGTCTGTGTATAGTTAGAAATTGTTTTAACGAAAGCAGTTCTTAGATGTTCAGAATAAGTATCTTTCTTTGTTATCCAATACTCTTGCATATCGACTTTAGATGTGCCTAAATTTTTATCGTGATTAGAAAATGTAGATGTTTTCCAATCTGCATTTTTATTAAAGTGTTTTACGATAGTATTACACAATTTAGGATCAACTATATCAGGATAGTATTCTATATAGTCAAGAATAGTATCTGTATAATCATCAATAGATGGCGGATTGTAAGTCATGGTGTTCTCCCATCTGTCCTTTAGTATGTATATTCCAAGATATACTTATACGATTAGTTTTTGATGTGTTTATATTCACCCAATGTAACAACCATGACGGAAACATTATTGCTCTATTCATCTTAGAAGCATATAATAATAGATTAGAATTTTCAGTAGTGTTTTCTAGTTTTCTTGGTACTAATACATCGGCTGCAGGTCTAGGATCTTGAAATGTAATTCCTGCATTTTGGTCAGAGTGTAAGTAATATACTCCACTCCATAAATTGTTTGAATGTGTGTGAGCTCTGTGTGACTCGCCTGGTGCGATTATATTTGCCCACATACCTGACATAACTAAATCATCAAGTTCAACATTATACTTTAATGTTTTCATATTTTCTAAATTCTTTCTCAAGATTAAATCTGCTAAAGGTCGAAACGCTTTCTCATTGTATAGAAAAGAATTTGTTTGAAAATTGAATTGAGTTTTGTCTCTTTTTATCCATAGTTTTTCAATATGTTTTTTCATATTCTGAATAAGACCATCTGTATAATCTGGTCCTTCTAGTGTATTGATAAAGTCATCACCTATGAATATGTTTGTTGGGAATCTTTGTTGATGTTCCATTATATTGCTCCGCTAGTAAATTTCTTCCACTCAATTGCATTTTTAATTAAAAAAGTTCTAGTGTTGATACTTCTTAATACTTGCTCTAGATATTTAACTACTACATTTAAGTATGCAACTTTTTGATCTGCCTTTTGTAGTTCTTCATCTGAGTCAATGTATATGTGAACATCTGACTTCAATACCTTTATATCAAATGGTGTTTCTTTATATACTGAAGCGTCTGCTTTACCAGTATAGTATTCCCACTTTGATCTTACAAGTAGTTTATGGTCATATTCAGCCTTCTTTAAGAGTAAAGAAAACTTATTGAGATGTTGGAGATATTTGTTATGTAATAAAGGTATCTTAATAGACTCTGAATCTAATTCAGTATCATCTATTTTAAAGTCCCTATTAACTTGTGTTTGTAATTCTTCTAATGTCATAATATATATTATATCACTTTATCGGTGAAAAGTCAAGGCTTAAGTAGTAGAAATTTGTACTATATCGTAATTAATGTAATTAAAACTTGCTGAAACAGTTAAGTAATCAACATCGGATGCTTGTATATCATAGTTTAAACCACCAAGAGTAGTCGGATATAAGTTTTGAAATCTAATTTCAGTCTTTGCTACATTCTTACTGTTTAATATTGTTAGAGTTGCGTCTGAATATATTCCGCCTTCTGAAACAGGTTGTTTTAAAGATGTTCCTGTTGCAGCAGCACTTGCAGTTGAACCAGGAAATGTATCAGCAGACGATGCTGCTAAATTTGCATACTGTAGATTATCTTTTGGAAACCCTAGACCGAGTATCCAATCGTGCAGTTCTTTATAATTGTTTAAATTTTCATCTACTAAGAATGATATATCTAGACTTCCGTATGTGACTTTATCGCCAGGTATAGGATAGTCATATAATGGTGTAGTAACTGTTGCTTCACCTAGTGCTATAGATGGTACATTTGCTGTCTGGCAGAAGTACTCTACAAGTGGTAGTTTAGTACATTTAAATCTAAACTGTATAGGACTTGCATAGTCCATGATTATCGGTTGTCTACTTTGAATATTTGTTTCAGTCATACTAGTATTTATAAGAGTTCCCTAGATAAAAAAAAGGGGGCATAAAGCCCCCTTTTTAAAGTCTTTTACTTAAAGTAAAATTACATAATGTTTGTAACTTTAACTCTTCTGTAATAGATATTTTGATCTCCAGCAGCAACCGCACCAGAATTATCTACTGCGCCTAAGCCGTTTGTCGTTGCAAATGGATTTTGAACCATTCCGTAACGAGTTTTGAAACCAATTTTAGGTTGGAAGCTGTCTTGTCCAACTGCTCTCACCATTTGTAGTGGAACATATGGGCAATAGAACAGACCTGAATCGTAAGGACTAGTTCCTTTATAACCTACAACATAGTATTGATCAGCAGAAATGTTCGCTGCATATGGATCAACATATACTTTGAATTTTCCGTTTAAAACACCAGCAAAAGTATTACCAGTATCATCAACATTTAAGTTGCTAGATAGTGCAGGAGCATAATCTAATACACCAGCCATTTGTAAAGCAGAAGCAACATCAGCAGAAGTTATGATGATATTACCTTTACCTCTTCTTGTTTTTTGACCAATCGCATTAGCATCTCTTTCTAGTTGGAAAAGAAGACCTTTGAATTTTTCAACTGACCAACGACCGTTAGAGTCTGTGTCAAGATCAAAAATACCAGCAGTTGTAGTATTTACTTCAGCGCCTTTATTAGCGTGTGAGTAAATAGTTCTAACTACTTCACGGTTGATTTCTGCAAGAATTTCACTTGATAAGATGTTAGCAAGTTCTGTTTCTGCGTCTAGTCCATGGATTGCTTTTAAGTCTTGTGCAAGTTCCATAGTGTACTCTGCTTTTAGAGCTCTAGATTTAGCAGTAACAGTTACTTTATCGATTGAGAAAGCCATTTCAGCAAACTCATCAGTACCATCACCTAGTGTTTCTGCTTGTGCAGTTGACATTCCAGAACCAGTGGTAAAAGTACCAGCAGCAGGACTATCATTTAGTGTAGCAGGGTTTGTACCAGCTTGTGCGTCTGGAGAACCAGAACCACCAGCAGCATCACGAGCAGAAAAATCTGAATCCGCTTCGTTAAATAATGCTTCAGTACCTGTTTGTGTAGCAAATCTTGACTTCATAGCGAAGATTAGTCCAGTTGGACCAGTCATCGGTTGAACGCCACAAACATCATAAGCGATTAGATTAGGCATCGCTCTACGAACTAGTGATATTAATACTGGATCCCAGTTATCAACACTTGAACCAGTTGCATTTGCAGGGGCAGCCTCAGTCATAAACCCTCTATCTTCTCTAACTGCTTTTTCTTGGTTCTCAAGAATAACAGTCGTAACAGCTCGTTTGTAAGAATCTCCGATTTTTGGCAAATCTGGATGTTCTAAGACTGGCTGCCACTTTTCTTGTAAATTTTCAGTAAGATACATTTTATTATCTCTCCTATTTAAAGTTAGTTATTTAAAAATTTAGTCACCATTAATATATGATTACTTAGTTTCACCATACTTAATGTCTTTTGTAATAGCGGCAGTGTATGCAGCCATAGCATCCGATTGTCCACTAGTGAAATCACTAGGTACATTCGCCGCCACAGAATCAACAGAAGAATTTTCTGCTATCTCTGATTTTGTTTTAGGGAAAAAAGATTCTTTAACAGTCTCTAGTTTTTCCTTAAATTTTTCAGCACTATCGAAATCAACATTCTCAGCCATAGAAACAAATTTCTCTTTTTCAGTTTCTGCTAAATCAGCAGATACTTCAGCGACAAGGTTTGCTCTTGTAAATTTAGAATTTGTTTTTGTTAGATCAACATTTTTTTCAATCTGTTCATTTAACTTAGCTTCTAAATCTTTAGTTTGATTTGTTAAGTCGTCTAGTACATTGTATTTTTCTTCTGGAACATCAATATAATGTTCTTTGAATAAAGATTTAAGTCCAGTAATAAAATCTTCAGCGATTTCAGTACGAATACCTCTTTCAACTGCTAATTCATTTTCTTTCATCCATTCTTCAACAACATAGTTTAGATATGAGTCAACTTTTTCGACCATAGCTTCTTTTACTGTATCAGTTTCTTTTGAAAGTTTATCTTCATACTGGGATTCCAAAATCTTTGTTTGTTCCTTAATGCGTGTCTTAACAGCAGTTTCAAATATTGTCGCAGCCTTCTCTTTAAATTCTTCAGATAGGTCAGCGTCAGCTGAAACTAATGCCTTAACATCAGCAGATAGATCAATTTCTGTTTCTTCAGATTCGTCAGATTCAGCAATAACTTCATCGCCTTCAACTTCAACTTCTTCTTCTTTAACAGATGACGGTTTTAGATCGTTCGGTAAAGAACCATCGTTCTCGTCTTTATTAACCTGATCCTTAACTTTTTTTACCTTTTTAGATCCGTCAGGATTAGTGTCAGTTGGTTTAACAACTGGTGCACCTAAATCTTCAGCATCATTTTTAAGGTGAGTAGGTTCAGAAGCAACGGCATCTTTAGTTATGACATTTTCTTCTAATTCTACTTCTTGTTTCATTTCGGTTTCAGACATTCGGTCTCTCCTTGATATTAAAAATTAATTAATTTTTATTTACTATTATTTATAACATTTACCATTTTCGTCCTTATTTTTATTAACAAGGCCGCGTAGGTTTATAATTTTGACATAAAATCAGTAAATATTCTTGACTTTACCTTTGCCAATTCGTGGCGTTGAGTTCGTTCAATTTCTTCTTTGTATGCTTCAACTGATCTACTTTTTAACATTCCATTGTCCCATACCCACTCTTTGCCTTCCATGATGCCTTCTACGAAAGCGTCTGGTGCACTAGGGTCTGCAACAATATCAGCAGCAGTTGCAAGATAAAAGTCTCTACCAACAATGTTTTTTCCTTGTGATTGTTGTATAGATCCCATACCTCTTGATGAAACACCAAGTTGAGCACCCTCGTCAATTAAATTCTTGACGATTTTACCATATGGTGTATCCATTATCTTCGCCTCACCTATGAAGTTTTTACCTTCTGGTTTAAGACTTGTAATCATATGAGAAACACGCTCAAGGTTTACTGTTGGTCCGTCTGGATGTCCTAGTTCGCCAAATGCTCGTTTCTTATTAATGAATTCGTTTGTATATCTCTTGACTTCTTTTGCAAGAGTTTCGACTGGATAAACTCGACCGTTACGGTTCTTAATATCAGCCTGCATAAAGACACCTCGTATCTTATAAGACTTACCACCGTTAGTGGTTGCCTCTGTCAATACTTCTATATCTTCAATAGTTTCTGTGATTAATTTCATCTCTCCACCTTTTCTTTGTTGTAAACTTTATCTACTATGCCTTGTTTAATTTCTTCTCTTTTAACATTATACTTTTCAGCAAATGCCTCTTTAAACTTTTCGGCAAGTTCAGTTTTTCTTTTTGTTCCTACTATTCGTTCTAGTATCGCTTTCGAATGATCTTTTTTATTCTTACTCATTATCTCACTTCTATTATAATTGTATAACTATCATTTTGAGTAAAGTTTTTTGTACTAAACAAAATGTCGCCTGCAGGACTTGTACCAGATACTAATGTTGCATTATTAATAATGCCATTACCCGCAGTATGTAAATCCCAATATCCTTCGCCACTCACAAACAAAGCAGTTGCATTTGCGGCACTTGTCCCACTGCCTGACCAAATTATTTCAACTCCTCCGTTACCAGAGTTTGTATTGCAAGTCCACCAAATTTTACTTATCTTCTTGGTTGCATCCTCAGTCATATGAGTTAATGCACTTGCATCCATTTTAGTTACCAGTGTCTCACCAGAACCATCACTAAGATTAGTAAACTTCATTACTGTTTTTGTACCAGATGTGTCTACTATCGTTTGACTTGTAACCGTATCAGCCATTATTAATTCCTTCTAAATTCAGTTATTAACAAATAACTTTTTACATTTGAGTCAGTTGTTAGTTTTATTTTTGCGTCATTACCAAACTTTAATTGATCTGGTCTCAACCCATACTTACCTCTACCAGTTAGAGATAAATCTTCTGTTTCAGCATCAGCACTTATTTTTAAAGTACCTGTGCCTTCTATCTGATAATAACATTCAATCAAACTTAATTTAGATTTATTATTACCATCAACTAACTTTTCAGCGTCTACCATAATCTGGTCAACTTCATCTTTGATACCAATAGATTTAATTATTGCTTTACTATTGATATCAACAACTGTTGTATTTTTAATTGTCATAAAAATTAATCAGTAAATGCTGTGTCTTTTCTTAATTCGATAATAACACTACCAGAAGTTCCTAATGCAGTCAACTCTAAATCTCCTGAAGTTGCAGTAGTATTAGTAGCGTTGTTTTCAATTTTACCAGCAGTACCATCATAGTGTCCTGTACCAGCAAGTTGAATTGCGATAGTATCCGATGAAGCCCCTACAAATTGTATCTGTACATGACCTGTGTTATCGTCAGCAGTACCTTGAACTAAACTCCACCAAATTCTAGTGATATCTAATTTAGCACCGTTAGCGTGTCCTGATAAACCACTTGCGTCTAGTATGTTTGAGTTAGCAGTAGTGTTATCGCTCATGTTTACTAGAACAGTAACTTTACCACCAACATTACCACCAGCTACAACTGTATCTTTTAATGTTCTTGTTGCAATTGCCATTTTTTATTTCCTTACTTTATTAGTTCATTGTCGAAGTAATCTTCTATATCATCAACTTTGACACTATGTTTTTTTGCGACAGTATTAATGATACTGTCAATTTTATTTATTATAGGATCAGGCGCTTTATCAATCATAGAATAAACATCATTGATAGCCTGTCTCATTTTAGGAGATAATTTTCTATACTCCTTAGTTCCTTCAGGACCTATGTATCTGCGTTCTTGTAGTTTAGTTTTAAACTTCTGAAACTGCAGGTTGCTCATCTTCATCCTCTTCTGAATCTATTTCAACGGGTTCTGCTTGTAAACCAGGTTCACTAGCAACATTAACATCATCTAAACCAGAAGCATCTTTTATTCCTTCTAGTTCGTCAGCAGCATTTAACCAATCTTTAGCAACTCCAACTCTTTTATCATCCAATGCTTGACCAATCTTATCAGAAAGAGCATTCTTAAATGCGTCTTGAGCGGCAATATTATCGCCGTCTGCAAGTGAATCAACCATTTTTATTACATTATCATTTGACATAATTATTCATCTCCTTTATTATCTATATTTATATCAGAACTATCATCATCTTCCATACTTTCGCCTTCAGGACTTGCAATAATTCCTTTACTAATTTCATCAGCAATTTGACTATCAATCTCTAGGATATCTTCATCACTCTGTCTTAGAACATATTTTCTTACATATTCAATTGAATAAAATTTACCAATATATGGTCCAACTTCATTTGCAAGACTTAATCTTTCTCTAAGCATTTCTGCATTTTTAAGTTCTGCAAAGTATCCATCTTTTAAATAATCATATTGTATATGTTCTTTAATTCTTTGCCAATCTTCAATCGTGATGACACCTTTTAAAACAAGTTGTGTTTTAAGTATGTCTTGAAAGACTTGTGTAAATCTCTTTCTTAATCTCTGAATGAATTTAGTAAACTTCAATTCATCTCTTGTGATTTCAGCTGCCTTACCAATATTGAATCCGTTTTCTGATTCCATTCTTGATATCGGAACATTTAAAGATTTGTATAATTTCTTTTGAAAGTAAACGACATCTGTAATCTCACCAAGATTTTGTCCACCAGGTAGAGTAGTAACCTCTGTACCTTTAGTACCATCTCGTCTTGGTAACCAAAAATCTTCAAGCATTGACATATGTTTTCTGTCATCTCGTATTTCACCAGTTGAAGCATCATAGACAAGTTTATTTCTATATCGTGCCATAACATCTCTAAGATATGACTCTGCTTTTACTTTTGGTAAATTACCAACATCAACATAAAATATTCTTCTTTCAGGCGCCCTTACTATTCTGTAAATAACAACAGCGTCTTCAATCATTCGTAACTGATTAACAGGTTTAATTGCTTTATGCAAATGACCCATAACCATATTCTTAGTAGCGTCAACTACACCAGAAGTTACATAAGTAATAGAATCGGTAGTAATTTTAAGTCCAGCATTTGAAGTTGCACTAGACATACCTTTTTCGTTATATAAAAACCATTCATTAGTTTTTTCTATAACTTCGATTCCTGTACCCTTTGAATCTCTTCCTTTAGTTACTTCACGAATCTTTTTAATCTTTCGTGGATCAATGTATCGTATTTCTGTAAGTCCTTTTCTCGGACTCTTTGGATCTATTACTTTGTGAAAGTAAATTCTTCCATCAATATACCATCGTTTAAATATATCGTGACCCTTTTCGTCAAAGTTTAAAAGAGATAAACACTCTTGAAACTCATCTCGAATTTTGCCTTTAATGTTTTCAGATATAGAAAGTTTGTCTAGTGATATTGATACTGGACTATCTCTCTCATCTGATACTACAACTTCATTAATGATATCTTCAACTGCCATATCACATTCAGGATGTTGTGCAATCTCTCTATATCGTCTAATTAAGTCAAAGTCGTTCTTTGCATTAACTTCCATATCCAAGTATTGGCCGAAATATCCGCCAGCAGATATAGTAGTAGTTCCGTCATCTGGAGTGGCGACTGTAAACGCTTGTTTACCTGTAGCCGCCTTCTCTAGATTTTCGTCTCTGGTTATTTGGAAACCAAGTATTTTTACCATATTATATTATTCCTTATAACTATTTATTTATTATGTAGTAGTGTCAGTTTCGAAGAATTGATAAGAGAATTCTACTGTAAAAGTTTCTACTTCATTATTAGTTCCGTAGTCTAACGCAATATCAGAAAGTGCCGTAGGGAACCCTCCTCTAAATGTGTAAGATTTTAAAGTATCTCCGTTTCGATCCAATTGATCTACGAAAAAGTCAACTTGATAATCAGCAGGATTTGTTAATCCTTCATTATCAGTCATATTATTCATTCCATTCATCCATCTTTCAAATGCTCTGTAAAGTTTGAAGTCTGTATCATTCATTACAGTTATTGACCATGGATTAAATGTTCTATCACCTGTTAGATTTAGTATTCTACCTCTAAAGTTTACTGGTGTTACAGCAACATTAGAACCAGGAAGAGTTGTAGCAGAACATAAGAACGCTAAGTCTGATGTTTCTCCCCCAACTGCCGAGTAACCAGGAAAAGGTAAAGTTACCTTAAACTGATTGGCTCTTGCACCACCGCCTCTAAGACGAGATTTAAAGTCATTTATATTAGCCATTTTCTATTCTCCTCTCTATGCGCCTGCTACTTCAGAAAAGGCAACACCAGTTCTAGTAGCAATAAAGTTAAGTTGAATGAAGTTAATAGAACGAGCCGGTTTGATATAAATATCAGCCCTAAATTCGTTTCTATCAATCACATCACCTGTGTTATTAGTAGTATCACATACTACAGCAAAATCAGTAATACCTCTTCTGCCTTGTACATCTCTGATAAACGGTTCTACTAAGTTTCTAAATTGTGCCCTAGTGAACTCGTCATTGAATTCAAATAGTTGAAATTTAGCAGCAGTAGCAATCGCTTTTTCAAGAACGATAAACAATCTACGAACATTGATACGATCAAATGCAGACGGTTTAGTTTGAGCAGTTTTATCACCAAACAATACTGTACCTTGCCCAGGAAATGCAACAACAGGATTTACTCTGTTTTTGTATAATTCATCTCTTTGAGTTTGATTAGGATTGAATGCTAACTTAACAGCACCTCTAATTTGTCCACGATTGAATCCGCCTGGTGAGAACCATGCGTCAGCAACATTATCTGTACGAGCACAAAGTCCAGCAATATCTCCGTTAAGAGGTACAAATCTGAAAACATCATTATATCTATCGTACATATATTTGTAACCACTATCAAGAACAGCATAAGATGTCGAAGGTAAACCTTGAGCAAATGCTTTTACATTAGCAGCTTGTGTTATTGCATTTGCAACATTAACTACATCAGCTCTTGCTGGTGAAATAAATGCAACGCAATCTTTTCTTGCGGTTGCAATATCCATAACAGCAGTTGCCTTTGTATCGCCTGTAGCATCAGCACTTGTTTGAGATGGTCCACACATTAGTAAACTCAAATCAACAGCATCTGTATCAGCAAATTTTTCATATGCAGCAGCGATTTCACCATTAGTAGCAGTGTAATCATCTGTACCGTTTGCAAGTGAAGAAGATTTCACAACAAATGCATCCCCTAGAGTGTTATCAAAAGTTGTACCTTTTTTAGCAGTTCCAGCGTTCGCCAATGTTGCTTCGTGATCCATCCAATACACAAATTTTGATTGTGCATAGATTACATCAGGGTAAAAGTTACTTGAACCTTCAGCAGTTTTAGCATCTGAAGCCTGTGAAAGACCTTCAAAAGTTTCTAAAATTGTTCCAACAGTTCCAGTAAGTCCGCCATCTTCGTCTATTACAGCAATATGTAGTTCATCATTTGAACCACCAGCATTTGCTACATCATCTGTTGTTGTTGGAGCATTTGCAAAGTTGAAATAAAATTCCCAATGTCTTAGTACTTTAGCATTGTCAACAACACCGTGTCTTAAACCACCTGTTTCTGTAACCCCTGTTTGAGGATTAAATCTTGCGATTGTTAGTAAGTTTGTTGATATTGCAGTTATTTTGTAGTAGAATCCAGAAGGTGCACCGTCAGTTGAAGGCACAGCACTTGCGTCTCCAAATTCTAGTATGTCACCAACTTGCATTAAACTACCATCATCAACAGATATTGTTGTATCTCCGATAGCAGCAGAAGCGTCAGCAACTAAATTACCACTCATTGAGTGTGGTCCAAAAGCAGTAGAGTTAGTACATTGTGAAACTTTTAAACTGTTTCCAAGTGTACCTGCTTCTCTTGCAGCATATGATCCAACACTTCCTTGTCCTGTTGAGTAGTTGTCTAGATAGTCAGTAGTGCTTTTTATTAGAACAGCAGTACCAGATACAGCAGCATTTACTACGCCTGTAATTGGTCTTACTATTTTCAGATTGTTTCCGTATCCTAAAAAGTTTGCAGCAGTAAACCATTCTTCAAAGTTTGAACTATTTGGTTTACCAAAATTGTCAACCAATTCTTTTTCAGAAGAGATAAGTGTTACCTCATCAATTGGTCCTTTTTCTGCCGTGATTACAATTCCGCCGCTACTTGTAGAGACAGCTGGAACGATATTCGTTAAATCTTTTTCAGTTACGAGAACACCTGGTGATACTTGAAAAGCCATATTTTAGTTCTCCTTAATATTAAGTTTTTTTAATTTAGTTATAACCCTTTGTAGATATTTATATGATCCCAAATCTCTAGTTTTCCCCTCTGCGTGAGGTTACAGGACTCCACAACTGTCCCGTATCATCATAAAACTGCGAATTATTGCCCTCTGGATCATTTATTCCATCATCTATAAAACCAAATGGGGCCATATCTGCCTCAATTGCATTTTTTTGATCGGTAAACATTTGACCTCGAACATCTACATCTGTTAGTTCTTTAAAATATCTTTGATTTGCCAACCATGAAAATATAACTAAACACATTACAAGGTCATCTGAAGCACCACTCTCTGCTTCAAAAGATTTTCCTTTAGAAATGAAAGTTGATAATTCTGCTATGATTTCAAAATCTTGAATTATGAGTTTATCACCCTCAATTAAACTTTTTAGATTAGAAGTTCCAATTCTTTTTGTTCCTTTAGTCATTCTTAATCCTAATTGACTACCTCTACCACTAAATCCTCCACCTAATACTTGACCTGATCTTCCTCTTTGTGTAACCATTAACATATTATCATACTCTAATTCAAATTGCATAGCGTCTGCAACCTGTTGACCTAAATCATTGATCTCAATTAATATGAATGCTTGATTATATGCGTCAGCAACTTTCTTCATAATACTTGGAAAGATTAATGGTTTGATTTCGTTATCTCGATATTTTGCAACGATTTTGTAAGGTGCCTTCGTGGCGTCAAGTATAACAAATGCTGAGTAGTCATTTCCAACACCTCTTGCGACATCAACTGTCATTACATAGATATTACCTTTAATCGGTTTCTCATAAACATCTAAAGTACCATTTAAACTTCTAATTAGTGGGTCTACAACAGCCATTGTCTTAATCTTACTTGCATTGATAAGAGTATCAACACTACCTAAGAACTCACATTCAAACTCGGTCTGAAACTGTGCCTCACTTGTATTTCGTATTGTCTGTTCTTTCCATGCTTCATCTCGACCAGGAACTTCTGACCAATGCACTTCAATCGGAACATAATCGTTTCTTTTATTTGTTGCATCCATCCACATCTTATAAAACATATTCATTCCGTGTGGTGTAGAAACGATCATAACCTTAGATGATTGTCCTGAAGATATTGTTGGGTAAACTGAACTAAAAAATTCTTCTGCAATATTGTTTGGTACATATGCAAACTCATCTAGAAATATAATATTAAATGTACTACCACGAACAGCACTTGAAGAAGTACTTGCAGCTATAATTTTACTTCCATTCTCTAATTCAATAGAACCTTTGTTCCAGTTGAGAACTCCTTGTTGCATCCATTTAGGTAAGTATTCATATGCAAGTTGCAATCTGCCTAGTAAATCTCTTGCAGTAGAAGATTTATTGGCTAGAATCGCAACATTAACATTGTCATTAAATAAAACATAATGTAAGAGGTAGGAGACAATAATTGTCGATTTTCCGCTTTGTCTCGGTAGTTTGCAAATAGAGAAACGATTTGCGTGAAATGTATCCACCATATCTCGTTGAAAGTCATACATCTCAAAAGGCACAAGACCTTTATCAATGGTAACAATCTTTAAGTAATTCTCTATAAAATGTTTCGGGTTATCCAAACACTTCAAAACTTCTTGTATTTGATTTTTAGTAAATCTTGATTTTGAGTGTGCTTTTTTGAGATTTGGATTTCCTAAGTATTGCTCAGTTTTCATAATCATCTTTGTTTAAAAATACATATAGTTTTTCGCCAAGTAATATACCTGCTTCATCATCTGTTGGATAGTGAAACCCTGCTTGTACTCTTCCCATACCACACTCATCGCCTCTTTTAAGTAGTTCGATTTCGTGTTCAGGAAACTTACCAGCAACATATCTTGCAACAAGTCTTGCTTGTGTTGAATGTCCACTTGGATAAGAAGGTGTTTTGTTTGTTTTACTTGGTAATGTATTTAATTTATTATCAACTTCAGCTGGTCTTCTACGATTAAACATTTTTTTAAAATGTAAAATAATCGGAACAGACTGATTAATTAAGTCACTAAATTCGTCTCCATGAAATATTAAACCATTTTCTTCACAATATTTCTTTAATGCATAAAACGGTATCTCATCGTGGTCTCGTATAGACTTTACATCTTTAGCAGTTCGATTTCGAATAATATCTTTTAATCGAGATATCTCATCTTCATCTCTTGCTGGTGGAAATGGTAAAGTAATTCTTTCTTCTATGCCCGGTCTAAAAAATTTCATTAGTTTTTCTTCTTTAATAGTTTTGTTAATTCTGTAGTAGAGCCGACAAACAATGCATTAGTTACATTTTTCGGTGCATTACTTGGAACATCTTTAATTTTTTTCAACTTATCTTGTAGATTTAATAAGTCTTGTGATACTTCACTTACAGTCTTAATCAATTGTCCTGCAACTTCATATGCTCGAGGGTGTTCACCTTCTTTTGCTAATGCAAGTATACCATCAATTGCTTCATTACCTTTTGCAAGTAGTTTGTATAAGTTTTCTCTGCCAGTTTCAAAGTCAACATCTGGAGTAGTATTCTCAGGAATGTTAGAAGGTACGATTGCAACTTCTTTTTTTTCTTCAAACACTTCTTCTGCAATACCTAAAACTTCATTTAATTTATCGTCAATTGTGCTCATTTTATAAATCCTCTATTACTTATCTTCGCCTGTACTCTCATCATAGTTTAAATTATCATCAAAGAATGAAAGTGTTTCTGTATATGTATAAGTATCATCCTTGTCTGCTGAGGTTGGGTTAGGTGTAACCGTAACTCTTTCACTACGAAAAGGACCCTTGCCTTGTAAATCTGTGTATAAATCTGCTGAAACTTTTTTGATAACAGAACTTGTACTTATTGGACCAAACAGATAAATTTTTGCAGTAAATGATAGTGTATATATTATTCTTCTATTTGTTGTAAGTGAACCTGTGTAAGTATCATCATAATCTACACTATTCAATATAAATGGTATATCTCTTTTTGAATCCATAAACTCTTTGTTTTCAAACATTGTAACTGTATAGTCTGGTTGAAAGTATGGAAGTATCTGTTCAATAATTTGTAGACCGTCATCTGAATTAGAAGTAAATACATTTAAAGATATACTTACATTGTAAGGCACAGGTGAGAATTGTGTATTTAACTTAGTGGTATCACCAGTAGGTTTTACATTACTAATCTTCTGATTTTTATTTAATTTACGAGCAGGATCATAAGCATAACCAACGATATCAAATGACATACGAGGTAGAGTTATTGCCACGCTTGAATCGTCTCCATTTAAATCTGCTTGTTGTTCTAATCTTGCTAAGAATTTTTCTTTAGGTGAATACGATAATGGTATTCTAATATTCTGCAATGGATTTCCGCTAGAGTCCAAACGCCTAATATTAATATTATTAAATATTGTTCCAAATGCAATCACAGTATTGCGAATTTGTTTATGGTAAAAGTGTTGTCCAAACATTAGTAATCGTCAACCTCTCCAAATGGATTTCTTTCGCTGAAATCTAATATATCATCAGTTGTTGATGATGTTGTTGTGCCTGCCTGTTCTTCAAATATCAAACCTTGATCTACTGGTTGTTGTGTTGACATAGAAAATCCTTCATTGATAAGATATTCAATTTTACCAATGTCACTTTCAATCACAAATGAGCCAGTCTCATTTTCTAAACTAAACTGGAAGTTCATTGTGTCAGTAGATAGTGAATCTTCAGTACTATCAATTTCTACAATACCTGTATCAATTCTTTCTGAACTGTACTCAAATTTAGTACAAGATAGTTTATAAACAGGTAACGCACTTTGTTGATAGAAAGGTTGCTCGTGTTCAACAAACTTTATTTCAAAAAATGCATTTGTAGTAGGGAAATAAACTAGATCACCCTCTTGAGGTCTTCCAGTAACTAAATCACTATTGTTAGAGACTAAAGTTTCCCATCTCAATTTAGAAACAGTAAACTTAATATCATCTCGTAATTCTAAACCAAACTTACTAATGATCTCTTGCTCACCCATATACCCATCGGTATTGTCAACATACATTTCAATAATGTACGAGTCATCAAAAGACGAAGCAGGATCTTCTCCGAAGATAGTATCCTTATTCGCAATTTTTCTAGGTAAGTAATAGACATCCTGACCGTAAATCTTAAGCTGTTCGATTATTAAATCTTCGTATAATCTTTGCTCAGAAGTAGTGCCAGTGTCAAAATAGACATTAGTTGGCATTCAATTATCCTTGTTGCATATGTGGTGGTTCTTCGTAATTACTTCTAATTTCTTGTTCTAGTTTTTCTTGCTCTGCAATTGCAGTAGAAAATAATTCAGGACCATTAAGCGTAACACCACCAAGCATTGCCGTACCTGAAAATTTAGATAAGTTTTGACCCCATTGTTTTTTAATCAATGCAGTTGCATATCTTTTTAAATATATATCGTTATAGATATCAGTAAATGTATCTGGATCTAATTGACGATATACTTCTATAATTAAAAACTCACCAGCTGTAATATCTGTTTTCCAGTCTTGGTCAATATATAATCTATTAGATAGATGATTAAATCTCATAGGTTTCTCTCCTACTAATATGTGGTCAAGAAAGTCTAGATGTTGCATTGTCATCTGATAATGTACAATACTTGTAGATGAAAAATCATATAAATCATTTAATCTCAATTGATATCTAACATCAAATATATTTAAGTTTGCTCTGTCAGATAGTGGAAAGATATTGACAACTGAAATAACAGAATCTGGAACTATAAGAAAGTTCTGACCTTCTTTCCATGCTGTTGTTACACCGTTACTAGTAACTGATTCAGACGCATCCGCAGTCATTCTGGTTACATCATCTGCCGTAACTTGATACTTTAAATACATTCTTTCAACACCATCTACATGGTATTGTGCGAAATACTGAACTGCTTCATCTATTCGGTCATCTACTTGGTCGTCATCAACATTAATGTCAATAACAGGTTTACCAAGAGTTCTTAAACAGTACTCTTTAAATGTTGCTTTTGTGGTTGGTTTTGCCATAATTTTCTTTCCTTATACTACTATTTAGTATTTATCCTAATGCGATAGCCTGTGCAATAGAGAAGTTTTTCGTTGCAACTGAGGAATCAATACTAACTGTTATAGTGTTGCCACTACTACTCGTTTCCATGCCCGTACCCCCAGCAAACAACATTGTTTCACTCGCTAGTTGTATGTTTAAACTTTTTTCATCATCTGCTCTAAAGTTTAAAATCGGATCTGCAGCGTCAACATATGCCTTGACTGATTGTTGCGTTGGCACAAGTGTTGCCGAATTTGACGCCATGTTATCTTCATCAATAAACGCCGTTATGGTTATTGATCCGTCAGATAAACTTCCAAATGTAGATGTACCAGTTGCGGTTACATTTCTAAATCCTGTAATGTCTTTACTAGAGTCAACAATAACTGCCCTACTAGCAGAAACTGTTCCTGTCGTAACATTATCTAATACAGTCAGTTCGGTAGAGTCCATTGTAACTCCACCAATAACTAAAGATGAACCAGATAAATGTAAATCTTTCCAAGGTCTATCTGCTGAACCTAAACTAAATGTATTTGCAGTAGTCGGTACTAGATCAGCAGAAATCTTGTTTGTATCAAGACCACCGCCAGTAAATGACATTTGTTTAGCAATAATATCTTTGAAGTTAAGAAACTCTCTTTTTAACTTGTCTAAAGTATCAACTGACTCTAATGATTTAATTTTATCTTCATCTAGTTTTTTCGATACCTTCATATCAGAAAGTTGTTTTGATACTTTTTCTATAAATGTAAGTTCTTCTGGTGTTTTATCAATAACAATTTCTTCTTCAATTATCGGTTCTTGAATCTTTTCAGGTTCAACTAATAACTTTTTCTGAATAACTTTCTTTTTCTTTTTAGGTGCAGAAAGTGTATCAAATAACTTTTCAACTTCAGCAATCTTAACTTCTTCTTTTTTTATCTTATGTTTAAGTTCTTTCTTTTCAGAAGTGATTGTAGAAAAGAAATTGCCAAGTTCATTTTGAACATTAACTTCTTCTTTTACCTGTGCTTGTTTCTTTGAAATGTTTGTGAAAAGATCAATTTCAGTTTCAGCAACTTTTAGTTTTGCTTCTTGTAGTTGTGTGATTTGTTTTTCGATATCGGCATCAATATCTATTTCTTCGATAATACTAACTTCGCCTGTAATCTTTTTATTGATGTTTGGAACTTTTCCAATAGCATTATTAATCCAATTCTTTTCTCCATCAATATATCTTTGAGTTGTATCATCTGACATAAAGTTACCTAGTTACGCTTGGTGTTACGGTAACCCTTCCTTCGATTCTTCGAGTGACTAAACCTCCTGAATCAGTAGTTGTCAAGTCCCATACATATCGACCTTCAGGTAACCCTGCGGTTACTGTATCAGTCATTGCGATTGAGCAAGTACCATCAGTTGCAACTACAGCAGCAGTTGTGAAAGTAAATGCAGCTGTAGAAAGATGAGTCTTTCTCATTTTACTAGTGATTGTTTTACCTGTTAGGTCAACAACCGTACCAGTTGAATCTTTAACTGTCAATGTTTCTGTAAAATCACAATCTTGGTCGATAGTGATATTTTGTATCGTTGCCATTCTTAGATTCCTATTAGTTTAATAATTTAACTTCGTGTTTCTCTAATATTGCTTTTGCTTTTTCTTCACCAAGTGTTTCTTTTGCTAACTCAAACATCGCCTGTGTTAATTTTTGTGTTGCCTCATACTGTTGCCATATAGCACCATTGTGAAGTCTACTCATACCTGTAATGTTTACCATTGCTGTAGCATTACCGTTTTCATCTGTGCCAATAAGTTTTGCTTTTTGTAAATCATCTTTATTGTACTGTACAAACTTGTCAAATTTAGAATCAATAACACCCTTCATATGAGATAAATCAAATGCACGAACTAATTGAGCATCTTCGTAAGCATCAAAAGTACCAACAGTTGCAGAGGTATTACTAAATAATTCGCCATCACCTTTAACAATAAATTGAGCAACATCACTAGTTCTAAAAGAAGCAAGATTATCATCAGCAGCTAAACTTGCTACAGTATCGTTATTCTTTATACGAGCATCAACACACCAAGCAGAAGTAGAGGCACCAGATTCAGCAGTATTTGTTCCAGTAGCCCACGCTTCATGTTTAAATGATATAGCATCTTCAGAAGCAGACTGTATTCTTAAACCGCCATTTGCAGCACTATTCTTTTTAAGTACGCCATAAGT
>Ga0209383_1000521_pt1 | contig 27324 bp, 17 predicted proteins | sample CoawatmetaG02DNA_FD_187510 | JGI IMG/M metagenome (GOLD analysis project Ga0209383, IMG submission 187510) | Marine microbial communities from the West Antarctic Peninsula - Coastal water metaG029-DNA (SPAdes) (version 2) | ecosystem: Environmental > Aquatic > Marine > Coastal ... | reverse complement strand
AGAATGAAATAGCCCTTGATAATGAAAAAAAACAAATTATTTTAAAGCAAGAAAGAGAAATAGCAGGTGAAGTACAAAAGAAACTTTTTCCAGAAGTTTTTGAAGATAGCAAATTAATTTATGCAAAGAATATACCTGCAAGAGACGTCTCAGGTGATTATTATGACTATATAAGAGTTAATGATAATGAAATATATTTCACCCTTGCAGATGTTTCTGGCAAAGGAATTAAAGCTGGTATTTTAATGGCTAATGCTTCTTCAGTTTTTAGATCATTAGCAAAACTAGAAAAACCTTTATCTACTATCGCTCGTTATGTTAACAATCAAGTATCAGACTCTTCTTATCAAGGTATGTTTATAACAGCTGTGATTGGTAAAATTAATATCCAAAAAAAAGAAATTGAATATATCAATCATGGGCATGAGCCAATAATGATTTTTGATAAAGATTATAATTTTGAATATATTAAATCTAGCTTACCTCCTTTGGGAATAATGAAATTTAATGATGACTCCTTTTTCAAAACTAGTATTAAAAATATTAAAGATAAAACTTTATTAATTTATACTGATGGTGTAACTGAAGGTTATTTAAAAAATGATGAAGAACTTGGTGCTAAAGGTTTTGAAAATTTAATTAAAGATAATAAATTTGATAATTCTAAAGATATAATTGATAAAGTTTGTGAAATTCTAGATAATCGATCTAAACTAAGAGACGATATAACCTGTTTAGGTATAAATATTTAAATAATTTATCTATTACTCCAAGAAATAGGTGTAACCGTTACCTTGTTTTTGCTTCCAATTGTTTTTACAATTCCAGTTGTTTGATTTAGACTTGAGACTCCATAGACTAATGTAATTTTAATTCTTCTATTGCCTGGTGTAAAATTACTTAAATTTATATTTTTATAGTAAACTTTAGCAAGCTCTCTTCTCCAATCATCCATTGTAATCAATTCTGTGCTAGGTGGTGTTATTGTTAATGGATTTGTTTGTGAAGAATAATTCATAGTTTTGGTCCATCCTGCTGACAATGCCCCATCACCAGTGGTTGGTACTTCCAATGTATCTTCACCACTTATAAAAATACTATTCATGCTACTGTCTGTATAAAAAGATATTTCTGCTCTTAAAGGCCCTGCTAAAACATTTATATCATTAACTTCCTCTATATCTGTATCTGTAAAATCACCTACACTTCCACCATATCTAACTATATAAGCCTCAATATCAGAGCTAGATGCACTTGATCTAGTTTTAATTCCTGGGATAGCTGATTGTGTGTATGTCAAATAATCATTATTATTAGCTGCTGGATGATTACTTGCCCAAATAGTAGTTTCGAATGGTCCAACCCTTACACTAGGTTCCGAGGATCTAACATTGGACTCATTACATGCAGATACTGAATCAATATCTGCTGAAGAATTTATCCTTAATCTCCAAAACTCTTTATCCTTCCAAGGACCAGAAGAATATCTCCAAAAACCTGATCTATAAATTCCACCTTGGCATTCATCTGTTCCATTAACCCATGCTTCTTTATTAGTTGTTATGCCTAAAGTACTTATAGCAGTTAAGTCTGATGTAGTTGTTACATTTGCAAGGTAACCTTGTAATCCACATAAATTAGAATAACTAGCTTGAAAATCTGCTTGTTGATAAGAATGATCAGAACTAGTATCTACTTTTTTATAATAATGATCAGAACCTGTTGGTTTTATTACATCTCCTATTGTAATTGAAATTTGTCTTACCCCTTGTGTAGCACCTGTGTGTTCAAAAGTGATCCCTTTGATTGTGTCTAAATAATTTTTACAAGATCCTTCTCCAGTGAAAGTAATTGCATTTGTATCATCACCAGTCACTGTTAAACCAAGATCACTAATATCACTTGGAGCTGTTAATGTATCTCCTACTTGAGCGCCACTTGAAATAGTAATTGTTGCTTTAGTAACTCTACGATCAAATAAATTAATAATTCTTTTTGCAGCTATTCTTGTTATTGGATCACCTACACTTTCAAAACCTCCATATTCTAAGATTAAACCTCTAATAGAGTAGTTAAAATTATCACTATAACTTGCATTCCAGTTATGTAAATCATTCCAAGTTAATTGTGCACTATTTGAAAAGTGAGTCCCAAGTAAATGTATACCATGTTCGGTTCCTGCCACATTATTTGGTTCACCTGTTCCATTCCATTTCCTAAAAGGCATTCCGTTTACAAAAACTTCTCCTATTTGTTGACCCGATGGATTTACCCTAGTCCAAACTCCACTATTAGCTGATGGTGAATCGGTTGCAGTTCTAGTAGGTGCAAAAGCAAGACCTCTTCCATCCCAGAGCATAGATTCTGGTCCAGTCATCCATCTCCACACAGGACATTCAGTACTAGTCACTGAGTCGTCAACATTGCTAAGGCTAGCATTGAAAAATAGCTTAGTCCTATTTCCATCAATTGCCTGACTATTTGATAAAGCAATTTTTGGATCTTTATAAAAAAGTTCTAAACCTGATTGTGTTTGAGTGTTATTTGCAGTAGTTGTCGACTGTAATCTATAAAATTCATTCTGAATCCCTTCTAACTCCCATAAATTTGCTGTGCTTGCAGTATAATCTGAAAATCCTGTACTGTTAATATTTTTTCTAGTATCTAAATCTACAAGACTAAATGTACTGTTAGAAATAACTCTAACTCTATAAAAACCAGTACCTAGTTGTGTCATTCCATCAACATTTAGTTGATTGATTATATCGATATCAGCTATCTTTATTATATCATCATGTGTTAATCCGTGATTTGAAGATGTTGTAATAACAGCAGGATTGGCTTTCGAAATTGATAAAATTGTTTTTGGCGAGATAGTTCCTGAATACTTTTCAACAATATTTCTTACATAGTTTGTCGTAGATGTGCTTGGTGGATCATTAAAAGTATATGTCTCTCCTTCTCTATACATTTGCATATCTTCAAAATCTCTTAATGCATTAAAATCTAAAGTTGCTTGAGCCGTATTATCTCGCTGCCTAAAGCCACCACATTTATTTAAATTAGTTTCAGAGTTTTGATTAGCAGATCCTGTTAGTCCTCCCATCCAACCATTTCCAACAGCTTTTTCAGTAATAATATTACTTTCTATTTCACTGGTGACAGTTGCTAAATACCCACTTTTTCCAAAATATTCTAATTGTCTAGAAAGTGAGAAAGCTTCATTCATTCTTCTATTTTTATCATTGTATAAATTTTGACTAGCATTAGGTGTTCCTGGAGCTCTTGCAGGAAATTTATAAAATTCATAAAAATGGTTATACCCATCTCGATGCTTATTAACATGTAGAGGTCCCAAAGAAAAAATAATCACTCTTTCACCTAACGAAGCTTCGTTAACACTTTCGTCCTCAATTTCATAATCATCAGGATCATCAAGAGTTTCCGCTACATCATCAGAAGCTACTATTGATGACTCATTATAAGGGTTTGTATCAACCGTAGGATCAATTGCTAAAGTATTAAAATATTTTATAGATTCAAAAGCTTGTTGCCAAAAAATCAAACCACCACATGGTGCATCACTTTCATTGCCACTATAAAACTGCCAAACACTAGGATTATAAATTGTTGGCGTTTGACTAATTGCCAAACTTGGTCCACCTAGAATAGTGCTGCCAGAAATATTTTTCCAAACTCTATTATTAAACCAAGTAAAAGAATCATTAACATAATTTGTGTTTGGATTCCAGTCAGTAGGCTTTTCACTATGAAAAAGTGTTAGTACTCCATTGGCTACATCCCATCCTGGATAATCATCAGTTAAATCTGTGTCAAAAGGTGTACCAGCTCCTAAAACATTTGGAGATCCATCGAGAATTTCATCATCTGTATTAAAATATTTTAAATAATCCTCTTCGGATACATACTTATCTTTTTCTATTGTGGCTCTTGCAACACAAATTTTTGTATCCTCACTTAAGTCTTTAAGATCGTCTGTATCACCATCTCCATTATCATCATGGTCTAATCTAAAAGAGTCAAATCCACCATATTCAACAACATAGCCTGTAATACAGTCTAGACCACTACCACTACAATTAGGTATTCTATGCAGATCATTCCATCCTCCATTAGTTCGTCCACTTCTATTTATTTCCATGTCCGAATAATCTTCACCTCCATTTCCTCCATTAGGTTCACCACTTTGCCATGAAGTAAAACTCAATGCAGACCCCATATCTGGACCTGACTCAGACCTCATTGTACCTCTATTTCTCCAGTCTGAATTTGCTAACCATAAATAATGCTGATCACTTGAACCGTCTAATCTTGATCCATAATAATTTGCTCTATTTTCACCTGCAGCAACATGAAAAGGAATTACATCCGTGCATCCTGAAGCGATACTGTTATCACACATAACCGCATCTTTTATAAATTCATTTTCAGCAGCAGTTTCTATTGAAACTAAATATCCTCTCATACCTCCACATGTTGATTGCTCTGCTCTTCTTTTTGCTTCCCACCAATCAATTGAATCTCTATTGTAACCTAAATCACTTGTTATATTTGGTGCTGTTGAAAAATATTTATAATAATGCCCATAACTTGCATCTCCAGAAGTTGATTTAAATTGCACACCATCACAACCACTTCCCAAAATTTCACTCCATTCTTCTTCGTTAAATTCATCTCCTGATGCTGTGCCTGCGTCTTTTTCCAACATCCATAACTTACCATCTAATTCAACACAGGCTCCTTCGTTATAGGCAGTAGATTCACTATATTCGATAAATGTTGTGGAATTATTGCATTGCTCCATTGATCTTTTAAAAGCAAAAAAATCCGTGTTGGTAATACTTGTTTCTTGGATAGTGATATCATCTTCCACTTCTAAATTTCCAACTAAATTCTCCAGAGAAACTATTAGTGGTGTTCCTTCCTGACCTGACACTCCATTTAAATCTTGAGGTGTAAGAACAACATTTCCATCACCAACATCTCCTTTTTGAACAGGTGCAGATACCACAAGCTTTAAAGGTATAATTTGACCTTGAGGACCATTACCACAAGAAAGAATTTTATAATAAACTGAGTCTTCTCCTGGTGGAACATTTATACTAGGAACACTATCATCAGTTGATGTTACAGGATAATATTTTATTTCTGTTTGCCATAACGTACCTACAGTGCCTAATCCATAAATTGTAGCATCATTTAAATCATCAGAGTTTCTTGATGTGTTATAATCTTTTGCAATACTTCCTGTTCCTTCATTAAATTTATAATAAGAAACAAGTCCAGGTTCTGATCCCGTTAGTCTTTTTCTTCTATTATTTGCAATATTTTCTGCTGATCTGGCTTCATTCCAAATTCTCATTTCAGAAATGTTTCCTAACCATGGTGTACTTTGAATTTTAACATCACCTGTTAAATAATTATTAGGAGAAAATCCATGCAGGCCTTCACCAATTGCTAAAGGCCAGAAATCACCCTCTGGTAAAATTTCTGGTGGGTTTATATAGTTAGATTTTTGTCTTGCACCAATATTTGCATTAAAAGTGCCACTTAAAACTCCATTTTGATAAATCTTTACATTATCACTATCAACTGCTTCAGGATCTCCACCCTCCCAAACCCAAGCTATGTGAACCCATTCATCTTTTACGGGATCTCCTACATCTGATTGATCATCTAATACAACCTCACCTAATCTAGGTGACCATTCATCATTTTTAACTTTAAAAACCAGATCCCACTCACGTCCCCACTCAAAAAGGTGCATATTATATGTTGAAGTTGGCTGTGTATTCTTGATCCACATTTCAATAGTGAATTGCTCAGTTGGAAAATCTTTAAAGTTTTCAACTAATGCAAATGACCTATCAATATAGGTGGTGTCTCGGCCTTGATTATTTTTAGAACCTTGCTCTGAAAAATAAATTGATCTAACCACATCTGCGTGTCTTTGAATAAAAACTTCATAAGAAACGTCTTCAAATTTAACATAATCGGAACCAAGATTTTCTTGAATTCTTTTTGCAAAATACACATCTTCACTTTGATTATTAAACCCATGTCTATTTAAACATGCATTATCTGAATCCTCGATATGGAAACTATTTTGAATATCAGTAAGACTAAAAGTATTTGAATTAAGCTGATTTGCAATCCACCTTTGACCTTCTTGCAATCCAGTTTCAGATGCTAGTGTTACTTGTTGCATTACTGAATTTCGAGATACAGATTTCAAATCATTGTCATAATAAAAGTACATCGCACTAGTCATGATTGATAGTGCTGCTGTTACTGCAATAACAAAAACTAAAACAAAACCTTTTTCATTTTTTTTCATTATCCCTCACTCCAAATGTGTTCTCTTAAAATAAAGTCATGAGTGTCCTTGCACCTATTTGCTAACAAACCAACTGTATAATTTTGTCCACCTATAGCTATGACTTGTTCATAAACTTTTACTGAAGGTTGCACATCTCGTTCTTCAAAATCAAAGGTAATTACTGCCTCATCTAAATTACTTGTTAATGGAACAGTTTGTCTTCTAAAAACTTTTTCACCTTCTCTAGCTTGAATAAAACCTTGAATTGTCATTGCTGCTTTAGTTTTGTATATAGTAATATTTTCCATCGCAGTCTCTGTACAATCTACTCTATCAACATAAACTTTTTGTGTGGTTTGTAACTGGTTGCCTTTTAAATCTGTTGCTACAATATTAATTGAAAAATATTTTTTATTAGCTGGTAAATTTGTCCATCTAATATCAGTGTCGTTATTTAACACTAAAAAAAATTTTCCATTAATTTGATCAATACGAAATCTGTCTACATGATCTACATCTTTATCATCATCATCATTGGGAACCTCTCCTAAATTAAATCTTACAAAATCATAAGTGTCTGGTTCTTGAGAAGATGAAGTATAAATTTCTCCAACGGTTGTATTTTTTTTATCATCTTCAGCTAGAACAAAATCTGTAAGATCGGTTATCAAAGTTCCATCATCTCCTTTAAAAGACACACCGGTTGGTGTCGTATCTCCAATATTATAGCCAATATACACTTTCTTAACTTCTGATATTCTTGAATTATCTGTATCAGCAGTTTGGATTGCATAATAAAAACTATCTTCATGAGGATTTCCATCGTTAAAGCCTGCTGGTAAAGTTTGGTATTTAAAAGATCCATCTGCAAAAACAAAAATTGTTCCTCCAGCTGTCGTTGTAACGCTAGCTCTAGCTCCTTTATAGTTTCTCTTGTTATAAATATCGTACATTCCATTTATAACTGGTAAATCTATTTTATTAACCCATTTTTCTGTTTTAGCTCTCCATATGCCACTTAATCTACAGTTCATGTTTCTTGTACTGTCATCAACCGATTGACTTTTAAACTCTCCAGTTTCAACAATTCCTGTGCTGTTAATTCGAATACAATTAGCTGAAGATGAAGAGACTAAAATTTCTATATGCTCGCCAGCAGGATCATAAGATTTACTCATTAATCCATAAATTTTACTAATAGTTTTATAATCTGGCGATAGATAATAATTTAAATTTTGAGCTTTAGGCATTGGTTTATTTGTTGCAGTTTTTGCTGGTATATATCTTGGTAATTCTGCAATTTGAATATTTGAATATTGATTGTCTGGTTGTGAAAAAGTAGCAATAGCTATTGCTCCTTTTTGAAATCGTTTAAAATTTTCTGCTTTTAAATCTTCTGATGCATTTGCAGCTGTTGGCAGTGGAACATTACTTGGCGTACTTGCTTCTGGATAAGGAAAACTATCGCTTAAATAATCTTTTAAAACTCCACTATCATTAAATCTTAAATCGAAGGCGGTTAATTTTTGACTATCAGTATTAGTTTTAAAAGGTTTATTTTCAATATTTGCTCTAAATTTATTAGGATGATACGTTAAAGTTACTGTGTTTTTAACGCCAGTATTTTTCCCATGACCCTTATACCATTTATGTGTAGCACCTGGATTATAACTTATTTGTGAAAATGAATTTCTTGCATAGTGATTTCTTGTGCCAGTATTTGCCGGTCTTGTGTTATCTAGCCTTTCAAATAGCATATTATATCCTAAGGTATATCGATTGTTTTTGTACCATGTAGGCATTCGATACCAGCCTATCTGATGACCAAGATGTCTATGATTTAAATAAGGTCCATCAGTTTTACCACAACTGTACCAGTGTTGAAATTCAAGACCTTTGTACTGATGCACTTGAATAGCTGACTGGCTCCAAGTGTTGGTTGCTTTCATTCCCCACCATGAGAACAAATACATATCAAAAAAATTATCTGCTGGCTCACCAAAAAATTCATCTCTTTGGGCCTCGTTCATATTGTTCCATTCTCTTCTTTCTTGCCATCTTAAAGAGTTTCTTAATCGCTGTTTACTATAATTAGGAGTGTTTTTTAAACGCTGATAATCCACTCCAGCACAAGCTCTAATTTTTCCATCTGGCCATTTCTTTTGCACAATATTTGGGTTTTGATAGCCAACAGCAAAACCAAGCATATCATCATCCATATATTCGTTCATTTGTGGGGTACAATCTGGATAACCTCCTGAACAAACCACTCCTTTAAGAACAAAAGAGTCGTACTCTTGCTTAGATACTAAAAAAATAGGCGAAGATATATTTTGCTGTAAATAAAAAGATCTTCCATCTGCATCTAATTTGTAATGTGGTCCACCATATTTACTTTTAGTACCGTGTCGTTCATAATTAGCGTATCCCGCCATTAGCCCTTTAGGTTGCCATGTATGTAAATTAACATCAGAAAAATCAGGTGCTTTATATTTCAAAACTCTTATTGTGTACTGTTTATAAGATTGATTTTGATCTACCCATCCATTACCATCACAATTAGTTTCTAGATTAGCCATAGCTGTAATATTAAAATCTTGATAACCATCTGAATTAAATGAATAATTAGTATCAATGTTTTCTAAAGTTCCTTCAATTTTTAAAGATCCATCCCACTCACCTGGGTTTGGTGAGTTATTATTATTAATATCTGTATAACCGGATACTGCACTTAATCCTGGAGGATAGTTATTACTAGTAGTCACAGATTGTAACTTTAACCTCATTTCGGAGTGACCAATATTAGGTATGCCAGTTATTGCTGGTGGTTTCAGTGACTCAATTCTTATCGTATCATGAGTACCATCAAGATTAGTATCACCAACTTTTTCTCCTTGATGAAGAATGATTATATCATCTTCGGTTTGAAAGTTTGCTAGCTGTATATCTCTTGTAATGTTGTTTGAACATTGTACCTTTAAACTGCCTGTAAAAGGAATTGCTGCAGCTCTATCTTCATTTAAATCCTCTTCATCAAAGACATAATAAGTTGTTCCACCAAAGTTTAAATTTCTCATATAAGAGGATGCTGTATAAGTCTCTCTTATTTGCCCACCAACAGTTTCTAATGTAACTTCAAAATCAATATGTTTTGCTCTTAGTCTAATTTTAAGTTCATCAAAAAATTGAGCAACTGGCATCCAATCAACGTCTATTGTAGTGTTGGTTGTGTCATCTGCATCACAATTGGTAGTGTTCCATATCCTTTTTTTAAGAACTGTTTTTTCAGTTAAAGGGGAGTACGGAATTTTCAGTTCATATTGAATTAACTTTCTTTGAATATTTTTATCGTTATCTTCAGTATCAAAGCAAAAGAAAACTGTTTCACCGTATTCAGTGTCATCTGTAACTTCAGTACCATCATCATTTAAGACTTTAACTGGCATTTGAACTTCACCATCTGTGGTTTTAGCATGTTTAAACCCTGACATTCTACTGTCATGTTGTAATACATGTAGTGCAAACCTAGCTTCTTGTTTTAAGTTATTGTAATTAATCTGACGAACAAAAGTTTTTTGAAAATTATTATAAATTGCATAAGTGGCTCCAAATACAATTGTTGAAACTACTATTGCAACTAATGCTTCTGATAAAGAAACACCCTTTTGTGCAAAAAATTTATTAAGTTTATTTTTTTTTAAATTAAACACCTGCTAAAAACAACCTCCTAAATTTTTCTTCTATTGACCCTTGTTTAATAGTTATTGTTACTTGCTTATTTTTAACTAATTCAGATACATCGACACCACCAATTTGATCTGTAATTCCATCATTATTAGCATCAACTGCAACACTTTTATCAACATCAACTATTTCTAATTTCCTTAAATCACCTGTTCTTGAAGGTCCCAGGTGTTGTTTTAATAAAGCTCCCCAATTTGCCAAATCTGTTAAAACCTTTAAATTCGTAATTGTATCAGTGTAATCAGTATCTTCAAATTTAGTCATATCGAGGTTGTTGTATGGATCTAAGCTTCCCTCTGAATTTGATATGAAAGTAATATTTGTATTCTCAGGGGCAGCAGCAGCCATGTTTTTATTTGGCTCATCTTCTGGCACATCAGATCTTGTTAGTGTAAGAGTAGTATTATTATCATCATCAAAGTCATTGTTATCTGTTATCTCATATCTCCCACCTACTCCTTCAATTATAATTTGGTCACCATCACCAGGTAATTGAGACAAGCCTTTTACCTTTAATGAAGTGCCAGCATCAGTATCTTCAAAAACACTTGCATTACCATATTGTGCTGCAACAGGATTATAAACAGCAGCAAGTTCTTCAAACATCAATTCGACTGCGTATGCTGCTTTATCAAATTTTCTAAGTGTTGCAAAATCTGATTCCTGATTAGCTTGTAATGTTACAAAAACAACTACAGCTAAACCAAGTACTGCTGCTGCAGTCATTGCCTCTACTAGTGAAACTCCTTTTTGATATATCCTCTCAATTTTTTTAATCACATTCTTTCTCCATTATTAAAAAAACCTGACTTATAGAAATGAATAAATTCCGATTTATCTCCCGCATTACCTGCGGCTTCAATAGTTGCTTTTATATTTTCAGGAGATGAGCCATCAGGTAAAAAACAAAAATAATTAACTGCAGCACCTACAGGATTACAATTTCCACTTAAAGAATTACATTTTTTAATTGTGAAATATTGTAATTCTTTTGTAAGCTCCATTTCTTGGGTACCATTTTCATCATCACCTCCAAAATCAGAACAAGGAGGATTAGTACTTTTATGATATTCGGTATTAAAACGATTTAAACCTTGTGCCTTCCAGACCTCTAATGATGAATTATTATTATTGTCATCATTAACTATTTTTAGTCTATATGCATGACCATTTTCTAAAGAAATTTGTCTTACGATATTAATTTGACCTCTGATAGTTGCAAGATCAGACTCATAATTTTCTACCTTGCCAAAGTTATCTATTGATGGATACCCTATACCAGCAATTATTGATAAGACAGCCACAGTAATAATTAATTCTATAAGACTAAAACCGTTTTTCATATTTAAGACCTACATATTAGCCAATGGCATCACCCATACTAAAGATTGGCATATATAATGCAATCATTAGCATACCAATAATTCCACCTATTAATACAATCATTAGTGGCTCTATAATTGAAGATAAAGCCGCAACAACGTTGTCAAATTCTTCCTCGTAATATCTTGCAATCGCTGTAAACATTTCTTCCATATTACCAGTTCTTTCTCCTACGGCCATAAGTTGTGCTAACTGAGGAGGAAATATGTGCCCTTCTTTTACAAGAAGTTCAGATAATGTTTGCCCAGTTACAATTTGTCGTGAAATTCTTTCAAGAGCATAAATAAAAACTAAGTTTGTAGTAACTGCTTTAGCAATTTTTAATGTATCAACAATACTAACTCCAGCTCTAGTTAAGTTGGCCATAATCATGCACATTCTAGATATGGTAGCTTTAACTATTAAGTCTCCAAACAGGGGAAATTTTAAAAATCTTTTGTGCATTAAGTGCCTAAAACTTTCAAGATTCTTAATTAAAAACTTATAAACAAATCTAATTATAAATATGGTTAATAAAATTTTGAGAATGTTTGAACCATCTGCAATAAATCTACTTGCATCGACAATTACAAGCGTTGCTCCAGGCAATTTAACACCCATTGCTCCATACATTTTTTCAAAAATTGGAACAACTTTCCATAACATAAAAATAGTAATAGTTGTTGCAACAGTTAAAAGCATAACAGGATAAAATAGTGCACTTTTAATTCCAGCTTTAATTTTTGAATTTTTTTCAAGAAGTTCTACTAATTTAATTAAAAATTCATCTAGCTTACCACTAGCTTCACCAGCTGAAATCATGTTCAGATAAATATTGTCAAATATTTTTGGGTGTTTTGAAAATGCTTCAGTTAAATTAATTCCTGAATTTAAATCCTTCACAATAGTATTAGTAGTCATTTTCATTTTCATATGATCTGTTTGATCTCTAATCATCATAATAGACTCGAGAATTGGAAGACCCGCTTTAATCATAGTTGCTGTTTTTTTGGTAAATTGAAGTATTTCTTTAGGTGGCACAGTTGCCCAAGGTCCAAAGTTTAAATAAACTTGACCTTTACTAAATATTATCGGTGCATTGCTTATTGGAATATCAACTTGTGTATTTGAATTTTTTTCACCTTCAGATTTTTTATCATCTTTTTTCATTGAGGTGACTATAATTTTTTTTTCTCTTAATTTAACTGAAGCAGATTTTATATCTGATGCTGAAATCTCACCTGAGATTTTTTTTCCAGATTGAACACCATTGTAAAAAAAAATTGCCATATAAATTATACCACCAATATTCTTGAATATTCTGCAACGCTTAAAACACCAGATTTAATAAAACCTCTACCAATTACTTGCATTGTTTTAAAACCATCTTTGACAGCAGCAGCTAATAATTCATCAGCTCTTGCATCTTTTAGAATTCCAGCTTCTAATGATGGAGACTTTTTCAAAACTTCATAAATACCTTGTCTACCTTTGTAACCACTATTATTACATTCAACACAACCACTACTTTTCATGGGTTTAAATGTGGATAATTCCTCCTCTGTAAAACCGAATTGCAGTAAACTTTCTTTTGTTGCTTTAACATCTTCAGTTAAGCAACTTTTACAGTTTCTTCTAGCTAATCTTTGTGCAACAATTAATGAAAATGCTGATGCAACCATAAAATTAGGCACACCCATGTTGGTCAGTCTTACAATTGTTGAAATTGCATCGTTTGTGTGAAGTGTACTAAGTAGTAAGTGACCGGTAAGTGCAGCTTTAATGGCAATATCAACTGTAGATTTATCTCTAATTTCACCAACTAAAATAACTTCGGGATCTTGTCTTAAAAAAGATTTTAAGATTGCTTCAAAAGTTAATCCAATTTCTGCATTTGCTTGAATTTGTCCAACCCCTTTTAAATAAAATTCTACCGGATCTTCTGCAGTCATAATATTTGTACCGGGTTTATTGATATGTTTAATGGCACCATACAAAGTTGTACTTTTACCACTACCAGTTGGGCCTGTAACTAGAACCATTCCTTGAGGTGCTGTAATAGCTGTTATAAGTTTGTCATAATCATCTGGGTCTAAACCAATTTGCTCAAGTGCTAAATCTGGACCAGCAGCTAACAAACGCATTACTACTCTTTCACCCTCTTTGGCTGGTATAACTGAAAAACGAACATCAATATCTACATCATCTTCACTTTTAGGTTTAGGGTTTTTAAATTTAAGTTTTCCATCTTGAGGTAATCTTTTTTCAGAAATATCACACCCTGACATTATTTTTAGTCTTGTAACAACTGCATTATAGTTATCCATTAAAACTGTCTTAAACTGATCTTGTAATTGTAATACTCCATCTTTTCTAAATCTTATATTGGCTTCTCCTCTTCTAAAAATCTCAATATGAATATCACTTGCTTCAGATAAAAAAGCTTCGAGCAATAATTGATCAACAAAGTCAACTACAACATTTTCATCACCCGATTTTGTAGTGGGTACTTTTAATTTGACATTTAAGTTTGGATTAACTGATTGAGAAACTGTGGTTTTCTTTTTTTCCTCAGTACCCTCACTACCTAACTCGGTAATTGTTTTATATCTTAATGCTTCATCTATATTGCTTGGTTTAGCAATATAAAGTTCAATATTACACCCTGTCATACTTTTCAATTTACCCACTAAAGTAGATTTGGTTGGATCAAATATTGCAACTTTTAAAATTCTACCATTTAACTCAAATGGTATCATTTCATTTTGAGTTATAAAATCTTTTGGGACTTTAGAGATTGCATCTTTCTTAATAGCTTGTTCGTTTAATAAAACTTTTCTTAAAGCATAATTTCTTGAAACAGCAGTTACTAAATCATCTTCTGCTATTTTTTTATCTTCTAGTAAATAAGTTAAAATACCAAGTGGTGTTTTACCATTTCCTTCATATTTTTTTTTAGCTTCAGAAATTGACTCATCTGAAACTTTACCCATAGATTTTAATAATCCAGCAATTTTAATACTTATTTCAGGACTGATTGTTGGCATTTTTTTGTATTTTATTTTACTTATACAATATTAGCCGTCAAAAAGATTAGTAATTGTGTTTTACCGTCAGACTTTTCTTTTTGTTTAAAAAATGATCCTATGATTGGAATACTGGATAAAATCGGCACATATTTCTTATTATCAGTCCTAACATTTTTATAAACTCCACCTAAGATTGCAACATCCCCTGTCCCTATTTGTACAGTAGATTCGATTGATTCTTTATTAGTAGCAACATCTTCACCAACAGACTCACCTGGTGAGTCGTTTGAAATTGATAATTCTATTTTGACTTTTGAGTTACCTATAACTCTTGGGGTAAGTTTTATATTTAAATTTTGATCAATCTCTTCAACACTTCCAGCAGCATCACCTGCTGCAGGGATGACTTTTAGTAGCTTAACTCCTTGAACAAGGGTTGAAGTTTCGCCATCCATTGCAAATAGTTTTGGATTCGAAATTGTTTCAGCATTACTATCTGTATTTGAAGCTTGAATAATTGCTTTCAACGTAGTTATACCTAAATTCCCAATCAAAAAAGCTCCTCCAGCTATATTTTCTGCATCAGTAAAAGTTGTACTGTTTACAATATTTTCAGTAGTTCCATCACCTGCACTAATTTCACTGACATTACTAGGGTTTGTACTTATGCCAGTAAAGGTTATTCTATCTCGTCCAGCTACCTTATTAGCACCACTAAATGTCACTAAATTAGCATTAAAGGCTTTGGTAAAATTGTCAGTTGCATTTATTATGTATGCTTCAATCATTACTTGTTTTTTTTCTACATCCAATTCTTGTAAAGTTAAGTCAACTTTATCTAAATCTTGTAAACTTGCAGTTACAATTAATTGATTATTTTTTGGATCATCCGTAATTGTAACATTTTCTCCAACAACTGCAGTTAAAGGTGCAACAATATCAGCTGATGTTTGATAGAAAATTTTAAATATTTCACTTATCTTGTTTTCTTCATTTTCACTGCCAGATCCAATTAAGCCAGTATCAAGTGATGCCAAACTTGCATTTATATCTTTAGTTTGCTCAATCTTAGATTCTGCTAAAATTTTAAATTGTTCAGATGAATGAACCCTTAATAAACCAGATTGTTTGTCTTCAGTCATAACTAAATTATTCATATCAAGAACCGCATATACTGCCGACCCCCATTTTATATCTTCAAAATCCATTACTAAATTTCCCTGAACTTCATTGCCAATGATTATGTTTCTTTTAACAGAACTTGCAAAAAGTTTAAGGGCTGACTTAAGGGCAATATCGTTAAATTTAAAAGTCACCAGATCATCTTCTAAATTTTTTATAGGTAAATTGTGATCAATAATTGATAATCTTTCACTTTTTTTTTGTAAGGCAACTCTTCTGGGAATCATTTCTTTTTTAGTGTTTTGGTTTAATATTTTTAAATTTTTTTCCTTAAATTCTTTAGAGGTTTTTCTAAAATTTTCTGCACTTGTCTCTACATCAAACACTTCTATGTCTTGAACAGCACCTTTATCTTTTTGATCATAAGCCATTCTAGGTCTATTATTACAACCAACTAATAAAAGACAGCTTAACAACAAAACAATTAGTTTATTAATTTTCATTAATTAAATAACTCCTCAACATTTGTTAATACATCAGCCACATCATTAGGTACTGTTTCTTGATTATTCGTTTGGTTATTACCTTGATTGTTAGTTTCTACAGCATCATCAACAGCATTATTGTTTCCTGGGTCAATTTCCTCTTGATTATCATTTGTAATTTGATTGACAGGTAAGCTTGCCAAAAATTGTCCAGCTACTGGGGCATTAATGTAAAACTCATATTCCATATTTTCTTGAAGCACTAACATTTTATTATTTAATATAGAAACAACAACGCCATCTTTGTTACCAATTTTATCTCCTTCTCTGATCATAAATTGTGAACCTTTAATTTCAATTATTCCTAAATTTCTAATATCTATAGAATAATCGTTAATACTTTTTTTATTAAAATTTGCATAATTATAATTTTTATTTACATGAATAGGTATCTTAACAAACTGATTTTCTTTTATTAGTATGTAGTTCTTAAATTTCAAATCATTAATTTTTAATATCTCTTCAGTCTCTCTTCCATATAATTCTGCAATACTTTTTAAGTATTCTACTTTTCTAGTTACATGTATAAAAAAAGGTAATAATAGTTTTTGATCTATTATTAAATATTCATCATTTTGTAATTCATTATATGCCGCAAGATGAATCGGGTCGATGCTATATTTTTTTGAAATACTATCTACAGTCTCATTTTCTTTTACTCTATGAAATCTATTTGGTACAACTAATTTGCTTCCTATAATTAATTTTTTTGAACCTGGAGTTATAGCATTTGCAATTTTAAATTCATTTTCTGAAAAACCATATCTAAATGCAATTGAAGTTAAATCCTCGTTTTTTTTAACCGTGTGAATAGTGGGTGTGTTTCCATAATCATAATTTGATATTTTTATTCTTTTAAATTTAGTATCACGGTTTTTAGCTTTTCTAGTAGCAATTCCTTTTAAAACATATTCCCTTAGTGAATACGCAATTAATGGATTCAAATTTATAATTTTAGAATCTACAACTTTTTTTTCTTCTATAGGCTCTTCTTTAACTTCAGCTAAAGTTTCTTGAATCTTCTCTTCTTCAATTATTTCTTCCTCAATCACTTCAACTACCTCTTCTATTTCTTCTATTTCTTTTTCTTCAATAGTGGGTTGTTTAATTATTCCAATCTCACGAGTAAAAGGATCAGCAATTACCTTAGAACTGAAAAACATAAACACCAAACTTATAAAAAATAATCTAATCATTTTTTCTTAGTCCTTTTGACTAGTTCTGCATAAATTTTCTCATCGTCAAATTTTTCTCCTTCAACAGAATTTAGTTTAAGTGAGATTGTAAATTTTTTTGTAATTGTCTCTTTTGGTAAATCCTCTAGTTTTGGAGCCACCTCTCCTTCTGTGGTATAAAGAGCAATTCTGTCCTCCTCTGATAAGCCTATTAGAGTTTCAATTTTTGTTTCTTTGACAGAATTAAGTGTCGTTAAATTATTCATCATTTCGACAACACTTTGATCATCTTTAGCAACACCAGCGATTGTGATTTGATCTTTATTTGATACTTTTAAGCTCACAAACCTTACATTTTCTGGGGTTTTTTCATTCAATTCTTCATAAACAGTAGCTGTTGTTAAGATGTTTGAACCTAACCCTATTATGTTTTTAATTTTTGAATCAATTTTTTTACCTTTTGCCCCATATCCATTTAAGATATTTTTTTTAGACTCTATATCTTCATTAAAAGCTTTAATTTCATTAATCCTATTTGTGTTTGCTAAAATTTGAGGAATTTTAAATGGTAAAAGATGCACTAAAGTAATAAAAATAAAAAATGATGCAAAAGCTAAACATGTTTTTCCCAACACTAAGGATTTTCTATTAACTTTTAACTGATTAGAGCGTGGTAAAAGATTAAAGGAAAATATTTCGTGTGTTTTAATTTCAAATGGATTAACTTTTCTTAAAGCAATTCCCAAAGACTCAGAAATTAAAGAATGGTTTTTTAAAGAATCTAGATATTTTTCTGCTTCATCTGAAAAATCAAAAGTATCTTTTGGATTAAATTTTTTTATTATCATTTCTCCTAGTTGACGCTCTAAGCCAATAGAAAAATTTTCTATTTTTGATTTATCAGTGACAATATTTAAAACACTAATTGGACTAGATTCGTGTTTTGTCTCAAATTCAATTAAAGATTGTTTTATCTGGCCTCCTACTCTTTCAAATATCTCATCCCAAAATTCATTTTCAACACTCTCTATTTCTTCAACTGTATCTAACAAAACTTTATCAGCATCAATAATATTTAATTCCATATGTTGAAAAGATTTGTTTGATGAAATTGTTAAGAAACTTGAAGTTGGCGTATAATTTAAAACTGCAACAGGAATTTCAAACGATTCTTTTCCTATTGACGATGCTTGAGTATTAATATGAGAAAATGGAGCTAGATCTATTATTGTTGGATTGTATCCTGCTAGTCTAAAAATATTTGAGTATGCTTCAACAACTTTTGTTTCGATTGTAACTAAAGTGATATCCATTACTTCTAATTCTGTGTTTCTAGACATGACTTGATAGCTTGTCTCATAACCTTCTAGCGTTTCTGGAGTTTCATCAAATTGCTCCCAAAAGCCTCCGTACTCTACATTTTGTTTTAAACTATCTTCGTGCATTAAAGGTATTTGCAAATTATAGATTTGTCCTAAAATTGGATCTAAAGATATAGCTACATCTTTATTTTTGGTCTCAATTGAAGACATTGCATTTTTTATTTGATCACTAAGATAGGTTGAGGCAGAATAAATATCTTGATCTTGACCTATGCCAGCAATTTCTTGATTAGAAAAATTTAAAACTTTCCATTTATCTTTAATTTGAGCTATTTCACAAATTTGAAGTTCTTTTTCTTTTAACACAACACCAATTAATTTCTCTTTTTTGAAATTAAGCTTACCTATTTGCTGTATTATTGGAGCAAAAACCTTTGTTAATAACTCTTTAATTTTATCCATTGTTTAAAAAAACTATAAATTGCTTATTTTTTTACAGTATTTGAAAAAAACAAGGATTCAAGGAATAGTTGAATCTTGAAAACTAGGTCTATTAATCAAATAAACTTGTATTTAATCGCATTATAGAGGAAAAATAGTTCATGAGTGTAATTGACAAACTAAAGACGTACCCAAAACAATTTGATTTGTCAGATATTCACATAAGATCGAATCAACCACTTGCAATTAGAGAGGGTGGTGAAATTAAAGTATTTAACGAAGATGTCATCTCTAGAGAGCAAATTGAAAGTTTTTGGAAAAGTGTTTTAGACAAATCTCAATTTGATTATTTAATTAATAATGGTGATTTAGATTTTGCAGTTGTAGTAGAAGGACAAAGGTTCAGAGTAAATGGATATTACTCATCCTATGGTCCAAGCATGGTTCTTCGAAAAATTATTACTGAAATACCAAACATTGAAAAACTTGGTTTACCTCCAGCTGCACATGAAGCTATAACGCATAAAACTGGGTTAGTTCTTGTCACTGGACAAACTGGATCTGGTAAATCTACATCATTGGCTGCAATGATTGACCAAATAAATACTCATAGAGCAGAAAATATAATAACTGTTGAAGATCCAATAGAGTTTATTCATCCAGACAAAAAAAGTATTATCTCACAAAGAGAAGTTGGAAAAGATACGGGCAGTTTTGCTAAAGCTTTAAAATCTGCATTAAGACAAGACCCCGATATAATTTTAGTAGGTGAAATGAGAGATCTTGAAACTATATCACTTGCACTAACAGCTGCTGAAACAGGACACTTGGTATTTGGTACATTACACGCGAGTAATGCGGCTTCTACTATTACTAGAATATTAGATGTTTTTCCTCCTGCACAAAAGACACAAGCACAAACTATGTTAGCAGGATCGATAAGACTGGTGATGTCACAACAGCTTTTAAAAAAAAAGGGAGGTGGAAGAATTGGTTGTCATGAAGTTATGACAGGAACATCTGCAATTAGAAATTTAATTAGAGAAGGAAAAGTTGAACAGATTCAATCAACACTACAAACTTCCGCAAAGGAGGGCATGTTTACAATGGAAAAATGCTATGAAGGTTTAAAACTAAAAAAACTTGTTGAATAAATTTAACTATAAAATTTAATTTATAATATTTTATTGCTCTACAAATCTTTGTTGTGGAACCGTTGCTGAAAAAGTTCCCTTACCAGAACATTTATTAGATGTTTTTTCTCCTAAGCCCCTATTTACATTGGAAGGATTAGGATCATTAGAGCCCTTGCAATCAAGCTCTAAATTAATGTCTCCTACAATTTTAATCTCTACGTCTTTAAACTTAACTGCATTTGCCGTAGATTTTGTTATAATATTATTATAAAAATAGTTAGCAAATACAAATGCTATAAATGCAATTATAAAAACTTTTATGTTTTCAAAATTCTTATTTACTTTTTTTACTTTTTTAATCATTGTAATTTTTATACCTAATAATTCTAATGCAAATATTTATCAATTAATATGCAAAAATAATAAAAATACTACTGTTTGGGTTTACTCTTTTAAAAGGAAAGCAGTAATTTTAACTAAAATCAATCAAGGAAAAACTAAAGTTAATTTTACCATTGAAAGAAATACCAATACATCTTTTGTATCAAAAGGGGCACTTTCAAAGTTAAAAACAAATGTAACTTATGATCAAAATTCAAATCAACTTAGTGTACTTCAAACATCACTAAGAGGCTCTAATCAGTTCTATCAATGCTCAAAACCTTTGTTAATAAAAAAAGAATAGTTAAAAAACTAAAGTTAATTCAGTACCAATTCCACCTGACAAATGTTTGTATTCACTTGATTTTGAACACTGGTTGATAAAATAAACTCCCAAACCACCAGGCCTTACTTCTTTTAAATCTCTAGATTTGATATTTTCTAAAAGAGATTGTCTACCGTAATCTCTAATTTTAACTTCAAAATCATTTAACTCAGTTTTTTTGAAGAAAATATCAATTAACTGATCTGGTTTCATGTCATATGCATGCCTCATTACATTTTGTAATGCTTCATCTACAGCTATTATAGCTTTTGAAGAATCTATATTTGTGAAATTTGCCTTACAATAAAGTTCTATTTCCAACCTCACCTGTCTTAATTCTTTTGGATTTGATTTAATCGTAATTTTCATAAATTTTTTATATTAAAGTTATTTTTTATATTTTAAATATATTTTTTGTAAACACAATTTAGGCAATTGATTGTTTATGATTAATTTTAGCACTCATAACAATTGAAAATCCAATCATAGTAGCAAGCATTGAAGATCCTCCATAAGACATGATGGGTAGTGGCGACCCAACAATAGGTAATAAGCCTAGCACCATTGACATATTCACTGAGACATAAAAAAATATTGCAGAACCATAACCAAAACAAAAAAGTTTAGCAAAATAACTTCTAGAAATTGCACCAATTCTTAACACTCTATAAATTATTACTATGTAAATTAGCAATAAGCCTAATGATCCTAAAAAGCCATGCTCTTCAGCAAATAATGTGAAAATAAAATCTGTATGTTTTTCTGGTAAAAACTCTAAATAACTTTGGGTGCCCTTTAAAAAACCTTTACCACTTAAACCACCAGAGCCAACAGCTATTTTAGATTGAATAATTTGATATCCAGCCCCTAAGGGATCTCTATCTGGATTAAGGAATGTTAAAATTCTTAGTTTTTGATAAGGCTGTAAAAAGGCGATAGCAAAAGGCATTGAGATTAATAAAGCTATAAATGAATAAACAAAATATTTAATATTAATTCCTGCAAGCCAAATGACTACCAATCCACTTAATGCAATTAAAATTGAAGTTCCTAAGTCTGGTTGAGTAATAACTAGCATAATTGGTAAAATTAAAATCATTAAAGCAACAAACATTACCTGAAAGGTATTAACTTTATTAAGTTGTATCCGGTGATAATATTTTGCAAAACATACTATAATTGCAATTTTCATTAATTCAGATGGTTGTACATTAATAAAATATAAGTTTATCCATCTTTGAGATCCTGAGGCTTTGATACCATATAAAGTAGCCCAAACTAAAAGCAGTAGAACTATAACATAAAATAAATAAGCAAAATAATGCCAATATTTTATATTAATAAATGACATAAAAAACATCATTGTAAAAAAAATTAAAAATTTTGAGGCATGACTTTTACTATGAAACAAAAACTCTCCACCATCCGTTGAATACATCGTAAAAGAACTAATCAACCCAAGTAATAAAATACAAGTTAACAAAAGATAATCTAAATTTCTTAATTTTTGAAAAAAAGATTGTTGTGTTCTAAATGAATTGTATTGCATTTATACCTTAATGGTTTTTTGTATTCTGGCTTGCTCTCTAAGCTCATGTCTATCTATAATTAACTTAAAAAGCTTTTTTGCAATAGGTGCTGCAGCTGAGCTACCGGATCCACCATGCTCTATGACGATACTTAGTGCATATCTTGGATTTTTATATGGTCCAAAAGCTATATACAATGCGTGATCTCTTTCATTGTATGGAATTTCAAGTGTTTTTAAATCAAGCTCTCTATCTAATAGCGTAATTCTTTTAACTTGTGAAGTTCCTGTCTTTCCAGCAAATTGATATTTTGGATCTTCAATTCTAGACGAATAAGATGTTCCTCTAACTTCATTTGTTGAGGCAAACATTGCTTCTCGAACTAATTTTATATTTTTAGAGTTATCAAATAAACGTTCATGTTCTTTTTTATTAAAAAAATCAAAAAGTTGGCTTGTTTCTTCTAATTTATTGTTTTTTCCTTCTAAATTTTTATAATTCTTTTCAATTATGGATTTAATTTCTTCGGCAGTTTTATTATTTTCATCAAATATTATTTTTGGATAAATCTTAAATCCTCCATTTGCAAGTTGAGCCGTCATAAGACAAAGTTGCAGTGGTGTAGTTTGAGTATAACCTTGCCCAATACCTGTAATCAATGTTTCACCTATGACCCACCCTTTTCCTAAGTTATTTTTTTTCCATTTAGTATCAGGAATTAAACCTTTTTTTTCATTATCAAATGTTTTGTTTAAAACTTTTTCACCTAGACCAAACTTTATAGATGTTTCCCTTAAACGATCGACACCAAGCTTTCTTGCAATTTCATAAAAATAAGTATCACAAGACTGTTTCATCGCATTTTTTAAGTCCACAATACCATGGCCTTTTTTTTTCCAACAATGATAAGTTTGTCCATACATTTCGATTTTTCCTGTACAATTAACTTTAAAATTTTCATCCACAATTCCATTTTCTAGAGCAGAAAGAGCAACAATTGGTTTAAATGTTGAGCCTGGCGAATATAAACCTGTTAAAGTTTTGTTAACTAATGGTTTTAAAGGATTGTTTCTAATTAATTGCCAATCATCTTGATTAATTCCAAAAAGAAATAAATTAGGATTGAATGAAGGTGAAGATTGCATGGCAACAATTTCACCTGTGTAAATATCCATCACACTTATTGAGCCAGCCACACCTTTTAAAAGTTCGTTACATAACTTTTGAATCTCAGTATCTATTGTGAGCTTTATTGTTTTACCATTTATTCCATCTGTATGATCAAGTTGACTAATTCTTTTTCCATATGCGTTAACCTCATATCTTTGAACACCATTGGTTCCAATTAATTCATTTTCAAAAGTTTTTTCTAAACCAGTTTTCCCCACTTTAAGACCTGGCACATGCTTATTTTTTATATTTTTATTATTTAAAATATCATTTTGACTAGCCTCACTAACGTAACCTAAAACATGCGTATAATTTTCGTTAAATGGATAATTACGAGAAATTGATAGAACTGGTTTTACACCTATTAAATCATGTAAATAATAATTAACTTTAGTGAACTGTTCCCATGTTAAATTTTTGGATATGATTAAAGTTTCCCATGATTTTTGACTATTTTTTCTTTTTATTATTTTATTAAATTCATGATTATTAATTAATAAAATTTCTTTTAATCTTACCATTAGGTACTTAAAATCTTCTACCTCTTCTGGAATTATATGTAATTGATATACTTCTAAATTTCCGGCAATAATCTTTCCAAAATAATCTAAAAATTCACCTCGTATTGGTGGTAACTTCCATTCTCGTAGCCTATTTTTATCGGATAATGTTAAGTATTTTTTATTTTCTGTAATTTGCAATGAAAATAGTCGAGCTATTATTCCTGTAAATACGATAAACTTAGCTGCACCAATTATAAACATTCTTCTGTTAATGGTGTGAACTTTTTTTAAACCAAAGTTTTCACCTAACATTGCTATTGCTCATAAGGTATTTTTCAAAAAAATTAAATATATTTGAAAATAAAAAATATAATAAAAATGTAAATATAATGTTTATTACCTGATCAAAAAAATCGAGCTCATAACCAAAAATAAAGTTTAAAGCAACAAATAACAATGAGTTTATAATTAAAATTGTTATAAGAAAAAAAATACAGTCTTTAATTAAACTTGGTCTTAAAGTTATGTTTCTAAGATAAGAAGCTGCTACACAGAGTATTAGGAACATCAAACTACTCAATCCCATTGGAGTACCTACAACTACATCATTAAATAAACCAGCTATAAAAACAAATACGTATCCTAAACTTTGGCTTCTTTTTAAACTGTAATAAAAAATTAAAATATATGAAAAATTAAATGAAAAATATTTAAAATCTAAATAATTTAAATCTGCTTCATTTAAAACAGAAATAAATAGCAAAATTATTGGAAGGTGTTTGTATAAAAATAAATAGATTTTTTGCTTACTAGTTGCACTCATTTAATTTTTTCCTTTATTCAAAATACATTTTTTATATTTTGCTGAACCCACCTTATAGAGTTTATTGTAAAAAGTTTTTGTACATTTTTTCGAATATAAAAAATTTAATTTTAAAAATTTTAGCTCATCTGCATCTATTAAAGTTTTTTCATCCTCTATTATCTGATTTTGAACGTCTTTTTTTAATTTAGATATTTCTTTTTTTAATTTTGTTAATTCTTTATTTAGTAAAATTTTGTCCTGTTCTAATTTCACTCTTATTTCATTTGAAATTTTTTGTTGCTCTTTAAATAAATAATTTTGATTATTTGTTTCTTGTAATATTTCTACATTACGATCTTGGCTATTTTCTATTTCTAAATTTAAATTTTCTTTTTTATAAGATAAAATTTTTACATATTTTAGTTGTGATAGATCCTTATAAAAATTAACATTAGATGTTATATTTGAAGCATTTTTTTCTTTAATTATTCTCCCAATTGGAATTCCACTTTTAAATAGTCCTCCCATTCCAGAAGTAAAAACTGTCAGATTTGTATTTTCACTTTCTAAATTAGATTGATTAACATATTCAATAATTCCATTCATCTCTCCATTTCCAGACATTATTGCTTGTACTCCAATAGGTTCTAATGAAACTGGAATTTTAGAATTTATATCTGATATCAATAAAATTCGTGATGTTGAGTAGTTCAGTTCAACGACTTTTCCTATAAAGTATATTCCATCTAAAACTGCCATCCCTAATTTAATATTATTTCTACTTCCTTTATTGATTATAATTGACTTTAAAAACGGACTTTTTTTATCAATTAATACTTTTGCAAATATTTCGTTATCTGCCACAACATAATCATCAATCATTTGCTTTAGTCTAATATTTTCAAACTCAATAATTTCTTTAGACAGATTGCTAGATTTTATTGAATCTAGTTCTGCTAGATTATCTTTATAATTTGTAAAAAGTTTTCTATGATCTTGAAGATTGTTATATTTACTTTTAATAAGTTTTTCTGGAAATGAAGCTATAACAGAACCTCTATAAATCAGCTCGTTAATTCCAATTTTAAAATAATTTATTACTTTAAAATTTAAACTACTTAAAGTTAATAAAATTATAGAAAACAAAATCAGGCTCAATAATGAAAACCTTTGTTGTGTTCCTTTTTTAAAAAAAGCAGATCTTAATGCAATTACAAAATCATCTCTGCTTGGTTCCATTATTTCTAGTACTCAGATAGCATAGTAGAAAATGTCTCTTCTTGCTCTAGGGCTTTTCCAGTACCAATTGCAACACAAGCTAACGGATCATCTGCTACAAAAACTGGTAAGCCAGTTTCTTTAGAAAATCTTTTATCAATATTTTTTAAAAGAGCTCCACCACCTGTTAATGTCAGTCCCATATCTACTAAATCAGCCGATAATTCAGGAGGAGTATTTTCAAGTGCATCTTTTATTCCATTTACCATTTCTTTTAAAATATCATTTAAAGCTTCAGCCGTATCTTCTTCAGTAATATTTACTTCTTTAGGGGTGCCTGATCTTAAATCTCTACCTTTAACAGCATAAGTATTACTGTTTGATGGTATAGCTGTACCAATTTCTTTTTTTATTTTTTCAGCAGTACTATCACCAATCATCAAATTATATTCTTTTCTCATATAATTTACTAAAGCTGTATCCATTGCATCTCCAGCAATTCTTAAGGATTTAGAATAAACCAGTCCTCCTAATGACATAACGGCTATCTCGGTAGTTCCTCCACCAATATCAACAACCATTGATCCTGTTGCTTCTGAAATTGGAAGACCTGCTCCAATTGCTGCTGCAATTGGTTCTTCAATTAATTGTACTCTTCTAGCACCTGCTGCAAGAGCACTATCTTGAATAGCTTTTCTTTCAACAGGTGTAGATCCTGTTGGAACGCAAATCAAAATTCTAGGATTTGCAAAAGTTCTATTTTTATGAACTTTTTTGATAAAATGTTTAATCATCTCTTCAGTAACTATAAAGTCAGCAATAACACCATCTCTTAAAGGTCTAATAGCACTAATGTTGCCAGGCGTTCTTCCAAGCATAGTTTTTGCTTCATCACCAACTGCTAAAACAGTTTTTTTTCCCATGTTCTCAACTATAGCAACTACAGATGGCTCATTTAAAACTACTCCTTGTCCTTTTAAAACAACAAGTGTGTTAGCAGTTCCAAGATCAATTGCCATATCTTGACTCCAAATATTAGTTAAATTTTTAAACCAATTAGCCATCTTAATTATATACCTTTCACTTTTTGAGTTTCATGCTCCATTGGAGCAGTTTTTTTTCTTTTAATAATCATTTTATTTAAAGCACTTAAATAAGCATTAGCTGACGCTACTAA